>Ga0265314_10000155_pt1 | contig 103216 bp, 78 predicted proteins | sample 4126metaG_FD_203106 | JGI IMG/M metagenome (GOLD analysis project Ga0265314, IMG submission 203106) | Rhizosphere microbial communities from Carex aquatilis grown in University of Washington, Seatle, WA, United States - 4-1-26 metaG | ecosystem: Host-associated > Plants > Roots > Rhizosphere >... | reverse complement strand
TGGCGGGCGACCCGGAGCCCCAGTCGAAATTGACCGTTGGATCGGTGCGTGTCAGCATCAGCGTGTCGAAGCTCACACCGTTGTAGTACGCTGCCAGCAGGCCCGCGCCGGTGCTGGTCGTGCCGCCATTGCCGGTCGTGCCGCCGGTGCCGGTCGTGCCGCCGGTGCCGGTCGTGCCGCCGGTGCCGGTCGTGCCGCCGGTGCCGGTCGTGCCGCCGGTGCCGGTCGTGCCGCCGGTGCCGGTCGTGCCGCCGGTGCCGGTCGTGCCACCGGTTCCTGACGTGCCGGTGCCAGTCGTGCCGCCAGTGCCGATCGCGCCGCCAGTGCCGGTAGCGCTGGAGCAGGTCACTTGTGCATAGAGGCGCTTGGCCGTTCCAGCACAGGGATCGCCAAACGTGGAGTTGGTTGCGCTGACCTTACAAGTGGACTTGCCGATGCACGCTTTCGACACTATCGACACCGATATCGAAGCGTTGCAGGTGCTCGCCGTGAAGGCTCCGCATGTGCCCGACGGCGTGCCGAAGCTGGCAAACCGGACGTTCGAGATGAGCTGGCCGGTCGGACAGGCGAGCGTCATGGTGCTGCCCTCGCGGGCGGTACCGCAAACAGCGCCGTTGCTGGACATGACGCTCAAAGGATCCCCTTCGGTGGGATCTGCGCTACCCGCACACGACGACACAAGAGTCAGTACCCAGAGCAATCCCATAGCATGCATTCGCTTACGCGGCATGGATGTCTCCTTGAAGACGAGCGGTTGTGGTTTGCGAAGCAATCCCGGTGAGAGACACTTCGACTAGGCAGGCCCTTCCGACCGATTGCAGGGCTACACGCGAGCTTCTCAATTGAGCTGGCACCCTGCGCAACGTAGTGAAAAATATTTAGACACCTAAATATTTGAATATGGGTGCTATGCGCAGTGGGCTGGCGCTTGCCCGAGCTCACGCATCAGTCTTGTCGAGCTTAGTGCTTGTGTCGGGCTCGTCAGGAAGTCGCGATAGACGCCAAGCCCGAACCAGAAGAGAACGCCAAACAACCCCACCACTGCTTCGCCACCCAAAGAGGGTCATGGCTTCTCGCCGCTCCGGACCCTCTGCTAAGTCTTTCGTACTCGATATTCCTACGATAGCTGTTCAGCATTGTACGGCAGGTCTCGCCACTTTCTGTAGTGAGCGGATGCCGATCCTGCTGTCGGTCAGGGGGCGGAGTTCGCGTAGTCCTGCGTCCTACAATCCACTCCCCAGGGAACATCCGAAGCGATGTTGTCGACACATCATCTGGGTCGAATGGGACTGGGAATTTACGGCGCTGGGAGGGCCGCACTCGGGCGCACGTAACAGGCGATATGTGTCGAGACCGCTTGCGCAATCAGGGACTCGCTCGCGGGTGCAAAGAGATCGGTGTGCTGCCCCGGAATGGTGACGGTCGAGATTTTGCCGGCGACGTAGCGGCGCCAGCCGTAGCTCGGGTCGTCCATCTTCGTGGCTACCCATTGGTACGGCACCGCCGCGCGCACGAGCAGCAGGTCGCAGGGCAAGCACGCGCTCGTCGCGTAGCGATGGCCCGCCCTGTTTTGCTGAACCCAGAGCTTCTTCATGCGACGACTCATGTTGGGATCCGCGAACGGATTCACGGGCGCAAGCTCCTCCTGCAGGCCGAGCAACGCGTAGGCGCGCTGCCGCAGTCTCCTCGCGCGGTCACGGAGGTACGCGTAGCGTCCGGGCCCGTCGCGGCCGATGAACTCGCGCACGTGCGCGGCGATGCGCTCTGGCAGTGGCAGTAGGCTCGGGTACCCCGGGGCGAAGCCGTCGAAGGATACAAGCAGCGGCACCTCGCGTCCGTGCCCAATGAGCCTGCGCGCGAGCTCGAACGCCGGCAATGCGCCGAAGCTGAACCCGCCGATCACGAGAGCACCGGTCGGAACCGTCTCGGACAACTCTTCCTCATACACCGCTGCGATTTGCTCGACACTGTGCTCCACAGGCTCGCTCGTACCTTCCGCGCCGACCGACATGAACGTGAAGACCGGCTGATCGTCGCCGAGGAGTCTCGGGAAATTTCGATAGGTGAAGGTATAACCGCCGACGCCGCCTATGAGCACAAGCGAAGGCCTCGAGCCGCGCGCATGCAGCGCGAGAAGGTGCGATCGACGTCCGCGTGGATTCTGATCGGCAATGGTGGATGCGAACGCAGCGATGTTCGGCCGCTCGAGCACGCGTGAGAGTGGGACGTCGATCCCGAGCCGGCTCTTGACGGCTGTTACCAGCATCACGGCCAGGAGCGAGTGTCCGCCGAGCGCAAAAAAGTCGTCGAACACGCCGATCGGCTTTCGATCGAGCAGCTCCTCCCAAATCGCGACCAGCTGCTTTTCGATCTCTGTTCGGGCCGCGACGACCTTACTCGTCGCCACGCGCGCAGTCGGGCTAGGCAACGCCTGGCGGTCAATCTTTCCATTGTTCGTCATAGGCAGCTCGGACAGGATCAGCACCTGGGACGGGACCATGAATTCTGGGAGCCCGCGACCGAGCGCGTCCTTGATCGATTTCTCGTCGAGGTTCGCCCCGCGCTTCGGGACCACATATGCTGCCAGCGATTTCGCGCCCGAGGCATCACTGTACGTGTGACAGACGACTTCACGAACCCCAGGCAACTTCATGATGGCGAGCTCGACCTCTCCCAACTCGACGCGGAACCCTCGAATCTTCGTCTGAAAGTCTCCGCGCCCGAGGAACTCGATCACGCCGTCCGGAAAATAGCGCACAAGGTCCCCTGTCTTGTACATGCGCTCGCCGCTCCTGAACGGATCGGCGAGAAATCGTTCCGCGTTGAGCTCTGGTCGATTCAGGTACCCTTGTGCGAGGCACGCTCCCGCGATGTACAGGTCGCCCGCGATGCCGACGGGGACGGGACGCAGGCGCCGATCGAGCACATAATAGCGCGCGTTCTGTATCGGGCGCCCGTAGGGTATGGAGACCCAGGCGGGATCGAGGTCGCGGATGGGGTGATGATTCGACCAGATGGCGGCCTCGGTCGCGCCTCCCAGGCTCTCGACCGAGACACTGGGGAAGGTTCGCGTTAGAAGCGGTGGAAGTGTCATCGGGATCCAATCGCCAGACAGCATCACCAAGCGCAAGGAAGATGCCGGAGCGCGCTCCGGTAGAAACGGGACGAGGCGGGTCAACGCTGCAGGCGCTGAATCCCAGACCGTGATGCCCGGGTTGCACAGCTTGCGCACCAGCTTGACTGGGTCAGCGAGCAGTGCCGCGGACGCAATTTCGACCGACGCCCCAGCGCCGAGTGCTCCGAACACGTCGTACACCGAGAGATCGAAGCTCGGCGAAGTGACGAACAGCAAGCGATCGGCAGGCGTCATGTGGAAGGCGCGGTTCACCCAGTCGAGCGTGTTGACGACCGCGCGATGCGAGAGGACGACGCCCTTCGGCTGCCCAGTGCTTCCCGATGTGTAGATGACATAACAGACGTCCGAGGCTTGCGACGGACATGGCGGCCGTTCGTTCGACGCCGCCATCACCTCGGGCGTATCGACGGCAAGCACAAACGCCGAATCCAATCCGGACGCGCGACTTGAGCTAGTGAGCAAGAGTGCGCACGCCGCGTCCTCGAGCATGAAACCCACGCGCTCCGGCGGGTACGCGATGTCGAGCGGCACGTAGACCGCGCCAGCCTTCGCCACCGCGAGCATCGCCAGGACCAGATCGAAACCCCGATCCAGCAATATACCCACCCTACTGCCGGGCTTAACCCCGCGCGACAGGAGCGTATTCGCGATGCAGTTCGCCGCGGCATCCACGGCGCGGAAGGTGCGCGTTTTTCCCTCGAACACTAGGGCGATGGCATCCGGCCGCTCTACGGCGTTCTGCTCGAAGAGGTCGTGGATCCGGAGTGTATCGGGGAAGGCACGCTCGGTGTCGTTCCAAGCGAAAACCTGCCGTGCGAGCGTCTCCGAATCCAGCAGGTCGACCTCCATCAGCGGGCGCTCCGGATCGTCGCCCAGCGCCCGGGCAACACAATGGAGCTCGTGCGCGATCGCGAGGAGGCGATCCTCCCCGACGCGACCGTCGGTAAGTAAAGTGACCTTTTCGCCAGCTAGCTTCAGGGCTAGCGTCGTTCCCCGAGGGGCATCGACGTTGCCCAACAAGATGGCGACGGGCGAAAGCTCGCCGCGAGCAAGCCCGGGCTGTGAGGCGAGCGAAGGATGCCGGATGATGAGATCATTCAGAAACCCGCCGTGCCCGCTGACGGCCGTGCGCGCCGCACGAACCGCCGCTAGGGCAGCCGAGAACGACTCGAGCTGCTCGAGGGTGACGCGTAGGGGGAGCGAAGGAAAAAACAGAAAACCCGACGCGCCGAGCGCCGCCTTGTTGCGTTCGTCGACGAGTGCGAGGTCAAACGAATCTTGCCGAGCGAGCACCGACAAGACCAAGGCGAATGCCGTGATGCAGGCGTCGGTCACCTCTTCGCCGAAGCGCGCCCGGAAGGCCTGCGGGACGTCGACCGGGATCTCTCGCGGCGTCGAATGGCTCGCCAGGCTGAATGGCAAACTGATCGGGATACTGGCGTCTAGAGCAGAGACGAAGTAGGGCTCTGACTCGGCGACGGCACGCGAAATCGCACGCCGCTCTTCGCGGAGACTGTCGCTGATCTTCGCACCCACCGAGACGCCCAGCACCGCGGCTGCCTCCAACGGCGAAAGCTGCGCGCCAAGCAGCGTCGAGAAGCGCTGGAATCGGAGCGCGCCCGCCCCGCACGCCACGGTCAGGGCCTCGTCATCGATTGCCAGCACCGTTCCCGCGACGCGAGTACCGTTCCCGATCGTTTCTCCGTTGGCCTTGACCGGGGTTGGGTGCGCCAAGCGTACGATGACCGCCCGATTGCCGTTGACCAATTTGACTAGACCAAAGCGATTGCTGAATTGACCGAACTCGCAGGCGCGGATCATCCGGTCCCCGACCTCTGCGCTCTCATTCAGATCGAGCGTACAGAGCGCGGCAGGCCGATCGTGTCGCGAAAACATCGTGCGCCCGACGCGCAGATCCTGAGGCGAACCGGCAAAATCGCCCCGCTCGAAGCGTTCGATGAGCGATCGAAAGCTCTCGAGCGCGAGCACGGCGTTCCTCATGTTCAGGGAGAGGCTGGTCTCTCGAGAATCGAGCTCGACATCCCGCCGCTCGAGGATGTCTCCCGCGTCCAGAACTTCGGTCAGCCGGTGCCAGACGATGGCGTGTCGGGACTCTCCATGACAGATGCTCCAAGCGGAGGCGTTCATCCCCGCGTAGCGCGGCAACGGGCCATCGTGATAATTGACCGCCGCCCGGCGTGCCTTCATGATCACTTCGATCGGGATGCGCCACGGGTATGTCATCGACAAGAGGAGATCGATCGGGCGCTCTTCCAAGAAGCTCGAATACTCGCGACGCAAAAGGCTGGGGACTCCGGCCTCCTCGCACCAGCGCCGAACGGCTTCCGAATCGGTGACCACCGCGACGACCGAGTGTCCGCGTTCCCCTAACAGGGTCGCGACACGCGTCACCAGCAGCTCATTCCCGAGCAGCAGGCACGAGAATCCGCGCGCCGTGGAAGCACCACTGTCAAGCATGGCGATCTGACTTAAAATAACCTTGCCGAGACAAAGCGCACGCAGGGAGCGCATGAATAGGTGTCGTGCCTCCCGAAATCGCCAAAGGCGGTGTTCGTCGGCTGTCGTCGTCGTGCCGGTGATGTTTCCAGCCCGAAACCTGCAGAAGGTGATGAGTCAAGTCGCGGTTACTCAGAAGTGACCATTAGACAGTAGCGGACGTAGGCCAATCCCGCCGCGAGGGGCGCCGTGGTCGAGTCGCCGCCTATAGCGGCTATCGTTTACGTCGGCATGCCACGTGCAGGACACGGTTGGGCGTAACCTTCAGCACCGCCAGACTTGGCACGGCGCTGGCTAGTTCTCAAATCGATGAAGGGTCCACGGCAGGAGAAGTCGAATGTTTGCACGACAACAAAGAATCCGACGCATCCGGAGAACCAGCGTGCCATTGCCCGTTTCCAAGAAGACGCCGACATTGCGACTCGGCCCGATGCTCCAGACGGGTTGCCAACAGAGTAGGTCAAGTCCAAGCGACTGTCCGTCCCCCCTGCCCGAGAGCGATCTGCGCCCCCAACCCGAGAGCGATCCGCCCCCACTCCCCGAGCGCAATCCGCCCCCCGAGCGCGATCCGGTCCCCCTCTCCTCGTCAGAGCTCGACGCCCTCGGCCGAATTCCAAGGCGGCGTGCGCCGCTCTTGGTCTTCACGGCGCTTGTAACCCTGGTTGTGCTTGGCGCCGCTACTTGGCCGAAAGCCAAGGTGCTTTTCGAGCGGATGGCGACGATGTCGGTTGCGTCTGCGAAGCAGACGCTCGTTGTCGCCTCTGTCAATGCTGCTATAGTCGAATCGGCATCTGCTGGCCCATCCGACACCGATAAGACCGCCATCGAGATCGCTCCCGACAAGCCACGATCTGCTCTGCCGTCGCAGGTTCAGGTCGAACCGTCCGCTGACGCAATAACGGCGATTCCGAGGCGACCAAGGCATTCCGAGCCCATTCCGAGGTCGCGTTCGATTCCGCTACGCGGATACGCCTGGTCCCCGACAGCCAACGCGTTGGTGCAAATCGAACCCTAGGATCTTATCGACCGAGGTTCTGCCGAGGAGGTTCCCGGCAAGAGCAAAGCTCAAGCAGTCCGCCAGACTGGCTTGCTGAAGTGCCTCAACGCTCAAATTGCGTAACCTCTGCGAGTGAGCGGCGTATGCCAAACAAACCGGAGGAATCATCATGGCACGCGACATCATCAACAGACTGCTCGCACATCTCCGATCCATAGGAGATAGGATTTCATTCATGGGGCCGGCCCTCGCCCGCATCACGGTGGGCGTGGTGTTCATGGGGACCGGGTGGGGAAAGTTGCACTCGCTGTCCAATGTCACCGAGTTCTTTACCAGCCTGCACATCCCAGCCCCGTGGTTTCAGGCGCGCTTGGTCGCTGGTACCGAATTCTTCGGAGGACTGCTCGTTCTCCTCGGCCTCGGTACCCGTCTGGTCTCGATACCGCTCGCCATCACCATGATTGTCGCCATCGCGACCGCCAAGAGGGACGACCTCACTGGACTGCAAGCCCTGCTCGGATTCGAGGAGTGGAGCTACCTCGTGCTCTTTACGTGGCTCGCGCTGGTTGGCGCAGGACCACTGTCACTCGACGCTCTCATCAAGCACCTGCGCAGTCGCAAGGCTGCACCAGCAAGCTTACCAAGCCCGCTCCTGCAACCTAGGGCCTAAGGACCGGCAGCCTGGGCGACGAGCAACTGATCGGTCGCCCAGGTGGCAAGCCACTTGAAGGCTTGCGCCGTGGCATCTTGTGCCGACAAGTCCCTGGCTAGCCCATCGCAGATGGATCCAAAAGTCGTGCCCAGAGCGACCCTATCGAGGGCGCGGGCTTCAGCGTCGTCGAGCGGGCGGTGAAAGACTGTAATATCTTGGCGCCACACGACAACTCTTCGGCCACCTTGTTGACTCGTCGGTGGTATCGGCTGCGTGGACATCTCCGGACCAAGCGAGCTCCAGAGACCGAGAGTGCGAGCGTCGACGACAATGAGCCGGCTCGCCGCGATCAGGCGCAACGGCAAGGTCGCGAATGCATCGCCTGGCAATGCGCGTAGTGTGTCCATATCGAGCGCGGTTTCGTCGGGACCATCGAATACGTCGCTGCGAGCCCACTCAAGGCGGGCCAGATCCGAAAGCAGTGCTTGTTGCTCTCCCAATTGGGTCTGTCGTGAAATCCAGTCCGCCAAATGCTGCCCGAGAAAGCGCAGCGACGGGTGACGCGAAGGGTGCTCCTGCACGTAGGCCATGACCAGTGCCGCGAAGCTGTCGGTACCCAACTGACGAGCGAGGCGTGGAAACTCTGCCTCAAGCGCCTCGATCAGGCGCGACCGATACATGGATGCATAGATCTGCAAGCGCTCGTCGGCTTGCGCGCGACTGTCGGACAAGACCAGATCCCCGGCACAGAACGCGGCATCGCCCTGCCCAGTGACGAGAGAAAAGATGGAGGCCTCGATCGCGGCCAAATCCATATCATTCGAGCTACGAGGCGGCATCGAATTTGTCTCTATCCTGGCCCACTCGGCTGAGGCCAACCTGGGCGTAGCCGTCCACTCGAGCGAGCTCGCCTTCGAGCACGTCGAAGGTCGGCACGCGAGCGTCCCATTCGATCATGGTGGCACGCGCCCCGAAATGCGCGATGGCGTCGGCATAAAGCTGCCAGACTTCGCGGCACACGTAACCGTCGTGCGTGTCGATGAGCAGCGAACCCTCCACACTGTGCCCTGCAAGGTGAACTTGGCCGATGCGCTCCGCGGGCAGGGCGTCGAAGTAGGCATGCGCGTCGAAGCCATGGTTGTAGGCGCTCACGAACACGTTGTTGACGTCGAGTAAGATGCCGCAGTCTGCGCGTCGGGCGACCTCGCCCAAAAACTCCGCCTCGCTCATGTCGGCGCCAACGAGCTGCATATAGCTCGATGGGTTCTCAAGCAGGAGCCTCCGGCCCAGGCGTTCCTGCACAGCCTGCACGCGCGAGACGACGTGCATCAGCGCCTCTTCAGTGTAGGGCACGGGCAATAGGTCGTGCGCATACATGCCATGGGCGCTGCCCCAGCACAGATGATCGGAAATCCACGCTGGCTCGACGGCCTTTGCCAATTCGTCGAGCTGGTTGAGATAGTGCTCGTTCAGCGGGTCGGTCGAGGCAATCGACATCGATACCCCGTGCAGGACAACCGGATAATCGCGGCGAACCGCTTCGAGAACGCGTCGAGGGTTTCCACCCTGCACCATGAAGTTCTCGGAAATCACTTCAAACCAGCCGATCGCTGGCTTGTTTTCGACCACATGCCGAAAATGCTCCCGCCTAAGACCAAGTCCCAGGCCCAAGTTGGGAAACAGGTTCGGAACCAGGACCAGCATGCTATCCACGAAGGCACGGGCACGGGCGGCAGCGATTCCGGTACTCCTCACAACGCTGCCGGCCGCGACCCAGGGCGCTACTTCGCCGGACCCATGACCTTTCCCTTTTGGGCCTTGCAGTCCTCCTTGGTGGTTTTGGTGTGGCCTTGGCCTTTGCAGCCATTTTGGCCAGCGCAAGCGTGGCCAGCACCCTTACACGACCCGGTTCCCTTGCACGAGTTGATGCCGTCGCATACGACCTGCTCACCTTCCTTGGCGGAAGCGGCGCCTGAGGCACCCGCTGCAAACAGACCGGCCACGCTAGCCGCAATCATCATTGCCTTGATTGACATGTGTCTTCTCCTGTTCCTTTTCGATGGTTGAAAGCCACGGCTAGTTGCGCCGGGCTGGTTCGGTTTCATTCGGCATACGCACGCCGACGGAAAAGGTTACGCAGAAAAGTGCACCGCGACCACGGCTGGCATCGTGGTGATTGGTGGCAGCTGGTTAATCGTGGGCTACTGTTCGGCCAGGGCAGCAAAGAGCGCGACTGGGGCGACGTCCCTCATGTTCTTTCTTCTCTTGGCGAGCTGCGAAGACACGACAACGGGCGCCTGGTCATGACGAAGGTTTTCGATGTCCCGCCTGGGTGGCGCACCGAAGAACCGGCGATACTCGCGGCTGAACTGCGTCGGGCTCTCGTAGCCCACCTTGAAGCTGGCCTCGGCCGCGTCCAAGGCTTGGCCCAGCATGAGACGCCGCGCCTCTTGAAGGCGCAGATACTTCTGGTACTTGAGCGGGCTCAGCGCGGTCACTGCTTTGAAGTGGCGATGAAGTGCAGAGGGGCTCATCCCGGCCTGTTTCGCGAGCGATTCGACCCGAAGCGGCTCCACGTAGTGAGCCTTGAGCCAGCGCAAGGCGTGCGTGATGCGCTGGCCCTGGTCGTTGCCGGAGATGATCTGCCTGAGCCGGTGGCCTTCCGGACCGACCAGCAACCGATAGGTGATTTCCCGCCTGACAAGCGGCGATAGAACCTGGGCGTCCTGCGGGCTCTCCAGCAGCTCGACAAGTCGTATCACCGAGTCGAGCAACGCCGGATCGAGCGGGCTCATGGCCAGCGCGCCCGTCGCCGGGCTCGGTTGCCTACGCGGTCCGAGTTGGGCCACCACCTCGCCTACCTCCAGGGGGTCTAAAATGAGCTTGAGCGCCAAGTAGGGCATCTCGGCCGTGGCCGCGACGATACGTGCGGTCGCCGGAACGTCGGCGGCGACGAGCAAGTACCGCGCGCCGTCGTAGCGATACTCTCGGTCGCCGAGCATGACTCGCTTGCTGCCTTGGGCAACTACGCACAGCGCGGGTTCATAGAGGACGGTGGTAGGAGGCGATGGCTTCGTGTGCCGGTACAGCGTCAGACCGCGTATGGCCGTCGGGTGGTTTCCATCAACGCGGGTCTGCCGTTCGAGCAACTCTACCAGGGTGAATAGCCGGCTCATCCGCGCCTCCAGCCCTAATCGTGCAGGATTAGGCAAGAACTGTCCAGCACCGGGATACCGCCGGTCCAGGACGGGCGCTAGCTTCTCATCGAGCGCTTCGACAACGATACTGTCTGGCTTCGGTACGACTGGTTCGGCCGTGAGCCAATGAAAGGAAGAAGGAACAATGCAAAAGCGAAAACTGGGCAAGAGCGGTCTCGAAGTTTCGGCCATGGGGCTTGGCTGCATGGGCATGAGCTTTGGTTACGGACCGCCGGCAAACAAGAAAGAGATGGTTTCTCTCATCCGGACCGCGGTCGACCGCGGGGTCACGTTCTTCGACACCGCCGAAGTCTACGGACCCTTCACCAACGAGGAGCTCGTCGGCGAGGCTCTTGCGCCCGTGCGCAATCAGGTGGTTATCGCCACCAAGTTCGGGTTCAAGATCGACGCCGACGGGAAGCAAGCCGGCCTAGACAGCAGGCCCGTGCGCATCAGGCAAGTTGCCGAGGCATCGCTCAAGCGACTCAAGATCGACGCCATCGATCTGTTCTACCAGCATCGGGTTGACCTCGAGGTGCCCATCGAGGACGTGGCGGGGGCGGTGAAGGATCTCATCCGTGAAGGCAAGGTCAAACACTTCGGCCTCTCGGAAGCGGGCACTAAGACCATCCGTCGCGCGCACGCCGTCCAGCCGGTCGCAGCCTTGCAAAGCGAATACTCGCTGTTCTGGCGAGAGCCCGAGAAGGAAGTGATCCCTACGCTGGAGGAGCTCGGCATTGGATTCGTCCCGTTCAGTCCGCTCGGGAAGGGCTTCCTGACGGGCAAGATCGACGAGAGCACGACGTTCGACAGCTCCGACTTCCGCAACATCGTTCCTCGCTTCACGCCGGAAGCCAGGAAAGCAAATCTCGCCCTGGTCGACCTGTTGCGCACCATCGCGCAGCGGAAGAAGGCGACGCCTGCCCAGATTGCGCTGGCGTGGCTGCTGGCCCAAAAGCCGTGGATCGTTCCCATCCCCGGCACCACCAAGCTGGCGCGCCTCGAGGAGAACCTCGGCGGAGCGACGGTCGAGCTTACCCCCGACGATCTGCGCGAGATCGACAGCGCTGCTTCCCAGATCACCCTGCAAGGGGCTCGCTACCCAAAGAAGCTGGATCAATTGACAGGACGATGAGTCCGGTGAAGCAGCCAGTGTCCCGTCGAGCGCGGCGGTCAATCCAGCGCTCACCATCACGGCCGACGCTCAACGTGTCGGCGAACACGCTGGTCTCCGAGAGCGCGGCGGCGGCACCCGCCCGCGCGTCCTCGCATCCCAGGACGCGAGCTTCGTCGCCGGCGTCGAGTCGTTCGTGGACGGTGGGCTTGCTCAGGTGTGACAGCACCGGTTGATGCAAGGTCACTGGTCCCCGGAAAGGCCTCAGGCTCGGGCCGCTTCTCGATCGGAACCGGGTGTACGACGTCCTGCCAGCGAAGGGCGACGCTTGGACTCCGGCTGGGAATGCTAGGTCTGTGTTTCGCAAAGCGCGGCTTCGTGCCATCGTTGCGAAGGTGCTTCACAAGACAAAGCTTGCATTCGCGCTGGCGTCGGCGTGGTTTCTGCTCGCGGGGACCTACGCCCAGGCGAGCAGCCAGCAGTCCGTTGTGCTGAAGTACGCGGTCGATCCCAGGCTCGCGAGCTGTCCGGACGTGGTCGCGTTTCGCGCGATGATGGCCGAACGCCTGGGCTACGACCCGTGCCACGAGGGTTCGGCCCTGGGCGTCGAGATACGCGCCCGACCGGCCGAGCAGGGCATCGACGGGATCTTGCACTGGAGCACGCCCGGGGAAGGTCGCGTGGCTGACCGGCATTTCTCGAGCAGGGGCCAGGACTGCCACGAGCTGATGGCGACCATCGCGTTCGCGGTGGCGGTCCAGCTTGAGTTGATGGCCACCAGGGCGGCGGCGGAAGTCCCGCCGTCCGGGCCGCCCGCAGCCGACATAGACGCCCATGCCGTGACCGAGCAGACCATCCCTGAAGTCAGTCGCCTCCCGGCCGCCACGTCCACCAGCGCCACAACCCCGCCGGTCCCGATTTCCAATGGGCAGAACGTGTCCGCGTGGTCGGCGATGAGCGGCGCCGGGCCGGCGGTCGGGACCGGGCTGGCGCCGGATGCGATTTTTTCGGGACGGCTCTTCCTCTCTGCGGGTTTGGGGCGCGCCCGGCTGGAGTTAGGGGCCGAAGCCAGCCTGCCGGCCACCAGCTACCAATACAACGGCGGCGGCTTCCGACATCAGCTCACATTGGGAACCCTGGCAGCCTGCGCCGCGCCCAGCTCGCTGCAGGTGTGCGGGCTTGCAAAGCTGGGGGTGCTTCGGGTGCATGGGGTCGGGATCGACAACCCCGCGTCGCCGAGCGGACCTGTGGCGCTGGTCGGGCCACGGATTGCCTATGTTTTGGGCTTGGGGCGGCGTCTCATGCTGCTGGCGCACGTCGACGGACTCTATTCTCTCAAAACCTGGAGCGTCGACGTGAACCACACGGTGATGTGGACCATGCCGCGATTCGCGGTTGTGGCCGGAATCGACCTCGGGATTCGCTTTTCGTTAGCAACCGGCCCCGACGCCCGACAATAGACAATGAGAGAGCAACGATGAGTCACTTGCGGCTGATTTCGAACCGTCCCACGGTGGTGCAGCCCGAGCGATCGCGTGCGCGGGCCGATCATCCTTGCCTCGAAGCGTTTCAGCTCGAATTCGACTATCTCCTGCGCGCCCTGCGCCGCCTGGGTGTTTCGCGGGACGACGTCGAGGACCTGGCGCACGAGGTGTTCCTGGTGCTGCACCAGACCTGGGAGAAGTACGACCCTTCCCGGCCGTTTCGGGCCTATCTGTTCGGCATCGCCTTCCGGGTCGCGCGCAACCACGTGCGCAAGCGAAGCAAGGAAGTCCTGCTTTCGGTCATCGAGGTCGACGACGTCGGAGCTTGGCCCGACCAGGCGCTGGAGGAGAGGCAGCAGCGCAGCCTGGTGCTTCAGGCCCTGGATCGCATTCCCCTGTTGCGACGGGCCGTGCTGGTCATGCACGACATCGACGAGGTGCCCATGGCCGAGATTGCCCACTCTCTATCGATGTGTCGTTTCACCGGCTACTCCCGCTTGCACAAGGCGCGCAAGGAATTTGCGGCTGCCGTAGCTGCTCTTCGCGAAATGGATGAATCATGAAGCGCGTTTCCGTGAAGCCGAGCCCGACCGAGATCAAGTCGCTCTTCGCCTTGGAGCGCAAGATCCTTCCTGCACCGGACGAGGTTCGCAACCGGGGGACTGAGCGAGCGCGGGCGGCGCTGCCCCAGAACCAGCGCGCGTACGCTGCCGGCCGCTCAAACACGACGTTGTGGCGGCGGCTCGGCACTGCGGCTGCGGCCGCGGTGGTTCTCTTCGCCTTGTGTGCGGCAGCGTTCGAGGTGGGCTATCGATTGAAGAACCGGGCGCCGATGGCACCCGTCGCCAAGGTGGAGGCGGTGCCGATGGTCGCAGAGGCGCCGGCTGCCGAGCTCCCGCCGTCCGAGCCTCCGGCTGCGGAGCCGACGCCGGCGCTGCCTCGCCAAACCAAGGCGAAGGCGGCGGCAGCCAAGTCGGTTTCCGAGTCGGAAGCCTACGCGCGTGAGCTGCCGGTGTTGCAACCGGCCCTGGATGCAGTGGCCAGGAACGACTTCACAGCGGCACTGACCGCCATCGCAGCCCACCAGAGCCGTTTCCCGTCCGGACAGCTGGCCGAAGAGCGCGAGGCCTTGCGGGTGAAGGCGCTCGCGGGCCTGGGTCGGATGCCAGAGGCGGTACGGGCCGGCGCCACCTTTCGGCAGCGTTTTCCGCACAGCGCGCTGCTCAACCAGATCCAAGAGATGCTGGGGACGCAACGGTGATGGGTTGGGGCTCGGCGCACGTGGCACGTCGGCGCCGACGAGCTCAATCCTGGATCGCGCTCGCTCTGTCGGCGGCAGGATGTGGTGTTGGTTCGCTGGATGCGGGTGCGGATCAGCCCAAGGGCAAGCTTCCGGTGGACTATCGCAATCCAGTCGTCCTTTGCAACGACGGGGCCTACGACAATTGGCAGGGCGAATACGCCATGCTGTTCGCAAGCGCCGGTACGTTGTCGCTTGCCGGCATCGTCATCAACAACAGCCCGGCGTGGACCAGCCTGAGTGACAATCTGTCCGGATGGCAACAGATGGTGGCCGGCGCCCGGCAAAGCGGCCTCAAGAACATTCCCGATCCCGTGTCCAGCGTCGGGTCTGCGCTCGTCCGTCCCAGCGACGGGAGCATCGGCTCCACCGTGCCCAACCGTTCGCAGGGCGCTCTGTTCATCGTCGAGACATCGAAACAGCTGTCCCGGTCCTACCGGCCCTTGGTGGTGGTGACCGGCGGAAGATTGACCGACGTGGCAGACGCCTACCTAGTCGATCCCACGGTGGCGGACCGGATCGTCGTGTTGTCTTCGTTGGGCAGCAGCAACAGCGGCGGTGGCGAGATGGGGATTCCCAACGGCGAGATGGACCCCTGGGCCGATGTCATCGTGGCGCAGAAGCTTCGCTATATCCAAATCAGTGCCTTCTACGACCAGACGGCGGACCTGCCGGCGAGTCTTCTGCCGCAGTTGCCTAGCAATGCTTTCACCGCCTGGATGCAGGCCAAGCAGTCCCAAATCTTCAACGACGTCAAGGCCGCCGACCAGGTCGGGGTGGTTTCCCTGGGCATTCCCGAGTTTGTGTCAGCCGTCTCCAGGGACGCGCAAGAAGGAACCGCCACCAACAACCTGCCGGTGCTGGTCAGCAACGACAACGGACCGATTTGGCTGGTGACGCAGATAAACGGCGCCTTGGCGACGGCCCGCTTCTGGCAGATGTTGCTAGACGCCACGACTTTCACTTCGCACTAAGCCTCGCGTTCGACGCACGCCCGATGAGCAACGCCCACGGCCAATGGCCGTTGCTGACCGACCGCAAAGTTTTTTCCCGGCGCCTTGGCAATCTCGCTCCACCCCGACAATAGACGGGTGTGGGTCTACGGACAGCACTGCGCTCCGCGCGTCAGCGCGCATCGAACGCCAACTCGAACACAGGTGACACATGATCTTGCAAGCAAAGAATTCCGCGAAGAATCTTCTCATTTTGGCCGTTGCAGGCTCAGCCCTGGTCGCCTGTAGCAGCTCCAACGGAGGCAGTGTAGCGACGGGGGGAAGCGCTGGCTCCACGGCTCTCGCTGGCGGCACCAGCGGACGGCCCGGCGGCAACTTGGGCAGCGGCGGAGTCGCCGCCGCGGGTGGCAACAGCGCGGGCGCAGTCTCAACTTCCACGGCTGCGGGTGGTGCGTCGGCAGGTGGCGGAAGCCAGAGCTCGGGCGGCGCTGCGGGCAAGGGAGCCGGCGGTAACGGGGGTGGAAATTCGACTTCCACGGCAGCGGGTGGCGCTTCCTCGGGTGGCGGAAGCCAGGCCTCGGGCGGCGCTGCGGGCAAGGGAGCCGGCGGCAACGGCGGGGGCGGTGGCTCAACGTCCACGGCAGCGGGCGGCACCCAGTCAGGTGGCGGAAGTCGGGCTTCGGGCGGCGCAGCGGACGGTGGACCGGGTGGCAATCCGGCCACCGGCGGAGCGGTCGCGTCTGGTGGTTCCGCCGGCCAAGCTGCGGGCGGGCAGTCCGGAACGGGCGGCTCGACGGTCACCTGCACCGCGCCGGCTCCCACCGGCTCGAGTTATGCGGTCGATGCCAATGGCGTGACCTTCACCGTGGGCAGTAGCAAGCTGAGAGTGCAGGTCTGCAAGGAGGACATCATCCGCGTCCAGTACGCGAGCGGATCTTCCATCCCCACCAAGAATTCTCTGTCCGTCAGCGCCACCTGGGGTACGCCAAGCTTCTGCGTGACCGAGGCATCGGGGACGTTGACTATCGCCACGGCTCGCATCAAGGCCAAGGTCGTCGAGAGCACGGGTGTGGTCAGTTACACCGACTTGAGCGACAACGTCATCCTGGCGGAGGACAGCAAGTCTGCCACCGCGGCGACCGTTCAGGGAACCTCCACCAACAAGGTCCAGACCGTATTCAACTCGCCGGCGGGTGAAGGTCTGTTCGGTCTTGGCCAGCACCCGGATAGCGTCATGAACTACAAGGGTGGCACGGTGAACAACATGGTCAACAGCAACGGGTCGATCCAGATTCCAATGCTGGTTTCGAGCAAGGGCTATGGCATCTTCTGGGACAACTACTCGTCCACGAGCTTTGCTGGGAACGCTTCCAGCAACACCAAGTACAGCTTTACTTCCCAGGCGGGCGAGGGCGTCGACTACTACTTCTTCTATGGCCCCAGCATCGACCAGGTCATCGCGGGCTATCGCACAACCACGGGCGCTCCACCTTTGTTTGCCAAATGGGCTTATGGGCTTTTTCAGTCCAAGGACCATTACTCCACCCAAACCGAATTCTTGAACGTCGTGAGCAGCTACCGCAACGCCAAGATCCCAGTCGACGTGGTGGTTCAGGATTGGGACTATTGGGGCTCCTATTCCTGGGGCTCCCATATCATGGATCCGAAGAATTACCCGAATCCGGCAACCCTTGTCAGCACCATGCACGCCGCCAACATCCACGGAATGATCTCGATCTGGCCAGAGTATCAGTACCTGGCGAATCCGCCCGCGGCCGTCGATAGTATGAATGACCAGGACAATTACAACGCGCTCAAGGCGATCAACGCGCTCTACCCCAATCCCAGCAATGGCAGCAATCATTACTTCTACGACACCTTCAACGCCTCTGCGAGGACACTGGTCTACCAACAGATGTACGACAGGTTGATCGGCAAGTACGGGTGGGACGCAATCTGGGCCGACAACGACGAACCGCAAGACTATCCCTCGGGCAGCGTGAACATGTCGAGCGTCACGACGGCGTTGGGCGCGGCATCTCTCTACATCAACGCCTATCCCTTGCAGCACACCAAGGCGATCTACGAAGGCTGGCGCAAAGTGGGGCCTGCCACCAAGCGCGTCTTCGCCTTGAGTCGCAGCGCATTCGCCGGTGCGCAACGCTATGGCGCCGCCGAATGGTCGGGGGACATCAACGCAGATTGGGGGGTCTTTACCACACAGATTCCTGCCGGCCTCAACTACGCCGCCTCGGGAATGCCCTACTGGACCACGGACATCGGCGGCTACTTCGGCACACCCACCGAGGAACTGTTCACCCGGTGGTTCCAATTTGGAGCCTTCTGCTCAATCTTCCGCATCCATGGACAGGCCCCCAAGGAGTTGTATGGCAGCCAGTGGAGCGCCACTGGCAAGGCGAATCTCCTCGCGGTCGACACCCTGCACTATCGCTTGATGCCCTATCTCTATTCGCTGGCATGGAGGGTCACCAACGAGGGCTACACCATCATGCGGCCTCTGGTCTTCGATTATCAGAGCGACTCCAACGTGTACGGACTCAAGGACCAATTCATGTACGGTCCGGCCATCCTGGTCAATCCGGTGACCAGCGCCGGGGCCACGAGTCGGTCGGTGTATCTGCCTGCGGGCACGTGGTACGACTTCTGGACCGGCTCGACCACCAACGGTGGCAGCAAGGTCACGGCGGACGCGCCTTTGAGCAAGATTCCGCTGTACGTGAAGGCCGGCTCCATCGTCCCGATGGGCCCCAATATTCAGTATGCCACCGAAAGCATCGATCCCCTCGAGATCAGGGTCTACGAGGGACAGGACGGGTCCTTCACCCTGTATGAGGACGAGGGCGACTCGTACAACTACGAGAGTGGACAGCACGCAGAGATCTCGTTCTCATGGAGCGACGCCTCGAAACAGCTCTCCATTGGAGCCCGGAAAGGCAGCTATACCGGGATGCCGGCCACCAGGACGTTCAACATCGTCTGGGTCGGCGCGAGCCACGGCGCCGGTGTGGACATCACTGCGACCGCGGATCAAGTGGTGAAGTACGACGGCTCCGCGGTAGCGGTGAGCGCAAACTAGCGGCGGCAGTCAGTAGACTGCGCGTAGCCTGATCCCAGGGTCACAGCGGCCCGTGTTCTAGATAGCCGGCGTGTTCGGGAAGCCGGTCGGTTCATGAACCCGTGCGAGGCAGCAGAGTCACAAGAACCGGTAGCCATCTCAAGACCAATTGGGTAGGCTCAGCGAATGGGAAGGAGGCATCCGTGACACCTATGCGCCTTGTTCGTTCTATGGTGGTCGTGATCGCAATTGGGGGGACCGCTTGTTCATCGAGCAGCCCACCTTCGTCAGGAAGCGGAGGCGGCCATCCTATCAGCGGAGCGACCGGCCAAGGAGGAACGACGGGGAGCGGTGGGCAGCCGGGAACCGGCGGAGTGAATGCCACTGGCGGCGCACCCAGCCAGGGCGGAACCGTCGCGAGCGGCGGAACCACACAATCGGGAGCGGGTGGCGTGAATCGTACTGGCGGCGCACCCAGCCAGGGCGGAACCATCGCGAGCGGCGGAACCACACAATCGGGAACGGGTGGCGCGAATCGCACTGGGGGCACGCCCAGCCAGGGCGGAACCATCGCAAGCGGCGGACAACTGGGAACGGGCGGAGTGAATACTGGCGGGGGTACCGGCCCGGAGCGCGCTGACGCGGGCACAGGTGGTCGACTGGGCTCTGGCGGTACCGGGGTTGGGGGAGCATCGACCGGCACCGGGGGCACGACGCCGGCCGGTTCAGGCGGCAGCGGAGCATTCGGCGGCGCGACCGGACCGGGATCGGGCGGCAGCTCTGGCGGCGCAGGAGCGGATGCCGGCGCGGCCCAAAGCGCAGGGTGCGGAAAAACGCGGACGCTCCAGAACGGGACTATCACGATCCAGAGCAATGGCTCACGAAACTACATCCTGCGCGTGCCCGCCAATTACGATAACAGCCACGCGTACCGGCTGGTCATCGCCTACGCCTGGTCCGGGGCATCGTCCACCGAAGTTGCGAATAGCAATTACTTCACGTTTTCGACTCAGGACAGCCAAAACACGATCTTCGTCGCGCCCAACGCCTCGGACGGTGCCGGGTCGTGGAGCAAGTCGGACGTGGCCTTCACCGATGCGATCCTCGCGCAAATCGAAGGCGATCTTTGCATCGACTTGACCCGAGTGTTCGCGACGGGATTCAGCTTCGGAGGAGCCATGTCCCTCGCCATCGCGTGCACGCGGGCGGACGTCTTCCGCGCCGTCGCGTTCTTTTCGGGAGCGGATCTCACCGGTTCTTGCCCCACGACGCCAACCACGCCGATTGCCTACTACGCCTCGCAGGCGAGCGAAGACAGTGCTGGGATGTCATCCACGTCGCCTATCCTCGGGGAGCTGTTCCAAGCCAAGTTCGCCGCGGTCAACGGGTGCACGCCGGTACCGACGGCCGCAACCTTCCCAGCGAGCGGACAGGCGCACGTTTGCACAAAGTACCAAGGCTGCTCTGCGGGCCATCCCACCGAATACTGCGTGTTCAACGGCCCTCACGGATGGGAACCGGTGGATCCAGGTCAGACGGCGAGCTGGGATCCCCCGGAGGCATGGAAGTTCATTACTCAGTTCTGACCTGTCCGCCGAAATAGCGGGATGGGTAACCGGCCCCCGATCACCGGACAGGCCGGCCTAGCGCCTCGCCACGCGCCGATTGCTGTGTGATGCGCACAAAAACCCATTCGGAACTCGCGCCAGTGCTGACGGGGCGTGCTAGGAGCATCTGCTATGTCTGATATGGCGTGCACGTGGGTGAGAAAACTCGGCCTCGCGATCGCCGTTCTTGCGGGCTCGGGCGCGCTTTCCTGTTCGAGCCAGAGTGGCGGCTCGGGCGGCGGCAGCGGCGGATCCAGCCCTACGGGATCGGGCGGCGCCACGGCCAACGGTGGCACGCCGGCATCCAGCCCCGTCGGAACGGGAGGCAAATCCATCGCCAGCGGCGGTGCCGGCTCAGGCGGCGGTGGCTCAGGCAGTGGTGGCTCAGGCGGCGCTACTGGCAGCGACGGCACGACAGCAACCGGCGGCGCACGCGGCTCGGGTGGCGCGACCAACAGCGGTGGCAGCGGCTCGGGCGGCGCTGGAACGAGCACCGCCACCGTGACAGGTGGCTCCCGCGCCGGTGGAGCAGACGGCGGAGGCGGTGCCAGCAACGGCGGCAGCGGCTCAGGCGGTACCGGAACGGGCACCGCGACGGCGACAGGCGGCCGCACCGGTGGGGCAAGCGGCGGAGGCGGGGTTGGAACGGAGGCCTCAGGGGGTGGTACCGCCGCCGACGGCGGAAGTGGCAACAGCGCAACCGGCGGGGCCACGGCGGCTCCGACCGGCGGAAGCACCGGGAGGGGTGGAGCGTCGGGCACGGGCGGCGCGGGGACAGGTGGTACGGGATCCGGCGGTAGCACAGACTGTGCAGGCCGGGCGGTTTCGCTCGAGGCAAACGGCACTGGCAGCGCGAGCGACTCCGCCTACGCCAACGTCGAAATCGACCTGAAGACCGATCTGCCCATCGGCAACGCCAAGCGCACCGTCGAATTCTGGGCCTTCATTCGCAGCACCGACTGGGTGGGCGAAAAGAACGAGGTCTACTACTACGGCGGCTCGGCCAACGCGGCCGCCTTCGGGCTCGATTTCGGTACCAACCCCGTCACGGGCTCGACCACCAACCACGCCACGCTGAACCCGATCACCGGCGGCGGCTTCAACGACGACAGCACCAACGATCTGGGCATCAACTCGAGCACCGATCAATGGGTGCACATCGCCATGGTCTGGGACGGTTCGCAGCTCATCACTTACGTCAATGGCTTGGCCAAGATCACAACCCTAGGCACTGGTGGGGTCACCGCGCTCGTCACTGCTCAGTCGGTGTTCGTGCTCGGCTGCAATCCCACCAACAAGAACTGCTTTGGCGGCTCCTTCGACGAGCTGCGCGTGTGGAATGTGGCCCGCTCTGCTAGCGAGATCAAGGACAACTACAACAAGCCCGCCACCGGCAACGAGGCTGGGCTGGTGGGCTACTGGAAGTTCGACGAGACCTCGGGAACGACTGCGGCAGATTCCGTAACTGCTACGGGGCACACCGCGCACCCGGGCACGCTCAAGGCCGACACCACGGCACACCAGCCGACGTTCGTGGTTCCCAGCACGCCGGTGCCGCTGGTCTGTCCTTAGAGCCGGCCGTCATAACCTGTGACCGAGCCCGGCCGAGCGAGAAGGGCCGGCCGCAAGGAGCGAGGAGGAGAAATACCCGTCGGTATTGCGACGACGAGCGACGCAGCGGACGGGCCTCGCAGCCGGCCTGGCGACCGAACAGGTTATGACGGCCGGCTCTTAGTCCTTCCGCAACTGGCTCTCGCGCTCGCCGCAGAGCTGCGTACGCCGGCAAGGTCGCAAAGAAGGAGTAGCGCGGTGGCAATCGGAGCCCTGCGGGCACGCTGCAGGAACGAGCTCCTCGGGAAGGCAGGGTCAGAACATGAAGCTGGGCTTGTAGAAGGGAACGTCGTTCTCGACACGGCAGGCGTGTCGCCAAGAGAAGCTGGTGGCGAGAAAAAGGAGGGGGTGGTGCCAGTTGGTGGGAAATCGGCGCAGGATCTTGGCGGCGCTGTAGAAGTTGACGCCCGCGCGCCGGGTACCTTCCTGAAGTTGCTCCGCGGTCATTCCGCGCGGAGTAAACACCGACGTGCAAGCGTCGTACATCGACCAGTCCCGGCTGGTGATGCGGCCTTCTGCCTCGAGCTGGGCGCACAACGCCGTGCCCGGGAAAGGCGTCAGCGCCGAGAACGATGCCAGCCCCACGTGATTGTCAGCAAGAAAATCCGCCGTGCGATCGAACACCTCGGGGTCGTCGCCGTCGAAACCGAAGATCACGCCGGCCATGACCACGATGCCGTTGTCGTGCAGAACGCCCAGGCTGGCGCCAATCTCCGCCGCCGTGCGGGACTGGTTCTTGGCAAGCGACTTGCTCGCGCGCAGGTTCTCTTCGCTCAGGGATTCGATGCCTACGAAGAGCCCGACGCAGCCGCTGTCCCGGGCAAGCTTCAGCAGCTCAGGGTCACGGGCCGACAGATGCAGCGACGCCTGGCCGATCCATTTGACGTCGACCTCCTTCAGGCCGAGCAGGAGCTGCCGGCTGTACTCCGGACGCGAGAAGATATTGTCGTCCAGAAAGAAGACGAATTTCGTCTTGAGCGATTTTACCTCGGCGATGACCTGCTCGACCGGACGAAAACGGTAGGTGCGCCCATAGAACATGGTGGCGGAACAGAACGAGCAGTCGTACGGGCATCCGCGGCCGGCCTGGACAGGCGCGATCGAAAACGATGATCGCTTCGACGATAGATCGCGGCGACACATGGGCAGCGTGCCCATGTCGATGAGCGCGTCGGCGCGGTAACGCTGCGCGAGCCGCCCGGCCTGCACGTCGGCGATGACGGTTGGCCAGACCAGCTCCCCTTCGCCGATGACGACCGCGTCGGCGTGGGTAAGCGCCTCGTCAGGCAACACCGAGACATGAATGCCGCCCATGACCACGCGCTTGCCGCGCCGACGGTATTCGTCGGCAATCTCGTACGCTCGGCGCGCCTGGATGGTCATGGCCGTGATGCCGATCAGGTCTGCGTCGTCGTCGTAGGTCATCTCGTCGCCAAGGTGCTCGGCGACGATGTTGACCTCGTGCTCTGGGGGCGTCAGGGCGGCCAAGAGCTGCAGGGCGGCACTCTCGACCTTGCGGCCGTGCAACTTGCTGCGTGGATTCGGATTCGGATAGACGAGCTGGATTCTCAAACGACACCTCCGACACCGCCTCAGCGTCGAGGTGTTGGCACATCCAGACGTCGCGGGAAGGAGATATTAGCCCGGAAATGGGACTCGGGAACGGCGATTTTACGGGCAGGCCAGGCCAATTGGCTCTTTGTCGCTTGAGGTGCATGAGATGCCTTGGCGTACGTCGAGACGCAGGCGCTTGATGGCCACGGTCGGGGGAACTGGACCCGGTGTCGGTAGCATCGCCGACTGGAGCTTCTCGAAGATTCCGTAGTGGGTGACCACACACGATGGTTCGGGGGCCGCCTTTCTGCGAACCGACCGCTCGTATTCGCGCCGGGCCGCCCTGAGCCGACGAGCGACATAGGGGCGAGAGACCATGCAGGCGAGCTTGGTCTTCCATCCGCACTCGGCCCAGATCTCGTCGCGCAGACTGCGAGCCTTTTCGTAAGTCGCGTTACCCATGGCCTCAAGATCATGCGTCATGGCATGCAGAAGCATCGCGTAGAAGGGCAGTTTCTTGCGCGTCATCGCGCGACGCATTTGCACGAGCTCATGATTCCAGCTCGCGGTGTTGCAGTAGCCGCGAAAGTGCGTCTCGATCATGCGCAAGATCGACGGCCCCAGCTCCTCGAAGTCACGCCTGAAGGCCTGGTCCAGCTTGTGCCCAATCACGTCATCGGAAAGACTTGGATGTTTCCAGTTCTGCGCATGCTGCCCGTGAATGTCGCACCAGGGGAAGTCCTTCTTCAGTCGTTCCTCGCTCTTCATCTGCTTCCACAGCGCGGTGCCAGGCATCGCCATGTAGAGCATGAACTGGTTGTACGTGCAGCCGTAGGAGAGCGCGTGCTCGATCTCGCGCTCGAGGTCGGCCGCATCTTGATGTGGAAAACCAAGAATGGTCGAGCCGAGCACCTCGACGCCGTGGGCTTGCAGGTCGTCGATGAGACTTCGCAGGCGCACGCCTTCCACCTTCTCGTAGGCACTGCCGGTGGATTCCTCGAGCCCGATCCACACGAAGCAGTAGCCGAGCTTGACGACGTTTTCCACGCCCAGGCGCATGAGGGCGTCCGCCGACGAGAAGAGACCGTAACTATAGGGCTTGCGTTGCTCCTCCATCAGCTTCAGCAGCGCCAGTGCCCGCTTGGTGTCGAGCGAGAAGTTCTCCGACATCACGAACATCTCGTTGCGTCCCTGGGCGGCGTGTCCGTCGGCAACGGCCAGGATATCCTCGGCGCTGCCGAGAAACTTCACGAACTTGCCGCCGAACTTCGCCGAGGTCGTGCAGAAGTTGCAGCGCATGGGACAGCCGACATCCGGAATGATGAGCCCCGACGAGAGCTCGGGCAGCTTGAAGCCCAGCGCCCGCTTGTCGAAGGTGGCGGTCACGAGCGGGGCGAAGATAACGTCGTCGCGCTTGAGACCGACCCCCGGCATGCGCGCGTAGAATTCCAGGCCATCGCGTTTGACGAAGGTGACCCCGGGCCCCGCGCAGCCGCGCTCTTCGAGCCAGTCCGAAAGGCCGGCAGAAAGTGGATGCGCGAAGGATGGCTCCCAAACATGAAAGGTCTCGCCGGGCGCCAGCGCGAGCATGCGCTCGATCATTTCCTGGGTGACTTCATCGTCGTTGACGATGTGGCCGCCAATATCGATGGGGACATCCGGCAGGGTCTCGCGCACGATGCGCCAGGTGAGCAGAACCTTCTCGAAATTGGCCATGATGCCGGACAGCCCGACCCGATCCCATCGCCGCAGGGTGAGCTTGTCCCGCAACTGCGCCTCGGTGGGGAAATCCAACACCGCCACGTTGGCCTTGAGGTTCGCGCCGAAAAGATCGTAGGCGAAGGTCCGCGAGAACATCTGCACCGTGTAGTGCTCCTGTCCGCGGGTGACCTGATTGCCGAGCAGGCTGATGGGGTTCTTGTATCGGCTGTGCGGGCCATCCACGCCGTGCGGGCCGACGACCGAGGAGAATAGGATGTTGGGAAGCATGGCTTGGCCTTGAAGCTAGCTGCGCCGTGAACGGAAATGCCCCCGGCGGCCACCACGACCGCCGTAATTCTGCTGCGCAGGCTGTGCGGCCGTATCTCGGACGTCGTTGCCGTTCGCCGCAAACGGGTGTTTCTCGACCACGGCGATGGTTGCGCGGGTCAGACGCTCGATTTCCCGCAAATAGGTGCGCTCGGAGGCGTCGCAGAACGACAGCGCGACGCCCCGGGCACCGGCGCGGGCTGTGCGACCGATGCGGTGAACGTAGCTCTCGGGCTCATTGGGCAACTCGAAGTTGATGACGTGACTGATGCCGTCCACGTCGATGCCTCGCGCGGCGATGTCCGTCGCCACCAGGACGCGCACCTGTCCCTCGCGAAACGCGCCCAGGGCTCGCTGGCGTGCGTTCTGGCTCTTGTTGCCGTGAATGGCTTCGGCGGCCACCCCGGCGCCATCGAGATCCCGAGCCACGCGGTTGGCGCCAGCCTTGGTACGCGTGAACACGATGGCGCGTGTGAGGGCTGGATCGCGCAGAACCTCGCGCAAGAGGGCGCGCTTGTCGGACTGCCTGACGAACAGCACCCATTGCGTAACCTTGTCCACCGTGCTTGCCACCGGTGTGACCGAGACCTTGGCAGGGTTGCGCAGGATCTGGTCCGCAAGCGCCGCGATAGGTGCAGGCATAGTGGCAGAGAAGAGCAGGTTCTGCCGTTTGGCTGGCAACTTCGCGATGACGCGACGGATGGGATCGATGAATCCCATGTCGAGCATTCGATCGGCCTCGTCGAGCACCAAGGTTTCGACACTGCCGAGGGGGACGTGGCCCTGGCTCATGAGATCGAGCAAGCGACCGGGCGTGGCCACCAGGACATCGACGCCTCGGCGCAGGGCCGATACCTGCGCCTGCTGCGAAACCCCGCCAAAGATGGCCGCGCATCGGTGAGGAAGGTTGCGTCCGTAGACGGTGAAGCTTTCACAAATCTGCACGGCGAGCTCGCGCGTGGGTGCAAGCACCAGCACGCGAGGGCCAGGGCGGCGATCACGCCCGGGCTCGGACAGGTGATGAAGCAGCGGCAAGGCGAATGCGGCCGTCTTGCCGGTGCCGGTCTGGGCGCAGCCGAGCAGATCGCGTCCCTGCAGGACGTGCGGAATCGCCTGCAGTTGGATGGGCGTCGGCGTGCTGTAGCCTTCGCTGGCGACGGCGCGCAAGATGGGCTCAAGCAGGCCGAGCGCCGCGAAACCGCTGGCGTGGGCCGCCTTGCGGCTGGGCAGCGCGGCAGGAGCGATGGCGATGGAAGACGAAGAATCGGGAAGGCGTGGTGTGGACGTGGTAGCGAGCATATGGGCGGTGACCTCTATCTCCCGTCCTCTCGTTGCGCCCGTCTGCGGATGAGACGTATGGTCGAGGAATCGGGTGTGTGAACGGCAGTCCGTGCAAAAAACCGTTCAGACGTAGAGCCAACCGGTTCCGGCGCGCTTCGCGGATGCGAAGGCAGGGACAACTGGCGGGCAGTATGCCCTCTTCGCGCCCGAAGCGCCAATGAAATGCGAGGAACCGAAACCACGTCGACAGAACGTGCCGCTCGCTACTGGGCGAAGCACACGCGGGCGAGGTGCAGGGTTGTCTGGCCCGGTCCGTTGGGACCGGTGATCACCTGAGAGTAGTCAGGCGTCGGATTCACGAAGGCCCACGCCACGCTTCCGTCAGGCAGCACGACCGGCTCGGCGTTGGCGGTGGTCGGCGCGCCTTGGATCGGATTCTCGGTCTGCGCCAACGTGGTTCCGTCGGCCGCGATGATCTTCATGCGGAGCCCGGAGTAATTGCCCAAGTACATCGCCCAGTCGGTGTCGTCCGCAGGACCCGTGATGGCGATTTCGCCGTAGATCATCAGGAATTGATTGTTCCCGTACGGCACCACGTGAAGGTTCCACTCTTCCACGTTCGGCGTTCGGGTCAGCCAGGTTGGCCCGGCGACGAGATTGAAGCTGTTGTCGAATCTGGCCATGCGAATGTCGTGGCCGGTGTGGTCGTTACTGGCCCCAAGCGAAAGCCAAAACACGAGATATCCGTCGGCGGTCTTGACCAGGCTGCCCAGCTTCGCCCCCGAGTATCCTGACCAGTGGACTTCTTGATCCGACACTGTCTGGTCGTTTTCGAGCGCCGTGAGCTTGACCGCGACGCGCGACTGCTGCACGCACAGCCCGGTCATCTCGGGCTGGTTGGCGGTCCCGGACAGATTGACTTTGTTTGGGTCGGGAATGAGCCGAACGCCGCCATTGTTGCTGCAGCCGTGCGTGACACTCAACGGTGCCGGCTGACCGAATGAATCGCGGAATACCAGCGCATCCCGCCAGAAAGCCGGATTGCCGTCGGTTGTGCCGCCCCTGACGACGAAATATGCCCCGTAGGTCGAATCGCTCCAGACCAACTGACCTTCGAGGAATGGCGAGTAGACGGTCTGCGTCTCCGCGGCATCTTGCGACAGGCTTCCGGTCAAATAGGCCTGCCAAGCCTGCTGGCCGTTCTTGTAGCGCACGAGCGACGCAATGGTTGGAAAGTCGCCATTGTCGCCAATGGCGATTGCCTGTCCCGGGTCCAGGACCCGCACCAGGACCGCAAACCCGTTGTCGTGGGCCACAAGCCCCGACACTTCCAGCCCATCCGGCAGGATCACATCGGCGCCGGCGCGAGCAAAATTGGCGTCGACCGGCGTGACGTGCACACCCAGCGGGGATGGCGCGGTCGGATCCGTCGCCGCCTTCGGGTTCACCTCGCCCCAGGCGATGTACCCTTCGCCAGTGGGCTGCACCGCCAGAGCAACCCGTTCGTCGAACGGGAAGCCATCGTAGCCGTACTTCTGCCACGCGATGCTCTTGCCGACGGATATGTCGAAGACCCTGAGTCGGTCTGCCAGATTGGACGAGCAGGTCGCGGCGCCCGCGTCGATACCAGCCTCGCCATTGGGAATGGCGCTGATGATCTCAACCTGATCGCGTCCGCAGCCCAAGGCGCCCCACGCCAGGCTTGAACCAACCAGCGCGGCGACCAGTCCAGCGCGGACGGGGATTCGAGCTCCCTCGGGGCAGCGGCCCCTCGCCAAGAGGCCGAATCTGGAATCATGGGGGCACACGTGTGTGACTGTACCACCACGAGGTCGCGCCTCCTCGCCGGCGCGGCTCAGGATTCGGCCCGCCGGCATTTACGCTGTGAACATTTCCTCCCCGCGGGGCTCCAACCAGGCAGACGTGACCTCGCGTCACGAGCTCGGACGAGAGATCGAACGACCGAACAGCGCAGGCATCGATATGCGCCCGTTGTGGTCGTCGAACCCGGGAAGCTCATCGTCGCCAAAACCGGTGCGTAGGATGCCAGCTTCGCCGACCAGCGCTTTCAGGGCGTCGGCAACCCGCCTGCGTGCCGACCGGACCAAAGGCGCGAGTCCGTCGCGACAGAACACGGCCTCCAAGGGCCCCACCATCGGATAGGGAATACGGGTCAAGTTCAACCGACGGAAATACACCATCTCCCTGACGTCTTCGCCGATGACCACGCCGCCGTTGGTCTCGCGGAAGTAGCGTCTGTGGATGGCCCCAGGCACGTCGCGGAGTTGGTCGGGGTGGAAGATCCCGCGCTTGCCGCGCTCTAGAATTGGCTTCGAGATGTCGGTCGCCAGGATCTTGATGTCGACTTCGTGAAGGCCAACCCCGGACGCATCCAGGGCAGCGAGCAAGGTCAATGCCATCCCGTAGGCTTCCTCACCGGTGCCGCAGCCCGCGGACCACAGACGAATTCGCCGCTTGCCTTCCTTCAGCCAGCGCACGAGGCCCGTGTGCAAGACTGCGTGGTCGTCGCGGCGAGCGAAGAAGCGCGGGGGTCTTGGCCGCAGGAAGTCCAGAAAGCCCACGACCTCGCTGCACTCGTGGTCGGTGTTGAGCCGCTCTACGTATTTGTCCACGTCAAGCTGCAGCGTCAAAAGACGCTTGGCGACCCGGCCCGCGACCAAAGTCTGGTACTTGTCGCCGATGCCCACCCCCAGGCGACTGGAGGCAATGTGGCAGAAGTGGCGGACAACTTCTACGGAGACGGCTTCGTCGAGCATCACAGACCTTCACTCTTCGTATGCCACGGCAATTCGCAATCTCAAGCACGGATTACGGGTCCGCCCGGGATTTCCCTGTCCAACCAATGCTATTTACTGGATCGAAACGGACCGTCGGAGCGCCGCCGCAGAACGCGCTGTCACCGGTTCGAGCGGGAGCGGGACGACAATGTTGCGCGCCCAAGCGTTTCAGTCTAGGCAGGGGCGATGGATCTTCGCGAGATGCCCGCCCCGCGGGAGGATCGACCTTCGGGGCAATCCGGGTCGCGGCACCCATGGGAAAGGGCGCGCGCCCGCTTTTTCTGCGGCCAGCTTGCGCCCCACCTTCGCCCCGGCATCCGCGTGCTGGACATCGGCGCGGGCGACGGATACCTAGTGGCGTCCCTGTTGCCGGCGATCCAGCCGGGTGGCAGTGTGGTCTGCTTCGATACCGGCTATTCGGACCAGCACTTGGCACGGTTTGCCGCAGCGGCGCCAGCCGGGCAGAGCTTCACCCGCGAGCTGCCGGAGTCGCAATTCGACGTGGTGCTGATGCTGGACGTGCTTGAGCACGTGCCCGATGACCACGCCTTTCTGGCCAGCGTCACGGGCAACACGCTCGCGGCGGGTGGCGTGCTCTTGGCCAGCGTGCCCGCGCATCCTCTTCTGTTCACGCGCCACGATGTCAATCTCGGCCACCATCGCCGCTACCGCCCACCGGAGCTGCCAAGCTTGTTGCGCGATGCCGGGCTCGACGTCGAGGCCACGGGAGGGCTGTTTCACAGCTTGCTCCCGATTCGGATGGCGCAGAAGTTGGGGGAGATCCTTGGCGGGGTATGGACGCGCCCGGTGCCCGACGCGGTTTCCGGACACGCACACACCGGCCTGTCTGCCTGGAAGGGAAACCCTTGGGTTGGCAGGGTGCTCGTGCGGATGCTGAGCCTCGACAATCGGATCAGCGCGGCCTCGGCCCGTTGTAAGCTCGGCGTGCCCGGGCTCAGCGCCTGGGCGCTGGCGAGAAAGCCATGAGTCAAGAGTTACAGAAAGTCACGCTGGTGGTGCCTTGCTACAACGAGGCGCAGCGGCTGGATGCGGCGGCCTTTGTCGCCATGATCGATAGGGATCCTGCCCTATCGATCATGCTCGTGGACGATGGCTCGCGTGACGGGACCTCGGCCCTACACGCGGACATGGTGGCACGGCGGCCCGGGCGCATCGAAGCGTTGGCACTGCCGCGCAATCGTGGCAAAGCGGAGGCGGTTCGCCAGGGCCTGCTGACGGCGCTGAAAGGTCCTGCCGCCGTGGTCGGCTTCATGGATGCGGACCTGGCAACGCCCACCGCCGAGATGGAGCGACTTTGCGCTATTCTTTGCGACCGCAAGGACTGCGACGTACTCTTGGGCTCGCGCGTTCAAATGCTGGGCCGATTGATTACGCGCCGGCCGCTACGTCACTATCTGGGCCGCGCCTTTGCGACCGCCGCCTCGTTGGTGCTGCGCCTGCCCGTCTACGACAGCCAGTGCGGAGCAAAGCTGTTCCGGCGCACCGCCGCGCTGGCACGCGCCCTGGAACGCCCGTTTCTGTCGCGCTGGATCTTCGACGTGGAACTGCTAAGTCGCCTGGTGACTCGAGCAGCGGACACCACGCCGATTCCGCCCGAACGCATCCGCGAGGAGCCGCTGGAGCGCTGGACCGATTGCGTGGGCTCGAAGCTGGGCTCATGGCAGATCCTGCTGTCGCTCCTCGATCTGGTTCGCATCGAGATCGAGGCCAGGCGTCGCCGCGCGGGTGCTAAGCCCTGACTGTCCGGCGCGGCCAGACTGTCGTTCGCACCAGCCAGGCCAGCGCCAGTCCCCACGAAAGCAGCGTGGTCACGAGCCCGAGCCAGAAGGTCCACGGCGAAAAACGCGTCGAGATCGTGTGATGACCTGCATCCACCGTCAAGGCGCGAAGACCACCGGAGACTTCCCGCATGGACACCGACGCTCCGTTGTCCACGCGCGCGTGCCAGCCGGGGAAATACACTTCATTGAATACCAACGTGGTCCTGGCCGGAAGGTTGACCGCGTAGTCAACACGATCCGGCAGATAGCGCGTGATCGCGAAGTCCACCGGAACCGCCGTGCTCTCGAACTGGGCCCCGTCGGACGGAGCCGTGGCATCCACGAAACCCACTACGCGTTTGCCATTGATAAAGAAGTCGTGGAAGTTGCGCGCGAGCAGCGACTCGAAACGCCGAAGCAGGAAGGGCGAATAGGAGCCCAAGTAGAACTTCTTGTCCAAGTACGCATCGTTTGAAGCGACGTCAATCACCGCCTTCGCGTCAGCCCTTGGCTGCAACGCCGACGACGAATCGAACGTCCGTCTCCAGATCTCCCCCAGCCGGTAGATGTTGCTGCTTGAAGGCTCCGACCACATTCTCGACTCAAGCGTCGCGTGCGTTCCCGCATCGAAGCCACTGGCCACAAGCAGACAGATGGCCAAGGACTGCGGCCGAACAAACCGCAGGACGCCGATAATGGCCACGGCCACAGCCAAGAGCTCGATGAACACGGCGTTGCCAAAGGAGTCACTCATGGCAGAGGCAATCGCCTTCGGGTAGATGATGCCTTCCAGCCAAATCAGCCCGACCAGCAGAAGAACGACACCCCCACCCAGGATTCGCGCCAGGCGCGGGCGCTCCTCGGGATGATCGAGCAGATTCGCCAAACCGCCGCCTGCCAATAGGCTCCCAGCGAGCGCGGCCACGGCGCGACTGTCAGCAGGCGGAAATCGCGACAAATTGAGAAAGGGCAAATAGTCGTGCAGCGCCACCCGGAGGAAGAAGCCCTTACCCAAGCTCATCAGCAGAGCGACCAGCAGGCCCACGCCCAGCGCGGTGACGGTACGATCGCGGACCCCGACCAGCGCGTAGACGGCCAACAGCAACGCCACGATGCCGAAGTAGAGCCCGCGCATGGACTTGTCGGGGATCTCACCGTGAGGGATCAGCGAAGTAGGTGCGCCGAAGATCAGGTGCCAGAGATCCGACGGCGGAAGGCCTTGCGCGAGAGCCGCGTTGGTCGTCAGCGGTGCCCCGCGAGAAAAGGCGCCCAAATTGCCCACGACCGGCAGCCAGTAGCCCGCGGAGATTCCAACCCCGAGCGCAAGGGCTAGACAAAGCTGCACGACAAACCGTTTGCGGCTGGCCCGGTCGGGACAGTCCGTGGCGAGAATCCAGATCGACCAAGCCCCGAACCAGAGCGGGCAAAGCAATACGACGCCCGGATAGCCGCTCACGACCAAGAGCCCGATCAGCATCCCCAGCACTGGCGTTGCCCACGGTTTGCCGAGGCCCAGGCGCCGCAAGCCCAAGAAAATCCACGGAAACAGCGAGAAGGCGGTGATGATGTCCATGTGCTCGGCGTTGCACAGCCTGGCGCTGGTAAAATTGAATGCAATGGCCGAAAGCAGCGCCGCCGAACGCTTGCCCCACAGACTGTTGGCCAGAAAATACACACCGACCGAGCCGAACAGGACGGTGAAGAAGACCTGCCACTGCGCAACCAACAGGCTGTAGCCAGGCACCAAAGACAGAACCCAAGTGACGGGCGTCCACAATTGAGACTGCGGATTCACAAGAAACGGCGTCCCTGCATGGCCGTAGGGGAACCATATCGGAAGCGAGCCAGCACGCAGACTGTCTGAAATGAAGGTGAGAAACCGCGCATACGAATCGGCGAAGTCCCACGGAATGACGTCAGATGGAATGCCGTGGCCTCCGCGCAGGGCGCGTTCTACGACGGCAAGGTGTAGCGCGGTCAGGATGGCCAGCGGGCCAAGGTGGCGCCGACCCCCACTGCTCGGCAGGCGGGACCACAGTCGAGCCATTCGGCCGCTCACGTCACACCCTGACCTTGCTGCGACCAGGCCTGGATAGCGCCGATGACCATCTCGACCTGCGCGTCGGTAAGGTCTGGATTGCACGGCAAAGAAACCACGCGCTGGCAGAAGGAACGAGCGTGTGGGAAGTTGCGATTGCCGCTCCAGGCGGGGTCGCTGGCCTTCTGGTCGGGCATGGCGATGGGGTAGTGAATGAGTGTCTCGATGCCGCGTTCGCTAAGAAATGCCTGAAAGCGAGCGCGGTCGGATGCGGAGGGCAGCAGCACCGGATAGAGGTGCCGATTGGGGTCCGATCGCGCGGGCACGGGCACCGGCACGACTGTCTCGTTTCCAGCCAGGGCTTGATCGTAGTGCAGACCGATAGCACGCCGACGGGTATTGTCGGCCTCTAGATCCTGCAGCTTCACCGACAGGACGGCCGCCTGCAGGGGATCGAGGCGCGAATTGAATCCCGATTCGACGTGCTCGTACCGATTCTGTTGCCCGTAGTTGCGCAGCCGGGACAGGCGCTCGGCCGTTGCTTGGTCACCGCAGGTGACCGCCCCGGCGTCCCCGAGCGCGCCCAGGTTCTTGGTTGGGTAGAAGCTCCAGGCCGCAATATCGCCCGCGGCACCGGCGGCAATGCCGTCCCTGCTGGCGCCGTGGGCCTGCGCGCAGTCTTCGACCAGCGCCACTTGATGTCGCCGCGCCAATTCAGCAAGGGCAGTGAAATCGGCGCAGTTTCCGTAGAGGTGAACGCAGAGAATGGCGCGCGCCCCCGACGACAACAGTCGCTCAACCTCGCCCACGTCGATGAGGCCATGCCGATCCACATCGACAAAGGCCGGAATCGCCTCTGCCTGCCGCACACCAACCGTGGTCGGATAGGCGGACAGGGCCGGCACGATCACCACGTCGTCTCGCTTGATCCCGAGCGCACGCAGCGCAAGCGCGATGGCATCTGTGCCGTTGGCCACCCCGACCGCGAACGGCAGACCGGCCGCCGCAGCGAAGGCTCGCTCGAACGCCGCCACCTCAGGGCCGCCGATGTACCAACCACTTTGCACAACCCGACTAACGGCAAGACTGATCTCGGATTGGCGGCGCCTTTGCGTGGCGCCCAGATCTGTAAAGGGTACCCTGACTGTCATGAATGGTCGGCTTTGGTGGGGTTGTTCTGACTTCGTCGTTCGGCCAAGAAGGCGTCGTAGCTGCGGATGTAATCGCCGGCGTCGTAGGGCAGCGACGCCAGCACCATCAGGACCGCGTCTTTGCTGTACCGGTACTGCGTGCCCCAGACCATGGGCCCGATGTAAAGCCCGATCTCGGGCGAGTCCAGCACGAATTCCTGGCGATGCTCACCATCGTCGCACAAGGCGTTCACGCTGCCGCGCACACACACGAGGAATTGTTCGCAGACGCGGTGGGCGTGCTCGCCGCGCAGCTCCTTGGTGGGCACGTCGTAGACCAGGAAGCAGCGCTGCGGCGTGAAGGGCAGCCCATCGCCAAGTTGTCGCGCCACCAGGTCGCCGCGAAGGTCCTTGATGGTGCGGGTTCGCAGAACGCGCACACCGCGAACGGCGCAAGCTTCCTCGCCGCCGTCGGAGGGCGCGCCCCCCGGGCCGGCGGACGCAACCTCGCCGACCTGGGACGTGTAGCGGACGATGCGCGCGGGATTGCCCACCACGATGGCGTTGGCGGGAACGTTTCTGGTAACCACGGCTCCGGCTCCGATCATAGCGGCCGCGCCGATGACCAGGCCAGGCAGGATGGTCGCGTTTGCGCCGACGGAGGCCCCGCGCTTCACCACGGTTTCCGGAAAGCGTTCAAGGTGCTGGCGGCTGCGCGGAAACGGGTCGTTGGTAAAGGTGACGTTCGGCCCCAAGAAGACGTCATCTTCCAGCCGCACGCCATCCCACAGTTGCACGCCGCACTTGACGGTGACCCGATCGCCCACCACGACGTCGTTCTCGATGAACACGTGATCGCAGATGTTGCAGTCGCGCCCGATCACGGCGCCGGGCAGAACGTGCACGAAGGCCCAGATGCGCGTGCCCGTCCCCACACGCGTGCTCTCCAGCAGGGCTTGTGGGTGAACGAAGACCTGGTCAGGGTTCGGCTTTTCCACTCGGGAACTCCTCTTGCGAGAGAACGATGTAGTTCGGCCGGCCCTTCGAGTTCTCGAAGGTTCGCCAAAGATAGCTCCCCAGCACGCCCAACCCGAAGCAATTGAGGCCGCCAAAGAACGTGATCAGCGTGGCGGTCGCCGCATAGCCGGGGACCGGGATCGAAGAAAACAGCTTCGCACCGAGGACGACGCTTCCCAGCGTGATGCTGGTCACAAGCCCGAGGAATCCGGCGATCATAAGCAGCCGGACCGGAAGATCGGTGAAAGCGAACACGCTATCCGAGAGATAGCGAAGCTTCTTGGCCAACGACCACGCCGACTTGCCGTGCTCGCGGGCCCGACGCTGGTAGGGCACGAACAGGCGCCGAAAGCCCACCCAGAACAGAAGGCCCACCAGCGAGCTGTTGCTCTCGCGCAACTCCAAGAGCTGCTGCCGCACCTTTCTGTTGCAACCGAATACGTCGACGCCACCCGCGGGAATGCCCGTCTGGACAATGCGACGGTAGGTGCCCCAAAAAAACGTCGCGGCGATCCGAGACGACAGAGGATCCTCGCGTCCGGTCCTTTGCCCGACCACGATGTCGGCCTGGTCCGCAACCAGCGCGCGATCAAAGTCCACCACCAAATCGATGGGTTCCTGCAAGTCGGCCGCCATGACCGCGAAGTGCGAGCCCCGGGCGGCAGCCAGGCCGGCTCGGATGGCGGCGAAGGCGCCGAAGTTCCGCGACAGCGAAACCAACTGCGACCGGAAACTCTCGTTCGGTAGGCGATCTCGGAGCTGCGCGTAGCTGTCGTCCGGGCTGCCGTCGACCACGAACACCACCTCCAGTGCCTTGTCGGCCAGGCGATCCGGCAAAGTTCGCAAAGCCCCGATGAGGGCTTCGATGTTGGAGGAATTCTTGTAGACAGGAATGACGAGTGACAGCATGGCGGGGTCGCCTTCGCGCGGGTGGGGAACATACCGCAAAAAGGCAGAATGCTGCGACTGGAGTGCCGGCCATCCAGACAAGAAACGGCCGTGGTGACTCGTCGCAGTGCTGGCCCGTCTTGCGGGCGCGGTCAGTCAGCTCCGTAATACAGAGCTGGAGTTCGAAGCGGCGGGTGGCCCACCAACCAACCCCTGGCGAGACGCCAACGCGAATTCCGCCCCAACAAATGCCCCGCCGCCGTCGGTCAAGGTGTAGCCGTCTAGTTGAACGGCACCCAGGCGTCGCTGCAGTCGCGCGGGGGTGCGTTTCCAGAGACGGTGCCCGAGACGGTGACGTTAGTTCCGGAGAGCGTGATGTTGACCGGGTTGGGACCGACGCTAAGCGCGGCGTTCGAGGCGGTGATGGTGGGCGCGCTGTCGAACACGACGTTGTCCATGCTCACCGTCAGCGGGTGGCTGGCGTCGTAGCCGGTGAGGGTCACCTTACCGCCGCCGAGCACGTGCAGGTTGGCAAGGCTGATGTTCTGGAAATCCGGGATCAGGCTGCCGGTGGCGCCCGACGTGTAGTACGGGGTGAAGACCAGCGGCGACGAAACGCTGCGCATGCACACGTCGGTGTAGCTGATGCCGGTGACCAGGCCGCCGCGGCTGATGTCCGACTTGATGCGAATGCCATTCGAGGTACCGTCGAGCGAGAGGTCGCACACCTTCACGTTGCGGACGCCCACGTTGGTCTCGCTGCCGATGGACATGCCGTGGCCTTTGCCGAAGTGGTTGTGCGCGATGACGAGGTTGTCAACCACCAGCGGCCCTGCCCCTTTGATGGCGATGTTGTCGTCACCGGTGGAAATCGTGCAGTAGGCGATGACACCGTTGGTGGAGCCGGCGGGATCGATGCCGTCGGTGTTGGGCGACGTCGGATCGGTGATGATGGTCACGCCCCAGATGGTGAAGCTTTGCACCCCAGTCGGGACGATGTGGAACTTGCCGGCGTTCTGAAAGCGCAAGCCCTGAATCACCAGGTCCGACCCGCTGTTGGCGGAGACCAGGCGCGGCGCCGCGAGCCCTCCGCTCGCCGCGGTGTTGAGCTGCCACCAGGTCGACGTGCCGCCCAGCACGGGCTTGCCGCCTTGTCCATCCACGGTGCCAGCGCCCAGCAGCCTCGCGCCGAGGCTGCTGGTCATGTTGAACACACCCGAACAGGAGCTGTTGCCGGCGGCGGTTCCGCACAAACCGGAACCGGCCTTGGCGTCGAACACGCGCGGATTGCGCGACGCAAACACAGTCACGCCCGCGTCGATCCAGAGTGTCTGACTCGATCGAATCTGAATGGGCCCGATGAGAAATGCATTCTTATCGCCATCCGGCGCGAGTCGCACCGATTGACCTGCCGGGCAGGCGTCGAGCGCCGATTGGATGGGCGCGGTGTCGAGCGCCGATTCGTCGGCATCCAAAGTCGCGGCACCTGCAGCGACGGTCTTGGTTGCCAGAATGGTCGCGCACGACGGCGGAATCACCGGCGTGCTGCCGATGTCGTCGCATGAGGTCGGGTATCGACTCGCACCACCGTCGGGCTGTCCGACGTCCATCGTCGACAGTAAGCTGTCGACCGACGGGGCCTTGCTATCGCGAGCCGACTGCGTGTCGGGGCTTGGCGAATTAGCGTCTACACCGGCCGCCGGTGCTGGCGTGTCTTCACCGCTGGCATCGGGGCCCGCCGCCGATGCGGCATCGTCCACGGTTTGTCCGGCGTCGCGCGCCGGCGAGCTTCCGCTGGAGCACGCAGACAACCATCCGGCGATCCACAACGCAAAGGTCCCTCGACCCACAAGCGACAGATTGCAACGGCGTGCTTTCATATTGGCTACCCTCGAAACGAGCCAAGTCCAGCCATAGCGCAAGAGCCTCGGCAAACGCACGAGGATTCGTTCCGCGTGCCCGCGAGCTGAGCCGATTAGCCGTTGCTTCGCCACTGCCGGACCTAGAGGCAAGTCCATGTCGACTCCACGAAGTGTGTTGTCCCTCGCGGTTGCGACGCTGATCGTCGCGTGTTCTTCGCAGATCGAATCCCCGCCGGTGGGCGGCGGCGGAGGCGGCGCGGCCGGCGCCCAAGGGGGCAAAGGCGGAGGCCCTAGTTTCAATCTCGACGCCGCGCCCGGCGGCGCGGGCGGTTCGGGCACCGTGCTTGGCTCGGGCAACTGCTCGAACACGGTGGGCTGGGACTGCAACCTGCCCGATTGTTCCAACCCGGAGGTGGGCACGACCATCACCGGAACCGTCTACGATCCGGCCGGCAAGAACCCGGTCTACGGCGCGGTGGTGTACGTCCCCAACAATCTCGACCAGCTCACTGCCATCCCACCAGGCCCGGGCGACTCCTGCGGCACCTGTCAGAAGCCGCAGGGCGAGCCGCTCGCGGGCGCGGTCACGGCGCCCGACGGAACCTTCACCATCGCCAAGGCGCCAGTCGGCGCGAAGGTTCCCCTGGTGGTCCAGGTCGGCAAGTGGCGCCGCATGACCTATGTGTCGGTCGCCAACGCTTGCGGCGCCAATCCCATCGACGATCACGACCTGACCCGCCTGCCCAGATTTCAAAGCGACGGCGACAAGGCCTCCCTGCCCAAGATCGCCATCACCGTGGGCGACGCCGATCGCCTGCAGTGTCTGTTTATTCGCATGGGCGTGGATCCGCACGAGTTCACCAATCCCGACGGCGCCGGCGCCATCAACCTTTACAACACCCCATCGGCACTCAACGACAGCTCGTCCTATCGCGGGGGCTACGCTTCCGGCTACAACAGCGGCGCCACGTATCCAGACGCGGGCGGACTGTGGGGCGACATCAATCAGCTTGCCCGCTACGACGTGGTCATGCTCGCCTGCGGCGGAAAACAGAGTGCCTACGATCCCAGCAAGACCTCGCCCAATCCGATCACGGATGCATCCAAGACCAACATGGTCACCTATCTTGCCCACGGCGGCCGGGTGTTTGCCGAGCACTACAACTGGTCCTGGATCAAGTCATTTTCGACGGGCAGCAAGCCTACCGACGTGCCGATTCCGTCGCCGCTCGGCGTGGACGTCGCAACTTGGATTCCCTACGATTCCAGCGGCCAGTTGCCCTCGACCCCGGTGCTGGTGGAGACGTCGTTCCCCAAGGGCCAGGACTTCGCTGCGTGGCTCGTCGCCGTGAAGGCTGCGAATTCGCTCGGCACCATGGTCTTCGACCCAACCGATCAGACCACCAAACCGAGCGCGCAGGACGAAATCTCTCCGCCCCCGTCGGCGCGACGTTGGATTTACCAGCCGGCCGACCCTGCGAACCCCACCGGCGCGGCGTCGAACACGCACTATCTCAGCTTCAACATGAGCAGCACCGGTCAGGTGGTCGACCGTCTGGATACCAGCACCACCAACATCTGCGGCCGTTTCGTCTATACCGGCCTGCACGTCGCGGCCGCTTCCAGCGGCGCGCATTCGCCGGACACCAAAGATCCCTTCCCGACCCAGTGTCAGTCGGGCGACCTGTCGTCCTACGAGAAGGCGATCGAGTTCATGCTGTTCGACCTGTCGTCGTGCCTGACCACGGATCAGTCCACGGTCGGCAAGACCATCATCTTCTAGGGACGATCATTCTGATGGGGCAGCGCCGGGCTCGTCGACCCCCGCCGGCTTGTCAACTACGACATCGTCATCCGTGGTCGGCGCTGCCTTGCTCTCGCTGCCGAAGGCAATCGCGAAACCCAAGTTGATCTCGGTCAAGGCCATGAGCTTGGGCAGGGTTCCGATCTCGTTGATGTCGAGGAACACGGCAAGATTTCGGCTCAGGTGATAGCTGGCCCCAAGTCCCAGCAAGATCCCGAATGCGCCGCCATGCAAGGTATCGCTGTGGGTAAGGTTGCAAGCCGCGGTGCGGTTATTGGCGTCGCATTGCTTGCTGACCACAACCAGGAAATTCGTTCCGCCACCCGCGCCCACGGATCCGTGGACCTGGAAGTTCCCGGCGGTCAGGAATGCGTAGCGCGCCCGCAAGTAGCCCGCCAGCGCCCACGTGCGAATCGCCGTGCCGGTGTAGCCACTCGAATCGGGCGGAGCGTATTGGTACCTCGCCATGGCCGACACGGACCATCGCTTGGTCCACTGGTAGCCGATTTCGAGCTCGGCCTGCCCCAGCGTCGCGCCCGTGAAGCCAGCCGATGCGTGCACCGGCGCTGACGAGCCCTGGTAGGTGTCGCCGGTATCGACGGCCTCGCTGCCGTGATACGCGCCACCCGTACCAGCTGCCAGCGAGAACCAAATCGCGCCGGGCCCCCGACGGTGATATCGGAACGAGTCGTCCTCGTCGGCCATGGTGACGTTGAGCGTGTCGAGAATGTTCTCGCGATCGGGATTGAACGACGAATCGGCGCCTTCTTTGATGAGAAAGGAATTGGGCGACTCGGGCCGGGCGAGATTCAAGATCTGCGTGCCGCCGTCCTTCGACGGAACCCGCGCCTCGATGTAATAGCTAAGCGACTTGCCGCTGATGGCGTCCGCGGGAATGGTTGCTTGCATCCATCCCTTGGGGCTGCGGTTCATGGGAACCCGAACGAACTCCTCGCTCGCCGCGCCCTCGGGTCGGTAATAGAGGACCGCGGTCGACTTCTTTTGCTGCTTCTCGGTCAGGCACCTGACGACCATGTCTTCGTCGGGCGGAATCTCGAACGGCAGCGGACAGAAGAGGGCTGCCGGCACGTGGGCCGGAGGATCCGGGTCCGCGACGGTCACAGTGACCTTGTGGCCGCCACGGCCCCGCTTGGTCACGGTCGCCGGCTCGCTTGCGGCTGCCGGCGCTGGCGTCTCTTTTTGTTCGTGGTCTGCTGGCTCGACCGGTGGCGCCGGCTCGCTTGGCTTGGCGGTCGGCTTGCTCGCTGGGCTCGACGTCACACCTGCCTCGCGCCGGGCCAGCAGATAGGCGGACCTCAGGGCTGGTGTTTCCAGATCGGTCGGGAGCGTGAAATCCGGATCGACCTTCAGGGCCAAGGCCAATTGATGGGCCGCCTTGTCGCGATTCTTCTCGGCGCTCAGGTACAAGCCCGCCAGCTCGACGTAGGTTCGCACCATCAGCGGCGACTCGGCCAATCCCGAATCCTTAGCCAACACCAAGGCTTCGAGGAGGGTGTCCTTGGCGGCTTCGAATTGCCTTGATTGAATCTGCCCCTGCGCCTTCTTGTTCAGTCGTGCGAGGTGGGCCGCCGCGCCCTGGTCGCTGCTCGCATCGGGCACCTCCGCTGCTTGACCCAGATTCACATTCGCGAACATGGAAAGGACAATGAGGCAAGAACACAGCGCGAACGACGGTTTCATGAATCAACGCTCCTCTCGGCAGTATAGGCACGATCTTTCATTGGAAGAGAATCGCGATCGCACACGGAGGTGGCGTGAAGCCGGCAGTTCGAGCCACCTAGTTTTTTCTGAGCCCTGCCGAACGGCAATCGCCACTGCCCCCAAACGGGTTACTCACGTCCGGCCGTAGAAGAACCAAGAACGGAAAGAGGCATGCAAACTCAATGCTCGGGTTGGCCGCAATGTCGCGGCCCGCGACTGAAAACGGCGATCGCCGTGGCAATCGCGTGGTTCGCTTGTGGCCCGGAGAAGGTCATGCGCGGCCCGCAAACGCCGGGAGGTGGCGGCGCGCACGCGGGCTTGGGCGGCGCCGCGTCCGGAGCCGGCGGAGCACTCGCAGGCTCAGGCGGCACTGCGTCCGGAAATGGCGGCGCCGGCGGCGCCGGTCATGGCGGAAGCAGCGTTACGGGCGGCGCTGTTTCCTCCGGTGGCGACACCTACGTTCCACCAACCAGCGTGGGATCTGGCGGCACCACCGCGGTGACGTGGTCCACGCCCACCATCGACAAGGACGCATCGGTCGTGCCAGTGTGCCGGCCTGCCCCCGCGCCCACTGCCGGGCGGCCACACAAGATCCTGATGGTGGTCAAAAGCATCGCCTCGCCGTCGACCATCCCGCCTCTGCTCAAGAGCCACCTGGCGGCACGCGGTTTCCAGGTCGACTACGCGTTCATCTATACCTCGTCCTACAAGACCGACGCCGGTTCGGTCAGCAACCTCTGGTTCTTCGACGACGCCAAGACCCAAATCGTCGACGTCAGTCAGTACGGTCTGGCCGTGATTACCAAAGACGGCTACAAGAGCGGCGCAAACCTGGACACAATTCCGGTCCTGTGCGGCAACAATCAGACTGCCGATTCGGCGCTGGCGATGGCGTCTTCCGACGGATCCAGCTCGTCCACCAAGTCCGCCTTTACGCTCATCGATCCGACCCACCCTATTGCAGCGCAAAAGACCGGCGACAAAGCGGGCACCATCGTGCTCGAAACCGGATCGAGCGCCGACATGAAGATCGTGCTGGCAACAGTGCCATCCACCGCGCACGTGGTCGGCGTGGACTTCGGGACGCCCGCCCCGGGCACGTCCGCGGCGGCCTTCTTCGCCTACGACGCCGGCGATGTGCTGGCCAACGGCAGCGCGGCCAAGGCCCGGCGGGTCGGCTTCTTCCTGGACGACTCGACCAGCTGGGGTCTGGTGGCGGCCGGTTCCATCACCTGGGAATTCTTCGATGCGTCGGTCGACTGGCTGCTTGGGCTTCCCCCGTGCAGCGGCGCAGACTCGGGAACCGCGGTTGACGATGCTGGCGTCACCACGAATTGACGGCGACACAGTCAGGAGCTTTGCAATGAACTGTCGGTCTTCAAGCTTTCGCAAGTACGCGCCGCTGCTGTTACTACTCAGCCTTGGCGTGGGCGAGCCGTTGCGGGCGGTCGCCAATGAAACATCGGCCCTGAACAAGATCGTCGAGCTCAATCGCAAGGCGCTGAAGACTTACGACGATCTCGACATGGAGACCGCGCTAAAGTTGCTCAAGGAGGCAATCGAGCTGTGCAACATCGAGGGCCTGGAGAAGCATAGGGCCGCAGCGCGCACCCACATCCACCTGGGCGTCGTCTATGTCGCGGGGCTCAAGATGCACGACCAGGGATTGGCCGAGTTTCGCCGCGCCCTCGGCATCGACTCGACCATTCGGGTGACAAAGTCGGCTTCCAATCCGGAGATCGAGGCAGTCTTCACCGAGGCGCAAACGCAAGGGGGCGACGTGTCCGCGCCCATCCCGGTAGTTGAGATGCCACCGTTGCCTGCCCGGCGGCCGGTTGCCGCTAGCCAGCCCCGCCCGGCCAGAGAAACGCCCAGAGAAACGGCCAAAGAAACGGCCATCAACCATCCCCCGATCACCGAAGCCGTGGTGGGCAAGTCAGTCGAAATCAAGGCGCAGGTGCCCAAAGCGGTCCATGCCGACAAGGTCGTGCTCGCCTATCGCTCGGGCACGGATGGCGAATTCCTAGCCCGGGAAATGCAGCCCGTCGCCGGCGCACCCGAGTGGTACCACCAGAAGATTCCGTCCGACGTCGTCGAGGCGCAGGACATTTACTATTACATCGAGGCGCAGGATGACGACGGACAGTCACTCTTGGCGAGCGGCACCTCGGCCGCCCCGCATGTGATCAAAGTTGTCAATGAAGCGACCGACGCAGTGGAGAACCTGAGCGCCGGTGCTGGCGGCAAGGACTCGAGCGGCAATCCACTGTGGTTCGTTCTCGCCGTGGGCGCGGGAGGCGGCTATTTTTCAGGAGCGCCCGAGATGAACTCGGTCAATGACAGCGGCGGCGTCCTCAAGACAAGCGGAACCGGGATGGCCAAGCTGGGACACGTGGCCCCGGAATTGGGCTACTTCCTCACCGAGCACGTCTTGCTGTCGCTGCAGGCGCGCGTGCAATTCGTGACCGGATCCGACGACGTCTCCTACGCGGGCAAGACCTATAAGACGACCCAGACCGCCATCGCGGGGCTGTTGAAGCTTTCCTATTTCCTCACCGATGCCACTGCGCGCTTCCAGCCCTTTGTAGCAGCGCAGGCCGGGCTTGGGGAAATACGCTACCCGGTCAGCACCACCCCGCTCTTGGGATGTGGACCGAACGGATCGGCGGGTGCCTGCAAGGACACCGTGCGCGGCGGCTTGGCGCTGTTCGGTGTGGGCGCCGGCTTCCTCTACATGCTTGGCGAGAGTCTGGGCCTGTACGCCTCACTTAACGGCCTGGTCGGCGCGCCCAACTTTGCAGTCGACGGCGATCTGAATCTCGGCGTCGCCGTTGTCCGCTAGACGCAGCTAGCACAGGCAAACGCGTTCGCGCTATTCTGCGCCGCGATGGCCACGTCGCAAAACCCAGCCTGGTCCGAGATCGTACAGCTCGTTCCAGTCGTCACCCTCGCCTTCCCTTTCATCCTCGCCGGCAAGGTCGATCTGGCGCAGGCAGGGTGGGGATTTCTTCTGGGTGCGATTCTGACTATCCCGATTTCCGCCGCGGTGATGGCGCGCCGGAAGCTGCTCAATCCCATTCTGGTCGGAACCACGCTGTGGTTGTGGCTGGGCGCTATCGCATTTCAGGTCCCGCTGCCGTCGCTCGCCGATTGGCTGGTGCGAACCCAGGCCTTCGGGCTGTTTGCTGCCGCGCTGCTGGTCGGCATCGTCGCCACGTTCGCGTTTCCGCAGGGCTACATCGCGTGCGCCAGCAGCAACCGGCGCTGGATCCGCCGCGCCTCGCTGGGCCTGCTTGCGTTCACCGCCGTGGTCGTGATCTGGGCATGGATCTTCAAAGCCAACCTCCGCCTGGGCGGCGGGCTGCCGTTCATCGTCTTGAACGCGACCAGGCGAATCGTCGCAAGACGGGCGCCGACATAGAGTCACTCTGGCCGGAATTGCCCGGTTGGTGCTATGACGGCTTCGCCATGGACGAAATCAAGCTGCGCTACGGTTGCAATCCTCACCAGGCCCCCGCCCGCGTGTTCGCGCACGATCGCGCCCTGCCCTTGCGGGTGCTGTCCGGCGCGCCCGGCTACATCAATCTGCTCGACGCCCTGAACGCCTGGCAGCTGGTGCGCGAGCTCCGCGCGACGCTGCGCTTGCCCGCGGCCACCTCGTTCAAGCACGTCAGCCCGGCTGGCGCCGCCGTGGCCGTGCCCATGAGCAAAGAGGTGGCGCGCGCGTCCTTCGTCGACGATTTGCAGCTGTCGCCGCTGGCCACCGCCTACGCACGCGCTCGCGGCGCCGATCGGCTGTGCGCGTTCGGCGACTTCGCGGCGCTGTCCGACGTGGTCGACGTGTCCACCGCCAACGTGCTCAAGCGCGAAGTCTCCGACGGCGTGATCGCGCCCGGCTACGAGCCCGCGGCCTTGGAGATCCTGCGCAGCAAGCGCAACGGCACCTACTGCGTGCTGGAGATCGATTCGGCCTGGGAAGCCCCTGAAACCGAGGCGCGCGAAGTGTTTGGACTGGTGTTCGAGCAGCGCCGCAACCAGGTGGTGCCCGGCCCCGAGCACCTGGCCAACCTCGTCACGAAGAACCGCGACCTGCCCGAATCCGCGGCCCGTGACCTCATCCTCGCGCTCATCACCCTCAAGTACACGCAGTCCAATTCGGTCTGCTTCGCGCACGACGGCCAGGCCATCGGCATCGGCGCCGGCCAGCAATCGCGCATCCACTGCACGCGCCTCGCCGGATCGAAGGCCGATCGCTGGTTCTTGCGCCAGCACCCTGCCACCTTGGATTTGCCTTTCCGCGCCGGCCTCGGCCGCCCGGAGCAGAACAACGCCATCGATCTGTTCCTGGAAGATTCGCTGTCGCCCGCCGAGGAGGCCGACTGGCTGACGTCCTTCGCCAGTAAGCCCAAGCGCCTCGCCGCCGACGAAAAGCGGGCATGGCTTGCCCGCCAGCAGGGCGTCAGCCTGGCCTCGGACGCGTTCTTCCCCTTCCGCGACAACGTGGACCGCGCCTCGCAAAGCGGCGTGAAATACATCTCGCAGCCCGGTGGATCGGTGCGCGACGACGTGGTCATCCAGGCCGCCAACGAATACGACATGGTGATGGCCATGTCGAAGCTGCGCCTATTCCATCATTAAATACCGCTGCCGTCCGAATAGTTGATGCCGCAGTACTGAGCCGCGTCCTCGCCGTGCAGCACCCGCAGATGGCGCCAGCGACCTGCCCGCGCATCCTCGCCCGGTTGAATGGGCGTCGTGCACGGGTGGCAGCCGATGCTGGCGTAGCCTTTCGCGTAGAGCGGATGCACCGGGAGGCTGTGGCTTTCGCTGTATTTCTGAATGTCCGCGCTGGTCCAATCGAAGATCGGCGAAAGCTGATACCCCTTGGTCCGGGCATCGTGGGCAAGCGCACTGAGATTCGCGCGCCGACCGCCTTCCTCGCGCCGCAGCCCGTTCACCACCACGACCGGCGCGGCCTTCCCCGCTAGATACTCCAAGAGAGGCAGCTCCTTGCGCATCCGGCAGCATTCGGGCTGGCCGTCGTTGCACGTATAGAGCTTCTTGCCAAACCGGCCTTCCTGTTCTTCGATGGTGAGCTCAGGATAAAGTGTGACCAGGTTCAGGTGCCACTGGCGCATGAGCTGGTCGCGAAAACGTAGGGTTTCGTGAAAATGATAGCCCGTGTCGACGAACAGGATTTCGTTGCCGAGGCCCAGGTCGTGGAACATGTGCATCAGCGCCACCGACGTGCGTTGCATGCTGGACAGCAGCACCACGCCGTCGCCGAACTTGTCCGCAGCCCAGCGCACCCGATCCTTGGCCGACAGCCCGGTCAAGTCCGCGTTCGCGGCATCGAGGGAAAGCTCAGACATGGCGGGCGGCCCTTTCCTGGGTCAGGGGCAAGCCGATGCCACAGGTCGATGTCCAGTTTATCGGACTCGAATCCAGTTGCGTCACAAGGATCTGCCGTCGAGCGAAAGCTCTGCGCGTTATGTACATCTTCAATACCATTCTCCATGTCTTCTTTAGCAGACAGAATGCCGGCGCGCAAACCCAACCAGCGCAAGGGCGAGTCAAGCCCGCTCGGTAGAGCTCGCGACCGGTCCAGCGTTGTGCAGCTACAGGTTCAGGTCCAGCGTGAATTGATTGGTGCCGTCCGTCAGATAGGCGTCCAAGTCCGGCGAGTAGGTCCGAACCCGAATCATTTTGGCCGCGAAGTCGAGCTGGACGATGCGAAGGTATCCGAAGCCGTAGTGGTGGGTATTGAGCCACTGGTAGTCTGACAGCATCTGATGAACCACGGTGCCGTCCGGGCGGCCGCTGGAAAGCCAGGCTGCCCCGGTTTGGTGCCCGCAGAACACCAGGCGCAGGTTCGAGTTGGGCAGAACCAGCTTCTGCCACAGCATCTCGCCGTCGTTCATGCCTTCGCTGGGAGTGAACGCGTAGAACTGTGGGTACCACCATTGGTAACTGTCATTACCCTTGTCGCTTCCGGCAACCGCGAGGTTGTACCGCGTACCATCGCTGTAGAGAAGGCGTGCGTGAGCAGAATCGCCGGCCGGTCGGGAAAGGCCTTCAGGACCTGGTCAGCCCACGTGACGGACGCGTCGGTGGGCGAAAACTCCAGCGCAACCACCAGCCACTGCCGGCCGCCGATATCCACCAGCGCGTAGTTGTTCTCCATTTGACCGACGACCTTCGTGCCGGTGATCCACGGCATGCTGGCCGGACCAAAGTAACTGTCGATCAGACCCTGGCGGCTCTTGTTGTCCTCATCGTGATTGCCGGGAACAATCACGTACGGAACGATGCCGTCGAGCCGATGCATGGCCGTGCCGGCGATGTTCCATTGGCCGGGATCGCTCGGGCTATCGACCAAGTCACCCACGTGCAGGACGGCGTTGATGTTCAGTGCCGCCTTTTGCGCCAAGATCCACGCGATCTGTTCGTCGAACACACCAGCGTGATCCGGCGGCTGATAGAATCCAGCGTCCGCCGAATAGGTGTAGTACTGCGTGTCCGGCAACACGATGATGGTCGCCGTCGACGGTGCCTGTTTGGAATCCGTACCCGCGTCTGGACCGAGTCCGCCGTCGACGGTGGAACCCGAGATGTCGGGGCGGCTGGCATCGAACTGAGAAGGTGAAGCGTCGGTCGGAAGGAGACCGACCTCTTGACTGGCCGTCTCGCTATCGATGATCTCGAAGGCATCGGGGTTCGAGGCATCATGAGACTGGCGGGAAGAATCACCACAGCCAGCGGCGAATGCGAACACGGGCAGCAACAGCAGTCCGCGGCAGCATGACGGATCCCTCGACATCCCTCGAAGTATACCGGCACCGGCGCCGCGATTGGCGGGCAAGCGAACCCTTGCCAAATTGGCGCTGACGCAGCATCATGGCTAACGTACTCGGGCACGCGCCCACAGAAGAAGTAGTCATGAATATGCGTAGGCTTGGCTTCTCAGCATTGTTGGCCTTGGCGGTCTCGTTCGCAGTTGCGCCGGCCACGCGGGCGGCCAGCGAAGAGTCGAAGGAGCGCGCGGCCCGCAAGGCGTGTCTTTCCGGCAACGTCCAGAAGGGCGTCGAGATCCTGTCGGACCTGTTCGTGAAGACCGAGGATCCCGTCTTCATCTTCAACCAGGGCCGTTGCTTCGAGCAGAACGGCCGCTGCGAAGAAGCCATCAACCGCTTCCGCGAGTATCTGCGCAAGGCCGGCAAGGCAAACGCGGAGGACAAAGCCGACGCCGAGAAGCACATCGCCGACTGCCAAGCGCTGATGGGCCACAACGCCGCGTCCGAGGCAAAGCCGGAACCCGCGCCGAAGCCTACCGCAGAGACCGCGGTCACGCCGAAAGTCGAAGCGCTGTCGGCGCCACCCGTGCAGCCGCCGCCTCCGCCACCAGCGGTAGTGACGGTTCCACCGGCGCAGCCGCCAGTGGTGACCGAGCCCGCGCCGAGCCCGGGTCGCGGCATGCGCATCGCCGGGATCGCCTGCGGCATAGTGGGCGTCGGCGCGATAGCGACGGGGATCTACTTCTACACCAGGGCTCGCTCGTATTCGGACAAGGTGTCGAACCAAGAGGTGGTGAACCCGTCCGACGATTCCGCCGGCAAGAACGCCGAAACCATGCAGTGGGTGTTCTACGGCGTGGGCGGCGCCGCGGTCGCAACCGGCGTGGTGCTCTACGTGCTCGGGGCGCGCGCGGGAACGGAGAGGGTCGCGGTCGCGCCCTGGGTCGGCGGCGGAGTGGCGGGACTTTCCGCGCAAGGGGCTTTCTGATGACCAGGCGACTTGGGATCTCGGCCTTGGTGTTGTTCCTCGCCGGGGCGTGTGGATACAACCCGCATCCCAAGGGTGCACGCGGCCTCGACGGAGGCGGCGCCCTCGATTCGGGCGCCGGGGGAGCGGTGGACGCGACGGGGGCCGGCGGGATCGATGGGGGTGGCGGGAATCGGGATGCAGGGGCGGACATGACGGGGACGACTGATGGGGCGCTGAACAGCAGCATCGATGCTCCCGCGACGGCAGACGTTCCGGGAATCTGGGACTCGGACAAAGACGCTCGGGTCGCCGAATTCGATGGCGCCGCTGGAATCTTTGGCGGAGGCGGCGTCCCGGGCGGTGGGGGAATCTCCGGCCCCGGCGGTGTGCCCGGCGGAGGTGGCGGATTCCCCGGGACTGGAGGATTTCTCGGCGGTGGTGGGCGCGGAGGCGCATCGGGGATCGACGGAGAACCCGCCGCGCCCGATGCAGGTGCGAGCGACGCGCCGACGGCCGATGGGCCCATCGTTTCGACCGACGCTCCCGGACCCGAAGTGCCGGCTGTCATCACGACGACCCATACCAACACCATCACCCGCACCGAAATTCTGACCCTGCCGACGACGGAAACATCATCAAACACCGTCACGCTCAACGGGCTGACCACGCTCACCAACACCAACACAATCACCGACACGTTGACCGCAAGCATGACGGTGAGTGGCGTGGCGACCGCGACCGCTACGCTTACGGCGTTGGCGGGGACCGGATCCGGGACCTTCGCACCGGCGATTGCCACCTTCACCGCCCAGGGCACCGCGACCGGCACGGAACTAGCGTCCGGCACCTACACGATGACGTGGACTGCGACTTCGGCCTCGACGGCGACGAGGACGATCACCGCGACAGGGACCGTCACCGAGGCGACCACTTCCCTCGGAGCCTACACAGCATCGGGAACCGTTACCGCCACGTTGACGGCTACGGTGACCGCAACCGTGACCGGAGCCGCGGCCGCTACTGCGAGCGGAACGGTAACCGCAATGGGAACCGCCACCGGCGCCGGCGCGTACACGACGGGAACCGTGATTATGTCCGGCACTGCCCCGGGGACAGCGGCGACGACCGTGACCGCGTCCAACACGGCGACCGGCACAATTACCGAAGTTGCATCGGGCACGAGCAGCGGCACGGCCACGCTGGCGGTGAGCATTGCAACGCTGACACTCACGCAGACCAGTACGGTCACCAGCACGGGCTCGGGGACCTATCTGTCTACGCCGGGCTCGTTCTTCGCATTGGGCGTTAGCAGCGGACGATGGGGTCCCATTGCAATAGACTCCGTCACGCATGACGTCTACGCAACGGTAGCAACATCGATGGGCAGCGTCACTTACAAGCAGGCGGGCGGCACAGGCAGCTTCGCTGCGGTCGCCACTCTTTGGGGAGGCCTCGCGATAGACTCCGGGACGCACGACGTCTATGTGTCGATAAACCTCATGGATATTTACATGCAGGCGGGCGGATCAGGCAGCTTCTCTGCATTGGGCGCTGGTAGCAACGACTGGAGTGCTGTCGCCATAGACTCGGGCACGCACGATGTCTACGCCACGTCGATCGGCGGCGACATCTACAAGCGCACGCGCGGCTCGGGCAGTTTCTCTGCAGTCGGCGCCGGTACCCGGGACTGGAGTGCCATCGCGATAGACTCGGGCACGCATGACGTCTACTCATTACTGTTGTACGGCGGCGACATCTACAGGCAGAAGGGCGGCTCAGGTTCCTTCTCTGAGTTGGGTGCTGACACCAAAATTTGGACAGCCATTGCGGCGGACCCGGGCACGCACGACGTTTACGCCGCAGCGTCTAGCGACGACATCTACAAGCAAACGCGCGGTTCAGGCAGCTTCTCCGCGTCGGGCGCAGGCTCCTGGAGCTGGCAAGCCCTCGCAATAGACTCCGGGACGCATGACGTCTACGCGGCGGTTTACGGCGGCGACATCTACGTGCAGGCCGGCGGCTCGGGTAGCTTCTCTGCGCTGGGCGTTGGCCCCGCGGCCTGGCAATTCATCGCCGTAGACCCGGGCACGCACGATGTTTACGCGGTGATGTACAATCAAGACATCTACAAGCGAACGGGGCGCAGGGTGACCGCATCCGCTCAGATGCCGATCAACCCGGTGGCAACGGTGACCGCAACCGAAACGACAACCGGGGTTCTCACGGGAACGAACACCGGTGCCAACACGGCGACGATCACGGCAGTCGTGACCAGCACAGCAACGGCCACCCTCACCTCCACCTCCACGACCACCTACAGCGGAACGTACACCGCGGGCGGCACCCAGACCTGGACCGCCACATCCACAAAGACTGCCTACGGAACTGCGACTTGGACCGAGTACGGCACCGACACCTGGACCACAACCTCCACGATGTGATACCTGCTCTACCGAAGCGGTTCAGTCCGCCGCATTCGCGGCGCTACCCACGCATCAATGCCGTCAGCGTCTTGGGTTTCTGCCCGAGCAAGTGCGCTATCACGATGTCCACATTCCGCCGCAAGGTATCCTGCCGCTTGAGCGATCCCAGATAGCGCAGGATCTCCTTCTTCCGTGACGGTGCCAGGGACTCAAATACTGTCTTTGCTGCCAGATCCTTGGCCAATGCGCGCTTGAAGGCGGGGGACATGGGGACAAGACGAGGGTTGGGGTCAAAGCCCAGGTTCACCATCACGCTCTGCCCCACGTCCTTGTTCGCAGCTTTGCGCATAGGTGTGTTGAGGTACAAACGCCAGGCACCGGCGTACTTCACCAGCGTCTGTCGAAATGCGTGACCGTCGAGTTCGCCACACACGGGGATAGGACCTCGCGTCCTTGCCGCCTGCTTGAAAAGCAGCACCAGGCGATCTGCCGGCACGGACACGTAGGGGTTGACCCCGATGATTTGGATCCGAGCGCGGAAGGGTTTCACCTGTTGAGACTCCAGTCGAAGCATACCCGTTCGCCCCTCCGTCCCTCCGCGCCCTCCTCCGCCTCTGCGCCCTCTAAACCCTAAGTTTCTTCTCCACCCTCTCCACCGCCTCCTCCACATTCTCCCTAAACCCGAACGCCGACAGGCGCAGGTAGCCCTCGCCGCAACTCCCGAAGCCGGCGCCGGGCGTTCCCACCACGTTCGCCTCATTCAGCAGCCGGTCGAAGAACTGCCACGACCCTACTCCCGCAGGCAGCTTGACCCAGATGTACGGCGCGTTCACGCCGCCGTAGACTTGATAGCCGGCCTTGCCGAGGCCCTCGCGGATGATGCGTGCGTTTTCCATGTAGTAGTCCACGTTGACCTTCACGGCCTTGCTGCCTTCGGGCGAAAAAACCGCCGCCGCCGCCCTCTGCACTGGGTAGCTTACGCCGTTGAACTTGGTCGTGTGGCGCCGGTTCCACAGGCCATGCAGCGGCACGGGCTCGCCGCTCCGGTTGCGCGCGCAGAGCTCTTTGGGAATCACGATGTACGCGCAGCGGGTGCCGGTGAAGCCCGCCGTCTTCGAGAAGCTGCGGAACTCGATGGCCACGTTGCGAGCGCCGGGGATTTCGAAAATGCTGTGCACCTGGCCGGGCTCGCGGATGAAGGCCTCGTAGGCAGCGTCGAACAGAATGATCGCGTCGTGCTCTTCCGCGTAGGCGACCCATTTCGCCAGCGACGCGCGCGACATCACAGCGCCGGTCGGGTTGTTGGGCGAGCACAGGTAGATTAGGTCCACCTTGCCCGACGGCAGCGGCGGGTCGAAGCCGTTTTCCGCCGTGGTCGGCAGGTACACCAGCTTGCCGTAGCGGCCGTCTTTGCCGGCCGGCCCGGTGCGTCCTGCCATCACGTTGGTGTCCACGTAGACCGGGTACACTGGGTCGGTCACCGCGACGATGTTGTCGATGTCGAAGATTTCTTGAATGTTGGCGGTGTCGCACTTGGATCCGTCCGAGACAAAGACCTCGTCGGGATCTACCTCGGCGCCCTGGCTGCGGAAGTGGGCGGCGATGGCTTCCAGCAAGAAACCGTAGCCCTGCTCGGGGCCGTAGCCCTGGAAGGTTTCCTTGCGTCCCATCTCGTCGGCCGCGGCCTTCATCGCCTCCACGACGGGCGGCGGCAGTGGCAGAACCACGTCGCCGATGCCGAGGCGGATGATGCGGGCAGCCGGATTCGCCGCCGCAAACGCCCGCACCCGCTTGCCGATTTCCGGGAACAAATAGCCGGCTTGAAGTTTCTGGTAGTTGGTATTGATGGTTGCCATCGACCCAACCATAGCGCTTTCTTTGCCGACGATAAACGGTCAGACTGCTTGAAAATCATGTCTCATCACCTCAAGGTCCTGCTTCCCCTCGTCTTGCTTTTTGTTCACGGCCCGGGTGCCGCGGCCCAGCCGTCTTCCCCCTCAGGCAACAAAGACCCTCGCTTGGTGGTGCTCAAGGCGCTGAAGGAAGAGCTCGACCGCTCGAAGCAGAAGCTGCGTTTGCCGGGCGAAGACGGGCCGTACTTTTTGCGCTACCTCGTGCGCGACTACGACGACTATGATCTCAGCGCGCGTTTCGGCGCTCTGGTCGAGGACAACTACCAGCACGTGCGGCAGGGCGCGGTCGAGGTTCGCGCGGGCAGCTACCAGTTCGACAACACCGCCGACGACTCGACGGAAAAGACCTTCGACCTCGACGACTTCGACCACTACCAGCCGCCCGTCTACGTGCCGGTGGACAACGACATCGACGGGCTGCGCGCGACGATGTGGCTGCAGACCGACGTGCGCTACAAGCAGGCGCTGGCGACGTTGCACAAGAAGCGTGGCGCGCGCGTGACCAAGATGGTCGAAGACGAGAAGATGCCGAGCTTTTCACGCGAGAAGCCTTCGCACGCGGTGGACGCACCGATTGAGCTACGCATGGATCGGGCGAAGTGGGACGACCGGCTGAGGCGGATTTCGGCGCTGTTCAAGAAGTATCCCGAAATCTTCGACGCGCAGGTCAAGCTGTCGGCGGACCACCAGACGCGTTTCATCGTCACCAGCGAAGGCACCGAGCTGGTGAACGAACGCCTCATCTATTCGCTCCAGCTCACCGCTTCAGCGCGAGCCAAAGACGGACTGCTCATCAACCACTTCAAAGCCTTCTACGGCGCGCGGGAGTCCGACTTGCCCGACGACCGAGAGCTGGAACGCACGGCGAGCCAACTGGCCGACGAAGTCAAGCGCCTGCGCGAGGCGCCCATGATGGACCCGTTCAACGGGCCTGCCATCCTGTTGCCCGAGGCCGCGGGCGTGTTCTTCCACGAGGCGCTCGGGCACCGGCTGGAAGGCGAGCGTCAGAACGACAACAAAGAAGGCGCCACCTTCAAAGGGCAGATCGGCAAGCCGGTGTTGCCCGCCTTCATCAGCGTGCTCGACGATCCCACCCTGGCCAAGGTGGGCGACGTTTCGCTCAACGGCCGCTATGCCTTCGACGACGAGGGCGTGGCCGCGCGGCCAGTGACCCTGGTCGACCACGGCATTTTGAAGAACTACCTGAAAAGCCGCACGCCCGTGAAGGGGTCGCTTGAATCGAACGGCCACGGCCGCGCCGAGGGCACCCTGGATCCCATCGGCCGCATGGCCAGCACCATCGTGAAATCGGACAAGGTGGTTCCCTACGCGCAGCTCAAGCAGATGCTGCTGGAAGAGATCCGCAAGCAAAAGAAGGCCTTCGGCCTCATCATCGCCGACATCAGCGGCGGCCAGACCAACACCACAACCTACGACTTCCAGGCCTTCAAGGGCATGCCCCGCATCGTGTATCGGGTCGACGGCAAGACCGGCGAGGAGACGCTCGTGCGCGGGGTCGAGTTCGTCGGCACGCCCATCGGTTCGCTCAACCGTATCGTGGCCGCCGACGACAAGGTGGCGGTGTTCAACGGCTACTGTGGAGCCGAGTCGGGCTACATCCCGGTTTCCACCGTGGCGCCGGCCCTGCTCATCAGCGAGATCGAGCTGCAGCGCACCCGCCGCGCCCTGGAACGCCCGCCCATCCTGCCCGCGCCCTGGCGGTAGCGCGGCCCAATCCGTGCTACGTTCCGCCCCATGCCCCGCGACCCCAAGATTACGCCCATCACGCGCCACGAGCCACGCACCTTCTACGCCACGCGAACCACACGCACGAAGTCATCCGAGGTCTGGGATCTGTGGGCGGTGGAGGACGGCCGCCGGGTCGGCTTTCTCTCGGTGGTGGACGACGGGAACGTGGTGTACGCCCTGGCCACGGTAAAACGAGGCACCTCGCACGAGGAGATCGCGGACATGGTGGACGGCTTCTTCCCCCCCTCGTCCACCGACGCCACCATGCGTGAAGTCGTGATCTCCGATTACGACCAAGACCCTGCGGTGGTCGAATCCGACTTCGCGGCCGAGGCGTAACTTTCCTGCCCCGCCGCGGCCAAGGACGGCTATCCTGCTGTCAATGTCTTCGGCTGGAAACCCTGCGCTGGGCCCTTTTCGGGGCCTCACACCTTACGACGAGAGCAGCGCGGCACTCTTCTACGGCCGCGATGAAGAGACGTCTGCCCTCTACCAACTCATCACAAGAACCGGCGTGCGAGTCTCCGCTCTGTGTGGCGAATCGGGGGTTGGCAAGACCTCGGTCGTGCGCGCGGGGCTGTTCCCGCTCTTGGCCAAGCACGACGTTGCGGCGGTGTACCTCGGCAGCTACGCCAACTTCGACCAGGAATTGTGGCAGGCGCTGGGCAAGGTCCGCGCCGAACCGCCCACGCCGGGCGAAGGCGCATCCGACTACCTTATCAGCGTAGCGCGATCGTCGCCCACCGGGACGCTTTTCGTGCTTGACCATCTGGAGGAAGTTTTGGGCGACGCCCCAGGCGTGGACGCAGCCTCCTCCCTGGAGGCCCTGACCTCGTTCCTCAAGGTCGCCAGCGCCGGCGCCGGTAGTCGCCTGCGCGTTCTGCTGGTGATCGACTCGGCCCTGTTTCACCGGCTGGATCGCTTGCAAGAGCTAGCAGGAATCTCGCCCGCGGCGGGAGGCTGGATGGAACTCGGGCGCCTACGCGAAAAGCAGGTCGCCGAAATACTCGAACAGACCGCGCTCAACACGGGAACCTTCTTCGAGGCGGATCTGTCTTCGGTGATGGCCAAGGATCTGTGCCAGGCCGGGCCCTGCCTCCCGGCCGAACTGCAGATCGTGGCCGGCGCCGCCGTCGACCAGCGGCTGACCACCTTGCGCCGCTACGAACGTGCCGGCGGTGCCCGCATGATTCTCTACAGCCACCTGCAGCGCGCCCTCACCGACGCCGGTGAAAGCGTGGCCATGCGCATTCTGCTCACCTGCGCGGATCGACAGCGCCCTACCCCGGCGGAATTCGCCGAACGAACCGGATTGCCGGCCCATGCGGTGGAAAAGGCAGCGTCTGTGCTGGCAGCGCAGGGAATCCTGCGCGAGTTCACCGGCCAGACCGACGGCCGGTTGACCCTGGCCCATCCTTACCTCGCGCCGCGAGTCCGGGAGCACGCCGCGGTCATGACCGCGCAGGTCCAGCAAGCCCGCCGCATTTTGCGCCGGCGCATCTTGACCGGCACCTCGCTCAACCTGCTCGAAATTCGCAGGGTTCGCGCCCACGCCGCCGGTCAGCTTTCCGCCGAGGAAGCCACGGCCTTACGGCGAAGCATCCGGCGGATCGTGCTGGTGGCCGGCCTGGCCGTGATCATGCTTGTCGCCATTTTCGCGGGACTGGTGTTCGAGCTGCGCAGCTCGTACACGCTGGCCTTCGAGCCCGCCATGGACTCGCCGTCCAGCCGGGTGGTCGTGCGCCGCGGCCGCAGCAGCCTGTCGTTCCTCAATTTCCTTCCCGCCCATCCGCGTTTCGGCTCGGTGGTTGCCGATACCGGATTCGCGTCCACCAGCGTGGCTGACGAATTGGTCAAGCGCATCGGTGCCGGCCGTGCCTCGGGAACCCTGGACAAGAATCGGAGCACGCCCATCCCGATTTGGCTGCGCACCGTGCTCGACGGGCTGGGGCCGGTACCACGGGGCGTATCGCTGGTCTTGCTCGGCGATCCGGCCGGCATCGTGTCGCTCAAGCAGGCGTTCGTCGATCCCACCACCCGGCGCGAGGCGCTGGAAGTGCTGGCGGTGGTGGGCACCGGCGGTGCAGGCGAAGACGAGATCCTCGCGGCGGCTCTTAACGATCAGTCGGCCGACGTACGCCGCCGCGGCGTCGAGGTCGCGGCCGCCATCGACCGGCGACAGGCGATGAGCACCCACGCAACCATTCTGCGCAGCGCCCTGGCCGATTCGTCATTCGCGGTCCGCAGCGCGGTCCTGCACGAGGCGCAGACCCTCGATGCGGCCACCGCCGCGAGCATCCTGTCCATCGCCCTGGCCGATAAGGATCCCTCGTTCCGCAGGCTGGCCGAAAAGGGCGTGATGGAGCTTTCGCGGCGATCGCCCAAGGCCGCCACCAACGCCGTCCGCCAAGGGCTCTCGTCAAGCGACAGTCAGTCGCGCCGAACCGCGCTGGCCTTGCTCGATCAAATTGCAGCCACGGTTCCCAGCGAGGCCATGTCGGCACTGTCGCAAATCGCCGCCGACGAAAGCGCGCCGGAAGAAGCCCGCATCAGCGCCCTGTCGTTCCTGCGCAGGAACCCCGAGATCCCGGCCTCGCTGCGTCCGGCCCTGGAAAAGGCGGTCGCCCCCGAGGCACCGCCGCGGCTGCGCGCGGCCGCCCTGCCCATCTACGCCCGCCTCATCGACCCGGAAGAGGTCCAGGGCTTGGCGGCGTCGGCGGGCAAGGGGCCACCCAGCTCGCGCGTGACCGCTGCGGCGTTGTGGGGCGTGGTCGCGATCAAGCAGCCGGATGCCGCCCAAAAGCCCCTCAAGTCTTTCATCTACGACCAATCGCCCGAGGTGCGCGCCGAGGCCGCACGCGCCTATGGATACCTCAAGAAGGACGGTCCCGAGCTGGTGCGCAAGGCGATCCTGGACCCCAGCCCCGACGTCGCTCGCGCTGCCATCGAGTCGTCGGTGCGCTTGGCCAGCACGCAGGCGGCGCTGGTCGCGGAAGATCTCGGGCACCTGCTGGTCAAGGTCCGGCCGGCGCTGCGCAAGTTCATCGTCGAGGCCTTGGGCCAGATCGGGCAGACCCGGCCTGGCGCCGCGTTGCCGCCCCTGGCAAAGGCGCTTAAGCAAAACGAGGCCCCGACCCGCACCGCCGCCGCACACGCGTTCTGTGAAATCGCCAAGAAGGCGCCGGTGGCCGCGTCGCCCTACCTGCGCATCGCCTCGCGCGACGACAACCGCGAGGTCCGCACCGAGGCCGCCGCGTGCCTGGGCAGCCTGACCGAGGGCGATCCCAAGGGTGCCGCGCGCATGGCGGTGCAGTTGGCGTCGTCGGAAGAGCCGGCGGTGCGCGCCGCGGTGGCGACCTCATTGGGCGCGCTGGCTGGGGAGGCACGCGATATCGTCATCGGGCCGCTCTTGGGGCTGCTTGAGGATCCAGAGCGGTCGGTGCGCGCGGCCGCTGCCGAGGCACTGATCGCGGTCGGAAAGGCGCGCGTGCCCTTTGGCAGGCTCGGCCCGGATCTGGAAAAGAAGCTGTCGGCCTACTTCGGGCAAGGCGACCTGGATGAGCGCCAGACCGCCTTGCGCGTGGCTGGACGACTGGGCGTGCCGGCGATCCTGCGCCAGGCTGCGCGCGATTCCGATGAGAGCATGCGCCTCGAAGCGATGAAGGCGGCGGCGGCCATGGAGCCTCCCGTGCTCGACATCTTGCAGGCTGGCGCCGAAGACCGCGATGCCTTCGTTCGCTCGGAAGCCGTGCGTGCCCTGTCGACCACGTCGGGCGCCGGCGCGGCCAAGGTGCTGCCGGTGTTCGAAGCCATGTTACGCGCTGGCGATCCTGCCACCCGCCGCGCGGGCGCCATCGCGCTCGGCGAGGTTAGCGGGTCCGCCGAAACTACGACGGCGTTGCTTGCCTCGGTGCTCCGGCAACGAGGCGAATCGGTGCGCAGCGCCGCCGCCGAGGCCGCTGCGCGCATCGCCCAGCGCGACCCGAAGGCGGCCACGCCGCTCTTGGAACGCGCCTTGTCCGATCCCGCGCACGACGTCCGAGCGGCCGCGATTCGAGGCCTCGGCGCGGTCTGGGCGGCTGAGCGATCGCCCGCTGAAATCGCGCACATCCTCGAATCGTCCGAGGCCGACAGCGTACGGCGCATGGTGGCGTTGGAGGGATTGGTCGAGCAGGCCAGTCAAGTGGCCGACGCCAAGAAGGACGGCGGGAAACCGAGCGCAAAGGCCAAGGAGGCCAAAGCGCTTCTGGAAAAGATCGCGCTTGGTGGCCCGCCGCTCGCCAGGCTGGCCGCGCAAGTCGGCCGCGTCTTTCAGGGCGCGCGCCTCGAACAAATGCACGCCTTCCTGGAAAAGCTGTACGGCGGGTAGGCTCGCCGGTTCGGATTCCGCGCCACGCCGGATAGCTGAGCCGTCATCATTACCGTGGACGACCTTGGCCGTAGGAAGGAACCGTCTTCGCTGGCAAGATCACGCAAGCCAACCTTGCACGCGAAAATGGAACGCTTGCGGGCTCTGGCCTTCCAGCTCGCAAAACAATCCCAGCACGGCTTCGGCGGGCAGAACAAAGCACGAATCGCCGAGGAAGAGCGCGACCTCGACGTTGTGCGGATGCTCCGGGTCTTGCTTCTTGCGTTCAAGGAACCGCACCAGCGACGGAACGATGCGTTCGACCAGCGATCGATGCGGCGCTTCGGCCGGCAGCACGTCCTCGAAGTGCAGGACCTGCCAGCCGGCGTCGTGCTGATGCTCCAGACGAAAGGCATTGTAGGACTCGCCTGGAATCACGGCCTTGGCCTTGGCCGCCAGAATGTCACGCAGGTCGTCCATGCGGGGTCCAATCCTAGCAGGTCGCAAGCCATCTTCCGCCCGCTGGCGAGAGTGCTAGGATAGCCGGCCATGAAGACCACCCGCATCGTTTTGGCCACGTCGCTGTTCGCTGCAACCCTTGCCGTCCCCGTGCTGGTGCAGCAACGGGCGACCCAGGCCGCGCCGGCACCGGCCGCCGCGCCGGCGGGCAACTGCAAGACCTTCGGCGCCGGCAAGTGCTGCAGCCCGGACGTCACCATGCACCTTGGCAAGGAAGCCGTCTTCTCCGCATGCGGCCAGTCCGAGGCAACCTACCTGGGCGAGGCCGCGTCGAGGGACACCTGCAAATACCACTTCAAGATCGCCGGGGAAAACTCGGAAGACACCTTCGTTCAGGTGTACTCGCCGGTGGCCAAGGAAGTGCTCGACAAGCCCACCGATCCGTTCATGAGCTTCAAGAAGGTCGGCAAGGTATGGGTGACCGACAAGGCAAAATCGCCCAAGGCTGCGGCCCAGGTCGCGTCCAGCACGGGTCTCTATCTGCCGGGCCGCGGATACTTCGTCAGCGTGGCGGCCTCCACCAAGGTCTGCACCAAGCCCCAGGCCGTGACCCTGTCCAAGTCGCTCAAGTAGCCGCGCATGGCCCTAGCCGGCCTGCTGCTGCTGGTGGCCGGGCTGTGCCTCGGCCCGATGGAGGAGACTGACCTCTTCTTCCGGCTGGCGTCCGGCGAACAGTTCTTGCGCACCGGCCACTTGATCCATCGCAATCTGTTCTCGTTCACCTATCCGGACGCGCCTTACCTCGACAGCGCGTGGCTGTTCGACGTCGCAGCCGCGGGCTTGCATCGCTTGGGCGGCTTTCCGGCGGTGGTGATGGGCAAGTCCTTCGTGGTCCTGATCATCGCCACCAGCGCGTATCGACTTTGTCGCTTGCTCGGCACCGGCAAGTTGGTGGCGGCGCTTGTGCTGTCCGTCGCCTTCGTGTGCATGCGCGAGCGCCTGGTGGAACGGCCTCATCTTTTTTCGCTGCTGGGCGAGGTCTTGCTGCTGGGTCTTCTGCCGACCATCGAGAAAGGCGAGCCCAGGCAGTGGCTGGTCCTGCCGCTGGTGGCGCTGTGGGTGAATCTTCACGCGGGGGCGTTTCTGGCCCCGGCGATCCTTGCGCTTGCCGGCGCGGGCGCGTTACTCGACCGAGCGCCGAGGCGAGTCGCGCTTCGGTTAGCTGGTTTCGCGGTTGCCAGCACGGCGCTGCTGGCAGCCTCGCCGGTGGGAACCGGCATCTTCCGGTACCTGACCTTTCACGTCGGCATCTTCGATATTCACCCGGTCGACGAATTCAGGGATGCGACCTGGCGCTCGGACGCGCCCTTCATCTTGTTCGCGGCAGTCGCAGTGGCGATGTTGCTTCTGTCGCGACGCCAGCGCTGGGCCTGGCGCCTGCCGGGCCTCACCCTCGCGATGCTTGGCATGTGGCACGTGCGTTTTACGGCTGACGCCACCCTGGTGCTTGCCGTGACGGCGGCGCCGGCTCTCGAAGACCTGGTCGGGCGCTTCGCTGTGCTTCGCTCGCGCGCGCTGGCGTCGCTGTTTCTCGCCGTCGCGCTCGCCGCTACGCTGGTTCCGCGCATTGCCCAGGCCCGCCGCAGTGGACACCTCGTACGCATCGATCTGGATCCCTCGTCCTTGCCGCTCGATGCTTTGCAATTCGTCGAGCAGCAGGGCTTGCGCGATCGTATGTACAACGATTTCGAGACCGGGGCGTATCTGCTCTGGCAGGGCTATCCGCACTTTCGTGTCTTCGTGGATCCACGCCTGCCCGCCTACCCGGCCGACTTTCATCGTCTGCTTGGCCGCATGCACATTTCGCGCAAAGACTGGACGGGCGCCATGGACGGCTTGGGTGTGGAAAGCGCCCTGCTCGACTACGCCGGCATCAATCGCCGAGTGGCGTTCTGGGATCCGGCGGACTGGGCCCTGGTGTTCCGGGCCAAGGACAGTCGGGTCTTCGTGCGCCGGCTGCCTAAGTGGAGGGCGCTCATCGAGAAGCTCGAGATCCCGGCCAGCTTCGACTTCACGGTCGAGAACGGTGCGACCACCCTGCCCATTCTTGCTCCGCCGGCCAAATCGCCTGTTTCCGCCTGCGAGTGGCAGCTTCGCCTGGGCGATCTGTATTTCGACCTGGAAGGCACGGCGAGCGCCCGCGCCGTCGCCGCGTATCGGGCTGCGCTGGCGGCGCCGATCGGCTGCCTCGAACCCGAGCACGAGCTCTCGGCCGCGTCCTGGATTGGCTCCCTCGACGTGTCCGCCGGCCGGTTTGCCGAAGCCCTGCCCCTGCTCGACCGCGCGTTGGCGGGATCGCCCGACGATACGGCCGTTCTCACCCATCGCGCGCTTGCCCTTGAAGGCGTGGGACGATCGAGCGAAGCCAGCACCACCTGGGCGCGCATCGCCACCCTTGCACCAGACACGGCGATCGGGCGAAAAGCGGCAGAAAGAGCATCCGGGCCGCCCTAGAATCTCGCAGGTTTCACCAGGGCGCTCTGTTTTCGAGTACACTCTGCCCACTCAACGGAGGTGTCGATGAATCGCGCGGCTTACTCTTCCCTTTCCCTTCTGTTGCTCGCGGCGCTTGGCGCATGCGGTGGATCATCCTCGGGAGCCCACTTCGACGAGAGCGTGTGCCCCTTCGTCGTCGACCCAAGTCAGGTGCAAGGGGTCACCATACGATGTGGAACTCTCTACACGCCCGAGGTGCATGCCTCGCCATCAAGCTACATTCGCGTTCCGGTTCTCATCTTCAAAGGAAAGAATCCGGCGGCGCCTCCAGTGGTCAATCTCAGCGGTGGTCCGGGGCAATCGTGGGCCGACCTTGGGCTCGACACCTTCACCAAGAGCGACACCCAGGACCTGTCCATGGATGTGGTCTTCATCGAGCAGCGCGGGACCGGCCTGTCGCGGCCCAGGCTCGATTGTCCCGCGGCAACCAGCAACGACACCGCCGACTCCTTCGCCACGCGCTGCATGTCGGACTTGCAGGCCGAGCGGCTCGACCCCACCGCCTACAACATCCAAGAAATGGCCGACGATGTGGCCACCTTTCAGTCGGTGCTCGGCTATCCCAAGATCGCCCTCGACGGGGTTTCGTACGGCACGGCGTGGGGCCTGCAGATCCTCAGGGCGCACAGCTCGATCGTCAGCTCGGCGATCCTTGACTCGGTGGTGAACCCGACCATCCCGACCTTCAGCGCGAGCGCATCCGCCACCGACGCGGCCTTCAGCGCGGTTTTCGCCGCCTGCGCAGCGGATGCTTCGTGTACCACCAACTATGGCGACGTGAAGTCGAAGATGGAAAGCGCCCTTGCCAGCCTCAAGAGCAAACCGCTCACCGTGGCCGGGAGCACCAGCTCCTACGACGACGGCGCCCTGTTCAACGACGCGATTGCGATTCTGGCGTTCGCCCCCGACCTTTTCCCGCGCATGGTCGCCGCGGTCACGGCGGCCGTCGCAAGCGGCAACGGGACTCTGCTATACGACAGTGACCTCAACGCTATCATCGGTGGCGACGGCCAGGCAGTGTCGGGAATCGCCATGGGCCAGTACTTCTCCGTGGTCTGTACCGACAATCAGTTCGTGTCCCTGCCCGAGGTACAGTCCGACCTCGCCAAGGTGAACCCGGCCTTCAGCCCCTACCTCGATTTCACGGGCGACTACGCGCTTTGCCTGTTGTGGCCGCACCATCAGCGTAACCCCAGCGACTACTCGGCGGTGACCAGCGCGGTGCCGACGCTGCTGGCCTCCGGATCGTTCGATCCCTTGACATCACCGACCTGGGCCCAGCAAGCATCGACCACTCTCGCCAACGGATACTGGGTCGAGTTTCCTGGGCTCGGCCACGACGAGGGCGCATCGAGCGATACTTGCCCGCAGTCGATCCTGTCGGAGTTCATCCATTCTCCCGGTCCGCCCGACGCGAGCTGCGTGCAGTCGATGACCGTGTCGTTCGCGGCCCCGATCGCCCCGGTCACCGTGGTGGTCCAAGCAGAGCGGAATGCCAGGATTCTCGTCGCCCACACCGCGCCGTCGCTCCTTGCGCAGAGGCTCGCGGCGCGCTCGCGGATCGACACCCTGGTCGAGCGCCGCCACATCAGGCAGCGGATGGCAGAGCTGTTGCGGCTATCCCGGTAGCCCTTGGCCGCCTACGGCTGAAACGGATGCCCGCGGCGCAACCGGTAGGCTTCCAGATACAATTGCTCGTAGGCGACGGCGGCGCGATCCCACGAGAAGTCCTGCCCCATGGCCTTCCTGCGCATCTTCTCGATGTGCTGCGGGCGATCGGAGTAGGTCGACAGCGCCCAGCCGATGGTATCGGCGATGGCGCCAGGGGTGAGGTCCCAAAAGATGAATCCCGTCCCATCTCCGGTGGCCTGATCGTAGTTCTCAACCGTGTCGAGCAGGCCGCCGGTTCCGCGCACGATGGGCAAGGTGCCGTAGCGCTGGCTGTAGATTTGGTTGAGGCCGCAGGGCTCGAAACGCGACGGCATCAGCAAGAAATCCGCCGCGGCTTCGATCCGGTGGGCCAGGCCCTCGTCGAACCCGATGTGGACCCGAAACCGATCGCCGCGCCGACTGGCCATGTAGGAAAAGAAGTGCTCGGCCTCCTGGTCGCCATTGCCAAGCAGGACCATCTGCACATCCCAAGACAATATGCGCTCCAGCGCGTGGGCAAGCACGTCGAAGCCCTTTTGCGGGGTAAGGCGACCGACCACGCCGTAAAGCGGAACGTTCGGGCGCTCGGGCAGGCCGGTCTGCCTTTGTAGCGCAGCCTTGCACCTCGCCTTGCCGGCCATGCTTTCGGCGCTGTACGGAGCCGCAATCAGGGGATCCACGGCAGGATTCCATTCGTGCACATCAATGCCGTTGAGCACGCCGCGCAGGTCGCGACTGCGCAGAGCCAGCTCGCCGTCCAAGCCGAAACCGTACGCCGAGGTTTGAACCTCGCGCGCGTAGGTAGGGCTAACGGTCGACAGCAGGTTGGCGTGCCGGATACCGGCCTTCATGAGATTGAGATCGCCAAAGTGCTCGAATTCGGCCGAGTTGAAGTGGTCCAGGCCCAGCCCGGTGATGAACATGGCGCCACTTTCGAAATTGCCCTGGTAGGCCAGGTTGTGGATCGTGAAAAGGGTACCTGCCCCGTGCAAGGGCTTGGACCATTCCACCGTGTTCACGTAGACCGGCACCAGCGCCGTCTGCCAGTCGTTGGCGTGAATCACGTCGGGAATGAAGCCTAGAGTTTTGCACGCTTCGAGCGCGGCCCGCGAGAGGAAGGAAAATCTTTCCAGGTTGTCGCTGTAGGCTTGGCCGGGCGGGCCGTACAGGTGCGGCCGGTCGAAGAACCGATTGTATTCGATGAAGTAGACCGGCACGTCGCTGCCGGGGATTCTGCCCAGGCGTATACCGGCCCGCGCCAGACCGAAGTACATGGGCACCGACAGGGTTCCGTCGAGCCGTTCCAGGTTGTTCCACTGCATGCCCTGGTAGAGCGGCATGACCACGCGAACGTCGATCCCGCGATCGCGCAGACTGCGCGGGAGCGCCCCGGCGACGTCGGCCAGGCCGCCGGTCTTTCGGAACGGCGCAACCTCCGAGGCGACAAAGAGAACCTTCAGCCGGCGCGGCTCGCTCGGCACAACCACAGCGGACGGCGCAACCGGAGTTTCACGGGGCGGGCTTTTCAACTTTGGGCTACTGGGTGCTTCGCCTTCCACGCGTGCCGAACGCGTAGATCGACTGACGTGGAAACCCTGGGAGGGTTTCCATTCCTTCCCGCGTTTCGGCTCCGCAGGGCCAAGACCCTGGGAGGGTTTCCATTCCTTCCCGCGTTTCGGCTCCGCCGGGCCAAGCCCGGCTTCGCCATCGCGACTGACATGGACACCCTGGGAGGGTTTCGAAACCTTCCCGCGTTTCGGCTCCGCGGGGCCAAGCCCCGCCTCGCCATCGCGACTAGGACGCGTAGATCCGGTAGTCGATGTCGGGGAAGATGTTGTCTTGCGCTTCAACGGATGCCAGGTACTTCTCGTCCACCTGTCCCTTCTTTAGCTCATCGTAAAGTCGGGAGAAGCGGATCACGTGCTCATTGAATCGTCGGGTGGCATAGGGAACTGTTGTCCCCGTGGACATAATAAAGGTCCAGTCGCTTGACTCTGCAAGCATCAACTCGCGCGCGGCCTGCTTGAGCGCGCGTACGGTCAGTGGATTTGACGCTCCCCAATGAGAGCGCGCCAGCTCTACCATGCGTTCGCCGGCCGCGTGGATGTGTCGCCAAGTCCAGGCGTTGCTTTCGTTCAGCCACTGTTCACAGTAGCCCTTGAGGCCCCAGGACGACGCGCACGGGGTGGCAAGCTGATTGGTGGCGTGCCGGTCGAGGTACTCGCCGGGCGTGATGGGCTGGATAACGCTTTGGTCGAAGTGTAGTTGGCGGAAAAGGTCGGACAGGAAGATCGGCCCTTCGTACCACCAGTGTCCGTACAGCTCTGCGTCGTAGGGACTGACAATCACGGGTGGACGATCCATGCCGGCCGCCAGACGTTCCACCTGCTTTTCCATGTTGCCGCGGAAGTGCGAGGCGTGAAGCCCGGCCTTGCCGCGCGCGGCGTCCGGATCGTAGACCCACTTGTCGTGCAGCTTGTCGTGGGTGATGGCGTGGTACTTGAACCCGGTGTACATCCGGTGCCCTTCCGGGTGGATGTGCGGACCGATGTAGTCGACGGGAAGGTCGAAGCCGATGTCGCGGTAAAAATCACGGTAGAGCGGATCGCCCGGGTAGCCGAACTTCGAGCTCCACACCTGCTCCGACGACTCGGTGTCGCGTCCGAACGCAGCCACGCCCGTGGCGCAGTAGATGGGCGCGTACACGCCGTACACCGGGTGCCGGTCGGCAAACAAAATGGCGTGGCTGTCGACCATGAAGTAGCGAATGGCGGATTCGCGAAGCAGCTCGTCCACGCCAGGCACGTAGCCACATTCGCCGAGCCACATGCCGAGAGGCCGACGGCCGAAGTGCTTTTCGTAGAAGTTCGCCGCCGTGTGCACCTGAGCACGCAGCGCGGCCCAGTTGCGATCCATGAGCGGGAAAAACGCGTGGGTCGCCGTCGAGGTGATGACCTCAAGCCCACCCGCGTCCTGCAGCTTGCGGAAGGCCTGCACCAGGTTGCCGTCGTGGCAGCGCCAAGTGTGGCGCAGGCTTTGAAAGCGCTGGTGGTACATCTCGGCCAGACGGTGGTACTGGGGCTCGTGCTTGGTGCGATCCAGCTCCTTTTCGGCGAGCAGAATGAGGTCGTCGAGATGATCGGCGTAGCGAACCTTGAGCAGGTCGTCGGTGAGCATCGCGATGAGCGGTGCCGAGAGCGAAACCGTGCAGCGGTAGGGGACGTGATCAGACTGAAGTCCCTCGAATATCTGCAAGAGGGGCAGGTACGTGCCGGTGATCGCTTCGTAGAGCCACTGTTCCTCCATCACCGTCGGATCCTCGGGATGACGGACGAACGGCAGGTGGGCGTGCAAGACCAGCGCGAAGTATCCGGTGGGCATGATCGCTATTCCTTGTGCTCTGGTTCGTTGCCGATGGATGCGGTGGACGGGTAAGCGCCGCTGTCTGCGGGCAAAGAGGTATCGCCTGTCTGCCCGGACAGGCGATCTTCGCTGCCGCCGCCGAGCGTGCGCTCGCTCGCACCCCCCGGCACCTGTTCACTGGCGCCGCCCAGCCGTTCGCTGGCGCCACCCAGCCGCCGTTCGCTGGCACCGGCGAGCAAGCGCTCGCTCGCACCGCGCATGCGCACCTCGCTGCCACCCAAGAACTGCCTCTCGCTTGCGCCGCGCATCTTGTACTGGCTGGCTCCGATGAAAAGGCGCTCGCTGGCGCCCTTGGCCCGGTATTCGCTGGCACCAAGGTAGAAGATTTCGGAGGCGCCGCCGAGCCGCATTTCACTGGCGTAGCGCCAGCGCTTTTCGCTCGCACCGACCAGTAGCTTCTCCGAGCTGCCGGGAATCGCAATCTCCTTAAGCTGTCCGCCCGCGACCTCGGCCTTCTCCTCGCCTATCCAGGAGCGATAGATTTCCCAGCGCGCGACGACCGAGCGGCCCTGATGGGCGCCGACGCCCTTGATCACGACCTGCCAGGGTCCGTGCACGACGTGGGTGCGACCGCCGACCCGATACACCCGCGCCGGCCCCACGAAGTCCTCACGCACCGGTTCCGGGGCACTGACCGGGAAGCTGAACGGACCGGCCTCCCAGGCCGAGACCATGACCGGGCTTTCCCAGGTGCTCTCGCGATGGAACTCGGACGTGCCGTCGCTGAAGTGTTCCTCCCACTCGACGACTTCCTTGTGGCCGCCCTCGCTGAGGGTGATGGTTTCTTCCCACGGCAGCAAGGCAACGTGGCGGCGCTGTCCGCCCTGACCGGGGATTGCGGCGGGAGGCGGCGGCGCGATGCCGGGAGCCTGCCGACGCACGTGCGGACCACGCCCCGCGTGCTCGATGGAGCCCATCAGCGAACGAACGCTGAGCCATTCCGGCTCGCCCCACGCGGTTGGTTCGCGCCGGGGGAACTCGACCCGCCCAGAGCGCACGATCTTCACGAAGTAACCCTCGCTGGAGCTTAACCCGATGTCCACGAACGCTGAGGAGGAAGGCTTGCCGACCTGGAAAAACCAGTGGCGATCACCTCGTTCCACCTTGTGGTCAAAGTACGAATGGGCATTGGTCCCGTCGAAGATTCTGTCGGTCGTGTCGTAGATGCGCAGGTTGAGCCACGCATTCTTGCCGCCGGGACCGAGACCAACCCGCGCGCGTTCGATGGCGTCGTCGGTGACCTCCCAGTACACGAACAAGCGCTCCGGATCGACCGCCATCCCTGTCACGCGGTCGTAGCCATACGACCACGGAATGGTCGAGGGAGACTCCTGCTTGCCGTGGTCGGGTACTTCAAACTTGTGCGACCACGCCGTGTCAACGGTGACGACGGTTCCCGGAGCCGCCAGGTCAGCGGGAAGCAAAGCCTCCCCGGCTTTCGATTTGCCGGTGGCTTCGCTGTCGCCTTCGGGCTGGCGGAGGACGGCGAACCGCTCGGCAACCGCGCCGGCCAGATCGTCCTTGCTCAGCTTGGAAACGCCCTTGAGCTGCAGGCGCTTGGCACACTCGAAGAGTTGCTTCTGGGTGAATCCCGCCAGTCCCTTTCGGTCGAGCCTGGGCAGCTCGTCGGCGTGCTTGATCCCGAGTGCCGCAGCGGCACCCGCTACGACCTTGTCGTCGATAGTTTTACCTGACCCCATAGGTTCCTCACCTTAACCTATCCTTTGGTTTCTCGCTCGTTTCAAGCTGCCTCGGGTCGCATTTTGCGACGCGACGAGCATTCCGGCGGAGAGACTAAATCGTCTTAGGAAGAAAAGCGAACCCAACTGCCGCAAGAATGAGAACGAACGCCACCAGGTAGTTCCAACCTGGCAACTCGCCCAACCAGACCGCGGAGAAGGTCACGAAGACCACCAGGGTGATAACTTCCTGCAGAACCTTGAGCTGGTAGGCGGTGAACTGCCCGTAGCCCAGCCGATTGGCCGGGACCTGCAGGCAGTACTCGAAGAAGGCGATACCCCAACTGACCAGAACCACCTTCCACAAGGCGACGCCCCTGAAGCGAAGGTGGCCGTACCAGGCGGCGGTCATGAATATGTTGCTGGCGAGGAGAAGTCCGACGGTGCGCATGGTGTTGCCGTGCAAGCATAGGGCATCCGGTTGAGGTTTCGCGTGCTATGTTTCGCAACCTATGCGAATCGGCCACATCGACATCGAGCCCGGCGCGCTGCTTGCGCCGATGGAGGCGGTGACCGACCTGCCATTTCGTACCATCTGCGAGGAGCATGGCGCGGCCCTCACCTACACAGAATTCCTGTCGGCGCAGGCGCTCACGCGCGGGGCGGTCAAGGCCACCGGTCGCATGTGGGCGAGCCTTGACGGCCGGCGCTTCGCCGTGCAGGTGTTCGGACGCGAGCCCGAAGTCATGGCCCGCGCGGCGGCGATGGCCGTGGACGTGGGCGCCAGCATCGTCGACATCAACATGGGCTGTCCCGCCCGCAAAGTGACCGCGGGAATGTGCGGTTCCGCGCTGATGCGCGAGCCCGAGCTGGCCGCGCAGATCGTGCAGGCGGTTCGCGCGGCGCTACCGGCATCGGTGCCGGTCACCGTCAAACATCGCGTGGGCTGGGACGAGCTGTCGCAGAACGCTGCGGTTTTTGCGCGCCAAATGGTCGACGCCGGCGCGGCCCTGGTGACGGTTCACGGTCGCACGCGCGCGCAGGGCTTTTCCGGTACGGTGGACCTGCGCCCCATCGCCGCGGTACGTACCGCCCTGCCCCGCTCGATTCCGGTGGTCGGCAACGGCGACGTGGACTCGGTCGCGGATTACCTGGACATGAAGCGTTCGACCGGCTGCAACGCCGTGATGGTCGGGCGCGGCTGCCGGGGCAATCCCTGGATCTTCCGTGATGTGCTCGCCGTTGAGCGCGGCCAGCCGATTCCCGATCCACCCGGCGTGGCCGAGCGCCGAACCGTGTGGCGCCGCCATGCCGACCTGGTGCTTCTGCACACGGTGCCGAAGCTGGTGGTGCACGAGCTACGCAAGACCTTGGCCTGGTATTCGCGCGGGCTGCACGGCGGCGCGGATATGCGCAACCGTGCCTTCGCGGAAATGGACCCGAGGGCCCTCATCGATCTGGGCGAAGCTTTCTTCGAGAGACTGGTCGAGCGCCAGGCCAGCCGCGGTCGCGACATTAGCGAACCGCCCGACGAAGCCATCAAGAAGAGCCTGGACCGCCACGCGCGCCGAGCTGCGAGCAACCAAGAAGAGCAAGAGCCGTGCAACGCCTGACGCCGCTTCTCCTCGCGGCGATGCTGTTCGCCGTTGCCTGCGACGATCGATCGTATCGCGAGATCGGCGCCAACATCGACGTTCTCACCGAGAAGCGCGACGATCTGCCCGGCCCCGCCATCGCCCGCTTGGCCAAGATCGGCCGGCGCGCGGTTCCGCAGATCGAAACCGCGCTGCACACCACTTCAGCGCGCGGCAAGGTCAACCTCGTCGCCGCGCTGGCCGCCATCGGCGAGCCCGAATCCGCCGCGATACTTCAACACTTTGCCGTCTACGACAAATACCCCGAGGTCAGGTCTGCGTGCGAAGACCTGCTTGCCCAATGGGCGGCGGGCGGCGGCAGCCGAAGCGGCCCCGCCAAGCTGGCCATCGCCCGCATCGAAGAAAAGCGACGCCTCGGCCAGGCCGAGTAGGACGGCTCGGTTCGGCCTTCACCACGGGCTACTAGAATTGCTTGAAGAAGGCCGTGATGGCGCTGGTGCCGAAGCTGGGGATGCCGTGGGGGCCGTCCCATTCGCACCAGGTCACGGGATAGCCGTCATCGCAACCCTGATAAGACACGCAGGGGCTCGGATCGACGGGGGTGGTTTCGGTCCCGCAGTGATTCTGCTTCAGGATCTTGTCGCGGGCGGCGCGGCCGTCGGCGATGGGAACTACTGTGTCGCTGGTACCATGCGATCCCCACATGGCAATATGGGGGCCGGTGCCCTTGCACCCGGTGTCGCTGTAGAGCGAGCCTGACATGGGCGCAATGGCGCGGAACACGTCGCTCATCTCGCAGCCGAGGGCGAACGACATCATGCCTCCATAGCTGAACCCGACGGAAAAGATACGAGCGCTGTCCACGCAGTACTTGCCCTGGACGTCGGCAAGCATGGCTTTGGTGAAGGCGATGTCTTGCCCGTTGGTGTTGGCCCACCCGGCGCCGTTGCTACCCGCCTGAAGTCCTTGCGGAGTGACGTAGATGGCGTCCGGGATGCCCTTGCTGATGCCGTACATTGTCAGGGCCTGTTCGGCCGAGCCACCCCAGGGGTGAAACTGGAAGATCAACGGGTACGGCTTGGACGAGCTGTATCCGCTCGGAAGTTGCACGTAGTAAGTTCGCGCCGTGCCGCTGACATCGAGGCTGCACGTGGTTCCAGACTTGCTGCAAGGCGAGGTCGTGTTGGACGAGCCGCACCCCGCGGAAGTGCCGCTACCACCCGGCGTGCCACCGTCCACGGCCACCTCGCCAGCGCCGCCCGTGCCGGCACGGCCGCCCGCGCTCGATCCGCCAAAGCCCGCAGGCGTGTCTCGACCCGCGTCTCGGCCGACCGAGCCACCCGTCGCGCCGTTACCACCTGAGCCGGGTTGCCCGCCCAAGGCCGCCGCGCCGCCCGTGGCGCTCGCGCCACCCGAGCCGACACGACCACCCGTGGCACTGGAGCCGCCCGTGCCGACGCGACCACCCGTCCCGGTCGTGCCGGCCGAGCCCGACTGACCTCCCGAGCCTGTCGTGCCGCTGACCACGCCCCCGCTGCTGTTTGCGCCACCCAGACCCGATGTGCCACCGGATCCCGAACCGCCAGCACCGCCATGTCCCGTGGACGTCCCGTTGGTAGACGAACAGGCACCGCCGAGAAACACAAGCGCGGCGATCACTGTATTCCATTGATGGACGTATTTCATACGGACACCTCCACGCAGGCAATGCTTCAGCTCTACCCAGTAGCAGCGGCCTCCCCAACCAGGCCACGAGAATTACCAACCGCGGTCAAGCTCATGAACCGATCTTTCCGTCCGCTGCTACTGCGGCTCGAAGTGCTTCAATTTGCCGGAGGAGATGGTTCATGAAACTCGCAAATCGGAATCTGCTTAGAAGCAGTGTATTGCTCGGCCTGGTAAGCGTTGGCGTTTACGCTTGTGGATCATCGAACAGCGGTGGCACAGGCACGGGCGGGAGCTCGACCGCGGGCGCCGGTGGCACAGCCACGGGCGGACAAACCCGTTCGGGTGGCACGACCAGCGCCGGCGGAAGCATGTCTTCCGGCGGGACTACAAGCTCGGGTGGCGTGCTGGAGACGGGTGGCACCGTTGGTACAGGTGGCAGCGGCGGAACCAAGGCGACCGGCGGTAGCTCGTCAAGTAGCGTTGCGACGGGAGGCTCGTCCTCGGGCGGCGTAGGTGCCGGCGGCTCAGGGAGTGGCGGTTCGTCCAGCAGTATGGCCACGGGCGGCACTGGCACTATGCCCGCGGGAGGCACGGGCGGCAAGCTTCCGGGCACCGGCGGCATGTCCCCGGGCACCGGCGGTGCGGCCAGGGGAGACGCGGGCGTCGGAGGCAAAGTCGGTACCAGCGACGCGTCGGGCGGCGGCACCGGAGGCACCACATCCTCTGGTACGTGCACGAAGGGCCAAATAAAGCCTGCCGAGGTCGTGATTATGGGCGAATCCTTCTATGCCATTGACCCCCAATACATCGAGAAGCGGATAGAGTCGGACGCCCAAACGGCGGGCGCGCTCGCTTCAGGCGCCAAGTACCGCAACGTGGCCGTCAGCGGGCAGAATATGAACTACATCGCAACAACCGAATGGACCGCAGCCACTCAGGGCGGCGCATCGGTCAAGAACGTCATCATGGATGGCGGCGGTATCGACTGCCTCACGGGGGGCGGGTCAGGGGGCTGTACCACCTGTCCGGACACATTCAAGACCTTGCTCGGCAAGATGGTCACCGCCGGGGTAACGGACGTCATTTATACGCGCTATCCGGAACCGGGGAGCCCGCCCGGCTCAAACGCCTCATTGAAGGCGTGCCTCGACGCCACCATGCCGAACATGCAAACCGTGTGTTCGGGCGTCACCGGACTTCGCTGCCATTGGGTGGACCTACGACCTGTTTGGCAGACTAACGACGTCCTTTCCGACGGCCTCCATCCGACTCAGTCGGGCGGTGACCACGTCGGAGATCTGATCTGGTCGAACATGGTCAGTGATTGCATGGCTCAGTGACCTAGCTCCGCCCGTCAAAGTCTCGGACACGTTCTGGTGGCCGACGAACGAACTGGGAACTCTGGAAGGGCTCCCAGTTCGTTCCACGATGGGCTTCGGCAAGCGAAGTCAGCATGCGCCCGACGCGCTCCACCCTGGACCAGGAGTGCACTCCGGAGGTGCGCCTCCGGGGGGCCGGGGCGCGAGACCAGCCGTACTTCGAGTACCACTTTGTGGAATGTTCGAGCTGGAAATCGAGATACTCTGGCCTGCAGCGAGGATCACATTGATGAGAACGGCGAATTTGGCAAGAACGTTCGTGCTGGTCGGAAGCCTGAGTGTCGGCGTTTGGAGCTGCAACGAGTCAAGCGGAAGCAACGCCGGAACCGGGGGAGCAGCGGGCTACGGGGGAACGGGAGGAGTTGGCATGGGCGTCGGAGGAAATGGCACAGGAACGGGAGGATCCAGTACCGGAGCCGGAGGATCCAGCACCGGAACGGGAGGCACGACAACTGTGCAATCCGACCCTTTCGAGATTGACGGAACATGGGCGTATTTGGGCCCCTCGGACACGCCACATTCGCTCAAGATCAGCAATGGAGCGATGGTGTATGCCGATGAAGCTGGGCAGTGGTCATCAAACTGGACCATCAAGAACTACGACAATGGACTTCACCATTTTCAAGTTGTCTTTGAGTCTGGAACCGGGACGTATCTTCCGGTCGGACAGAATATGAGCGGAGCCTACGTCTTGAATGCTGAGATTCTGACAGTGCAGCTAGCGGATGGCCTGGGATCGTATCCGCCGGTGCAGAGCCCCGGTAGCTGCACCGGGGAGGGCACCACGCTCATACCTGACTGCAGGCTATACGTGAGCCAGAAGTGAGCCCTCTCCGAGAGACGTGGCCACGCCCACAAAAAAACACAAAGGCCGGAAAGCCATCGGGCTCCCCGGCCTTTGCTCGCTTGCAGGTTTAGCGCTTAGCCTTCAGGCTTGGGCGCGGGCGGCACGGGCGGCGCGAAGGGCGAGACGCTGCCGGTGGCGGCGAGCGCCTCGTAGAACTTCACGCGCGCGATGGCTTCCCGCTGACCCTGCGCCATGAGGTGCTTGGCACGCTCCGGGCTGCTCTGGGTGAGCGACTTGAAACGCGTCTCCGTCATCGCCCACTGTTCGTAGGTGTGCTTCGGGGGCTTGGAGTCGAGCTTGAGCGGGTTCTCGCCCTTGGCGTAGAGCCCCGGGTTGAAGCGATAGAGCGTCCACGCGCCGCTGTCCACCACTGCAGCCTGGTGATCCAGGCCCTTGGCCATGTCGATGCCATGGGCGATGCAGTGGCTGTACGCGATGATGATCGAGGGACCGTCGTATTGCTCAGCCTCGATGAAGGCGCGCACCGTCTGCACGTCGCTGTAGCCCATGGCCACAGTGGCGACGTAGGCGTTTCGGTAGGCCATGGCCATGAGGCCCAGGTCCTTCTTTCCGGTCGACTTGCCGGCCGCCGCGAACTTGGCCACCGCGCCGGTCGGGGTCGACTTCGAGCACTGACCGCCGGTGTTCGAGTACACCTCAGTGTCGAGCACCAGGATGTTCACGTTACGGCCTGAGGCGATGACGTGGTCGAGACCGCCGTAGCCGATGTCGTAGGCCCAACCGTCGCCACCGACGATCCACACGCTCTTCTTCACCAGCATGTCGGCCACCGTCAGCAGGTTCTTGGCGTCGGCATCGCTGCCGAGCTTGCCCAGCTCCTGCTTCAAAGTCGCGACACGAGCACGCTGCTCGTAGATGCCCACCTCGTCCTTCTGGTTGGCTTCGACAATCGCGTTCACCAGCTCGCCCGGCAGCTTGCCGCCGAGCTTCTTGAGCAGCACCTTGGCGTACTCGCCCTGCTGATCGATGGTGAGGCGATAGCCGAGACCGAACTCCGCGTTGTCCTCGAACAGCGAGTTATTCCAAGTCGGGCCGCGGCCGTCCTTGTTCTGCGTGAACGGCGTAGTGGGCAGGTTACCGCCGTAGATTGACGAGCAACCGGTCGCGTTCGCGATGATGGCGCGGTCGCCGAAGAGCTGGGTTAGGAGCTTGTAGTACGGCGTTTCGCCGCAACCCGAGCAGGCACCCGAGTACTCGAACAGCGGCTGCAGGAACTGCGAGCCCTTGACCGTGTCGACCTTGACCAGGCGGCGATCCACCTCGGGCAGGTCGAGGAAGAAGGCGTAGTTCTCGCGCTCGGCCGCACGCAGAGGCATCTGCGGCGCCATCATGAGGGCGCGCTTAGTCGGCTCTTTCTTGTCCTTGCCGGGGCAGACTTCCACGCACAGGGTGCACCCCGTGCAATCTTCCGGCGCGACCTGGATCATGTATTGCTGACCGTCGAACTCCTTGCCCTTGTACTTCATGGACTTGAAGGTCGCAGGCCTCTTTTCGAGGAGCTTGGGATCCGCCACCTTCGTGCGGATGGCCGCGTGCGGGCAGACCAGGGTGCACTTGTTGCACTGGATGCAGAGATCCGGGTACCACACCGGGATTTCCATCGCGATGTTGCGCTTTTCCCACTGCGCGGTCGCAGTCGGGAAGGTGCCGTCCACCGGGAACTTGCTGACCGGCAGCTTGTCGCCGCGGCCCGCGATGATCTCGGCGGTCACCTCGTGCACGAACTTCGGGGCTTCTTTGGCTACGATGGGGGGCATCTTGATGGTGCTCGACGCCACGGCCGGGACCTTGACCTCCATCAGATTGGCCACCGTCTGGTCGACGGCGCGGAAGTTCTTGTCGACGACTTCCTGGCCCTTCTTCAGGTAGGTCTTCTTGATGGCGTTCTTGATCTTTTCGATCGCCACATCCGGGGGCAGAACGCCCGAGATGTTGAAGAAGCAGGTCTGCATGATGGTGTTGATACGCGCACCCATGCCGGTTTCCTTCGCGACCTTGTAGGCGTCGATGACGTAGAAACGCGCCTTCCGGTCGATGATCTGCTTCTGCACCTCGATGGGCAGCTGATTCCAAACCTCGGTCGGGCCGTACACGCTGTTGAGCAGGAAGACACCGCCGGGCTGGAGGAACTGGAGCATGTCGTAGCGCTCGAGAAACGACCAGTTGTGGCAGGCCAGGAACTGCGCCTGCGTGACCAGGTAGCTGGAACGAATCACGTCGGGCCCGAAGCGGAGGTGCGAAACGGTGACCGCGCCGGCCTTCTTCGAGTCGTACACGAAGTAGCCCTGAGCATAGAACTTGGGGTCTTCGCCGATGATCTTGATCGAGTTCTTGTTGGCGCCGACGGTGCCGTCCGAGCCAAGTCCGTAGAACAGGCAGCGCTTGACCGAATCGGGCTCGGTGGAAAAGCTGTAGTCCACGTCGATCGAGGTGTGGGTCACGTCGTCGTTGATGCCCACCGTGAAGTGGTTCTTGGGCACCGGCTTCTTGAGCTCGTCGAACACCGCCTTGACGTGGGCGGAGGTGAACTCCTTGGACGAGAGACCGTAGCGGCCGCCGACGACCTTCGGCATGGCGAAGGGCAGCTTGCCCGCGGCTGACGCCTCGGCGATTGCGGTCACGACATCCTGGTAAAGAGGCTCGCCGGCAGAACCTGGCTCCTTGGTACGATCGAGGACGGCAAGTGCCTTGACCGACTTGGGCAGGGCGGCGATAAGGTGGTCCATCGAGAACGGACGGAATAGGCGGACCTTGACGATGCCGACCTTCTCGCCCTTCTTGGTGAGGAAATCGACCGTCTCGTGCGCGACCTCGGCACCCGAGCCCATGAGAATGATCACGCGGTCGGCATCCGCGGGACCGACGTAGTCGAACAGGTGGTACGCGCGGCCGACCTGCTTGGCGAACTTGTCCATCGCCGCCTGAACCAGGGCGGGCGCGGCATTGTAGAACTTATTGCACGCTTCGCGCGCCTGGAAGAAGACGTCCGGGTTCTGGGCGGTGCCGCGCAAAATCGGGTGTTCGGGCGACATGGCACGGGCGCGGTGGCCGGCCACCAGGTCGTCGGTGACGAGGGCCTTGATGTCGTCGTCGGTGAGCTGTTCAATCTTCTGCACCTCGTGCGAGGTGCGGAAGCCGTCGAAGAAGTGGATCATCGGCACCCGCGACGCCAGCGTGGACGCCTGCGCGATGAGCGCCATGTCCATCGCCTCTTGCACCGAGCCCGAGCCAATGAGACCAAAGCCGGTCTGGCGCACGGCCATCACGTCGCCGTGATCGCCGAAGATGGACAGCGCGTGGGTGGCGACGGTTCGCGCCGACACGTGCCACACGGTCGAGGTCAGCTCGCCCGCGACCTTGAACATAGTCGGAATCATGAGCAGAAGGCCCTGCGCGGCGGTGAAGGTGGTGGTCAGCGAGCCCGATTGCAGGGCGCCGTGGGTGGCAGCCGACGCGCCGCCCTCGCTCTGCATTTCGACAACGGCGGGCACCGTGCCCCAGATGTTCGTCCGACCCATGGCCGACCACTCGTCGGCCCACTCGCCCATGTTGGACGATGGGGTGATGGGGTAGATAGCGCAGACTTCGTTCGTCTTGTGTGCGACATAAGCAACGGCTTCGTTGCCATCGATGGTCACCGTCTTGCGAGCCATTTCTTGGGTCCTTCCGTAGTGTTTGGGTAGCCGCGTGAGCGCGGGCGGGCTCTGCCCGACTGCGCTCGTCGCGGGAGATCTAAAGGACCCTCCAGGGTCCCTTAATTATGGGAAAGAGAGCGACCTGTTCTTACGTCTCCTGCTCGTGGGGCGCAACACAAATCTAGGTCGGTTAAGCCGTCACTTCATCGCCCGAGACACACGAGATCTAGCCGTTGTCGGGGAAGTGCGGAATTGGAAGCGGGTAGTCTGGATGCGCGAAGTAAAACCCTTGAAACCAGTCCGCGCCAAGCTCGATTAGACTGTCCAACTCCGCTTGGGTTTCGACCCCTTCCGCTACCAGCGGGGTGCCCAGCTCCTGGCACAATGACGCCAATGTTTGCACCATCCTGCGCTTGGTCGGCGCGCGATCGATCCCGCGGATGAGCGACATATCGAGCTTGACCGCATCCGGCTCCAAGGCCGCAAAACTGTTAAGGCCCGAATAGCCCTCGCCCAGGTCGTCCACCGCGATTCGGTAGCCGTGCTTACGCAGGCGCTCGATCCGGCTGCGGGTGTCGGGGACCTTTTCCAGCGCCATGCGTTCGGTGATTTCGAAGTGAATGCGACTGGCGTGGGACCGCAGCGGGCTCGATTCCGAGTAAAGCTGATCGTCGAGCAGATCGAGCACGTGCAAGTTGACGAAGATGCCGGGCAATTCCGGATGCTGGCCAAGGACCTCGGCAATCATGGCGCGCGTCTTGTGCCCCACGTTGTGGACCTCGCCCAAAGTTTCTGCCACGTGAAGTATGTCGGTCGGGGAGTGAAGGTTCGGATCGGTGGTGCGTAGAAGCGCCTCGTAGGCGACGACGCTCTTCTTCGACCAGGACACGATGGGCTGGAACGCCATCCACAGCCCGGACATGGCGCGGTCGAACTGCTCGTGCAACACCTGGGTCTCGCGGGCCATTCGCTCGCTGACGTCCAGGATCTGGCGCTGGCGCCGGAGGGATTGGTAGCCCTGGATAGCGCGGTCCAGGGTCTCTTTGAGCTGGGGCAATGCGAGCGGTTTGATCAGGTAGCCGACCGCGCCCCACTCCACCGCCAGGCGCGCGGTTTCGAGCTCTGGACCGCCGGTCATCAGGACGAAGGGCAGGTCCTTGTCGCGGCCGCGCACCGCCCGCAGGATTTCAACCCCGCTCATCCCAGGCAGGTTGATGTCGCATAGGATCACATCGAGCTGGCGCCGGCCCACGAGGCGTAACGCGTCCTCGCCGGTTGCGGCCTGCAGGACGGAGAATCCCCAGCTGCCGATCATGCGAACGCATGCCGACATGAACGACGGGTCATCGTCGACCACCAAAATGGTGGACTGGGCGGCCCTGAACACAGAGCTCGCCAGATCCATCCCTTCCTTTTCCGCACCGGTCACGTTGTGCACCGCTTCGTTGGCAGACGACCTGCACCCCACATCATCGGCAGCAATGGCAGGAGGTTGAGAGGCGCCACGCAAGCACCCCCAAATTTGAAAAGGCCCGGTGTACCATGCGCGGATGTTCGGTCTTCGGCAGATCCTCATGATTGCGCTGGCGGGCTTCGGCTCGGTTTTCACGGCCCTTTGGGGCCGGGACATCGCGCGACGGAGGAAGGCCACACGCAACGACAGAGAGCTAGGAAAGCACCGCTCCGAGCGCCCGGGATTGCCGTCCGTGGTGGAGACCGGCATCGGCTTCGTCACCAACTTCTTCGACACCTTGGGCATCGGGTCGTACGCCACGTCCACGTCGATCTTCAAGTTGTTTCGCCTGGTTCCCGACGAGCGCATCCCGGGCACGCTGCTGGTGGGCCATATGTGGCCCACCGTGGCCCAAGCGGTGATCTACATAACCATCATCGAGGTCGAGATGCCGTCGCTGGTGCTGCTCATCGCCGCCTCCATTCTCGGGTCATGGTTGGGCGCCGGCGTGGTGTCGGCCTGGCCCCGGCGCAAGATTCAGATCGGGATGGGGCTCGCGCTTCTGGGTGCGGCCGGGCTGATGCTGGCCAAGGCAGTCCATTGGCTGCCGGCGGGCGGCGATACGCTGGGGCTCGGCGGCTGGCGCATGGCCGCGGGTCTTGTCGGCAATTTCACCTTCGGCGCCCTGATGAACCTCGGCATCGGCGCCTACGCGCCAAGCCTGATCCTGTTTGGTTTCCTGGGCATGAACCTGAAGGCGATCTTCCCCGTGATGATGGGGTCGTGCGCCTTCATCATGCCGACCTCCGGGATCCGCTTCATCGAGCGCGGAAACTACGCCCCGCGCGCGGCCCTGGGGCTGGCCATCGGCGGAGTCCCGGGTGTGCTGCTGGCGGCCTACGTGGTGAAGCAGCTACCGGTCCATTACCTCTTGTGGCTAGTGATTGTCGTGGCAACGTACAGTGCGCTGGCCATGCTGGGCTCCGCGCGCAGGGAGAAAAGCAATTGAACCACAGAGGTGAAAATCCGAAAGCACATCATGGCTAACCCCCTCTTTTCGACCAAGTCGGTGGACAAGCTCCGCTCGGACGCTGAGTACAGCCATGGGCTCAAGCGCACGCTTGGCGCGTTCGACCTGATTCTGCTCGGCGTCGGCGGCATCATCGGGACGGGCATCTTCGTGCTTACCGGGCGCGCGGCGGCCGCCAACGCCGGCCCGGCGGTCGCGCTGTCCTTTACCGTTGCCGCCATCGCCTCGGCCTTCGCTGGGCTCTGCTACGCCGAGATGGCGTCCATGATCCCCATCGCGGGCAGCGCGTACACCTACGCCTACGCTACCATGGGCGAAATCGTCGCCTGGATCATCGGCTGGGACTTGATCCTCGAATACCTCGTCGGCGCCGCCACAGTCAGCGTGGGCTGGTCGGGCTACGTGTGCGCGTTCGTGAAGAACGTGACCGGGCACGAATTGTCGCGCACCTGGACCCGGGCGCCGTTCGTGTGGGACGAGGCCACGCAGCACCTGCACGCCACCGGCGCGATCATCAATCTACCCGCGGTCTTCATCGTGCTGGCAGTGACCACGATTCTCGTGCTCGGCATCAAAGAATCCGCGCGCTTCAACGGCATCATCGTGCTGGTGAAAGTCGCCGTGGTCCTGATGTTCATCGTCGCGGCGGCGCCGTTCGTGCGGCACGAGAACTGGGTTCCCTTCGTGCCCCCCAACCAGGGCACCTTTGGCCGCTTCGGAATCTCGGGGATCTTGCAGGGCGCGACCATGGTGTTCTTCGCGTACATCGGTTTCGACGCCGTTTCCACCGCCGCGCAGGAAACCAAGAATCCTCAGCGCGACCTGCCCATCGGCATCCTCGGATCGCTGGTCATTTGCACGGTTCTGTACATCGCCGTGTCGCTGATTCTCACTGGCGTAGTCCACTACACCAAGCTGTCGGTGCCCTACCCCATCGCGCTCGGCATCGCGGCCACCGGCATCAAGGCGCTGGAAACCGCGGTCGAGATCGGCGCCATCGCAGGTCTGTCATCGGTGATGTTGGTGCTGCTGCTCGGACAGCCACGGATCTTTTTCTCCATGGCGCGGGACGGGCTTTTGCCCCCAGTGGCGGCCAGGGTGCATCCCCGCTTCGGCACACCCCACATCACGACCATGATCACCGGCGTCGTGTGTGCCATCACGGGCGGCGTCTTGCCCATCGATATCCTGGGCGAGCTAACCAGCATCGGCACTTTGTTCGCGTTCATGCTTGTCAGCCTGGGCGTGATGATTCTGCGCCTGCGCCACCCCGAGATTCCGCGCTCGTTCCGGGTGCCTGGCGGCCCCTACTTAGTTCCTATCTGCGGTGCCCTGACCTCGGGTTTGCTCATGTACACCGCCACCACCCACACCATCATCCGCCTTTTCGTCTGGATGGCCATCGGGCTTGTCATCTACTTCACTTACAGTGTGAAACATTCGGTGCTTCGCACGGGCAAAGAACCGGGCGTTCCCTTCGCCGACCCCCACACCGAGACTCCGCCGCCGCGACTCGTGGGGTGAGGACCGTCGGAGTGTCAGCGATTCCCGGCTTGGCCATATTCCCCAAGGTCAATTCTCATCAAGCGGCCCCGTTTGAACAGTAGAATTCGCATGAGGTCGTAGGGACCGAAATCGTAGGTCCACCGCTCGTCGAACTGCCGATGCCTGCCGGAAATGGTGTCTCGACTGGAAGGATCGCCGCACTTCGAGCGTACCTCGCCGGCGGTGTCGCCTTCATTGATCAGACGATCCGTGCGCGGACAGCGAAATCCTTCTGCGTGCGCGGCAGTCGACACCACACACAAGACGAATCCAACCAGAGCCAGATGGCGCAACGTCATGGTCCTCCTCGCGAGTAGCCGCCGGCCGTACAGTGCCGGACGCCACCCTATTGCACGGGAGTAATTGCAAGCTGCACACCAAGGAGGAAACCAGCGCGACGGCACGGAATTGTTCGAGTCCGTCGGTGCCGGAGTGCGATGTCCGCAGTGTCAGTGACCGACTGGCTGCGATATCTGCAGCGTTTCATTGTCTTTCTAGCCATCCGGTCTAACTTACGACCTGAATGCCTTCGCGAGCGCCATCCGCATGACTGCCATCGGTGCGTCGAGGTCGGTCCACATTTTGAATCCGATCGCGCCCTGATTGACCAGCATGGGTAGACCGGTCAGAGCCTTGAGTCCGTGCGCGCGCGCAGTCTTCACGAACCGTGTGTCGGGTGGGTTGGGGATGACGTCGCACACCAGGCATGCTTGCGCGAGAGCCCCCATGCTCACGGGCGGCATCGCATCCCCGTCGGGAAAAAGGCCGATCGAGGTTGCGTTGACCAGGAGGTCGGTGTCCTTGCCCGCAGCAAAGTCGGCCTGCCAAAGGACGAAGCGCGCGGCAATTTTGAGGTTCCGCGCAAGGTGATCCGCCAGCGCAGCACCACGCTCCGGGTTGCGGTTGACGATGGTTATTCGGTCCGCGCCGGCCAGCGCGCACTCGACCGCGATCGCGCGCGCAGCACCGCCCGCGCCAAGGACAACCACGTGCGCACCCTTCGGATCCACGCCTGCCTCCTCGCGCACGCTGCGCAGGAAGCCTTTGCCATCCGTGTTCTCGCCGATGAGACGGTCGCCTTCCCGGCGCACGGTATTGACCGCTCCGATGAGCCGCGCATCGTCCGCAACGGCATCGAGCAATGGCAGGACCGCAACCTTGTGCGGGATGGTGAGATTGACACCCCGGAACCCCATCGCGCGCAGTCCTCGGATGGCTTCCGCGAGCGCGGCGGGCGTCACCTCGATGGTCAGGTAGCGCCAGTTGAGGCCCAGATGCTCGAAAGCGGCGTTCTGCATGACACAAGTCGGATTTTCCGCGACTGGGTGGCCGAAAACGCCAACGAGATCTTCTTTGTAGTTGGTGAACATGACCCGCTCTCAGTCTGACCGTCATCTTACGGCGTTTGCCCAGTGTCGACTATCGTTTCAATGAAGGCGTGTCCTGGCCATTTTCGCGGACGGCAGTACCGCCCTTGCGGCCTTTCCGCTAGAAATCAGCCATGCGAGGGTTTCTGCCCTTTCCCTATTCCTTCCTCTTGCTGCCTGCGGCGGTTGCACTTGGGTTGGCGTACCTCGCGCTGAGGCGCCCCTCACGCCGACGTGGCCCGGTGCGGGCGGGAATCCTACTCACGGTATGCGCCTTGCCGTTCGCCACCACGGGGCCCGGACAGGCGCAAGTGATCCTGGGTCTTCTGGCGGGCTACCTGGCCTTGCGCATGACCGCCTTGGCACAGCGGACGGCGCCCGCCAGTCTCGCGCGGGCCAGCCTCGCCCTTATCCATTTCGAACCCATATTCGAGCCACGGGCCACGCCATGGCCGCGACCGCGCTGGCTCGCGGTACGCGGTGTGGTGGAAATCGCGACCTGCATCGTTCTGCTTTGGCTCGGCGACGAGCTACGACTGTGGGCGCGGCCGTGGCCCATGATTTACCTCGATGACATCCTCGTCCTGCTGGAAGTGGGCGTGGGCAGCGCAGGCATTCATCATGGGGTGGTGGGCGTGGCCGGCCTTTGCGGCCGCCCCGTGCGCGGCCTGCAAGACAGTCCTCTCGCGTCCGCATCCCTGGCGGAATTCTGGGGCAGGCGCTGGAACCATCTCGTGCAAAGCCATCTGAAAGAGGGAGTCTTTAGGCCCATCCTCCGCGCTGGTCATCCACAGAAAGCCATGCTTGCTGCCTTCGCAGCATCGGGTGCGTTTCATCTGCTCGCGCTCGCCGACGGCGGGCCCCTGCCCGCCCTACTCTCCGTGGCCGCCCAAATCATGGGGTTCTTTCTGCTTCACGGCGCGCTGGTAGCGCTGGAACGCCGCATGGGCTGGCACCGCGCCCCGACCCGGCCGTGGCCGCTGCGTGTGGCCCGGGCGCGCAGCCTGATTGTCTTCGTGCTGGTATCACCACTCCTCCTCGGTCCGTACGCCCGCCTGGCCCATGTACACGGCCGCCGGGTCTCGTGCCATAGGCAGGCTTCACCCTCGACGACGCCGAACCAGGAAGACGGCCACCATGGCCGCGAAGACCAGCCAGCCGCCAAGCGAGACAACCGCGCCGGCGCGCAAGCCCGGCGTCCGGTAGCGCATTTCCACCACGTGCGGGCCCTGGGGAATGGCGAGCGCACGAAAAACCGTGTCGGCGCGCTCGATCTCGACCGCGCGCCCGTCGACGGTGGCAGCCCAGCCGTGCGTCCATTCGTCGAGCAGAACCGCATAGCCGGGCCTTTCCGCGCGACAATGGAGCAACACATGCTCGGGCGTGGGTCTTTCGATTTGGCAGGGCGACGGATTGTCGGTTCCGCTCGTCTGACTGTCGCCTTGTCCGCTTAGGCGAACCGCGCCCAGGTCCACGTCCGCGCGGTTGGGAACAAAGAGAGAGGCCAAGATCTGCTGATCCGAAGCCACGTGCTGCCAGCGATAGGCGACGAACGCACGCGGCCGGCGCTCTTGGTTTTCCAGCATCACATGCCCCGCAAGCACGCCCGGCGTGACGAGCGGCATACCCATGGCGTCGGCTTCCGCGGCCCGGATGATGAGATAGCGGATGTCAAGCAGGTCCATCACGCGCTCGAGACTGGCCCTGCCGCTGGCCTCGGCCAGGGCGTCGAAACGCGCAGTGCCGGCGATGGAATAGCCGGGCACTTGGCCGAATCCGAAACGTGTGGCCGTGTTGTCGGCGGCCAACTCATAGAGATACATCGTGCGCATTTCGTCGGACACCGTGATGGGCATCGTCTCTTGCACGCGGCGGAGGATGCGGGTCGGAACCCCGGCCGGCGACGGCTTGAGCGGCGCCAGCATCACCGGCTTGTCGCGAACGATGTCGCGCGGAATGAGCACGTGAACCGACCAATCGTGCGCGACCAGATGCCCGATCACCAGCACCGCCAAGCCTGGTCGCATCAGCGTGCCGAAGCGGGGGTGGGCGGAGAACCTCGTCGCAATCCACATACCCAGGGCGGCCAGGGCGGCCCAAACACCGCCCTCGAGCACGGCGCGCACGGCTGCAGGCGCGTCGATACCAACGCCACGGGCGCGACTTTCCTGGACGATGGCGCCGCAAAGCCCAACGCGCGACAGATATCCTATCCCGACGGCCGCCAGCACGACCAGCCCGAATACAACGGGAATCCGTCGCACGCGACGATCCGCGCGCGCGCATTCGAACCACCGGTCGAACCCGACCGCCGCCAAGGCCGCCCACAGCACGATCGCCGTAGCCAGGTGCTTTTCCGGATAACGGAGCACGTGCTCGAACCAGAAGACGGTTCGGTAAAAGCGATACACCGGCGTGAAGGTTCCAAGCGCCAACACCACGAAGGCGAGCGACAGAATTGCGAGTCGCCGCACCTCGCCCTTGTCTTTCAACGCTGCAAGCCCGGCACACAAGAGAACCGGCAATCCGACGTAGTTACTGCCCGACCAAATCGGCTCGAGCTTGCCTCCGCCGTGGGCCCACAAACCGGCCAGGCTCACCTCGGGGCGCAACCCCAGCCCGAGGAATTGCGGCCACACCAGCTCGATCAGCCGCAGGGGATGCATGGACCAGGCTCCGCTTTGTTCCAGCGACAGGCCAGCCGCTCTCGCGCTGTCGGCCAAGGTCAGCAGCGGCGGCAACAGCGAGGCCGCGCCCATGGCCAAGCCAAGCACTCCCGCCGCAGAGAGCACGCCGAATGCAAGGCCACGACGGCTCGCGCAGAAAAGAACGATGGCACCGGCCAAAACGCTGTTGTTCACCTGCGCCGGATTTCCCGACGCGACCGATCCGGCCAGCACACCCGCGAACACCAGCGCGCGGCCGACGTAGTCCTTGCGCTCTTCGACCTGGGCAATGCCCAGCGCGGCCCACGCCAGAAGCGGCATCCAGCCAAGTGCCATCAGGATGCTGCCGTTGACAATCATCGACGTCAGGTACCCCGAGGTCATGAGCGTCGAGGCGCCGAAGAAAGCACCGAGCCGGCTTGCCCCCAGACGCCGCGCGAATAGCACAGTGCCGGTGCCTGCCAGCAAAAGGTGCAGGAGCAGCAGCAGGTCCGCGCCGACAAGGGGATCCACCAGCGCAACCAGCCACGCCATGGGATAGGTCACGCCATTGTTGGGATCTGCCGCAAACCTTTCGCCCAGGCGAAGCGCGTCCCACCATTCGGGCCAGTGCCCATGGCGCAAGCTCTCGGCCAGGAACGCGCGCGACGGCAGCGTCCAAGTGAGGTGATCTCGAACCGCGAAGGTTTCCCCGAAGAAGAGCACGCGCAAGTACGCGAGCACGAGCACGGCCGCCAGCCCCGCGAAGGAGAACAGCAGCATCCGCGACGATCGCCCGGGGCGAGGCTGTGAGCCTGCGCTGGTCGGTCCTTCCGGATGTTTCACCACAGAGGACACAGAGGACACAGAGACGGACGGAGAACGGGCTCTCGGATCCGGATCCCTCGGTCCGGACGCCGCGTCCTCTGGGTTCTCTGTGGTTCTCTTCGTCATGCTCTTCGCGCCACTCGGGTGCGAAAGCTACCGGCGCCGACGTTTGTGGGTGGGCGGCGGTGGAGGTGGCGGGGCGCCAAGCGCGGTCAAGGCGGCGTCGATGTCCTTGATCACGCAGCCGTTGCTGCTGCTGGAAAGTAGGCTGCCCAAGAGGCTGCGGCGCTCGACACGCGCCTTGCGCAGCGCATCGATGGCCTTGGGATCGCCAGTTCCGCCCAGCTTCTGGATGGCAGCGCGCTTTTCTTCACACGTGTGCGCTTGCGCGAGATCAAGTGCATAGCTCGCGACCTGGTCGACCTTGCCAAGACACCCGAGCGACTCGCACGCCTCGCGCGCGGCTTGGCGAAATTCCGGGCGATGGTCGTCGGAGGCGATGTCGGCGAGCAAGTCGCCAGCGGGTTTGCCCACCTGCTTGATAAGCATCTCTAGGGCAATGAAGCCGACCCTCTTGTCGCTAAGCTCGGAACGAATATTGACCAGCAAGGCAGCGTCGCCGCGCAGGCCGGGATCGAGCCTCAAGGCTTCTTCGTATGCCTGCAACCCGGCGCTGGGATTCTTGTCCGCGAATTCGAGATTGCCGAGCAGGTAGCGCACGCGACCTTCGTTCGGGTGCTCCGATATCTGTTGCATGATGGCCACCCGCGCCTCAGTGAGCTGTCCTTTGGCCATGGTCTCTTCGATGTGCTTGATGGGCGACTTCAGCTCGGCCGCCACGGGCTTCGGCTTGGGCGGCTCGGACTTCGGCAGCGTGCCCTTGTGAGCCGGCTTGTTGCCCGGCCAACAGATCACGAGCAAGAATAGAATCGCCACGGCCGGAAGCACGAAGCGCCGGATGGCTGCCGGCGCGTGTTTCAAGACCGGATCCGCCAGCTTGTCGAGCCTGCCCTTGCCCTGGGCGATCTTGGCCCAGGCCCTTCGCAACAGGGTGCGGGCCTCCCCCCGCTTCGCCCAAAGTCGGGTGCCGGCGGTGATGCCCATGCGCACTGAGGTTGCGGCGAAGCGCGCCCCCCGCTCGGCCACGTCGGTGGACGCATGCTCGATCGCGGCGCGGAAATCGGCCGCGGTGGCGAAGCGCCTGTCGCGCTCCTTTTCCAGCGCACGCATGACCGCGGCCTCGATCTCAGGCGTGACGTGCGCATCGGGCGTCATTTCGGCGAATCGCCTGGGCGCCGCCGTGATCTGCATCGCCAGCAGCTTCACCAGGTCGTCGCACTCGAATGGCTTTCGCCCGACCAGCATCTCGTACAGGATGATTCCGCAGGAGTACAGGTCGGCGCGGCTATCGGCTTCCTGGCCCGCCGCCTGCTCGGGCGACATATAGGCCGGGGTTCCGAAGATCATCACGCCGCGGGTGAGCGGTTCTTCGTTCGACTGCGCCTGGCCCTGGGCTTGCGTCATCTTCGCGATGCCGAAGTCGAGAATCTTCACTGTCTCGAGCCTGCCCGGGTCGGGATCCTTCACCAGCATGACGTTGGCCGGCTTGAGGTCGCGGTGAATCACGCCCTGGCCGTGCGCGTGTTCGAGAGCGGCGAGAATCTGGCCCGCGATGTGACACGCACGCGCGGGCTCCATGCGTCCATCGCGAGCCAGCACGTCGGAAAGCGGCTCACCTGCAACAAATTCCATGACCAAAAACAGCTCGCCGCCCGCGCCGTGACCAAAATCGGTCACCGAAATGATGTTCGGGTGGGAAAGGCGACTGGCCGACTGTGCCTCGCGCTCGAATCGTCGCGCGGCGTCTGGCACGTCGCTGAATTCGGCTCGCAAAAGTTTCAAGGCGAGCACCTTCCTCATCAGGGTGTGCTCGACGCGGAAAACCGTTCCCATCCCGCCTTCCCCGATACGGGACAGGACGCGGTAGCGTTCCCCGATGATGGTGTCGACGAGCGGCTGCCGTACGACTTTCAGCATCTGGGTGGGTTCGACTTCCGAATCGGACATCTCTTCGACCCGCCAGACTACCATCGCGCGGGCGATTGGTGTAACTCTCGGCGCGACGTGTTCGCGACACGGCTGTCGCAGATCGCCCTGCTCGCGGGCGCTCAGGAACGCAGGTCGGTGAAGCCGAGGTCGTCCTTTTCGATTTGCGCCACCTCGAGGTACCGGATGCGGAAGCCCTTGCCGGCGCAGGCATGAGAGCCCCAGTCCATCGCGTCTTCAAAGTGCATGAAGAGCGCGGACGGCAGCTCGTCTCCCTCGGGAATGATGGCGTAACAGAACAACATGGTCAGCCTCCTACCGAAACAGCGCGGTGGCGAAATCCAGACAGACATGGCGAAGTCTGGACACAACTGACGAGATACGGACGGAACATGGCGCAGGCGTCTGCATAGTGCTTCCTTGGGCGAATCGACCACAGACAAAGCAATCCGTGGACCAAGCCGCCGAGCGAAACGACTACTTCTTCTCGGTCGGACTGCTGGAACGCTTGAACCCAAGTAGGCCCGGCGCTTCCTCGGGCCGATAGAGCCGCGCCGCGACCTTGTCGTTGCGATCCGAGTAGAGCCGCGTATGCAGCGGCATGTAACCCTCGGCCTTGATCTCCAGGTCCACCGGCCCACTGCCGCGCGGCCTGACGATTTCCGTGTCCATGCTTCCGGGCCCAAGCTTCGCCATCTGTTTACCGCCCCACATCACCAGCGCTTTCACTTGCGGCGTGACCGTCAGCTTCAACATTACGGATTCGGAATACGGATTTGCCTCAGGTTCCTCGGCCTTGAGATCGCCGCCCGCGATCTTTGCGGCGGCGGGCTCGGGCACCGCAGACAGCGACTTCGGCGGTGCTTGCTTCTTCGACAGCGCACCCTTGGACGACTGCGCCGACGGTCGCTTCGCCACCCCGGTTGACGACGTTGCCGCCACGGTTGCCGACACGCTCGCCTGTGGATTCGCAGACGCGTCGAGCGTGGGAGGACTGACCGCGGACTTCGAGCACGCGCATGAGAGACCGAGAAGGAGCGCGGTCGCTCTGGCAACCTGGGTCATCAGCCGCCTCCCGCCTTGCTGTCCACGCCGCCCGATGCGGCCGGCGGCCTGTGGTCGCCGTAGTCCACGCCCGGCTTCGGCACGTAGTCCGTGATGGGCTGCTTTAGCTTGCCCCTTATCGTGCCTTTGAGGGTTTCGATGGGCATCGGCGGATCGAGCTCGAAGTAGAAGCCACGCGTCGGTAGTCGCATGTCGTAGACGTCGCCGTCCCAATAGAAGACGCGGCGGAAACCGAGCGCCATCGGCCCAAGCACTTTGGCGCGGCGATGCCCGAGCACGAAAGAAAACAGGCGCACGGCCAGGTTGTTGTAGAGCCGGTGGCAGCCGTGCGAGAAACGACCGCGTAGCGACAAGTAGTCGAACGAGCCGTGGGTGCGGATGCCGTTGTCGAAATAGGCCAGCTCGCCGCTCGGGCTGCGGCGCAACTGCTCGTGGATGCCGGCGACCAAGCCGTAGGCCGATAAATAGCCGGGCCCAGTTTCGTCGTAGTTGACCACGCGCGGATAGCCGCCCGCGACCCATTTGGTTTTCACCATCGAGCTGAGCGGCGACGAGATCGGCGGCAACCACACCGGCGCCGCGACGATCTGCCGCCACACCCGCGCGCCCACGTCGGATTCCTTGTAGCGGTAGTACTCGTCGCCGCTCGACGCGACTTCCGAGCGCCAGCCGCCGATGGTGGTCCGCCAGCTCACGAGCGGCACCTTCTCGCCCTGCCACCTAACGAACAAGGTGAACGAGGGAAAGCGATCGCGCGGTTGCGGCTTGCGGTTGCCCTTCTCGTCGAAGGGGAAGTCGTACCAGATGTCGCCGCGGTCGATCTCGGCGACCAGGTCCATTTGTGGACCGTAGTACTCGGGCAACGGCGGAAATCGAACCGCGGCGCGCATGGATCGGAAGTCGCTTTCCGGGTGGCGCTTAAAGAACCTAAGCGCGTCCTCGGAGCTCGCAAGCCCGAGCCGCACCATCAGCGCCTGGGTCGCCTGTCCGATCAGATCCGGCACCGGCAGCTCTTCGCCCGACTTGGTCTTGTAAGTAGGCTGTTTGCGCGGGCGATTCCGTCGCGCCGGCGGCATCGCGTCGATGGCGCTGCCGTCCTCGATGATCCGGCCGGCGTGGGCCGCGCGCTCGGCCAGTGTGCGCCGCAGCGCCAGGAAATCGTTCTGCAAGACCGGCCGGGTCATGGCCTCAAGGGTGGCGTGGGTCAGGTCGGCTTGCGCGAAGATGGCGTTCTTCTGCTGAAAATCCAGGGCCGCGCTGCGCATGGCCCCGTCGTACGAGCCTTCCTTGTGCTTGTCCGGGTCGAGCAGCCCTTCGCACACCAGGCGCTTTTCCACCTCGGCGAAGGCCGCGCGCTCGGCCTCGGTACGCAAATGATCCCGCACCTCGTTGTGATAGCGCGGATCCTTGTCCGCCAGCGCTTGCAAGCTGGCCACGCCGGCCTTCTTCTGCGCGGCCTCCAGGCGCTGCCCGCGGAAGTGGTGCTTGGCCATCTCCTTCCTCTCCGTGGTCTTGCCCCAGGTCCCGATCCCGTCCACCGCAAGGAGCTTTTCGTGGTCCACCTTGTCTTCGCATTCGCGGCCGGCATCTTCGAGAAAACGCCGACGCAGCACCGACAGCGATGGCGGCACACCGTAAAGCTCGAGGTAGTTGCGTTCGCCGGGCGGTAACGCCTCGCCGTCCCCGTCGGTGCGATCGTTGGCCAGGCCCACGAAGACCGATCGGTAGTGGTTCGGCAAGAGCGCGCCCGTCGGTGACTTGCCGTCCTTGAAGATGTAGGGCGCAAAATCGTCCGACAGATCGACGATGGTCAGTCCGCGGCCGCGCGCGGCGTCGGCGTCCACCACGCGCTCAGCTCCGCCCACCACCTGCAACGCGCGGCGCTCGGGCGGAATCGAGGACGGCGCCGGCGACAAGGCGTCCTCATCGGGTATCGGCGGCTCCACCGCAGTGGGCGCTGCGGACGGCGCCGGTGCCACCGCCACCGGCGCTGGAACCGTCGGTGGTGATGGCGAAGGTGCCTCGGATTGGGGCGGCGGCACCGCCTTGCCACGACACGCGCCTACCCCTTCCTGCAGGGCGAAAGCGAACAGCAAGAGTCGAAAAAGGACGCGCTCCACGATGACGGCCCTGGATCTACCAGCGCGAGGCCGCCGATGGCGAGATCTGTGTGCATCGAAACCTGAATCGGTTAGATTCCGCGCATGAAACGCGTCATCCTTGCAGCCATCCTCTTCGCGTGCATCGCGGTGGTGCCCGGCCGCGCCCACGCCACGGAAGTCGGCACCGTGCGCCCCTTCGGCCTCGGCATCCAGGTCTTCGATCCCACCGCCCTCATCGGCAAGCTGTTCCTCGACCGCCACGACGCCGTCGACTTTGGCCTGGGATTTTGGGGCTTGGGCCCGGACCGCTGCTACGACGCCAACGGCAACTGGTACTACTGCAACCGCTCGGACCAGTTCTTCAGCGTCCATTTCGACTACCTCTACGAGGACCTGATCTTCGAGAACCACGTTCTGCGCCTCGACTGGCACGCAGGCGCCGGCGGTCGCATGATCTTCAACAGCTATAGGAACAACACCGGCGCCCACGACGTTGCGCTGTTCGCGCGGGTTCCCATCGGAGTCGACTTTACCTTCCGCCGGCCCAGCTGGGTCGAGGCCTACGTGGAGGTCGCGCCCGGCTTGTTCGTCTTCCCACCGCTCGATTTCTGGATCGACGTGGGCGTCGGGGTCAGAGCGTATTTCTAGCCCGAGCCTTCGGGCGACGGGAAGATGGAGGTCTCGACCGACGCTTCGAAGTCAGGTTGCTCGGGCGCCGTGGCCACGGGTACTTGGTCGGCCACCATGCCTGACGGCGCCGGTGTCGCGGGTTGTGGAACGCCCGCGGCGCGCGACTTCCAACGTGCGATGGCAAATTCGAGATCGGCATACGAGATCATGACCCACCCAGGGTAACTCTTTTCTCCTGTGGGTCGCAAGGACTGGGCCGACAAAAGCCGGGCTCGAGGCCGGTCGCCGGAACCGGTTCCGGCTTCGGCCGCGGTTCCTAGTGAATCAGCTTCTTGTACCTGATGCGGTGAGGCTGCGCGGCCTCGGCGCCCAGGCGGCGCTTGCGGTCGGCTTCGTAGTCTTGGTAGTTGCCCTCGAACCACACCGCCTGGCTGTTGCCTTCGAAGGCCAGCATGTGGGTGGCGATGCGGTCCAAGAACCAGCGGTCGTGGCTGATGACCACGGCGCAGCCGGGGAACGACAGCAGGGCGTCTTCCAGCGCCCGCAAGGTGTCGACATCGAGGTCGTTGGTGGGCTCGTCGAGCAGAAGCACATTGCCCGCGCTGCGCAGAAGCTTGGCTAGGTGCACGCGGTTGCGCTCGCCGCCCGAGAGATCCTTCAGGCGCTTCTGCTGGTCCGGCCCCCTGAAGCCGAACCCGGAGACGTACGCGCGCACATTGATGGTGCGCTTGCCGATCTCGAAGAGCTCGGCGCCCTGCGAGATTTCCGCGAATACGCTGTTGTCACCTTGAAGGGCGTCGCGGGTCTGATCCACGTACGACAGCTTCACGGTCTCGCCGATGCGCAGCTCGCCGCTGTCGGGTTTTTCCTGCCCCATGATCATGCGGAAGAGAGTGGTCTTGCCGGCGCCGTTGGCGCCAATGACGCCGACGATGCCGCCGCGAGGAAGATTGAACGACAAATCTTCGATCAGCATTCGGTCGCCATAGCCCTTGCACAGCTTCTCGGCTTTCACGACCACGTCGCCCAGGCGCGGGCCGGGCGGAATGCTAATCTCCACCGTGTCCTCCCGCTTCTGCGTCTCCTCGGCCAACAGTTGTTCGTAGGCGGCGAGGCGCGCCTTGGACTTGGCTTGGCGCGCGCGCGGCGACGAGCGCACCCACTCAAGCTCGCGGGCCAAGGTGCGCTGGCGCGCGGATTCGGCCTTTTCTTCCCCCTGCAGGCGCTTGCGCTTCTGGTCGAGCCAAGACGAGTAGTTGCCTTGCCATGGAATTCCTTCGCCGCGGTCGAGCTCGAGAATCCAGCCGGCCACGTTGTCGAGGAAGTAGCGATCGTGGGTGATGGCCACGATGGTGCCGGGGTATTCCTGCAGGTGGTGCTCCAACCACGCCACGCTTTCAGCGTCGAGGTGGTTGGTGGGCTCGTCGAGCAGCAGCAGGTCCGGCCGCTGCAAGAGGATTTTGCACAAGGCCACGCGGCGGCGTTCGCCGCCCGACAGCTTGCTCACGTCGGCGTCGCCCGGCGGGCACCGGAGCGCATCCATCGCGATTTCGAGGGTGCGGTCGAGGTCCCAGCCCTTGGCGGCCTCGATGGCGTCTTGCAATTTCGCCTGCTCTTCGAGCAGCTTTTCCATCTCCTCGGGCGAGATCTCTTCGCCCAAGCGCATGTTCACTTCGTCGAAGCGCACTAGCAGCTTCTTGGTCTGCGCTACCGCCTCCTCCACGTTGCCGAGCACGTCCTTGCTCGGATCGAGCTGCGGCTCCTGTGGCAGGTAGCCCACCGTGATGCCATCCGCCGGCCGTGCCTCGCCGAAGAAGTCCTTGTCGACCCCGGCCATGATGCGCAGTAGGGTCGACTTGCCCGCGCCGTTACCGCCGATGACCCCGATCTTGGCGCCCGGGAAAAAGGAAAGGTAAATGCCCTTCAGGACCTCCTTGTTCGGCGGATGAACGCGTCGAAGATCCTGCATAGTGAAGATGTATTGATGAGCCATGGGGGCGGGAGTTTACCCGAGGATCGGCGCTCGTCACGTTCCACCTGACTCTGTACCGCGAGGTTTCAACTAGATTGGACAAGGCGGATGCGTTTCTGGATACTTTGTTGCTGGTCGTCTTGGACAAACTCTGTGGGGCCATCCCGATCCCGTCTGCGCTGCTTCTGCTGGGCTGCCTGGTCTGCAGCAACGACAGCGACTGCGCCATCGTGCCTCCACGGCCATGCATGTGCCGAGATTGCGGCGCCTCCTGGCATGAAGTCTTGAACAGGCACGCGCTCCACAAGCTGCAGGCGCTTTGGGCCAAGCCACCTACTCGGCACGAAGGCCGTCTGTCACTCCGGGCAGTGCGCCATCGAGTGAGCGCCAAGGACGTGTGCGCGACGGGCAAAGCTCAACCAGGGGTGACTTTTTGTCCGGCGAAGTAGCCTGTCTCCTCCGCGGTCGGCGGATCGGCGAGCAGGTCGAAGCGCCCGTGCTTGACGGCCTGGAAGTAGAAGCAACTCTCGTTTCCGCCTTCACCCTGCGCCCAGGCCCCCCAAGAGCAACCGCCGCGACACACGTCGCGAAAACGGCACACCCGACAAAACCCGGACAACCGCTCTTCCTTGAAAACGCGGTTGTAGGCGAACGCACCCGGGCGACTCCAGATCTCGCGCAGGCTCTGCTCTTTCAGGTTGCCTTCGACGAACCGCCCCTCGCCGTGTAGGGACGACGGCAAGGACAGACAGCCCTTCACGTCCCCGCCACTTTCGATCCCGATCACCTGGCAACCGGCTCGGCATCCGAGCCAAAACGGCAACGCGACGTCGGCCGCGCGCAGCGCCGATTCGGGCTTGCCGAAGTAGCCGATGTTATGGCCGACGTAGATTTCGAATTCCGGGCACGGGATCCGACATAGCTCGGCGATCTGGGGCACGAGCCATAACTGATCCTCCGGCGGCAAGAGTAGATCGCGGTGTTGCCCCATGTTCCCGGCCGGGGTGGCGAGCTGGATCTGCCAGCCGAACACGCCGTGGTCCATCAAGAACGTCCGCAGCTCGGGAAGCGATCGTCGATTCAGCCGGTTCACCGTCGTATTCACCCCGGCTCGCATGCCGCCCGCCACCGTCACGTCGATGGCGTGCACCACCCGTTCGAACGATCCCGTCGACCGGAACTCGTCGTGCTCTTTCTGGAACCCGTCCACACTGAACGACACCGCGCAAAAGCCAGCGGCCTTGGCCTGCTCCAGGTCCTTGGGCGACCAAGTCAGTCCATTCGAGATCATGTTGACCTGCGCCCAGTCTCAGCGATGCCGACAAGAAGAAATTCTGTGACTGGGAGGCGGGTCTCTACGGCGGCTATGGCAAGGACGTGGTCTGCGACGACGACGCCGGCCTCACCGCCACCATCTCGGCGCCAACCAGCCAGGCGGAATGCCTCGCGGAATCGTCCATGCTGCAATCGAATTGCCCTGCCACGGTCGCGCAAGCCGAGGCTTGCCTCAAGTCGATCTCGACCTGCGATCCGTCGGACGACGACGCCGCCAGCGCGGATTGTAACGCCCTATTTGCTTGCTACGGGACGGGGCCCTGACTCGGAGCGGACGCGCGCGCTCTCGTCGTCGATCCCGGAACCCAGAGCGGCCTGCCTTGGGTGGCGTCGGGAGTGTGCTATTTTCCCGCCCGTGGACAAACCTGTCGTCATCGCCAACCCGCGCTCGGGCGGCGGACTTAGCGAAAAGCGCTGGGCCAGCGTGGTAGGTCCGCTCGGCGACGGGCTTGGCGCTTTCGACACGCGGTTGACCGAACGCCCCGGCCACGCGCGCACCATCGCGTACGAAGAAGCCACGGCCGGGCGCAGGCTGGTGATCGCGCTGGGCGGCGACGGCACCATCTCCGAGGTAGCGGACGGCCTGGTCGCGGCCGGCGGCAAGGCCGAATTCGGCGTCATCCCGCGCGGCACTGGTGGCGATTTTCGCCGCAGCTTGGACATCGAAAACCGGATCTTCGCGGCGGCCGAGCGGGTGCGCAAGAGCGTCCCCCGCAACATCGACGTGGGCCGCGTCAGCTATCTTGCCCACGACGGCAAGCAAGAGTCGCGGCACTTCGTCAACGTCACCTCGGTGGGATTCTCCAGCGTCGTCGCCGAGCGCGCCAACCGCGCCTCCAAGCGTCTCGGGGGCCGGGTCTCCTTCCTTTCCGCCGTGATTCGCTCGCTGGTCTCCTACGACAACGCCGAGGTCATGGTCTCCGTCGACGACGGCGAGGCGCGCCGCATGACACTGCTTCTTGCCGCGGTGGGAAACGGCCGGTTCTTCGGCGGCGGCATGAAGATCTGCCCGGAAGCCATCCTCGACGACGGCCACTTCGACTTCGTCACGGTGGGCGACCTGGGCCGTATCGAGGTCCTGGCCAAGATTCATCGCATCTATTCGGGCAACCATCTGTCGATGAAGGAAGTCGGCCAAGTCCGCTGCCAGCGACTACGCGTGTCGCCGGTCGATAGGAGGGCGGAAATCCCGCTGGAAATCGATGGTGAGACCCCAGGCCGGCTGCCCGCCAGCTTCGAGTTGTTGAAGGGCGCGTTGCGCCTTCGCGCGTAACTCTGACGTACCGCACGAAGGGCGCCGGCCCCCTTGAAGGTGGCACGAGCTTGATGCTACGGTGGCTCCGCCGTTGTGTCTGGCGGCTCTCGATTTATGCAAATTCATCTGGCCAAGTCCGATATCAGCGAGATGGCAGTCGACGCTGTAGTTAGCCCCGGCAATTCGCTCGGGATCATGGGGGGTGGTGTGGCTGCGATTCTCTCGCGCAAGGGCGGCCCGACCATCCAACGCGAGGCCATGTCGCTGGCCCCGATTGCGGTCGGAGCGGCCGTGGTGACCAACGCCGGCACGCTGTGGGCGAAGAACGTGATTCACGCCCCGACCATGGAAGAGCCGGGGCAGAAGGTCGCGGTGGAGAACGTGCGCCGGGCCATGCGAGCCGCGCTTCTCGCGGCGAATCAACGAGCTTTCCAAGTCATTGCGGTGCCGGGCCTCGGCACGGGCCTGGGCGGCGCGGATCCGGCCGATGCCGCGCGCGCGATGGTCAACGAATTGCGAGCACACAAGCAGCCCAATCCAGCGACTGTGTGGCTAGTGGACACCAACGAGAAGATCCTCGCCCACCTGGAAGAAGCGCTGCAGACAACGACGCCCTGATTTTTTTCGACCGAGCACTCACCCCCGAAGGAGGTTTGCGTGAAGATCCTTGTACCTTGTAAACGAGTCCCCAATCCCGAGCTGAAGCTGAAGATTGGAGGCGGCGCCGTCGACTTGGCCGGTACCACCTGGCAGGTCAATCCGTTCGACGAGTATGCGGTGGAAGCCGCGCTACGATTGACCGAGAAGAGCAAGGGCGGCGAGCGCTCGGGCGAAGTGGTGGTGGTCAGCATTGGGCCGAAAGACACGGCCACCCAGGTTCGGCAGCTTCTGGCCATGGGCGCGGATCGCGGTATCTTGATCGCCGGCGACGACGCGGCCCTGGATGCGGATCTGGTGGCGCGCACCCTGAAGGCGGTAATCGAGACCGAAAAGCCCGATCTGGTCGTGATGGGCAAGCAGGCGGTGGATGGTGACGACAACCAAGTGGGCCAGCTTCTGGCTGGCTACCTCGGCTGGCCGCAGGCAACCTTCCTGTCGTCGCTGGTGCTGGCGGCCGACGGCAAGTCAGCCATGGTGGAGCGCGAGGTGGACAGCGGCGTGGAGCAGCGCCGCGTGCGCCTGCCCGCAGTTGCCACCGTCGATCTGCGCATTATCGGCAAGAAGGCCGTGCGCAACGAGGCGCTGTCGGGTCCCGACGCCGAATGGGAAGACACCCAGCGCCTGGCGTCGCTCAAGGGCATCATGGCGGCGAAAAAGAAGGAATTGAAAGAGATCGACGCTTTATCGCTCGGCATTTCGGGAGGCCTTCTGGTCAAGACCGTTCGCCACGACAGTCCTCCCGTTCGCAAGGCCGGCATCAAGGTGGCCTCGGTGGAAGAGTTGGTCTCGCGGCTGCACACGGAAGCGAAGGTGATCTAATGGCAACGCTCGTTCTTCTGGAAACCACGACATCGAACCTTCGCACCTCGTCGCTGCCCGCGGTGTCCGCGGCGCGTGAGTTGGCCAAGCACCACGGCGGTCCCGTGATCGGCGTGGTGATCGGGGCGTCGGTGGGCGCAGCGGCGGCCGATGCGGCCCGCTTCGTGGACAAGGTGCTGTGCTACGACAATGCCGCGCTGTCGGCGGCCTTGGCAGAAACCTGGGCGCCACTGTTGATGTCCGCCGTCAAGGAAACCGGCGCGACGGCCTTGGTCGCCTCGGCCACCTCGGTCGGCAAGGACGTGCTGCCCCGGGCGGCGGCCTTGCTGGGTGCCGGCATGGCCAGCGACGTGATCGCCGTGTTGGGCGCGAAGGCTTTCCGACGCCCGACCTATGCAGGCAACGTGCTCACCGACGTAGAAGTGACCACGGCCGTGGTGGTCGCTACCGCACGCCAGACCGAGTTCGCCCCGGCCGCCCCGGCCGCGAGCGCAGGCCCGGTCGAAAACAAGCCGGTTGGCGTCGTCGACGCCCTCGGCAGCGAGCTCATGGCGGTGCACGCCACCAAAAGCGCGCGCCCCGATCTGGCGGAAGCCAAGGTCGTGGTCTCGGGCGGACGTGGCATGAAGGAATCGGCCAACTTCAAGGTGCTGGAAGAGCTCACCGACCTGCTCGGCGGCGCACTCGGTGCCAGCCGCGCCGCGTGCGACGCTGGCATGGTCCCCAACGATCTGCAAGTCGGTCAGACCGGCAAGGTGGTCGCGCCCGAGCTCTACATCGCGGTCGCGCTCTCCGGTGCCATCCAGCACCTGGCAGGCATGAAAAGCTCGAAGGTCATCGTGGCCATCAACAAGGATCCCGAGGCCCCCATTTTCCAAGTCGCCGACTACGGCCTGGTTGCGACCTGGGAGTCGAGCATCCCGCAGCTCATCGCCGAGATCAAAAAGGCAAAGGCAGCGTAGTCTGCCATCGGCGTTGCAGATTCCGCTCTTAACTTGGTGGTCTGCTTCTGGGTCTTGCTGCTGACCTTCGTCGCCCAGCGCGCTGCCTCGCATCGGTGCTAGCCTGCGGTGATGCGTTCGTGCTGCTTCGTGTCCTTCGCGCTTCTCGTGCTCCCGGCTTGTCTCAATCTTCCCGTTCCGCGCGCCGTACCCGGTGACGGGCTCGGCAAGGCGCCTCGCGTGTCCATCACCGCGCCGCGAGCCAAGGGAGAAAATCCATTCGCCGGTGTGTATTTCATGGTGGACGGCGATTCCAACGCCGCCCACCAGGTTGAACGCTGGAAGAATTCGCGACCGGCCGATGCGGCACTGATGAAGAAGATCGCCGACCAGCCCACGGCGGCGTGGTTCGGCGACTGGACGCCGGTGGTCGAGCAGACCGTCAAGGCCTATGTCGACGCCCACGAACGCATCGACGCCCTGCCGGTCTTCGTGCTGTACAACCTGCCCAATCGGGATTGCGGCAACTATTCCAAAGGCGGCGCCACCGGCGGCGAACGCTACAAGCGCTGGATCGACGGCATTCGCAAGGCCGTCGGCAAGCGTCGTGCGGTGGCCGTGCTGGAGCCCGACGGGTTGGGATTGCTCGACAAGTGTCTCGCGCCCGCCGATCAGCAGGAACGCTTGGGGCTTCTCCGCTACGCCGTGCACGCGCTGGAGTCCTTGCCCGCCGCCGCCGTGTACATCGACGGCGGCCACGACGCTTGGCTGCCGGCCGAGGAAATCGCCAAGCGCCTCAAACAGGCCGGCATCGACGAGGCGACCGGCTTCGCACTCAACACCTCCAATTATCGCGCCACCGACAATCTCATCGCGTACGGTACAGCGGTCTCTGCCTTGCTGGGTGGCAAGCATTTCATCATCGACACCGGTCGCAATGGAAACGGGCCCTCGACAGCCAACCCGGACAGCGAGGCATCGTGGTGCAACCCCAGCGGCCGTGCGCTCGGCGTTCGTCCCACCACCAACACCGGCAATTCTGTGGTGGACGCCTTCTTCTGGGTCAAGCCCCCCGGCGAATCCGACGGCGCGTGCAACGGCGGCCCGCGCGCCGGCGTGTTTTGGCCCGACTACGCCCTGGGCCTCGCCAAACGGGCGAGGTGGTAGGCCGCTCCGACGGCGAACAAGCAAGCGACGGGATCTTCACTCGCAGCCCGCCGGAGCGGTCGGAGTCAAGACCGAGCCGATGGTGCCCTCGCCCATCATTCGCTGTATGCTTTCCAGGTGCTCCTAACAGCCGACCTTCTCAGAGGATCAGCGGTGCCCCACTTCCTATGGGACTATGGGGACAAGCCGCTCACCTGGACGAACTACGTCGCCGCCTCGCCAGAGACGACGAGGAAGATCGTACCCGCTTGGCATCGAAGGTCATGCGCGAGGCGCGCTTCGACGAAGCCGTGGGGTTGATTCCCGTGGCTGAGCTGGTTGCGAACTATCCGAGGCTCCGCCGCAATCTTGGGCGACGCCTTGCCTTCTGGGACTCTGTCATGGCGGAGTGGCGTTCTCTTGGCCTCGTTCCCTAATCTCCTGGCGGTCCTTGCGGCTATGGCTCTATGCGGATGCGGCCCAGATCCCGCGCCTGTGAAACAGGACGCTGCGCGCGATTTGCATTCAAGCGAGGACGGAAACAGTGAAGTGATTGATAGCATCGGTCCGACAGGAGAGGCGGGCGGCTCTGATGAGATGATCGACAGCGTCGAGCCGACAGGAGAGGCGGGTACGACGATGGTGGGTGTGTATACTTGCTGTGCACAAGGCGAAGGAACGGATTGCTGTTTCGGGATTGCCAGAGGCCTGTGTTTTACGTACGGCGGAAGTGCCGGGCGCTGCCTTGAGGAGGGAGAGGAATTTGATGCAAAGGACATTTGCGCTGGGTGTTGCGCCGGGCTGTCAAAGGTCCACCCTGGTTCGCTGGCCGATGGAGGTACCGAGTGTCAGTCGACGGCTCCGCCGAGTGTATTCATATGCGTCAGGTGCGGCGACGGCGTGTGCGGAGATTTCGAAAACCGATGCAGCTGCCCAGCAGACTGCCAGTGAGGCGTGTCCGCCTGCCGCAGCGGCGAACAAGCAAGCGACGGGATCTTCACTCGCAGCCCGCCGGAGCCGTCGGAGTCAGGACCGAGCCGATGGTGCCGTCGCCCATCATGCCGAAGTCGCGCGAGCCCCAGCACCACACGGACCCTTCCTTGTCCCGCGCACAGGTGGAACCATTCCCGGCGCACACCTCCGCCATATCCTTGCCCAGGGCAGCCACCTGCACCGGCGTGAGCGCCCGCACCGATTGGCCGCCGCTGCCGATGCCCAGTTGACCGGCGCTGCTGGTGCCCCAGCACCACAGGCTGCCGTCGGCGGTCACGGCGCACGTGTGGGAGCCGCTTACCGAAATCTGGACCGCGGGGGCGAGCCCGGAGACACGCGCCGGCACTAGACTTGCGACGGTGGTTCCGTTTCCCAGCTGCCCGTCGGAGTTGTCGCCCCAGCACCACGCCGAGCCGTCGTCGAGGATCGCGCAGGTGTTGGACGCGTAGCCGGTGGAGGCCTGCACCACGCCCGTCCCCAGGGCCGTGACCGCCACCGGAACCGTGCTGCTGTTGGTGGTGCCGTCGCCAAGTTGCCCCCAGCTATTGTCACCCCAACACCACAGCCTTCCGTCGCCCGTGCGCGCGCAGGTGTGTGCTTCGCTGGTCGCCACGGCGGTCACGTCGGTGCCAAGCGCGCTGACCTGCGCAGGCGCGCTGAGGAAGAAATCGTCGGTCCCGATCCCGAGCTGGCCCTCATCGTTGCGGCCCCAACACCACAAGGTTCCG
>Ga0265314_10000154_pt1 | contig 103219 bp, 68 predicted proteins | sample 4126metaG_FD_203106 | JGI IMG/M metagenome (GOLD analysis project Ga0265314, IMG submission 203106) | Rhizosphere microbial communities from Carex aquatilis grown in University of Washington, Seatle, WA, United States - 4-1-26 metaG | ecosystem: Host-associated > Plants > Roots > Rhizosphere >... | reverse complement strand
GGGGCGTCTGGCGTCGTTGCTCCTCAGTTACAGATTTCTAACGAATATGCGCCTTCGTCGCGTCTAGCCATCCGCCCCGCCGCGCTCGCAATCCCTTGCCGACCTATTTTTAAAACACGCTCTAAGGACACGAGGGTGGTGAATTTCGTCAATGCTGACCTTATCGCGTGTGGTTTGTCACCGTTGCGCCCGCAGTTGGCGGCCTTGGCGGCAGGTCGGTTGGTTCTTGCCGAACTGGATCGCCTTGCCAAATCCAGTTGGGACTTTTCTTTTGAAACTACGCTGAGCGGACAGATCTACCTGAGCCGCCTGAGGCGATGGAAAGTCCAGGGTTATCGCGTTGAAATTCTCTTCCTGCGACTATCTTCGGTTCAACTTGCGCTTCGCCGAATTGCGGCCCGCGTGCGCCAGGGCGGTCACGATGTTCCAGCCAAGGACGTAATCCGTCGTTTTGAGCGCGGATGGACGAACTTTGTTGAGTATTATCGGCCCCTAGCCGACAGTTGGGCAGTCTATGACAACTCGGGTGCCGTCCCGATTTTGATCGAACAGTCACCATGAAGAAAACCTCTAAGAAGCCCGTTGCCATGGGGTTTGCCGCAAGCGTCCAACCCGCGCTCAAGCGCGCCGCCAAAGTCGCCCGTAAGACCGCGCGGATGTACGGCACCCCGCTCTATTTTTGGAAGGACGGGCGCGTAGTTGCGGAAAGGCCCTGATGCCTCATGGCCAGCGGAATGATCCCGCTGTGAAGCCTGCCCGCCGCAAACCCTCACCCAAGTCCCTTTCCATTTCGGCAGCCGCCTCGAAGGGCATCGAGTCTAAGTGCTCGTGGAGTTTCGGCAAAAGCCGCCGGCCGTAGCGTCTGACTAGCGTCTGCTGCTTGGGTACCAGCTTTGCGGGTGGCGAAGCGTTCCTGCGGGGCAGCCCTGTCATCCCCGCGGGGACGCACGGCTTCTTGGGGGGTCGCCTTATGTTGAGGGCCCGGCCCGCGCTCATGACTTGCCGCAGCACTTTTTGTATTTCTTGCCGCTGCCGCAGGGGCAGGGGTCATTGCGGCCGACCTTTGGTTGCCGGACGAGACGCTGAGGTGCAACATTTTCGGAGTTGGAATCCTTCACGAGAGGCGGTGACGGCAGCACGGGTCGATCTGGTTTGGGCGACTTCTTTGGCGCGGAAGGCTCGGGGTGAAAGCATGCCCACCACTCCATTTCGGCGATAGCATCTGTGATTAATTCTTGCCGGTCCCGTCGCCGTGGTTTCGGCGCCTTCAAGTCTCGCTCGATGCCCTCCAGGTCGGCGACAGACTCATCCACCAACCCTTCTGCATAGGCCTGCCGCACTTCCTCCAACAACTCCGCGGCGGGCAGGTCGGCGACGGCGCAGACCAAGCTGCTCCAAGCATAAGACGGCGTTCGTTGAAGTCCTCCATGGAACAGACTGCGGAAGTACTCAAGCACGGTCGCCCGGGACATCCCGCCCGTGTTCTCCAACACCAGAAAAGTATCGAGCGCCGCGCTGCGTACAAAGTCATTGACCTGCTCGCTGGCCACTAACCCGTGCAACAGGGCTGAATTGCCGTCGTAAACTGACGCCAGAACCTGGCTCAGTCCCTCGGTTATCGTCTCGCCGAACACATCGAAGGGAATCTCGCCCGGGGCGCTCACGGCTTTGACCACAAGCGGATAGGCGGGTTTTTCGCGGAACTGGGCCAGCAAGAAAATGGCAAATAACGGAAGCATATTGTCTTCTCGAGCGGCCCATTCGGAAGGCGCGGCGGCGACGGACTCCAACACTTTCAGCAATTCCGGGGTGATGGCCTCGCGCTGCTCGATAGCCGCCCGCATGGCCTTCATCGGGAACTTCCCCGTGAAGGGCTCAAGTTCTTTTAGGATTTCAGGAATGGTCATAATCACAAAATGCCGAGGTTCTCCAGTTCAGCTGGCGAAGGGCGCTGTTGGCTCATCCGGTAGGTCGCTTTTACGTTCGTTGCGCCCGCTTATGCAGCGGTTTGGCTGTTCAGTGTCTTGCGCAATACTTCCGGGCGGCAATGCCAGTGAGACACTGCGGTCCAACGAAAGAAAGTGCAGCCACGCCTGGGTGACCGGTCGTTGGTAGATTCGACTTAGGCACAACGCGTAGAGGGCGAGTTGCGGGGTGTAGGTCGTGACCGCGTTCCCTAGATCATCGGGTTGCAGGCGGTCGGTTTTGAAATCCACCAGCCAGATCTCCTTGGCCAAGATGACGACCAAGTCAGCGACCCCCTGGATCACGACAAACTCTTCGGGTGAGAGGCCTGGCCTGAGGGGCAGCCCGAGTGACAAAAAATCAGCGGGGGACAATCGGGCGGTAAACGGCAGTTCACGCTGGACGTGGGGACCATGATCGCGAATTCGAACGCCGAGAGGAGACTGCCAAAAGGCCGCCAGCCTGGCTAGGTCAAGCACGCGACTTTCTTCGTCGGCCAGCAGCCCGGCTTGGGTCAGGCGCAGGGATTCCGCGTGCAGCGACTCCAGGCTGGCAGTTTGCTCAAGTTGTACGAATTCCAGGAACCGATGATGCGCTGCCCCGATCGCCGTGGCACTGAGCGACGGCTTGGCAGCCGGCGGTGTTCCGGCCTGGGCGGGGCGACGCCAGGGATAAGGTCGGGCCTCCTCGTCAAGCTCCTCGGCTCTGTGGCGAAGCGCTGAGACGGACGTTTTGGCGGATTCGAGAGTTGCGGCTTCGAAAGGGTAACGCCAGCGCAACCTGGCAAGCAGCTCCGGCGTGGCCTCAAGAACTCCTTCGCCGGTGGCCTGATCGTTGGGGGATGGCTCGTTTTGGGGCACGGGCGGGTCGGCCTCGGTGTGGATCCGCCAATCGAAAAGGGCCGATTCGCCTCGGGTTCGCTCCATCCATGTGGGGTCACCCGCCATGCTTGTGGCGAGTGGGCCGATCCAATCCAGGCAGTTGCGAGCGGCGAGAATGGAGGGGGTTGAGAGCGATCCGTTTGCCGGCGCCGTGCCCCAACGATCAGCGAGGCCGCCGGCACGGGCGGTCCCGGATAGGATCAGCTTGTCACAGGCGCGCGTGGTGGCCACGTAGAGCAGGCGGAGCTCTTCCGCCGTGGTTTCCCGCTTCTGGCGGCGGCGCGCTAGCCACAATGGCAGGCTCGGGAAGGCGACTCGCCGGTCAGGCGGGCGGATCATCGAGCAAACACCGTATTCCTCGTCGAGCAGAACTTCGCTGGATTGATCATCCGCGCGGAAAGGCTTGCCCAGGTCGGCGACCACTACGACGGGAAACTCCAGTCCTTTGGCGCGATGCACGCTCAACAAGCGAACCGCATTCTGCGTCTCGACCGGGGCAGGCTCGGGCTCGAGTTCGGCGTCTTGTTGGGCCTCGATGGCCTTAAGAAAGCGGAATAGCCCTCTGCGCTGGAGCCGATCGAATTCGCGGACCATGGTGAGGAAGCGCTGGACGTTGGCCCGTCGTTGAGCGCCTTGCGGTTGGGCCAGGAGCCAATCCTCGTAATGGGTTTCGTCGAGGACCGATTCCAGGCAATGAGCTAACGAACCCTGTCTGGCAAGCTCACGCCAGCGGGCATAGCGCTGGAGCAGGAGATTAACTTTCGGCATCGCGGAAGCGCGGGCCTGCTGGATCGGGATCGCTTCGTCTGTTGCCGCAGCGGACGTTCGACAGTCCTGAAATTGCTTGAGCGCGGTCCAAAAATCCCCCTTAGGAAGCCCGATCCGAATGACAGCCAGCTCATTGAGCGTGAGACCGACCAACGGTGAGCGCAGAACCGCCAGGAGAGGCAAGTCCTGGATGGGGTTGTCCAGCAGAATCAACAGATTGAGGAGATCGGAAACTTCGGTGGCCTGGTAGAGCCCAGAGCGGGAGGCAAGCAATGGAATGCCCGCTTGGGCAAAGGCTTTGGCGAAGCCTTCGGCCTTGTTGCGCGGCGCTCGCAGCAGAATGACCATGTCGCGCCATTCGACGGGGCGATGAGAACGCAGGCCTTCGTCCCATACCAGAAAGCCGCCTTGGCGCAGCTCGCGCAGGCGCGCAGCGACGATTCTTGCCTCTTTTTCGGCAGCGGATGCTTCGACGGTGGGAGCGGCGTCGGATTCTTCGCTCCCGCTGGTTTTTTCTGAATCCGCGACGTGAAGAAGCAGCTCAACCCGCCCGCCTGACTGGGGAGGACCGTTGGCGGCGGTCGCGGTCATGTGCCCTCGGTTCTCGGGATCTCCGAAGACCAGGCGCGCGTCCTCGCCATAGCCGACACCACTCAACTCCTCGCGAAGAAGACCGGCGAAGAGCGGGTTAATGAAGTTGAGGATCGATTCGTGGCTGCGGAAATTGTCCGATAGCGGGATCACCTGACCTTCGCCGCCGGCCCTGCTCCATTGGTGGACGTAACTTCTGAAGATACGAGGGTTGGCCAATCGAAATCGGTAGATGCTTTGTTTGACATCGCCCACCAGGAACCGGTTCGCCTCGTCACCGGTACGACTCAGGGCCTGGATGATACGATCCTGGGCGGCGTTGATGTCCTGGTATTCGTCAACGAAGACCAATTTGATACGCGCACGCCAACGCCGTGCGATGGACGTGGGAGCATTGGCCGCGGGATTCCAGAGGAGCCGAAGGGCAAATTGTTCGAGATCGTGGAAATCAGCTACTCCGAGCTCGCGCTTGGCTCGGCCAAATTCCCAGGCAAATTCTTGGGCCATTTCGAGCACGGCTAACAAATGGGGACAAGCCCACTCCCAATCCTGTTGCATGGGATCAGGAGCCGGAGAGCCGTCGCCCGGCAGGCGCGCGACGGAGAGCAGAAAGCCTGCCTCTCTGAAAAGCTTCTTCAGGAGCCTGGTACGCTGCTCTTTCTCGTAGTCGGTGAGATGGCCCTCAGAGCCGAGTTTTGCCCTGGCAGTGATCTGCTCGCACTCGACAATCTGTCGGAGGGCTTCAGCCGCTTGAGCGCGATCTGGCGTCCGCGGAAAGCTCATAAGCTTGGCCAAACACCGAGTCGTACGCGGGTGGGTGCCGGCCAGAGGCTGCAAAGCCTCGATCCACTCTGATTGCCACGGTTCGAGGGCTTTGAGCAACCACTCGGTCCACCCGATCGGCGAAGGCTGTCGCAGTGACTCCAGGTGCTCGGAGAACCAGCGGCCGGTGTCCGGCAAGGTCTGGGAGTAATGATGGATCTGCTGCACGAGATCGCGGATGGGGAGGTCGCTGCCGTTGCCGTGGGCGACGATGAGTTCGCGGACGGCGTCGTGAGCGCCCCCCTTGCCCTGGTAGTGTGTCTTGAGCAGGCGGTCCAGGACTTCGCCGGCGAGCATCTTCGCCTGAGCTTCCTCGAGAACGGCGACCTGGGGGTCAAGCTCGAGGTCATAGAAGTGCTCGCGTACTATCTGGTAGCAAACACCGTGCAGGGTGGATATGCGCGCCGTTTCCACCAGGGCCAACTGCTCGGAGAGCCAGGTGAGCTCTGGCTGCCGCAGGCATTCTTCTTCGAGCCGGGCTCGGATTCGCAGGCGCATCTCCAGTGCCGCCGCCTCGGTGAAGGTGACCAGCAAGACTTCGTCCAAAGATACCCGATCGTGCTCGGCCAGCATTCGATCCAGGCAACGTTCGACCAAGGTGCGGGTCTTACCCGCGCCCGCGCCGGCCATCACCAGGACGTTACCCTCGGCCTTGATCGCGCGCTGTTGGTTGGCTGTGAATCCGGGCATGGCACCCTCAATGCAACAGGCGAGAGTGCGTTTTCAGCCACCTCTCGGCGTCGGTGAAGTTGGGGCAAACCTTCTCAACTTCCCGCCAAAATCGACGCGAGTGGTTCATCACTCGGAGATGCATGAGTTCATGGAGAACGATGTAATCCTGGACCCAATCTGGTGTCTGAATCAGCCGCCAGTTGAGCGAGATCGTGCCTCGGGTAGAGCACGAACCCCATCGAGACCGCTGTCCCCGAATGGATACACGCTTCACGGGCACTTGATGCTGGGAAGCCAATTCCCAGACACGGGCGGGCAGTTCACGCGCCCCAATCGTCCGCAGCCGTTCTTCGACAAGCGGCCGCAGGTCCTCCAGGGGTTGGTTCGCCTCGATTTGTTGATCGGCGAAACGAATCATACCGTCACTGGCGACGGTCAAAGGCACCGCGTGGCCCCGAAAGAGGATATCGCGCCCAGTCAGCCAGCGGGTGTCGGGTCGGGGTTCGGACGCGCGGCGTTGGAGCTGGCGCGCAAGCCAGGCGATCTGGCTCGTCGCGAACGCCCGCGCGCCGGCCAGCGAACCGCGCCTGGGCACGGTCACGCGGGCGGTGCCATCGCGATCCAGCCGCAGGATATAACGGCGCGCCCGCGCGCTCCTAACCAGCCTCAATGGCACGGATGTGCTGCCGACCACTAAGCGGTCGCCTTGGCTCGCCTTCGGAGGCGTGAACACCAATTCCAACTGCACCAGCTCAGTAAACAGTCACGCCTGTTGCTTATCAACCGTTTCCCCCGAGGGTTAGAAAAGTTTCGAAAAAGTGAACCTTTCCGCGTCCAGGCGTTATCAACGGTCGAAATCGGTATCCAACTGTTAGCCACCTATGAAAACCTTCAATCGGCTCTTGATCTACCTGCTGCTACTCGCAGCAAGCGTCGCTGGTACGCACACCGCCACTGCCAGCGAGCCCTTTCGCACCGACATTAACCCGGCGCTTCGATACTACCTGAGCTACCTGCTCGCGCCCGATCTTCCTCAGTCCGACCGGGATTACCTGTTTACCAACGATTGGCGTGGCCAGAAACTCCCCGATCGGTTCGTTAAGCTGATCTCCACTTATAACAACCAATTCACCTTGGTTCGGCAAGCCGTGCAGAGCACCGTACCCTGTGATTGGGGCATCGACCTGAGCGCGGGCCCGGCCACACTGCTTCCCCACTTGGCGCGTAACAAGGCCGTGGCCCAGGCCGCACGGCTGCGGGCGCTGTGGCATTTGCAGAATGGCCGACCGGGGGACGCTTGCGACGACTTGATCGGCGCGTTTGTCCTGGCTCGGAACGCGGGACGAGACGGCACTCTAATCGCTGTTCTGGTTCAAATCGCGATGGAGAATATCCTCTGTTCGGCGGTCGCTGAGAATTTCTATCTTTTTGGGCCGGAGCAGCTTCGGCATTTAGATGAGGGGATGGCGGCCGCTCCGGCCAGGGTCCTCATGGCGTCCTGCATCCCAACGGAGAAAACTTACTTCCACGACTGGCTGGTTCGGAAAATCACCGACCTGCGCAACGAGAACAGTGGAGATGAGGCTAAGACGATCGCCGCACTTCGTGAGTTCTTTGCGGGAATGGGCGATGGCGATCAGCCAAATTCTGACCGTTGGGACCAAATAACCAAGGCGAGCGGAGGCACGAGTGAAGGTGTGCTCAAGCTGGTTCGAGCGGGGGAGCCTTTCTACCAGCGGTTGGTGCAAGTCATGGCCATGCCCGTGGCCCAGTTCGAGGCCGAAGCAAAGCAGTTCAATGCGGATTTGCAGAGCTATCCGAACCCTCTCTTGGGCTTTCCCGCGATCGTGAAGGCCAGGCCCAAGGAGTTCGCGATTGAGGTTGAATTGGCGATGGTCCATGCGGCGGTGGAATACCAGCTCCACGGCGAACAAGGTCTGCGGAGCGTCAGCGATCCATGTGGCCAGGGGCCCTTTGAGTTTCAGCGATTTGTTTTCGATGGGGTCGATCGGGGCTTTCAACTCAAGTCGGCTTATGACGGGCGCGGATTCCCCGAAGTGCTCATCTTCGTGGAGAAAGAAGGGCCGCCGTTTCGAGTCAACGGCAAGGATGCCGGCAAACCCGCTGTCCAATGAACTCCTCCGTGGTGGGGCGAGGCGCCTGCCGAGCCCTGACCACGTGTCCCGGATGCCGGTTCCGAGATGGAATCAGCCGATGATCCGGGTTATAGGTAGAGTGTGCTGAGCGTGAGTTCAACCTTTGTGGAACACGAGATTCCAGCTTCCGCAGACCTTCTCGCGCAGGCTCAAGGTGGGGATGCCGAGGCGTTCGGCCAGATCTGCCGGGTTTATGAGACACGCCTGTTGCGGCAGGCGATGACTCTTTGTGGGAACGAGGCGCTGGCTGAGGATCTGGCGCAGGACACCCTGGTCGAAGCGTGGAAGTGTTTGCGGCGGTACAACGGCCGTTGCCAGTTCTTCACGTGGCTGTGCGCGATCCTGCTCAATCGCTACCGTAACGTTGTTAGGAAAAAGGGGGATTGGCTGCGTTTAACCGCCCCCCGGGATGAGGGGGAAGGGATGGTCGATCCGATCGACCAGTTGGCGGCGCACGATTGCCTGCCCGATCGTGCCACGGAACTCAACGAAGAGGCCCAAGTGGTGCGCCAATGTGTTCAGTTGCTCCCGCGCAAGCATCAGCAAGTGGTTTATCTTCGCTTTTTTGTGGACGAGTCACTGGATGGAATCGCCCAGGCGTTAGGCTGCTCGCTGGGAACAGTGAAATCTCGCCTTTTCCATGCCCTGGATAAACTGCGAGGCATGCGAGCCCTGGGCAAGCCATCCGGCAGCCTTCATTCAGACTTGAATCGCGTATGAATCCTTGTCCTCAAAACCAGCGGCTCATCGTTTGGCTCGCCGTCGAAGCCTTGGAACCTCGCCAAGAGTCTGACCTGCGTGCGCACCTGGAAACATGCGCCGGATGCCGCGGTTATCTTGAGGAAGTTTCGAGAGTGAGCGCGACTCTTGCCAGAGCGTCGATCGCTCCCCCGATCGAGGCCTCTGATGGCTTTCACCGGCGAGTGCTCGGGGCGCTGAGGGCGGAACAGCAGAAATCCGCGTGGGCACGTACGAATGCGACGGTTCGCTGGCTTACGGCCCATTGGCGGTTGTTGCTGCCTATTGGCGTCGCAGGGTGTGCTCTGATCGCCGTCACTTACTTCCACTCTTGGCAACCGGGGCCTGACCGGCGTTTGCTTGCTACTCCGCCCCGTGAGCCCGTGTTAGAGGCCAAACAGGATCTAGATCCCACACTCTCCAACTACCAAACGGTGGCCAACGAGTCGCTCGAGAAACTCGACGAGCTGCTCGCGCGTCAAGGAAGCCGGAATCCGTCCTCAGCCCCGATTTACACTGCTTCGTCGGTGCCGCCAGCGGGCGCCTCCGATTAGCGGCGTTACCTGGATTCTTGATCTGCTTTCGGTCGATTCCACGAACACCATTTGGACTGTGCCCGTGATTGATCCGGCAGGCCCTCGAACTCCGCTTCGTTTCTATCGGCTCAGAAGGAATTGAAGGCGAACAGCGTACGGCGGGCCTCCAGTTCTGAATAATCCCGCGTCTCTCCGGCGCGGGCGTATCTTCAGCGATCAGATCTTCGTCAGCGGTCCCTTTATGCTTTGGCTTTTATCCTATATCCTTCTCGCCGGGTATTATGCCTACCGACACCAGATCACTCGAGGCTCCGGCGGGCGAGGCTGCAGGCCCCAGGGGCCCTGGGCGGCACCGGGATATTCTGCTCTCACTGAAGTATTCGACGATCGAAGCGTGCTTCAGCGTGCCGATGCTCAACCTGACGATGCCGAATCTCCCGTTCGCGATTGCCTTTGCCGTCGCGGCTTTAGGCTGGAGCCCATGGGCGGTTGGGCTCATGGCGGCGTTGCCTCATTGGTGCAATTTTATGCAGCCGCCGGTCGCCTGGGCCATGCAGCGGCGGCTGCCGCTCATGCACATGATGCGATTTGGCTTCGTGCTCAGCGCATTGCCTTGGGCTTGCGTGGTGCTCCTGCCTTATCTGGGACCAAGTCGCGACATAGCTTTCGCGATCCTTCTGACGGTCGCGACCTTTGCCAACAGCATCGCCAGCGTGTCGTGGTCGGCATCAATCTCCGAGTTGGTGCCCCCGCGGATCAGCGGCAGGTTTTTTGGCCGGCGCAACCTGATCTTCGGATTTTGGACGTTGCTGGCGGTGTTGGCGGCTGGGCACCTGGCGGATGCGGGCCACCGCGCCCTCTCCACCTTCGTATGGATCTTCGCCGCCGCTGGGGCTGCCAGGTTGATAGGCCTGCTTTTCCTCGACCGGATGAAGTTTCCCCCGAGCGTTACCCACCTGCATCCAAACCCTGCACGCTGGAAGGATTTTAGCCGGGCACTACACGACCGGAATTACATGTTCCTCATGGGCTTTATTGGCTTGTGGGGCCTGTCTTTGAACTTGGGATTGCCCTTCTACACAGTGTTTTTGATCGAGAGTTTGCACTTCACGATAGGCGACGTGGTCATCCTGACCACCCTGGCCAGCTTGGGCGGCCTGTTGACGCTTAAAGGGTGGGGCGCGCTGGTCGACCGTTTTGGCAACAAGCCTGTTCTGAATGTTTGTGCGCTGGCTTGGGTCGGGGTCGCCCTGTTCTCCTGGTCCCTGGCCGGCCCTCACTGGCAGCGTCATCTCTACCTCAATTATCTGTTGGTCGGGGGGACCACCGCCGGCTTTCAGCTCTGCCAATTCAACTTGATGGTGAAGCTGGTGCCCATTAGGCCCCGAGCTCCCTACATTGCCGTGTTCCTTGCGGTGACCAGCCTCTGCACCGCCCTGGGACCGCTGCTGGGAGGGCTGTTGTTGAGTTGGCTCCCGGAGTCTCTTGGTACCTTCTTGGGACAGCCGATTCGTCACTATCACGTACTTTTCGCTCTCTCCCTCCTGGGTTGCGGTCTGTCCGTGCAGTTGTTGCAGGGCGTGCGCGAAGAGGCCGCAGCGCCGGCGGAAGCGGTTTGGCGAACGATGCGAACAATGCGCGCCTTCAATCCGTTGATGGGCTTGACCACAGTGGGCGAATTGCTCCTCACACCAATGGGCATGGTGAGTTTGGTCCGGCAATCGGCGCGCTCGTTGCGTCGGCAGGCCAGGGTCATTACCCGTGTCGGCGAAGAGATCGTCGTCAGCAGCCAGGAGGTGGTGCGGTCATCTCTGGGCAACCGTGGACCATCCGAGCCGCCCGGACCGGACGATTGAAGTGCTTCATTGGGGGGCTCCGGAATGGCGAGAGCCGACGCAACTTCTACACGGCAGCTTCCCGGATCCTCGAAACGCGGTTTGATTGATCATCGCCTGGGTAACAGTCACTTCTGGCGCAACGGGTCCTTTCCGTTCTCCTTACCCGTGTCCCCAGGTAACAAAACGTTTGGGGCAATTCGCCGCACTTCGCGGGGAATGCACCCCGCTCCGGCCTTGTAACCATTATCGGCCATGATACGCTCCCGATTGCTCGCGAAGTTCCCGAGGCGAGCTGTTGGCAACGAATACGCAGAGCCTTGATAACTATGAAAGACATCTTTCGTGTCGCGCTGTTCGCCACCATGACGGTCGTTGCTCTCGCCGCTCCGGACAATTCCTGCTCGATCATCCCTCTCCCCCGGAGGATCGAACCGCGCGATGGCGCATTCGTGCTTAAGTCAGACACGCAGTTGCTGGTAGAGGAGGGCAAGGACGGGGCAGCAAACGCTACCGCCAACTATCTTGCCGAGCGCCTCCGCCGGTCAACCGGCTACGCCATGCGCGTGGGCCTCGCTCGCACCGGGAGCTCAGCCAGGGGCAGCATCCTCCTTACGACTCGAGGCGCCGGTTCAACGTCATCGGTAGAAGGTTACGATCTCACTGTTACGCCAGATTCGATCACCATCCGCGCGAGCGGACCGCCGGGTTTGTTCTACGGCGCGCAGTCCTTGCTCCAACTCCTGCCGCCCGAGGCCTTGGGCCTCAAACCCTCACCCAATCTCGACTGGACCATTCCGGGCATGCATATCGAGGACGAGCCGCGTTTTGCCTGGCGCGGGTTCCTGCTCGACAGCGCGCGCCATTTTTTCAGCGTGGCGGAAATTAAGGAGCTTTTCGACGTGATGGCCTTGCACAAGCTCAACGTGTTCCAATGGCACCTGACCGACGACCAGGGCTGGCGTCTCGAGATCAAGAAATACCCGCGCTTAACGGGGGTTGGGGCGTGGCGAAAGGGCATCGGCTTCGGCCTTGATCCTAAGGCGAGCACAGCTTACGGCCCAGATGGGCGCTACGGTGGTTACTACAGCCAGGCGGATATTCAGGAACTCGTCGCCTATGCTAAGTCACGCTTTATCACGATCGTACCGGAGATTGAGATGCCAGGTCACGCTGGCGCCGCATTGGCGGCCTATCCCCAGTTCAGTTGTTCCGGCGGCGCATACAGCACTGACGGCGGGGACCTTGCCGGGGTCTTTTGCGCGGGAAAGGACGAAACGCTCGAGTTCATGCAGAATGTGCTCGCCGAGGTCTGCGAGCTTTTCCCGGGAAATTACATCCATATCGGCGGTGACGAGGTCTCGCCTGAAAACTGGAAGAAATGTCCCAAATGCCAGGCCCGAGAAGCCCAGCAAGGTCTCAGGACCGAGCATGAGCTCGAAAGCTATTTCATCCGGCGTATAGAAAAGTTCCTCAACGCTCGCGGCCGCACACTGGTTGGGTGGAGTGAGATCCGCGAGGGCGGCCTCGCCAAGAACGCAACGATCATGGACTGGATCGGTGGCGCTACCGAGTCCGCGCGAGAGGGCCATGACGTCGTGATGACACCCACGAAATACTGTTATCTCGATTACTACCAGTCCACCAACCAGCCGAGTACCGAGCCCAAGGCTATCGGAGGTTACCTCCCGCTGAGCCAGGTTTATGCCTTCGAGCCGATCCCGGCAGATCTGGAACCCCAATTCCGCTCCCGCATCATCGGCGCACAAGCCAACCTGTGGACTGAATACATAGCTTCCCTGCGGCATGCCGAATATATGGCCTTGCCGCGTTTGTCTGCCTTCGCTGAAGTCGCGTGGTCGCCCGCCGGTTCACACAGCTACGATGGTTTTATGAGGCGTCTGCAAATGCTCGCACGGCGGTTTGACCAGATGGGTCTGAATTACCGCCGTGCCTCGTTGGAGCCTCCCGGCCCCTGGAAATAGCGGGCTCACACGAACCTCGCGTGGTCCAGGGTTTTTGCCTGGGCGCGCCTTGAGCGGAGTGGCTCGGGGCCGTTTGGCGAGTTAGCGGTGTGACGGACGAGACCTCGGCGTTTTCGGCACGACCGGTTGGGAGTCGCCAGGCGGGTGCACCCGAGCCGATTGCTATTGGCGCTCGGTTGGCTTGCGGATTCGCTCATTGGCTCGCTGGATCTCCAGCAATTGCCAAGCTCGTCCGTTAGTTAGGCTTACGTTCCAGTCATCCGCTTGGCCCTGGAAGTCAAACACCCATAAGGCGGCTAGGGGCACTTGGTTTGTTTCGAGCGACTGAAGAATGGTTGTGAAGTTGTTCCGACTGGTTTCTGTCGTGACGCCAGGGACGCCAAACTCGCCCACGAAGAGTGGCTTCTGTAGGGAGGTTGCTATTGCCATCGCTTGTGGCAACCGTCCTAGATCGGTGGCCAGATCGTAGGCGCGCACGCAAAGCGTGTTGATGGGGGAGGGGTTGTCAGCCCCCAGCACTTGCGCGAATTGCTCGGGGGTGTCGTGTCCCCAGGACTTCTCCGCCGCTTGATGCCACGCCGACACGCGGGGAAAAGCATTGCCGCTGATGATGATCCTGCGGTCGTCCAAACGACGCACCTCCTGGGCGAATGCGCGGAGAGCGGTTCGCACCATCTCCTGTGTGAGGTCATCGTCCTTCGACCTGGCGGCGGGCGTGCCGAGCGAGGGCACCACGGGCGGGCGATGATCGGATGCGTTGGGCAGATCGGCAGGCAAGTTATACTCGTTGCCAAATTCCCAGCCCCAGATCGCGGGCGAATGCAAATAGCGGGTTACCAACTCTCGCGTGTAATTGACCATGAACCCGTGGGTTCGGCTGTTCGTCTCGCCCCAACGGTTGACTGGCTCACGCACCAAGTCCGGCACCGTGCTCGACATCCAAAAAACCGAGGGGATGAGGCCGATCCGGTGACGCTCGGCGCTTTTCACGACTTTGTCGAACCGCGCGAAGTAATCTGCTTTGTTGGTTCGATAGAGATCCCACTCGTTGGGCCAGTAGCCGCCGGCGGAGAACCGGACGAAAGGGATTTTCAATTCTGCTAGTCCGGCCAGGCCCGCCTCGTAGTTGGTGTTCGGGGGCTCAGCCAGCGTCCGAATGAAGAGGTCATAGTAATTCACTCCAATGCCCCGATACGGAGTGCCGGACAGCAGTAGCTCGCCGCGCGGTCCGACGGACAAACCGGTCTGCGCCGACGCCGATGGGACACCGGCGTTGGCACACACCAGGAGAATCAGAAATCCAAGCCAAGAACGCATCCTTGAGAGCCAAGCACTTCACTGCTCCCGGATCAACCCAAGTTATCCGCGGTCCGCAGCCCGTGCCTCAAGGACGACGCTGATCAGATCATCCGAGTCCGATCGGGAGCTGTGGCTTTCAGGCGGCTTAAAAGCGCGAGACCTTGGTTGCGCAGACTGGTGGTCCGAGCATATTATCGGCTTATCGGGATCATGCACTATCGGTATGCCCTGACGCTACTGCTCTGCTTCGCCGCCTGCCACCTCGCCTGTGGGGCGGACACCGCGGCGTTGTGGACTCAAAAGATCCAGCCGCTCCTGGATGTGCAGTGCGTGAAGTGCCACGGTCCCATGCAGCAGAAAAGCGGCCTGGAGCTCGACAACACAGCGTCGGTGATGAAGGGTGGCGACGATGGTGCGGTGGTGGTGCCGGGAAATCCGGCGAAAAGCCGTCTTTACCAGTATCTTTCCCCTGACTCCGACCCGCACATGCCGCCCAAGAAACAGCTTTCCGACACGGAGCGTGAAACGGTTCGGGAATGGATCTCCTCAATGCCGGCCGCACCGCACAAGCGCGCCGAAAAGCCCAAGCCTCCGCGTCACTTCGATTCCGTGACCACCGCGATCGACGTCTTCATCGCCGAAGGTTGGAAGCAGCGAGGTGCGAAGCCGGCTCCGGCCGTCGATGATCGCACGTGGTGCCGCCGGGCTTATCTCGACCTTGCCGGGCGCATTCCCACGCAGGCCGAGTCGGATGAGTTTGTCCGCCCGCACGCGAGCGCGAAGCGCAGCCAGCTCGTCGACCGACTTCTGGCCTCCGAAGAGTATCCGGTGAGGATGCGCGAATTGTGGGACGTGTTCCTCATGGGCCGCCCGAAACGGGAGAACCACGAGGACCGTCGAAAGCAGAACGGCTGGTGGGCGTTTCTGGAAAGTTCTTTCCGCCAGAATCGCCCCTGGAACGAGACGGTGCACGAGATGCTCTCCGCAAGGCCCAGCAAACCGGAAGACAAAGGCGCGTCCTGGTTTCTTTTTGAACGTCACAATGAACATCAGGCCATCGCTGAGGCGGTAGCCCCGGTGGTCTACGGCACGAAGATCGATTGCGCTCAGTGCCACGACCACCCGCTGGCGCGGGAAATCAAACAAGCGCACTACTGGGGCCTGGTGGCGGCCTTCAACCGCAGCAAGAACGTGGACGGCGGCACCGAGGTTGGGGAATCAGCCGTCGGTGGGTTCATCAACTTTACCAACCTCAAGAAGGAGTCCCAACCCGCTTTGATCACGCTCCTGAACGGCCGTTCCGTGGCCGAGGCCCGGCCGGAAAGTGACCAGAAAGAGGAGGACACCGACGACAAGTATCTGGACCCGAAGGCAAAGGTCCGGGTCCCTAAATTCTCCCGCCGCGAGGCATTCGCGGAGGCCGCAACGCGAGACAACCCGTTGCTCGCGCGCGCGTTCGTGAACCGGATGTGGGCGGCCCTGACCGGACGCGGGATTGTGCAGCCCGCCGACGAAATGAACGCCCGCAACGTTCCGAGCCATCCGGAGTTGCTCGACTGGCTGGCACAGGATTTTGCCGCGCACCATTACGATATCCGCCGGCTCGTCCGCGGAATTGTGCTAACCCGGGTTTATGCCCTTAGGACCGGGATAGCTGCGCCAGGATCGTTCGCTGCCGCGCCCGAACGGCCGCTGTCGGCCGAGCAGATTGCCCGCTCCTGGCGCGTCGCCGCAGGTCTGCCCCCGGCCGACGATGCGCTGCGACGCGCGGTTATCGCCGCTATGCCCGACGTGATGCCGAAGGAATTCAACGCGACATTCCAGCAGGCTCAGTTCTTGGCTAACTCACCGGCGCTAGCCGAGGTGTTGAAGCCCGCGCCAGACGGCACCGTGGCGCGCCTCGCCGCCCTGCCGGATGCCGCCGCGCGGGTGCGCGGGGCCTTCCTTGCCGTTGACAATCGTACGCCCGACCGCGAGGAGGCGCGGCAGGCCGCGGCCTTTCTCAACGACTGTCCCAACAAGCCCGAGGGGGCGGTCCGCGATTTGGTTTGGGCGCTGATGACGAGCGCGGAGTTTTTGACCATGCCCTGAGGATGAACTCTGAACCCACACGCCAGGTTGCTGGGCAGTGCCGGCCTGACGAACACTTGTTGCATCGGCGACTTTTTCTCAAAGGGCTGGCTGGTGGCGCGGTCGCCACGGTGGCGAGCTTTGCGGGGCTGTTCCACAATCCGGTCTTCGCCGCCGAAACGAAGAGGGCTCAGAAGCATTGCATCTTGTTGTGGCTCTGTGGTGCGCCGAGCCAGTTTGAAACGTGGGATCCCAAGCCCGGTCGTCCCAGCGGTGGCCCGTTTGGCAGCATTCCGACGAAGATCCCCGGCGTGCACTTCTCCTCGCTTCTCCCGCGGTGCGCGGGCATTGCGGACAAGCTCAACATCGTCCGCAGTATGAAGACGGCGCAATCGGAACACCTCCAGGCGATCACATTGCTGCAGCGTGGGAATCCCGAGCGAGCTGGGTTCACGCGGCCGACGCTGGGCAGCGCCCTGTCCCAGGCGATGGGGCAGTTGGATTCTCCCATCCCAAATTTCGTGTTCATCGATCCCATCCCCGGGGGAAACGAATTCGAAACGTTCAAAGCGGGAAACTGGGCTGGCTGGCTGGGCGCCGAGCACGCGCCGGTGCGGGTCGGCGGCGATTATACCCAGCTCCTCAATGTGTCCGCGGAGACGATTCCGCAGCACGACCGTGAAGCGCGGGAAACGTTGCGGAAGTTCCTTACCGCAAAGTACGAGCGTGAACGGGGGAGCGTGGTCGCGCGCAGTGAAAACGCGGCTTTCGAGCGCATGAGGGGGATGGCGGCCAGCGCGGATTTATTTGATGTGAAAAAACTCCCGGCTAAGGACCGCGAACGGTACGGCCCGGGAAGTTTTGCCCAGCACGCGCTGATGGCGTTGCATCTAGTTGAGCACAGCGCTCCGTTCGTCATGGTGGCCAACGGCATGAACTGGGATAACCATGTCTTCCAGCACGAAATTCACCAGATGCTCGTGCCGGAATTGGACCGGGTTTTGTTCCATTTGGTGAACGATCTCGAGGAACGTGGCCTCCTCGATTCTACTTTGGTTATTGCCATGGGTGAATTCGGCCGCACCCCTTGGCTCAATCCAGCTCGTGGTCGGGACCATTATCCCGTCGCATGGAGCCTGATGATGACCGGCTGTGGCCTCAAACGCGGGGTGGTCACCGGCGCCACCGACGTGGACGGCGTTGATGTCAGCGAAAAGCCCTATAACGAGCAAAACCTATTCGCGACGATCTTCACGGCCCTCGGCATCGACCCATACGCGGAATACGACCTGCCGGGCATGCCCACTTTTCACCGCGTTGAAAACAAGGCTGAACCCATCCGCGATCTCCTAGCGTGAAGGCATGAAGCTCACCCTCGCACACGAGCAAACGCTGCCGACCGGCGTGCTGGGTCTTGCGATCACTCCCGACGGCGGCCGCGCCTTCGCAGCCTGCGCCGATGGCGTCGTTTATTCCGTGGACATTGCCGGCGACAAGGCGGAGCCCTTTGAAGCCAAGCACGAGTCGTTCGCTAGCGGATGCGTTCTGCTGCCCGACGGGCGCACCTTGATATCTGGCGGGTACGACGGCGCATTGCTCTGGCACGACGTCGAAACCCGGCGCTCCGGACGTCGGGTCCAAGCGCACCAATTCTGGAATTGGCAACTCGGCCTATCACCTGACGGGCGCCGCCTGGCGAGCGTCACTGGCCAGTATTTGCCGGGAGGTTGGAAGTATGAGCCGGCGGCGGAAAATGAAGCATCGGTTAAAATCTTCGATACTCAGAGCGGTGACCGCATCGCGGCCTTTAGTCATAGACCGCCCGTTCTGTGTTGCGCCTTCAGTCCCGACGGACAACACCTGGCCGCTGCGAACATGATGGGGGAGGTACGTGTCTGGGACCTGGCATCCCCCACAAGTCCCGAGCCTATGGCAAAATGGACTTCCCCCGACTTCACTTCCTGGGGCACCGTCAAGACCCACCATTACTGCGGCGGTATCTACGGCCTCGCGTTCTCCCCGGATGGCGCAGCGTTGCTTGGTTGTGGCATGGGGCCTATGGGTGACCCCATGGCCGGCAACGGCAAGATGACCTGGCAGCGCTGGAACTGGAAGACTGGTGAGAAACTGGATCAAATCAAGGACGGCCAGCACGGTTCCGGACTCATGGAGACGGTGGCGTGGCATCCGGATGGCAAACACTTTGTCATGGCTGGACGCCAGGCCCAGGGCACTTGGAACGCCGCAATCTTCTCCGCGGTCGACGGCAATTTGGAACATTCCATCGACACCAAAAAACGAATCACCCACGCCCGGTTCACAGCCGATGGCCAGTCGTTGATCCTTGCCGGCGCGAATGGCCAACCCCAGCCCAAAGACGGCAGCTGGCCTCCCTGGGGACGGGTTCAGGTTTACCGCGTGGAGGCTTGAACCCGATTTCACGCGACCGGGGGGGTAGCGGGCAGGGAGCGGCCCGTTTAGGAACTTTCCTTTGACGATTGCTAGAACTGCCAGGGGCGACACTCATCGGTCCATGCACTCGCGGCGACGCGAACAGGTGCGTAGCTGCGAACGTCAGGCAGCATTTGATCGGCATGTGCGGGTCCCAAAGAGGGGGGGGGCGACGTTTGAAGTTGCATACTTAATTCGATCTATTAGTCTGATTCGGTGAGTTCAATCACACGCATTCTCGAGGGGGTGGGCAAAGGCGAGCTGGAGCCCGCTGAGGAATTGCTGCCCCTGGTTTATGACGAGTTGCGTCGACTTGCCACAGGAAAGATGGCGCGCGAGGCCCCTGACCAAACGCTGCAACCCACGGCGCTGGTCCACGAGGCGTGGCTCAGGCTCGGAGCCGATTCGCAGCCCACCTGGGAGAACCGCGCCGTTTTCTTCGCCTCCGCCGCCGAGGCTATGCGCCGGATCCTAGTAGATCGCGCCCGCCGCCGCCGCGCGCTCAAGCGGGGTGGGGGAGCCGAACACATCCGCGCGGACGACATCGAACTCGCCGACGGAGCCGTCGATGACGATCGGGTGCTGGCCGTGAGCGACGCTCTGGAAAAGTTCGCGTCCGTCAACCCCCGGAAGGCCGAATTGGTGAAACTGCGCTATTTCGCTGGGATGACCTTCGAGGAGGCGGCCAAGGCTCTTGGCATCGCGACACCAACGGCGAAGGAGTGGTGGGCGTATTCGCGCTCCTGGTTGCGGGTGGAGATGCGCAAGGCATCCAACACCTGAGGTGTTTCATCCTCAAACGCCTTCCCTGTGATGAAATGGGCCGCAACGAACGCAAGGCCCGGGCGTTTGCTTCCGATGATGTCCATCTCCTGGAGTGCGACAACCCGCTGTGGCCATGAAACCTCCGGAGGATAAGGCGGAACTGATTTTTGGAGAGGCCGCGCGGCGGCCCGCGGGTCCGGAACGCCATGCGTATCTGGACAGCGCCTGTGCCGGGGACACTGCTCTCCGCCGCCGCCTTGAGGATCTCCTGGAGGCGCATGAGGATCCGACTGGGTTTCTTGAGACTGAGGACGGTCCCATGTCTGGGCTGTCAAGATTAGGCGGGAAGGCAGCCAAGGTGATCGGCCGCTATGAACTGATCGAAAAGCTTGGCGAAGGGGGATTTGGTGAGGTGTTCCTGGCCTATCAGCGTGAGCCGGTGGCGCGCAGCGTCGCATTGAAGATTATCAAGCCCGGGATGGACAGCAGGCAGGTGGTGGCTCGGTTTGAAGCGGAGAGGCAGGCGTTGGCGGTGATGGATCACCCCTCCATTGCGAAAGTGTTCGATGCGGGAACGACTGAGGCCGGATATCCCTACTTCGTCATGGAGCTGGTGCATGGCGAAAGGATTACCGATTACTGCGACCGCGAGCGTCTGTCGGTGCCACAGCGTTTGGAGTTGATGATTCAGATTTGTCGGGCCGTCCAACACGCTCACCAGAAGGGCATCATCCACCGGGATCTCAAGCCTTCGAACATTCTGGTAACCGCCAATGACGGGATTGCGCTTCCGAAAGTTATCGACTTCGGCATCGCCAAAACGCTCCAAGGACCGCTCGGAGGAGAGACTGCCTTCACCAGGCCCGAGCAGTTCGTGGGAACCCCGGCGTATATGAGCCCGGAGCAGGCGAAAATGGCCGGGCAGGACATCGATACCAGGAGCGACATTTACAGTCTGGGTGTGTTGCTCTACGAACTGCTCACCGGCCAGACCCCGTTTGACACGAAAGGGCTGATGGCCGGGGGCATCGATGAGATGAGGCGGGCGATTCAGCAGCGAGAGCCTCCACGTCCCTCGACTCGAATCGCCATGCTCAGCCTGGCGGAACAGGAGAAAGCGGCGGCGTCGCGCCAAACGGAGCAGTCGAAAATCAAGCGCCTGGTCTCCGGAGATCTGGACTGGATTGTGATGAAGTGTCTGGAAAAAGACCGAAGCCGCCGCTACGAAACGGCCAACGGGTTGGCGGTGGACCTGAGTCGGCATTTGGGACAGGAACCAGTGCTCGCGCGTCCGCCGAGCGATTTCTACCGCTTCCGAAAGCTTGTCCAGCGGCAGAAACTTGCGTTCGTGGCGACCGCGGCGGTTCTGGCTTCGCTGCTGATTGGGCTCGGGGTCTCGACCTGGCTGTGGAGACAGGAGCGGAGCGCTCACTGGCGTGCTGTCGGCGCGGAGCTGACGACGTCCCAGGCGCTTGGGCAGGCAGTGGCGGCGGTGAAGGAAACCAAGGCCACCTTGGCCTCGTCCGACTTTCTAGAAGGCTGCCGTCTCGCCGAAGCGGGACATCACGCGGATGCGCTTGCTTACTTGGCCCGGAGCATCTCGGAGAACCCAACCAACCGCGCTGCGGCAATCAGGTTGATAACGCTCCTGGCGTACAGTTCGTGGGTCAGGCCAATGGGAACCTTCAAGCACACGGAAACAATCACGAACGCGCGTTTCAGTCCGGATGGAAAGCGAGTGGTTGTTGGTTTTGCCGAAGGTACCGCATGCGTCTGGGAACTGGAAAGCGGCAAACAAATAGAACTCCCTTTCCCTCAATCCAGTGGCGTCATCGGGACTTGGTTCAGTCTCGATGGAAGCTGTTTTCTGACGGCGGCGTCGGACCAGACCGTGCGGGTATGGGACATGAACACCGGACAACCACGAACCGAGCCGCTGAAGCACGGTGGAGCTGCGTTAGCCGCCGCCTTCAGCCCGGACGGCGGGAAGTTCGTGACCGGCTCCGCCGACCACACGGCCCGGGTGTGGTCGTCGGAAACGGGTAAGCTACTGGCCGATCTTCTGATGCATCAAGCCGCTGTAAGAGATGTCCAATTCAGTCCGGATGGAGAACGCATCGTAACGGCCTCAGAGGATTCTACGGCTTGGGTTTGGGACGCGCGCAGCGGGCGAAACCTCGTTGGCCCCTTGCGTCACGGCAGTTGGGTGAACATGGCGCGGTTCAGTCCGGATGGCGGCCGAATCGCCACCGCCTCCGCAGATCACACCGCCCGGGTCTGGGACGCAAAGAGCGGCAAAGAGTTGACCGGTCCTCTGAGCCACGGTCACTCGGTGCTGAGCGTGGGGTTCAGCCCGAACGGTCGACTGCTGGTCACGGCTTCCCTCGATGGCACCGCCCGAGTTTGGGATGCATCCACGGGAGCCCAGCCCATTCCTGCTCTGGAGCACGGCGGCCCAGTCGTCATGGCCGAGTTTAGCCCCGACGGAGAACGAGTCCTGACGGCGTCCGGGGACCGCACCGCACAGCTTTGGGACGTCCGCACTGGTCGGCGGGTTGCGGAGCCGTTGCGACATCGCACGGCTGTTAGGGCCGCGCACTTCAGCGCCGACGGGCTCCTCCTGTTGACCGGGGCGGGGCAGACGGTGAGAGTCTGGGGGGAGCCAGGTTTCCCAGCTTTGCCCGTGCGAATGAAAGACGGCATCTTTACCCAGAAGGCGCGGTTCAGTCCGGATGGTGACCGGCTGGTTACCGCGTCCGCGGATCTGACGGCTCGGATCTTCGACGCCCGTACGGGAGAGCCCCTGGGCCAACCAATGGCCCACGCAGGGTTGGTTAACAGCGCTCAGTTCAGCCCCGACGCGCAGCTGATTCTGACCGCCTCGATGGATCACACTGCCCGGCTGTGGAATGCGCGGGATGGTTCACCGGTGGGGCAGCCACTGGAGCATCAGGGGCAGGTCAACTCGGCGGAGTTCAGTCCGGATGGGCGGATGATCGTTACCGCTTCCAACGACGCCACCGGCCGAATTTGGGACACGCACACCGGAGGTGTGCTTACTGATCCGCTGAGACATGACGGTTACGTGGTCTGCGCTCGGTTTAGTCCGGACAATCGGCGCGTGCTAACCTATTCGGGTGATGGCACAGCTCGGATCTGGGACGCCCGAACCGGAAGAGCGATTGGCCAGCTGATGCACCACAGTCAGCAGGTCAATTGGGCGGAATTCAGCCCTGACGGCTCTCGGGTCGTCACCGCGTCTTCTGACGGAACTGCCCGGGTGTGGGATGCCGCGACCGGTCGAGCCATTACCGGCGCAATTTCCCATGGGCTTCAAGTCCTATGCTGTCAGTTCACTCTCGACGGGAGAAGGGTTATCACTTCCTGCGCGGACGGAAAGATCCGGATTTGGGACGTGCGGAGCGGCCGTCCGTTAGCCGAACCTTTCAGCCAGGGTTGTTTGAGTTACCCCCGACTTGCCCCGGACGAGCATCTTCTTTCCTCGGCTGGTTCAGACGGCTGGCTCCGCTTGGTTGACGCCGAAACGCTCCAACCGGTGTCTGCGCCTTTGGAGCAGCAAGGCTCCGTTGGTTCGACGGCGTTCAGCCCCAATGGCCGGCGAATAGCCGGCACCGGCAATGGCGTGTGGGTCTGGGACGTGCCGCTCGGAGAAGGACGGTGTCCGGTTTGGCTTGGGTTGCTGGCGGAGGCTGTCAGCGGCGAGGTGTTGGATCAACAGAGTGTCCTGATGGAAAGTGGTCGTGATCCCGTCCAACTCATTGAGCAAATCCGAAACAAGCTAGTGGATGGAGACGCGGAGGACGACTGGGCGGTCTGGGGCCGCTGGTTCCTGGCCCCGGTCAAGAAAAGGTTCGTCTCGCCACACTCCAAGCTGACATTGGCCGAATACGTTCAAGGCCGCGTGGCCGTCGGTGGCCGGGCCGCACTGGCGGAGGCGCAACGACTCGCCATTGGAAGCCCGGAACTGCTGGCGCTGATTCCGGCTCGCACCGAACCCATCGGCGCAGATCAGCCCTCAGCCGTTGGTCTACAGGACATGAGCGGCCCGGGCCAAACCATCTATGACGGTGCCCTAAGAAATGGCTGGGAGAATTATAGCTGGTGCGATGCGGACTTCAGCGGTGCTGGTCCTGGGCGTCCAGGCACGAACTCCATCTCGATTCGGGCGGGCCCATGGCAAGCGCTTTACCTTCACCATGCCCCGTTCAATCCGACCAACTATGACCGGCTCTCGTTTTGGGTAAACGGGGGCCAGTCCGACAAGCAGCTAGTGTTGCAAGGAACTCTTCGGCAGGTAGCGCAACCCTACGTGCCGGTTACCATTCCCGGAAAGGTGTGGACGCAGGTGGTCCAGCCGCTTCGCACTCTCCATCTTAGCGGTGAACCGGGTTTCGATGGCTTTTGGGTGCAGGACGCCACCGGCACCAGCCAGGGGGAGTTTTACATTTCTCGAATTGAATTGCTGTCTCCCGTTAAGCCAGTGGAGGGTGCGACCGCAATAGGTGCAGTTTCTGACCCGAGTCACCAAATCGGCGCGCAAGTGACAACTGCGGAGAGGAAACCGTGAGCGACCTAGGACTTATTGCGTCTTGAGACTCCCGCGGCCGGCTGTAATGTGACCGATTTCCTCCGGCTACGGCATCCGCACATCTCCGAAGGCTGTCACAGGGAATTCAGCCGCCGCCGGCTAAATGCTTAAACTCGGTCCATACTTTCCATTCGGGTTTCTCGCTCTATCGGGTGAACGGCTCCGCCGCCCACGAACGAGGCGGGTGAGAGCCAAAACCAAAATGATATTGATTTATGAATACAAGAACCGTACCACCAAACGTTGGCGACATGGCCAAGCCGGGCCTACCATGCCCTTCGAGCGGTCCACCCTCCCTTCCTCTCATCCTTGTTATCCTGGTTCTCCTCGCCCTATCGGCCCTAGCCCCGAATGCCTTGGCTCAGCAGCCGGTCATCACGTCGTTTGCCGCCGATCCTCCGAACATCAAGCCCGGACAAAGCTCGAGCCTCGCCTGGAGCGTGGCCGGAGCAACTTCGCTGACCCTCGATCAGGGGGTTGGGGTCGTCAGCGGCACCAGTACAATCGTAAGCCCGGTAAGCACAACTACCTACACCTTGACTGCGGCGAATGCCCAGGGAAGCACGCAAGCCGCAACAACGGTGACGGTTAGTCCGCTCAATTACTTGATCGCTTACGATTCGGGTTTGCAGGGGACTTGGCGGCGCGAGACGTGGGAAAGCGTCCCCCTGTTCACTGATTTCTCCGCGTCCGCCCCGGGCCGGACTGGTCGAGCGATCGAGGTGCGTTTCGGTAGCGGCAACGCCTTTAATGCCTTCGGGATCGGGGACGTCGAGGAGTTTCTGAACGAGTTTCGCACCTTTGAATTCGACATCTACTTTGAACCCGATTCCACCGGCGAAGAGGATCTCACGTTCATTCTCGGGGACGCGGGGCTATCCGATCAACCCCGGATCGTGGACCTGATCCCAGAATGGTCTACATTGCCTCCGGACCAGCGGGTCGGGCGCTGGCTGCATGCCACGGTGGACTTGCCAGGGATCCACCCGCTTATGGTTAGCGTCAGCCGATTCCTCTGGTTTAACAATGGCTCGGAGCTCCCTCACTTCCGGTTGGCGGACGTCAAACTTGGCTGGGCGAACGACACCACGCCGCCCGCCGTCACGCAAGTTACCCCCTCGTTGGACGCGACAACCGACCAACTCAGTCTGGCCTTCGCCACGGATGAGCCGACCATCTACCGGGTCGAGTACGGCGTCTCGAACTATGTTCACGCCACCCAAGGCGACTACCACGATTGGCGGACCAACCATACCGCGGTGCTGGCCGAGTTGACCGCGGGGATGGTGAATCAGTACCGGATCGTCGTCCTGGACCATCACAACGACCCCAATGCCGACGCCAACATTGGCACCTATAACGGCAGTTACCTGGTGCCGCCCTCCACCAATGCTCCTCGCACGAGCATCGCTGATTCCGCGCCGGACCATTATCTCTCCGTGTATGATTCCGCGCTGGCCGATGGATGGACCAAACAGAACTGGGAAACGAGCCCGCTTTACACCGATTTTTCCGCTCCAGCCCCAGGCAGGGCGGGAAACGCGATTGAGCTGCGCTTTGGGACCAACAATAGTTGGAACGCCTTCGGGCTCGGGGCGGGTGAGGAATTCTTCAACGAGTTTCGAACGATCGAGTTCGATGTCTACTTCGAGCCTGACTCGAGCGGGAACGAGGACTTGTCGCTGGTTGTGGCCGATACCGGGCTTACCGACAGTCCCCGCCTGGTTGACCTGATCCCCGGCTGGTTCACCCTGCCTCACGCTCAGCGTTCTGCCCACTGGTTTCATGTGGTTGTGGACCTGGCAGAGCTCCACCCGCGCGTACCCAGTTTTGGCCGGTTTCTCTTCTTTAACGGAGGTGCCGACCTGCCACACTTCCGGCTAGCTGATATCAAGCTGGGTTGGAGCGAGGATACTACGGCTCCCGTTGTCACGCTGATCTCTGCCACCCTGAGTCCCAAATATGACCAGTTGACACTCGTTTTCACCACCGACGAGACCACCTTGTACCGAGTGGAGTTCGGGACGTCCGATTTCAATCAAATTGTTCAAGGCGACTCGAGTGCCTGGGCGACCACGCATTCCCCTGTCCTCACCGGATTATCGCCAGGCACCACTGTCCAATACCGGATCGTGGCACTCGACCACCGTGCGGACCCTGCCGCCGTTCCGAATGAAGGCACCTACTTGGGGACGTATGCGATTCCCTCGGCCCCAGTCACCCCGCCCGTGATTTCTGGTCTCGAGGTGAGGGATGTTTTGGGGACGCGAGCGACACTCGTCTGGAAGAACGATCGCCCCTGCACCGCGCAACTGGCTTACCACAAGAGCGGTGGGACAGATCTGACGCGAAGCTTCTCAGATCTCGTTTCCGAGCACATGGCGGTTATGGATCTGCTCGAACCGCTGACCTCCTATCAAGCCTCCGTCACCGTGACGGACGCATTTAACCTTTCCTCAACACAGTCCATCACCTTCACCACAGGCGCTTCCAGTGCCCCGACTGTAACCATCACCGTCAATCCGTCTGAAACGAGGCCAATTTCTCCCTACGTTTATGGCATCAATTTCTACGAACAAATTCCTGACGCGCCGCGAAACCTCACCCTGAACCGTGCTGGAGGAAACCGCTGGACTGCCTATAACTGGGAGAACAACGCCTCCAACGCCGGCAGCGACTGGTATTACAGCAGCGATGACCTGTTGGGCGGCGGAGACACACCGGGCGAGGCGGTGCGAAGCCTCATCGTCGGCGACCGCGCGCGGGGCAACGCCAGCCTCATCACCGTGCAACTCCAAGGCTTCGTGGCAGCAGACGAGGCCGGCTCCGTGGATATCCACGATCCAAACCGCCTCGCCACGCGGTTCAAACAAGTGATTGATCAGAAAGGGTCAGCGTTCACCCTAACGCCTGACCCGACCGATGGTTTTGTCTATATGGATGAGTTCGTCTGGGCTTTAGGACAACACTTCGCCACCGACATCTTCGCCGATCCGACCACGCCAACCTTCGTGAGCCTGGACAACGAACCCGAGCTGTGGCCGTACACCCACGCCGAGATCCAGACCGGCGCGCCGAAAGTCGAGGAATACCTTCAGAACACCATCAAGTTGACCACCGCGCTTAAGAACGTGGCGCCCTCGGTGCAGCTCTTCGGACCGGTGCATTATGGGTTTGAAGGGATGCTCAATTGGCAGGGGGCTCCTGGTTTTGACAACAATTATTGGTTCACCGAGAAGTACCTTGCGGATATGAAAGCCGCTTCCGCCGCCGCGGGACACCGGCTGCTGGACGTGTATGATTTCCACTGGTACCCAGAAGCGAAAGGTGATGGCACCCGAATCGGTTCCTTGACCAGTTCCAACCTGAACAGCGCTCAGATCCAGGGTATCGTCCAGAGTCCCCGCAGCTTATGGGACCCCACCTATCGTGAGGATAGCTGGGTCGCTGACGCGTTGGGCGGGGCTATTTATATTCTGGGGCGGATTCAGGCCAAGATCGATGCGGTTTGGCCCGGGACGAAGGTCGCAATCTCGGAATACGGCAACGGCGGGGACAACCACATCGCGGGTGCAATCGCACAAGCGGACAATTTGGGAGTCTTTGGAAGCCGGGGCGTCTTTGCAGCCTCGTTTTGGCCCACCAGCGGGAGCTACCCATTCATCCTCGCCGGGTTCAAAATGTATCGGGACTACGATGGGAATCTGGGCAGCTTTGGGGACATCTCGCTCCCGGCCACCTCGAGCGATACCTCGCTGGTCTCCGCGTACGTCAGCCAGGATTCCCACCGCACCAATCGGTACGTGCTCGTTGCGATCAACCGTTCCGAGAGCGCGCAGGACCTAGGATTCACAGGTTTGGGGATCTCTGGCTCAGCGCGGGTCTACCGCCTTGAGGGAACTCGCACCTCACCTGTTTTTGTGGGGGAAGTCCCAGCGAACCTCAATTCGTGGGTGGTGACCCTGCCGGCCCTGAGCGTGTCCACCATCGAAATCATCGGGAAGCAAACGACCGATACTTACGCGGCGTGGATGGCCGCGAATTTCTCACTCCCAGATCAGGGAAACGCTGCCGTGAGCGGGTTGACTGCGGATCCCGATAGCGTAGGAATTCCGAACCTGATGCGATACGCCTTCAACCTGCCCGCCCGAGGTCCCGTGAGCACTCCCGGCGGGCCTCGGATGGTCTCCACCGGCGGCCAGGACCACTTCGCCGTGGAGTTCAGTCGCCGCGCCGCCGCCCAAGACCTGAGCTACCTAGTTCAAGCCAGCAGCGATTTGGTTCATTGGACGCCGCTCGCCACGATCCCTCCCGGCGAACCATCGACGATCACCACTCTCGACACTGAACCGGTGACTGCGGGCACTTATCGTTTCCTGCGCGTCCAGGTGCAGTACACTCCTTGATAGGATTGCTTGACCAAAGCCTCGGTCCTCACCTAGCGGACCGAGGCTTTGCGTTACCAGCGGGCACGAACAAGGAGCGCCAGTGCGCGTAAGGGCCTCCATCTGCGGGTCATTGCCGGCATGGATAGCCAGCCGTCCTCGGGGACAGGCGCAGGTTTACCGCGTCGAGGACTGAGCCCTCCGCCTGGACGATCACTATTCCTCGGAATAAGGGGCCGTGAGGACGAAATGACCGGAGCTCAGGCGATACACCGCCGCTCCCTTCTCGCGGCGGAGAAAGGTGACTCCGGTAGCTCGTGAGGCGGCTCGTCCCTTCTCTTTCACTGCTCCCGCGTCCTGAGTCGGAACATAGACCGTGGCGGTCGTGTTTGGCGGCACGACCACGGTCATCATGATCGAGCCCGCGGCGATTCTCCAGCCGCTTTCGATGCGTCCGCGGATGGAATCGTAACGTCCTTTGGCCCATGTCACGCCCCCACCGGGCTGCGGCCGAATCACAAAGTGTCGATAGCCCGGGTGGGTTTCGTCCGGGTTAATTCCCGCGACGTTACGCCACACCCATTCGCCCACGGCGCCGAAGGCCCAATGATTGAAGGAGTTCATTCCGGCGTCCTGGAAGCCGCGGCCTTTGACGTAACCGTCCCAGCGCTCCCAAATGGTGGTGGCGCCGTTATCGATCATGTAAAGCCAGGAGGGGAAGGTACGGTTCGTCAACAGTCGCCAAGCCAAGTCGGTGTAGCCCCAGCGGGCCAGCTCCAGCATGGCTCGATGGGTCGTCTGGATACCGGTGGAGAGGTGGTCGTTGTAACGGTGGATGTTTTCCACCAGGTGTTGCCCTGCTTTTGCCCTGAGGTCCTCGGGCAGCAAGTTGAAGTTCAGCGCCAGCGCGTAGCCTCCTTGAGTGTCTCCGTCGATGCGTCCGTCGGGCTTAACGAAGGCCCCGTTGAAGGCGACTTTAATCTGACGGAACAAATCGCCGTATCGATTCGCTTCCGTCTTGCGACCAAGAATTTCCGCCATTCTCGTCACAAGGTCGGTCGAATGAGCGAAGAAGGCGGTGGCGAAAACCTCCTTCGGCACGGAGCCGCCATGGTCCGGCCAGCCGGCCTGCTTGACCCAGTCTCCATTAAGCCAGTCATTGTAATCGTTGTTCCGGCCCTTCGCCCAAATCAGGCTAGGATTGAGCCTGTGGATGTAGTCGATCCAGCGGCGCGCCGACTCGAAGTGTTGGGCCAGAACGCGGGTGTCGCCGTAATTCTCGAACATCCGGAAGGGAATGATGATCCCCGCGTCGCCCCAGGCAGGCACCCCCGAGAAGCTCTTGTTCGGATCACCGGGATGAGGCGCAAAGTCGGGATAACGACCGTCGTCAGCTTGATCATCCCTTATATTCTGAACGAATTTCGTTAAGAATGCCGCCAGGTCCATGTTGAAGATGGCCGTTTGCGAGAACGCTTGAATGTCGCCCATCCAGCCGAAGCGTTCGTCGCGCTGCGGGCAGTCGTTAGGCGAGCTCATTAGGTTGGCGCGTTGGGTCCAAAGGATGTTGCGCATGAGTTGATTCAGCGACGGATCAGAGCATTCGAAGGAGCCCACTTCCGGAGAGGCGGAGTGGAAGACGCGGCCGATGAGGGCGTTGGTGCCCGGCGGATGGTCCAGGCCGGTCAATTCAACGTAACGGAATCCATGGTAGGTGAAGTGCGGTTCGATGACGACCTCACCATTGGTACGCGGAATGTAGCGGTCAACCTGGGGAGCGCCTCGCAGGTTCGCAGTGTAAAGCATGCCGTTCTCGTCGAGCATTTCCGCGTGGCGGATGGTAATGGGATCGCCAGTTTTGCCCTCCGCACGGATACGGCACCACCCGACCATGTTCTGGCCCAGATCGAAGACGTAAGCCCCAGGCTTGGGCTGGGTCAGAGCGACGGGAGTTAACTCCCGGACGGAGCGAATAGGCTCGTTGGGCTGCCAGACCAGTTGCTGGTGTTCCAGATCGAAGGCTGCGACCGGACTCCACGCTGATTCGTTGAACCCAGCTGTATCCCATCCTGGAACCTCCTTGCGGGCATCATAAACCTCGCCATCATAAATCCCTGAGGAAACGATTGGCCCGTTTGAGGTGGAACGCCAGGTCCCGTCGCTGACGATGGTTTGTCGTTGGCCGGTCGCCAGTTCGATTTCTATTTGCAGCAGGAACCGAGGATAGGAGCCATAGGCGAAACGGCCCACCGCCATTAGCCGGCCGGCGTACCAGCCCTCACCCAACAATGCCCCGACTGCGTTCTCGCCCGGGTGCAAGAGACCGGTCACGTCGTAGGTCTGGTACTGGACCCGTTTGCGATAGTTAGTCCATTCGGGTGCGAGGAGGTCATCGCCCACTCGCTGCCCGTTCAACCGCAATTCGTAAAGGCCCAGAGCCGTCGCGTAGACCGTCGCGCGTTTGACTGGTCCCTGCACTCGGAACGATCGGCGCACCATCGTGGCGGGCAACGCGCCAGAGTTGCCACCAGGTTTCGCCGTGGCGAGCGCGCCATCGGTAACGCTCGCCGAGTCCGCAATCCATTTGGCCTGCCAATCCGATTTGTCCACCAGCCCCATGGTCCAACGTGCCGGTGCGCTCCACTTGGAGATTTGCCGATTCTGGTCCCAGACCCGCACTTTCCACCAGGCGCGCACGCGCGAGCGCAGCGGCCGACCCTCATAAGCTATCTGGAGGGTCTGGTCAGAGTCCACTTTGCCGGTGTCCCAAAGGTCACCGCGGTTCTGCGCCAGTGCCTCCGGAGTGGCGGCGATGAGGATCTGGTATGCAGTCTGTCTCTGACCGCGCTGCAAGGAAGCCAGGGCCCAGCTCAACCTCGGTCGCAGCACTGTCATTCCGATTGGATTCGCGCGGTATTCACACCGGAGGTTCTCGACCGTGAGGTTTTGCGTAAGGCCGCGCGGCACCGAGAGGAGTAACAGGAGCGCCAGCCATGGCTTCACGAATGGGTAGGATCTCATCGAGGATTTGGAGGCTGTTGGAGCTGTTCCTTCACGGAGTTGCGCGCATTCACCGTACGGTCTCTGTGAGGGTTGGCAGTCCAGGGATGTAAATGCTCTCGCAGCCCGGCAGGGTCGGGATCCGCCGGTTGCACGCGATGCACCATAGGTCCCATTCACCGTCGATGTAGTTGCCACCGGCAGGCAAAGGGCAGGCCTGCGCGTAGAGATACCATCGGCCGTCGATTTGATACATTGCGGGCGTGGCCACATGGTAGATGGTATCATCGCGATAAAGCCCGGCCCACTTCGTCTGGAGCAGTTCGTCCGCTCCGATCTGCATCCAGCCGGTGGCCGGGTGCTTGCTCACCGCTATGACCGGACGCCAGCGTTTGCCGGCGGCAACGCCGACTTCGATGCTGAGCAGGTAGGTGTCGCCGAGCTTGAAGGCTTGGTGCCATTCATAATAAGCGCCCGGCAAGGACTGGAATAGTTGGCCCATGCGGCGGGGGTCGTTTTCGTTGAAGTGCCGCGTCCAGGCTTTGCCGTCGCGCGATGTCGCCAGCCGGATACCTGGTAGGATGCCGTCCTTGCCGCGGTATGAGTAATACATAAACCAGTCCCATTGGTCCATCTTCGCATTCCATTCACGCAACACTGCCGCTTGGGAGGCCATCTCCTCGGAATATGGCGCGGCCGGCTCGGGCGCCAGCACAGGTTGCCCGCCGAAGCGTTGGACCGTTTCAGGCCCGATGTTCGAGTATCCGTCCGACCCGGCAGGACAGATCGCGAGCCCGACGCGGTCTTGGATCGACCCGGTAGTGCCTGAGTAATAGATGTAGTAGGCATCTTCCTCCGGGATGTAGAGCACGGCGTCCAGCCGGATGCTCCCGCGATCCCAGCCTTCCTTTCCCGGACTGAACACCGGGTTTCGACCATCCTGATGCCACGAAAACGGGTCGGACCTTTGGGCCCACGCCTTGCCGATGAAGCACACGTCTCGGTTAGATTTTGGCACTCCCGAGTAGAACATCAGCAAACGCGCCGGGTCCTTCGGGTTGGGCAGGATGCAGGGCTCTTGCACCTGTTGCGACTCCCACGCCGCGTCGGCGCGTTTGATGATGACTGTTCCACGAATGGGCGCCTGAGAAGCAGCCGCCTCGGCGGCGAGGGCGGTCGGGGCCTGGGCCAACGACAGGAGGGGGACCCAGAGGACGAGGAAGGCTGATTTCATGGGATGTGGCCGGAATGGGGATGCTAGCTTGGAAGTTTGGTGGTTGTCACTGGTGACTTCGAGATCGGAATCGCTTCGAGCCGAGTTGGGATGCAAGTGCCGCGCTCCGTTACGCCCGTCACGGCCTGCCAACGGGGTGAAATCACGAAACCTCTCCCGCGCGAGATCGGCCTGGCCTCCATCCGCTCACTCGATAGTCGTTCACATGTTCCTGGCGAGCGTATGCGCATTCGCCCGGCTAGTTCTTCGTCACGGCGCGTTGAGAAGGGCGGACGGCGTGTATCACCGGCCACGAAGCGCGAGATTTGTCGGCATAGAGGCCCATTTTTTCGATCGGGATCGGGACAAAGCCCAGCTTGTATGCGGGAGAGTCGTTCTTCAGCTGAAAGTTCAACTTTGCAGCGTCCACAAAGAGCGGGTCGACGTGCAGCAAGTTGTCCTCAAAGCTCAACAGCGGGCGCGCTTGGGACTCGATGTCGTCCCATTTGCCGCCAACGCAGATGTTGCGGGCGATGACGTTTCCTCGGGGCGCGAGCGGTTCGTTCGCAAGAATGTCAACCAGCTTGGGGTAACGCACGCTGTAAGGTGGTTCGTGGTAGCGCGTGCCGGACAGGGTGCCTTTAGTCTGCCCTTCCACAATCCAGGGCTCGGTCTGGGGACGCGCCCAGCCCAGGGCACGGGCGTCGACATGCACCGCAGGCGAGCAGTCCACGAAGATGTTGTTCGCGATAAGGCAGTCTCGTCCGCCGCCGATGAACGCCGCCTGGGTCACGCGGTGAAAAACATTTCCGGTGATTTCCGTGCCGCAGTACATGTCATCCAGATACACCCCCACGCACCCGCGTCCCTCGAATCCGTCGATGTCGTGCAGATAGTTGTATCGGATCTTGGTGCCGCGCATCGTCCAGTCGCGCCCGGCGTAAATGGCGCCGGCATCATTGGACTCGAAACAGACGCTGTGGATTTCGTTGTACTCGATGAGGTGATCGTTCCCGCCGAAACCAATCGCCTGGTGTGGTGCGTTGTCGATCAGGTTGTGCGAGGCCCGGTTGCCTACGCCATTGAGGTTTATCCCGGCGGAGTACATCGGCTTCCAAAGCCCGTAGTGATGGATGTGGTTGTTCTCCGCGAAGTGCCCGGCAGGGGTGAGCGTTTTTCGATCACCACCCTCGATCGAAACGCCCCCGCCGCTGCACTGGTAAATGTCGCAGCCGACCACGCTGTGACCCGTACCACCATGGACCGATACCGCGCTGCCGCAGTTGCGGATGGTGCAGCCGACGATCTGGTTGCTGGTTCCGCCAGAAAGGTTCACCGCAGTGTCGCGGACGGCTTCAATCGTGAATCCTCTCAGGCTCACGTAGGAGGTGTCCTTCATGGTTACGAGCTTTGGCAGAATGGAAACGATGGCTCGGCTGCTCTCGATCGGACCCGGTGGCCAAAAATAGAGCATACCGGTCTCTCGATCCAACTGCCATTCCCCTGGACGATCGATTTCCGAGAGCAGGTTGTAGGCGTAAAACCATTGGCCTTTGCGGTAGCCGTAGCTTTCGTACGGAGGCTCGAGCTCGAAGATATGCTTGACCGCATCCACGGACTTCACCTTCTGGCGCTTGTCCGACCAGTCCCAGAACCAATACCCATGAAGCCAGATGTCCTTCTCGCCGCTCCAGCGGAGCGGACGATCTCCTTCGTAACGGAAGATCCCCTCGACGCAGCCTTTGGTTCCGCGGATGTCCACCGGCGTCTTGCCGAGCACCTCGCTGATGCGGATGAACCCCTCATTGGGCCAGCGCGAAAGGGGCATAGGCCGGTCCTGAAAGAATAGATCCAGCCCCCCTCCCGAGGCGGCGCCGTAATTGGTCACGCCCAAGGCACGAAGATCGGCCTGCCAAACCTGGTCGCGCGCCGATCCATCCAGCCGGCTGAGAACTCCCGGATCGGTCACGCGCTCGAAGCCGCTGACGACCGCGCCGCCGATCAGCCGGACCTCTTTGCCTGCTGCCGCGTGATAGGCAACCGGGCTCGCCGTCGTCCCGGAATCCTCGGCGGTGAATTCCAGCGGTCGATTCAGCCGGTAGAGTCCTTCATGTACCGTGACATCGATCCCATCGCGAGTCGTCTGGCCGGAACGCATGATTCTTCGAGCCTCCATTTTTGCCCGTTCGAGAGTGGCAAAGGGTCCGTCGGTTCCGACTCGATTGGGGGAGGGTTTCGTGCCCGACCAAGCGTCGTTGCCGTTAGTGGCGACGTGGAGTTCGGTGGGACGGGCCCGCGCCGGCAGCAGTGAACCCGCCATGAGAAAAGCAAGGAGGGTGCTGAGCAGCAAGCCCAGATGCCGCCGCGGCGGGCTGATAAGGATTGAATCGTGACGAGTGGTCATACCTGTTCGGTGCTAAAGGATCGCGGGCCGACGGAAAAAGCACGTCGCGCCCGCGAATCCTCCGGCGAAAATGGCTTTACATTTACCGCGCCGGAGGCACATTCAGCGACTTTATGTTGGCATTCGACGGCAATTATTGGGGCATCATGGTGGTGCCCATCGGCATCCTGATCTGCTTCGGCCCGGCGCTGTTGGTCTGGCTCAAGGCGGAGATGAAGTCCGACTCGCCCGACAAGCACAAGGGCGACGACAAGCACCATTAGACGATGTCCTCGGTCGCCGGGTCCCAGCGCACAGTTCGCTGCTGGCGGTAGGAGGCGATGGCCATCTGGCAGGCGATGGCGCTCCGGAATCCAAGTTCAAACGGGCAGACGGGTTCCTTGCGCTCGCGAACACAGTCGAAGAAGTTCTGCATGTGACGAGGGGTTGAATCACGGTAGCCGAGGTGGGCTTGGACTTTGGCTGGCGAGTTGGGACCTTCTTCTGCTCCGGTTCCCGCCTCTTTGCCTTGGGGGAAATAAAGCACGCGGTCTGATTCGTCGTGCATGATCGTGCCGTTAGTGCCCAGGAGGTAATCGTAGCCTTCTCCGTAATAGGCGTTGCCGAACATGGAGTTCCAGGTGAACAGCAGTTTGCCCCCTTGGTCCAGGGTGACGTTCATGGTGTCCGGCACCTCCATATTGGGCGACAGGAAGTTCGCTCCTGCCATCGTGACGCTCCGAGGGATCGAGAGATCCAGCGCGCGGTACCAAAAGCCAATTTGGTGAACCATGTTCTCGAACACGTTCCCTCCCGAGTAGTCCCAGAAGAATCGCCAATTGAGATAACGCTGCGCATCGAACGGATGATGCGGGGCCTCGCCCTCAAAGGTGGCCCAATCGATATGCTGGGCGTCGCAGTCTGGCGGCGGCGGGTGCTGCCAGCCGCCATGGCGTGCATTGCGATAGTGATGAGCCTGGATGGCCGTCACGGTTCCCATTCCGTCGGCGGTGGCCATCTCCTTGACCTTCTGAAGTCCAGGTCCACTGTTCATCTGCATGCCGACCTGGACTACGCGTCCGGAACCCTCCAGCGCCTTGCGCATGCGCTTGGCATGGGCCGGGGTGAAGGCCATCGTCTTCTCCTGGTAAACATCCTTGCCCGCCTGCACCGCCGGGACAAAATTCAGTGCGTGCTGGTGCTGTGGCGTGGCGATCAGAACAGCGTCGATGCTCTTGTCCTCGAGGAGTTGACGAAAATCCCGGTAGCCCTTGATTCCCGGCGCGAGGGCGCGCGCCTCATCCAGCCGCCGGGTGTAAACATCGGCGACGGCCACCGCTTCGACGTTGGGGCAACCGATAGCCACCTTGAAGATTTCCTTGCCACGGCTCCCCGCGCCGATCAGGCCGATGCGAATGCGATCATTGGCGCCCAACACTCGGCTCGAAACGGCCAGGCTGGCGATGCCTGAAGAAGCCACGGCGCCGCCCAACTGGCGGAGGAACGAGCGTCTGCTGGTGGTGGTTAGGGAGCCGGTAGGATTCATGGGACCTTTCGAAGAGCGCACTGGTCCGTCCTCTTAACTCCGACCATGGGCGCTGTTGGTTTTTGCATGGTTCTCTGAGGATGCCACAGAGGAGATGCGTATTGAAGTCGAATTCAACGGCGAACCTCGTTTTAGGCGTCTGGTGTTTGGTGACGTGCACCGAGGATTCCACGCTCCGCTGTGCGTCATTAGCTGTGAGCTGCCCTGCGGAGGCCCCGGTGAGGTCCCGGAGCATCGATTGAAGCCTTAGCTGCGATTCTTTCTGGCAGCCTGACGACCAGAACCTGTTACTCCCCTCGGGTCGATCCCGGCGAACTCTCGCAGAATTCTCGGGCTCCCCCTGGGCATCGAGCGGATACGATTTGCCACTTGATGGAGGCGGAGGTTTGTGATGTGGTGTGTTTATGCCATGAATAGGTTGCTCATCTCTTTTGAGACCGATCGCGCTTGTCGTGGCCCCATTTAATGCTTATGCGCGCGCGGAGTCTGATGCTGGGGTTGCTGTGGGTTGCCGCGCTGGCCGGCGCGGGATTCGTTGCTCAGAGCATCCGATCTCCCACTCCCTTCGCTCTGCGCCTTGTAAGCGTGGGGACAAATGGAGACTACAATCTTGGGCCTGTGGACCGGACCAAGGCCGTCACTGTGGAATTCCGACGTCTTAATCCTACGGCCCGACTCTTCCTAACGCCGAAAGTCCAAACTCGAATCGCCGGCCGATGGCAGGCCCCAGAAAAGTTCCCGGACCTAGACTCCTTTTTCCTCGGACAGACGAACCTCGAGCAGATCACTTTCCTCATGCCAACTTCGACACAGGCTTGCCGGTTCTCAATGCAGTACCGGGTCGGCAAGAGTATTCCGTACTGCCGGTTGTACTTCTTCCTTGAGAGGCATGGCTGGTCCAAACGATTTCCATTGCTCAGCCGCTTGGTGTTGAAGTGTGTCCCATACCGAGTGGGCGTTAAGCATTGGCACGGCGACCTCGTTTTACCCGCCCAGCTTCAAAGCCCCGCGGGTTTGGCAGAGTCTGGGTGATAGGCAGTTTGGCGAGGAGACCGCGATGGAGATCGGCTTCCAGGTGGCTGTCCGGTAACTGAAGGAACTCCACTACGTAGGCGTCTTTGAAGGCCTCAGCCGCCTCGGGGTGAGATTGTCGCAGCACTGCTGCGACTTTTGGCGGGGAAAGGACAGCGCGCTCAAAAAGGCAGGCGTTGAATTGACGGTCAAGCTGGCTTGCCGGCGGGCTTGCCGGATGCCCGTGATGATTTCGCGGAAAGCCGATTTGTGCCCCGTTGGCGGGCTTGTCCTCAACGCGGCAGAATGCCGAGCCAGAGCGCGACGTTTGGGCTTATCGCGGTTCATGGCGGTGCGGCTTGCGTGACCATCCGGCTGAGCCCGCCGCAGATTTTGGCGGCGGAGTTAGTTTCGATTTGGCCGACTCTTTCTAGCAGCCTGGTAATCGGAACTTGTTTCCTCGACGGCTTCATCTTGAGTAACCCAGAGAGTTGTAGGCCGAGGGGCCGAGTTATGCACGTGAAAAGGATGGCACACACGGGGGGATGAGAGAGCAGCGCAGGAAGGCCAGCCGTCGGCCCGATGGTCTCAGGGCTCCGCACTGCTTCTTCTTCCGCTTTTGCTCCGAAGTCTCGGTCCGACTGGCAATTCAACCGTCGGGCAAGCCTCTTTCGAAAGGTCACCGGCCTCGAGCTGAAATTGTCGCAGCGGTGCTGCGACTATTTATCTCACCCGTAGTGAGCGAAACTGCTTTGCCCGACCTGATGCACCGTGAGGCCCTGCCCCACCCTCCCAAACACTGCATCCATGCGCCCCCCTTCGGAACGCGGACATCACTCCACTGGCGCGTCTCGTGAGCAGCCTGCCATGGAATTATTGTTTCCGTTTTCGGGCCTTGGTCCCAGGCGAGGCTAACAGATAGAATTCTTTGAGCTTTTGTTGAAGGAGTTTTTTGTCGGGCAGGCGAGTCCGATACTCGGCGATGAGCGCCGGGGAAACAGAGCGGCTCAAGGCATACTCAACGACTTCGTCGTCTTTAGTGGCGCACAGTAGCACGCCAATGGAGGGACGTTCGTGTGGCTTGCGCACGTCGCGGTCGAGGGCTTCGAGATAGAACTCCATTTTGCCCAGGTGCTCCGGCTCGAACCGGGTGACTTTGAGCTCGAAAGCGACTAGGCAATTCAAGGCGCGATTGAAGAACAACAGGTCCAGTAAAAAATCCTGGCCGCCGACTTGAATCGGGTATTCGCTGCCGACGAAACAGAAATCGCGGCCTAGCTCGATGAGGAAGTGTTTCAGTTTGGCGAGGAGACCGCGATGGAGATCGGCTTCCAGGTGGCTGTCCGGCAACTGAAGGAACTCCACTACGTAGGCGTCTTTGAAGGCCTCAGCCGCCTCGGGGTGAGATTGTCGCAGCACTGCTGCGACTTTTGGCGGGGAAAGGACGGCGCGCTCAAAAAGGCAGGCGTTGAATTGACGGTCGAGCTGGCGGCTGGGCCATCGCTCGCGAATGGCCATCCGCAAGTAAAACTCGCGTTCCTCGGGGCTTTTGCACCGTCCTAAGATCATCAGGTGGTGAGTCCACGGCAATTGTCGCAGCAGTGCTGCGACTTTTGTATTATTCCGGTAAGTCTCAAAGAACTGACGCATCCGAAACAAACTTGCACGCGTGAACCCCCGTAGGGTGGGGCAATGCCGCTGGATGTAGGCCGCAAGTTCGGCAACGACGCCCTCGCCCCAAGCGGCCGTTTCGAGCTTGCGGGTAATGTATTCGCCCACGCGCCAGTAGACGTCGATCAATTGGATGTTGACCTCTTGGTAGGCGCGCTGGCGGGCGTGTTCGATGAGCGCCAGAACTTCGCGAAATGCGGTCTCATGCTGCGCCGTGGAAATGGTCGCACTAGTGGGCTGGTTAGCTCCAGCTCGTGGCATCAGCTTGCGAAGCAGACCGCGTTTCCTCGTGGTAGCAGTTTTTCGTTTCACGGTGCCGTGACGATCAGCCAAGTAACCAATCTTTCACCAGTGGTGAGAGTTTTGTCTTGCTGCGCCATGTCTCATAGAACTGGCGCATCCTCCAGAGGTTCTGCGCGGAAAAGCCACGTGCGTTGGGGTCGCGCCGGGGGATGCAGGCGGCGAGGGGAGCAATTGAGGAATTGCCCCCGCCCTCGCGAGGCGATGCGACGGCTGATGCGTGTCTCGATCCCCCAATATAGGTCAGGCAGGCCGACGTTGACCGCCGGATAAACCTGCCGGCGGGCTTGCCGGATGACAGTGGTGATTTCGCGGAAAGCCGATTTGTGCCCGGTTGGCGGGCTTGTCCTCAACGCGGCAGAATGTCGAGCCAGAGCGCGACGTTTGGGCCTATCGCGGTTCATGGCGGTGCGGCTGGCGCGACCATCCGGCTGATCTCGCCGCAGATTTTGGCGACGGAGTTGGTTTCGATTTGGCCAATTCTTTCTGGCAGCTTGGCAGCCGGAACTAGTTTCCTCGACGGCTTCATCTTGGGTAACCCAGAGAGTTGTAGGCCGAGGGGCCGAGTTATGCACGTGAAAAAGGGGGCAGAGACGAGCGACAAGATCTGATGCTCCCGTTGTTGGACCACGGTCCTGGTGAGGCCCATTCGTAGTGCGTGGCTACGCTGTTCGCTCGAGACAGGAACTGGTTTAGCCACCTCGCGGATCGCGGCGGCCGATGAGGGGCATCGGACTATGAAAAGGGAAAGGCGCCACCGGACCGGTGGCGCCCTTCGCGTGCGAGCCTGTCAATATTCTTACTGAACAGTGGTCGGGCTACCGGTGCCGGCCGTCTTGCCGCTGTCGGTGACGTCGGTGGCAGTGACGGTGAAGTCCGGTGGGCTGGCGGTGTTGAGCATCACCGAGAAGGTCTGGCTTCCATTGGCGAGTTTGGCATTCGCGGGCAAGGTGGCGCCAGAGTCGCTGCTGGTAATAGCGATTTCGTCGGTGGCAGGCACAACGTTCCAATACTGATCAACTGCGTTGACCGTGACGTTGAAGGCTACGCCCGCAGCCTGCACGGTGGGAGTGCCGGTCTTTCCCGTCGGAGTGTTAGGCGCGGAAGTTTCGCCCGGCATCAATACCTGCAATTTCACGAATGGATATTTCACCATCTGGAAGAAGGCCTTGTTGCCCTGGGGCAGAGCGCTGGCCAGCACCCCGCCGATCGTGTTGGTTCCCACCTGGTACTGGCCGCTGGCTGCCAGCTGTGTCCACGGGCCGGTCACGGAGGGAGCGACAGCCGGGTTGAAGCCAAAGGCTGGCAGCGACCACTTAATAAACCAAGCAGTCCCAGGGGCAATATACAGCACCTCGTTATCCGAGGTCTTGCGCCACGCGTATTTGTTGGTCAGGGTCGTGCCGCTGAAATCGTCGTCGATCGGGTTGGCAGTTCCGGAGATCGCGACGTGGCTGAAGGCGCCCGAGGCGTCGTTGTTATGGCCGTCGTTGTTGCCGTCGTTCTTGAAGCACCCGAATTGAACAAAAGAAGCGCTTGGGCTGAAGCTGTTGGCCACAGCTTCGTCAGGCAGCGTGAAATCGGCAGAAGTCATGCCCGGGCCGCTGAGGGAGCCGTGGGTGGCGTCGGTGAAGGTGACCGTCCAGGTCCCGAGTGCGCTCGGCGGGAATACCAACACGGGCACATTGGTTGCGTTGGCGTTGGGATAGTTGGTCTTCCATTGAATTTGCGCCATCGCGTCATAAGTCAAATTGGTGGTGATGATGTCGGCGTTGGTCGTGTAGGAGGTGGTGACATGATTCTCGATGCGGAAGATGAAGAGATCCGGACAAGCCCAATCCGGCGAACCGCCGGTGTCATTTCCGGCAGGAGCCGTGTCCTGGTTGACGATGTACATGTGGGCTTCGTAGCCGAGATGGGGAGCGACGGACGGGAAATCCGTGATCGTGAGGGAGTAGCTGACCGGGTAGCCACCCTGGGCGGTCCAAATGTACGAGGCGTTGGGAGCGGGAGTTGAAATGGCCTGGCGGTCCCATTGGCCACCCGATCCATCCATAGAGATCCTGACTCCAGGAATGCCGGCCTTGCTCAGGGAAACAACAGGCGGCGGCGTCGGTGCCGTGTTGGTGTTAGCCTCGAACCAGACATTGTCCAGCCAGAAAATGACTTGATTGGTAAGCCCGACGCCGTCCCATCCCGACCACATCTGGAGGCCGAGGATGCCAGTATTTGCGAGGGTCGCCTGGTTCGCGGCCACCGTCTGGTCAATGGGCATGACATAGTCGTGCCAAGTGCCGTAGTCGGAACCGACCCATTGGCTGTCGCTGGATGGGTTGATGCTAACGTCTCCACTCCAATTGGGCTGCCGGATGTGCGGGCGGATGGGGCCGAGTTGGCTATTGCCCCAGCCCGACAAATGAGCCGAGCTCGGGTCCACGTAGACGCTAAAGTGGAGTTGGGTGAACTTGGTCAAATCAAGCGGGGCCGGCAGAGCTGTCTCGAAGTCCGTCTGGTTGTCACCGGCGAGGGTGCTCAGGTCGAACGGGATTGTGACTTTCATCGAGCCTTCGCCACCGCCGACGGGTCCCCGGTTCATGCCGGGGTCAAACTCCGTCGTGCAGTGAGCGCCGCCGTAGTTGTAGTTCCACCCTTGGGTGGTACCGTCGTCGAACAGACTGACGATGTAATCCTGGTCGGATTGGGCCAGAGCGCGGTCGGCGCCGACAGCGAGGGCAAAGCCGATCAGCGCCGAAGGGAGCCATTGGCCTACGTTGGGTTTTAGTTGCATAAGGAATTTATGAGTTAATTAGTGTTCCTGATATGTGATTGCCATCGCGTGACGCCGGGTAGGCAAACGCAACGCGGGTGCGGAGAAGTGGCATCTCGACCCTGTGTGGCATGTTGGCAGATTATCCGAGCACGCCTGAGCATTGCAAGCACTGTTTATAGGATGAACTCAAAAGCAACCACGCCTTTCCTTCTTCGGAAGAAATCCAGCACCTCTTTTTCCAGCTTCATCGACTGTGTGTAACTAGGTACCATAACAAATGGATAATGGCCCGCCGGCGTGCTGCCTTATGATCTATGAATAGCCATCGTTGCTCACTCGGCGCCTCGCGTCGATCCGGCCCGAAGGCGCGCGCCCCTCTTCAGCTTCTTGCCCGTAGCCTGCATATTTCAGATCCCTTCACCTATTTTCGTTCGTAACAATCTACACGACAGATGTTTCCGTCAACACCTCCAAACCTGTTCAAAAACACACCCATTGATTACCAACCACTTCCACAGGCAGAGCCACAATTCGATTTGCCCGGCTCTGCCCTCGGCTTCGTTGACGTCTCAACGACCGTTGGCCCATGATCCTGACCTTCTTATGCTCCTCCGCCTAAGCCTAGCCGGTGCCGCCCTCATCTCGGCCAGCATTCTCACCCCGCGTGCAGCGGAGTTTCATGGTGCACCCTACGCCGGTGGCGACGTGTTTGCGGACACTTGGGTGGCTACCGACGCCTTGGGCCGGGGGTTGCCAGGCTTCAAAGAATGCGGACCGCCTAAACGGGACAAATGGGCCGGCATCTTCTACTGGACCTGGCACACGCCCGATCGCGGCGGCCCGAATGACAATACCAAGATCATCGGGGCCGCTCAGGGAGGAGCCCCGTCTTGGCCCACGAACCAGGCGGCACACCATTGGGGCGAACCGGAGCTTGGTTACTATATCATGACCGATCCATTCGTGATCCGGAAGCACGCCCAACTGCTCGTGGACGCCGGGATCGACGTCATCCTCTTCGATACCACCAATCCGCCGTTCACCTGGAAAGAGGAGTACGAGGCCTTGTGCCGCGAATACACCGCAATGCGGCGCGAGGGTGCGCGGACCCCAGCCATCGCGTTCATCGCCCCATTCTGGGATCCGGTCTCGATCACCGATCAGCTCTGGCGCGATCTCTACCAACCTGGTCTCTGGCGGGACCTCTGGTTTATGTGGGAGGGCAAGCCGCTACTGCTCGCGAACAAGGACTTCATCAAGAACGCCGCCATGCTGGATTTCTTCACGTTCCGCCGCCCAATGCCCGACTACTGGGTCGGACCTTCAGGTCCTGACCAGTGGAGCTGGCTGGAAGTTTATCCTCAGCACGTTTTTAAGAACAGCCGCGGTGAGGCCGAACAAGTGAGCGTGGGCGTGGCCCATAACGCCCTTCCCAACACGCCGGGGCCGGCACCGATGAGCCACCGTGCGGGCGCCATGGGGCGAAGCTGGCACGATGGCAAGAAGGACCCTCGGGTCGATGCGCTCAATTGGGGTCTGAATTTCGACGAGCAATGGCGGCGGGCGATCGAGGTGAACCCGAAGTTCGTCTTTATCACTGGGTGGAACGAATGGATCGCCGGACGTTACACCACGTGGAGCCACTACACCGATGCCGAGTGTTACTACCCAGGCGGGCTGTTTGTGGATGAGTACACCCAAGAATACAGCCGCGATTGCGAACCGATGCGCGGCGGGCACGGCGATAACTACTACTATCAACTAGCCTCTTGGGTGCGGCGGTTCAAAGGCGTGCGTGAGCGGCCGGTGGCCCGTGGCCCGAGCAGAATAGAAATCGACGGACAGTTCGCCGACTGGGACGCGGTTACCCCGGAGTTCAGGGATTCCATCGGCGATACATCGCATCGTGACCACAAAGGTTATGGCGATCTTGTTTATCACAACGAGACCGGGCGCAACGATTTCGTCATTTTGAAAGCCGCCTTTGACCAGCGGAAACTCTATTTCTTCGCGCAGACGCTTGACCGGATCACCCCGCGCACCGGCCGCAACTGGATGCTGCTGTTCCTCGACGTGGACCAAAATGCACGGACCGGGTGGCTAGGGTATGATTTTGTCGTCAATCTCGAGGTGTTGGGGGACAGGACGACCTCAGTGAAGGCGTGGCGCCAGGGCACTTGGGAAACCGTCGGTAAAGCCGACTACCGGGTTAACGGAAATGGGATCGAACTCGCCATTTCGAGGAAGCTCATCGGCTTGGACAAAGGAATGCCAACCTTCGACTTTCACTGGGCCGACAATATCCAGGGCTTCAGTGATGCGTCGGAGTTCGGGGTCAACGGCGACAGCGCGCCTGACCGTCGGTGCAACTACCGCTACGAAGTTGCGCCCTGAGCGGAGCCGCGTCGCCTGGCGGGTCGGGGCGTTTACGCTGCTTCGCCTCAGCCGACCAAGAGGCTTTGGAAACCGCCGGCCTCGCTGCAACAATCATCCGGAGGCGAACCAAAGGTCGCGGCCCGGATTCTGATGGAGATACGGCTCTGAGCCGCAGGAATGCTGAAGCCTCCTCAGTCGAACATTTTGCCCGGATTGAGGATGCCATTGGGATCGAGGACTCGGCGCAGGGCGCGCATCACGCGCATCTGGCCGTTCCCAGCGAAACTGGGCAGAACGGCCTTCTTGGCCAACCCAACGCCGTGTTCGCCCGTGATGGTGCCTCCCAATCGAATCGCCTCGTCGAAAATCTCTTTGAAGGCTTCCTCGACTCGGTGCATCTCAGCGGTGTTGCGCTCGTCGGTAAGGAAGGTGGGATGCAGGTTGCCATCGCCCATGTGGCCGAAGGTTCCTACCCGCAAGTCATGCTTCTTAGCCGTCGCCTCCACGAAACGGATCATCTTGGCCAGTTCGCTACGGGGCACGGTGGCGTCCTCGAGAATGGTGGTGGGCGCGACCCGGGCGAGGGCGGAGAATGCGCTGCGCCGCGCGCTGGCTAGCCGCGTCGCTTCGGCATCGTCCTTGGCCACGCGGACCTCCACGCATCCGCACTGCCGGCACAAGGCCTCCATGCGCGTGGCCTCCTCGTCGACGACTACTGGGTGGCCGTCGGTCTCCATCAGCAGGAGCGCTTCGCAGTTCAAGGGCAGCCCTATCTTCGCGAAATCCTCGACACACCGAATCGTGGTGCGATCCAGGAACTCGAGCGTGCAGGGAATGATCTGCGCCGCAATTATCGCCGAAACCGCCTCGGCGGCTTGGTCCATGCGGTCGAAGGTCGCCACCATGGTCTTCTTGGCGGCTGGTTTGGGGATTAGGCGCAAGAGCACTTTGGTGACCACTCCGAGCGTGCCTTCCGAACCGATGAAGAGATCCCGCAGCGAGTAGCCGGCGACGTCCTTGACGCATTTGTTGCCGGTCCAGAGCACTTCGCCATCTGGCAGCACCACTTCCATGCCCATCACGTAGTTGCGAGTCACCCCGTATTTGAGCCCGCGCAGTCCGCCCGAGTTCTCGGCCACATTGCCGCCAATCGTGGAAATCTTCATCGACCCTGGGTCGGGCGGATAGAACAGCCCGGCTGCGCTCGCGGCATCGGCGATGGCCAGGGTGGTGACGCCGGCCTCAGCGAGAAGTGTAAGGTTCGCTTTGTCGAGTTCGAGGATCGTGCCCATCTTCGCCAGGCAAAGGACGAGGCAATCCGGCGTCGGCAAGCTCCCGCCGCTGAGTCCGGTTCCCGAACCCCGGGTTACCACCGCAGTTTTGGTTTGGTTGGCGAGCTTGAGGATGGCGACTACTTCTGGCGTGGTGCGTGGCAAGACGATACAGCCGGGCATTTGGCGCATTGCTGCCGTCCCATCGAAGGAGTAGGGGATAAGATCCTCGGGGGCCGTGAGCACGTTGGCCGCTCCGACAATAGATCGCAATTGTGCAAGAAGGTCCGAGGGCATCATTTTCACTCATTAGACTGACGGTGCTCGAGTCGATGGTCAAGCAAACTGGCTTGCTTTCATCCCACACCCACTTCAGCCTTTGAACATGACTCCGAGTGCCGAATCGGCCCCAGGGCCATCGCCCGAGATCGTGGAACTCAATGCCAAGCTCTCGCGCATGCGCCACGACGTCAACAATCACTTGGCGTTGATCGTCGCGGGGGCCGAATTGTTGGTGCACCGGCCCGAGATGGCACCCCGCATTGTGCCCACACTCCTGGCTCAACCGCGCAAAATCACCGAAAGTATTCAGGCGTTTTCGGAGCTATTCGAAAAGACGTTTCATATCCCCAGGAAAGACGCGCCGGATTCGCCCTAAGGCGGATCCCTAGCGGCGGAGAGTTCTCAAGCCGTCCCGTGTTGCCGGGTGTAGAGGAACAGCCATCCCGATGCAGCTAGCCAAAGTGGAGAGGAATCGACACTGGGTGCCACCCGCCCGAGGGCGAGGAAAGCCGCGACGTGCCCCAAACCGTTGGCGAACATCAGCACGCCGAACGCGTAGGCGGCCGGCCGCACCCACCTAAAAGCAGGACTTGACCACTCCGCCATCAACGCGCAGCGCAGCGCCATTGGTTGCGGAGGAAAGCGGGCTGCATACGTAGGTGACAAGGTTGGCTACCTCTTCGGGCGTGGCAAAACGCTTCAACAGCGAACTGGGACGGACCGAGGCGAAGAACTCCTTCTCAAAATCGCCAAAGGGCTTGCCACCACTGAGCTGAGCCACGAACTCGTTCACCCCGTCCGAGCGAGTTGGTCCGGGGAGCACAGCATTTACCGTCACGCCCGTGCCCGCGCATAACTCAGCCAGTCCGCGCGAGACGGCCAATTGGGCGGTCTTGGTGGTTCCATAGTGAACCATCTCTGCCGGGATCTGAACGCCGCTCTCGCTGCTGATGAATACAATTCGGCCCCAATTCCTTTGCTTCATCCCGGCCAAATACGCTCGGCTCAAGCGGATGCCACTGAGGACATTGATTTCAAAGAACCTGAGCCACTCCGAATCGGGAATGTCTTCAAACGCCTTGGGCTCAAAGATCCCCAGGTTATTCACCAGGATCTCGACTGAGGGAAAGCGCTTCACCAGGAGTTCCGCTGCCGCGGCTGTTCCCAAGTCGCCCGCGAATCCTTCCAATTGGGCGTCCGGCATTAGTGTCCTTATTCGGCTGATTGCCTGGTCCACCGTTTCTCGTCCGCGCCCGGTCACGATGACCTTCGCGCCTTCGCGTGCCAACGAAGCGGCAATGGCAAACCCAATTCCTTTGGTCGAGCCGGTGACCAAAGCCAATCGATTTTGAAGCTGGAGATTCATAGATCAAAGTCTGATCAGACCCGTTGGTTGACTCTAACCGAGTGATTCTCACTAGGCAACCACGGCCACATCAGTCTCGATCTTTCGGTCAATGTTCACCTTTCCGCGCAACCACTGAGAATGGATCCGGGGTCACGAGGGCCCGCGCCTGTCCCGGCAGGATCGGTGCTAGCCTGGCTACAAAGCTTAGATTAGGGGTGGGTGGTTGGATCGCGCACCCACGGTCAACCGAAACTTTGTTTATGAGGAACCGATCTATTGTGGTCCTACTGATACAGGGGCGAAGCCATCAGCCGTGTGGTCTAGACCCAGGCGAATCACGGTATCGATATCCTGCTTCCCTTCCGAGGGGATGGAGATGCGGATCGCTTCCCCCGTTTGCTGTACCTTTACACTACCACCGGTTAAGACCCGAGCGGACAGAACGCGTGCTGGAATCGCGGGAAGCGTGAGGCCGTGCGCGGGCCATTGGAACACATGGAGGTAAACCGTCTTGTCTCGGTAAGTGCTAGCTCCCCAGCCACCTGGTTTGAAGGGCCCGCCTCGCGTTCGGTAGATCGTCTTGCCGTAACGTTTCATCCAGGCCCCCATCTCTTGGAGTTCCGTTGCCTGGCGGGCCTCGATCTCGCCGTTGGGCATCGGTCCTACATTGAGCAACAAGTTCCCGTCCCCCCCGGCGCATTGGACCAGGGTCTGGATGCATTCCTTGAGGGATTTCATTTTATCATTTGGTTTCCAGGCCCATTGCTGGCAGATCGTCATGCAGCTTTCCCACGGACGCTGATTGTTAAAAGCACCGATCTGCTGCTCGGGCGTGTCGTAATCTCCCGGGTTTTGCTCAGGCTGGTTGGTCGTGCCGGCCATACCTTCGCGACCTTTGCCCACGCGGTTGTTGACGATGACGCTAGGTTGCAAGCTGCGCACGTAGCGATAGAGGTCCTCGCCGTAAGCTGCTGTCCATGGGGCCTCCCATTCACCGTCAAACCACAGGATCCCTAGCGGTCCGTAGTTGTGTACCAATTCGGCCAGTTCATTCTTAAGGTATTGACGATAGTGGTCCATGTTCGCCCCCGGTTTGGCGGTCTTCCCGCCCGGGCTGCCTTGAGGGTAGTCCGGGTGGTGCCAGTCGCAGATTGAATGATAGGCGCAAAACACCAAACCCTGCCGTTTGCATGCGGTTGCCAGCTCCTTCACCACGTCCCGGTGCAGAGGAGAATGCATGACGTTGTAGTCGCTGTAAGCCGAGTCCCACAGGCAGAAACCGTCGTGGTGCTTGGTCGTGAGCACGACGTATTTCACCCCGGCTGCCTTGGCGAGGTTGACCCATTCGTTGGCGTTGAATTTGGAGGGATTGAATTGGGTGTACAACTGGTCGTAATCCTCGATCGACACCTGGTCCCCGCGCGACCACCCGATTTCTGTGCCGCGGAGACTCACCGGCCCCCAATGGATAAACATCCCGAACCGCGCCTCTCGCCACCAATCAAGGCGGTGATCCTGGTCGGGTGCCGCGCCCACTGCCCCCTGAAGTCCAACCACGAGGATCATCAAACCGAGATACAGCAGGTCCGGGAGGGCTGAACGTCTGGAGTTCAGCACTTGCATGGGCTTAGCGTGTTTACCCTCGCGACGAGAGTTTGACAAAAGTGCTCGGGCGGAGGGCCGGTTTCCAGGTTCTTGCTTGAGGAGGCAAACTAATTGATCCATGGTAGAACATTACGGTGGCCTCGGGCTCGGTGCACGAGAAAAATCCCTGTTCTGGCCTGAGGATTGGAAAGCAGAGGGAACGCGAACCCGTGACCTGAGCGTCCAGGCTCTTCTAAAAGCGCTCGACAACCTCCCATCCTCTCCCCAAAATGTTGAAAACCGATTTGGCAAGATAAACTCAGAAATAAGCATGAAGCAGACAGCACTCACCTCGTCTTCGGCCCGCTGGACCAGCGCGGCCTTCTTGAGCGTCCTTTTGGGCGCCACCCTCGCCACTGCCCAACCAGCACCCGGCGCGCCTCAACCGACCACTCCCGGCGGCGTCCCTCCCGCCATCGCCGCGCCACGGCCTGCTCGCCCCTACACTCCCAGCGGCCCTCTGGCGGACCTGACTGAGGAGCAAGAGACTGCTGTGCGCGAGGCGTTTGCCCCGGTCCAGAAGGAAAACGCGGCGTTGTTATCCAAACTCACGCCTGCCCGCAAAGAACTCAACGAGGCTCTATTCGCCGAACCAGTGAATGAGGCCACCATCCGCGAGAAGGCCATGGCCCTCGGCAACATCGAGAGCGAGATCGCCCTCAACCGGGCACGCGCCCTGGCCAAAGTCCGCTCGGTGCTCAAGCCGGACCAACTGGCCAAGCTAAAGAGCATGGGGCCCAATGTTTTGGACCGGTTGGCGTTCCCCCCGCGTCGCCCCATGCCGCAACCGGCACCAGCCGCGCCTGGCGGTGCACCGACGGCCCCTCCTCCAACCGCACCCGCGCCTCGCCAATAATCGTCACGGGCTCAGGCTCAAGCGCTCGGGCGATGGCTTTGCGCTGTTGGCAAGGCCCGCGACTGTGGCACAGTGCGGGCCGTGGACCGGGATGATGCTGAACTTATCGCCGCTATTCGCCGTGGAGACACGGCGAGTTTCGAGCCGTTGGTCCAGAAGTATCAGCCCAGGATTTTTGCTACCGCTCGCCGGTACGCCCGCCGCGAGAGCGAGGTCGAGGACATCGTTCAGGAGGTGTTCATTAAGGCCTTCCACAAGCTGGACACTTACCGGGGCGAGGCGCCCTTCGAGCACTGGCTGATGCGTTTGGCGGTGCGCACTTGTTACGACTTCCTGCGTGGCCACCAGCGCAACCGCGAAACTGCGTTCTCGGACATATCCGCGCCCGAAAGCGACTGGTTGGAGCGGTTCGCGACTGAGCCGCAAGCTGCTCCCGAGAATGCTGCGGCTGCCCGTGAGTTGGTGGACAAGGTGTTAAGCCAACTGTCCCCGGCAGGCCGTCTGGTGATCACGATGCTCGAACTGGAAGAGCGCAGCGTCAAAGAAATCGCGGCGCTCACCGGCTGGTCCGTTCCCTTGGTCAAGGTGCGCGCCTTCCGCGCTCGCGCCGAGATGCGAAAGTGTCTAGAAAGAATGGCGAAGGACAAGTATGTGTAACCCTATTCGGAGTGTCTCCGTCTTGTTTGGTTGGGCTTATGGATATCGAGAAGTTGCAGACTAAATTGTTGGCCATTGCCAGGGCTACCCCTCCGGACGATCGTGTCCCTTACGCCTTCGAACAGCGCGTTATGGCCCATTTGCGTGCCGCCCCTCGACTCGATCGGTGGGGTTTGTGGGCCAACGCGCTTTGGCGTGCCGCGATGCCGTGTCTGGGCCTCGTCCTTCTCTTAGGCGCATGGACGCTTGCGTCGTCCGCGCTAAACCTCGGTGACCCATTGGGTTCCGCGCTGGAAAACACCATCTTCGCAAGCGTGGACACTTCTGGAGAATCTTGGTGACGCCCTGGAAGGCTATTCTCGCTGCTTTGGTGATTTTCCTGACCGGCGCGGTTTCGGGCGGAATGGGGATGCAAATCTATCTCAATCACACCGCTCACTCACCCCCGGTGCGACTCCCACCGATGGCAATGCGTCTCCAGTTCCTTCACCGCCTCAGCGCCAAACTTGGGCTGACCCAGGAGCAAAGTGAGCGCATCGATCAGATCGTGCGCGAGGGCCAGCAGCGCATTCAGAAACTCTATGAGCCGGTGTCTTCTACCGCCGAGGAGGAGATGCGCTCAATCCACCGGCACATCGAAGCTGAACTGACCCCGGATCAACGCAAGCAATTCAACGAGTTGCTCCGCGAGCGCCGCTCGCAACGCCCTTGGCTCCGGCGCGATGGTGGCAACCCCAGTGGCCCCGGCCCAAAAGGCCAGCCGACTAACCCCACGTCTTATTTCGCCCCGCCGCCGCCCCCCACTCTGCCTAGCCCGCGCGACGCCGAGGCTGCCCCTAAGCCGTTTTAGCCAGACACGGCCGCCACAATCGCCTCGCGTCCGCTGTGCGCTATAATCCGGACGCGGGTTCCCCGAGGCAGCATTTCCCCTTCCGTGATCACGTCGACAATCTCCTCCCCGAACTGGGCCTTCCCGCCAGGCCGCAGAACCGAGAGAGCAATGCCTTGGTCGCCCACGCGAGAGGCCTGTTTCTGACTCTCTGCCGCGACCGAGACTGTTCCGCTGGCAGAATGGCTCACCAGCACGGAGTAAATCGAAGTGCGTGGAAGCCACCGGCTCAGCGCCAGGATCGCCAAAAGCGATCCTAGTCCAGCGTAGCTTAGCGTCTTAACCGGCAATTCTAACTGGGGCAAACTGGGCAGGGGTGGCATCCCAGGGTAAATATCCACCAAAGCCATGACCAGGGAGATTAACATCAGGAGCGAGCCGGCAACTCCGAGGGCGACCGTCCCCGGGAATGCGAGGAGTTCCAGGCCCACCAGGATCAGCCCCAGCAGAAAGATCGCCGCCCACTCCAGGCCGGAGAGTCCGGCAACGTAGTTTCCCAGGAAATACAAGGCGATCCCGCACAGCCCAACAATCCCCGGGAGAATCACGCCAGGGGTCTTGAACTCGATGTAAATGCCCGCCGCGCCGATGATCAACCAAAGCCAGTCCAGGGCATTGATCCAACTGGCCAGACGCTCAGCCCCCGTGGGCTGAATGGTGATATGCTCCGCACGCGCGGCACCGAGGCGGTCCAGCAGCCCGTCCAGGGTCTCAACCGTGCCCAAAGACAGCAACGGTTTCGGGGGATCACCATATTCGGTTTCTGCTTCCCGATTGGTCAAAGTGAGGATCTTGCCCTTGGGATTTAAGACATGGCCGTCGACCACCAGCTCAGTTTGTTTATCGATCATTGCCTGCACCACTTCAGCATTGTGGCCGTGTTTCTGGGCGTAAGTCCGAACCTCTGCGCTGATCGCGGAAGTCATCTTCACCTCAACGGTGCTGGGCATTTCCTGAACCCCCGCGCCGCCAGGCGCGATCATGATCGGCGCCGCCGCCCCGATGACCGTCTCGGGAGCCATGAAGATCTTTTGAGTCGCGACCGCGATCATGGCTCCTGCGGAGAATGCCTTGCGGTTCACGTAGGTCACGGTTTCGCCGGGGAACTGGTTCAAGCTTTCGATGATCTGGACCATTGCATCGACTCGTCCGCCGTCGGTTTCCATGTCCACGACCAGCAACTGGGCCTTGGCGTCCATGGCGGCCTTGACGCCGCGTCGGACCACGTAGACCAGGGGGGTAGAAATGTCTGAGCGGATGGGCAGGACGAAAACCTTCTGGATGGGTGGCGGTTCCCCGGCTGGGCTGGGCAGGGGACAGAGCAAAGCCAGAAACGCCAGCCAGATCACCAACAGGCGGTTTCTCATAGAGGCAACGCTACGCCTCTTTCGATGCGCTCGCAAGACCACTCATTCAGGCGGCAAGTTGCTGGTATCGAATCCCGTTCATGCTCGACGGATTAGCATTGGTGTTTCCTGGCAGGCAGATCTTGTTCGGGAAACTCCTCCCTTCGAAACCCATTGCATTAGCGTAATATTGAGTAAGGCGATTTTCTGCCGCCGCAACCAACCACGAAAGCAGAGAAGCATTGGGGTTCTTCGACCTCCGGTTTTAAGCTCGACCCCATGGTTCCGACGCGGTTAATAACAGCTTAGCCTTCGTCAAACGGGCGCTTCGAGCCGGGAATGACGAATAGGCCCAAGCTGATGATCCGCTGCCAACTACGATGAACCTCGGGCTAGGGAAAGCACCGGCTCGTGCTAGCTTGCCTACCGAACCGAGCCAGGGTGGTACTCTGATCCGTCGATCCTTCAAGACGGCCCTGCTTGCGATCGGGTGGCTGGGCACTTGTGTTCTTGCCCGGGCCGACACTAGCAACAGCGCGCCCCCGTTTGCTTTTGAATCGGTGCCCGGAGCGCAATGGCACTTTGATGGTCCGCTTGGTTCACGGATTAAAGCGAATATCGAGAACTGGCTCTTGCCTGCTCCGCGGTCAAACCCGGGCATGATCGAGATGTTTCATTTGCGAGATCGGAAACCCGTTCCAAACCTGGTGCCGTGGGCGGGCGAGTTTGTGGGGAAGTATTTGCTCTCCGCGATCCCGTTGGCGCGCTTGCCCGGCAACGATCAGCTCAGACAAACCGTTGAAAGCGTCGTCGCCCAACTCATCGCCAGCCAGGCCGAAGACGGTTACCTGGGCCCGTTCCCACGGGCCGATCGCCTCCGCGGTAACTGGGATCTGTGGGGTCACTACCACTGTCTGGAGGCCTTATTGCTCTGGCACGATTGGCAGCACGATGGCGCCTCCTTGCTCGCGTGCCGTCGCTCGGCGGACCTGATGTGCCGAACTTTTCTGGATGGCAGCTTCAGGGTGGTCGATGCCGGTTCGCCGGAAATGAACATGGCGGTGATCCACGTCCTCGGGCATTTGTACCGGCTCACTTCAGAGCCGCGCTATCTCCAGTTGATCCACCAGATCGAGGCCGATTGGCAAAAGGCCGGCGATTATTTCCGAACCGCCCTAGGGAACCTTGAGTTCTACCAGACCCCTCGACCTCGTTGGGAAAGCCTCCACGACTTGCAGGGGTTGGTGGAACTGCACCTGATCTCCGGTGACCCACGCTATCGCCAAGCGTTTGAGCACCACTGGCGCAGCATCGATCGTAACGACCGGCGCAACACCGGGGGCTTCTCCTCTGGCGAACAGGCGACGGGAAACCCGTACGCTCCCACGGCGATCGAAACCTGCTGCACGGTGGCCTGGATGGCGCTTTCGCTCAACATGCTGCGACTGGGAGGCGAGGAAAGCGTTGTCGAGGACCTTGAGTTAGCCACCTACAATGCGGCTGCCGGGGCGCAGCATCCCAGCGGGCGCTGGTGGACTTACAACACTCCCATGGATGGAAAGCGCGAGGCGTCCGCCCATACCATCGTGTTCCAGGCAAGGGCCGGCACGCCCGAACTGAACTGCTGCTCAGTAAACGGCCCGCGCAGCCTGGCCATGCTCACCGACTGGACCGTGATGCGTTCTACCAACGCGTGGGTCGTGAACACCTACGGTGAATGGTCCTTCGCCGACCGGGCAAAGGACCCAGGCCTTGCCTTGACCTGCGAAGGAGACTACCTGCGGGACGGCGTGGCCCACCTCCGAGTTCGGGAGGCCGGGAGGGGGCCAACGTACGTTAGGCTGCGCATCCCCTCGTGGTCAACCAAGCCGAGCGTCGTTCGCAACGGCCGCGCGATCAACCCAATTCGACCCGGGGAATATGCGACCATCGAAGTGCATCGCGGGGACGTGATCGACCTCAGGTTTCATCCCGTTTTGCGCTTTATCCAGGGGGCCAACGAGGCGCTCAACAAGGTCTCGATCTATCGAGGGCCTTTATTGCTGGCATATGACCAAAACCTCAACGATTTCGACGAGCAAAACGTTCCTGAGCTGGATCTCGGACGCTTGTCTGAGGCCAAGCTGGTGAGCACACCCAGGGATGCGAAGCCCAACTCGGATTACTCGCAGGGCCTTTGGTGTTTGATTGACGTACCGGCGCGCGATGGCAGGAGTCTTCGGCTCTGCGATTTTGCCAACGCCGGCGCGCAGGGTGAGAGCTACCGATCCTGGTTGCCGGCCTCCACTTCCATAAACCGATAGTTACCGTGAAGCACCTATCCACACCCAGACAATTGGCTCTTGTTCTAGCTTGCGCCGTTCTCACGTTGGCCAGCAGTCAAGCCGACGATTGGCCCCAATGGATGGGACCCCAGCGCGACGGCGTCTGGCGCGAGACCGGAATCGTTGAGCGGTTTCCGACCAATGGTCTGCCGATTCTCTGGCGTGCCCCAGTTCATGCTGGATATTCCGGTCCGGCGGTCGTGGGCAAACATCTTTTCATGCTCGACCGCGAGGCCGGGCAGATGGCTCCTCGCAAGAAGGGAGACAAAAGCAAGCCCGAGGTGCCGGGCGATGAACGCGTGCTTTGTTTGGACGCCAAAACCGGCAAGCCAGTTTGGGAGTACCGTTACGATTGCCCGTACACGATCGCCTATCCCACCGGGCCGAGGACGACCCCAGTGGTCGCTGGCGGAAAGGTGTTCACGCTCGGCGCGATGGGTGACCTACTCTGCCTAAACGCGCAGAATGGAGCCCTCATCTGGTCACGCCACTTTCTCACCGATTTCCACCTCGATTCCGCGCCAGTATGGGGTTGGGCGAGCCATCCGTTGCTCGATGGCGACCGGCTGATTTGCTTGGTCGGGGGCAGCAACAGCGTGGTCGTTGCCTTTGATAAGGACACCGGCAAGGAACGCTGGAGCGCCCTGAGCGCGCAGGAGATCGGTTACGCTCCGCCGGTAATCTACCGCGTTCACGGCCAGAGGGAGCTGATCGTTTGGCATCCCGACGCGGTAAACGGCCTTGACCCCAAAACCGGCAAACTCCTGTGGTCGCAGAAATATCCCGTTGCGGCAAAACCGCAGCGTCCCGAGGTCACTATCGCTATGCCCCGGATGGTGGACGACCGATTGTTTCTAACCTCCTTCTACCAGGGCGCCCTGATGCTCCAACTGACGCCGGGTGGACCAAAAGTTCTTTGGGATCGCCATAGCTCCAGCAAATCCGAGATGAACGACGGCCTCCACTCGGTCATGTCCACGCCCATGTTCGACGGCAATTGCGTCTATGGAACTTGTGGCTTTGGCGAACTGCGGTGCCTGGACGCCAAAACGGGTGACCGCCTTTGGGAGACCTACGCCGCAAACGGCGGGACCAATGCCTTCCTCGCGACGGCGTTCCTCACCCAGCACGCCAACGGCTGTTTCGTATGGAATGACCAGGGTGAGCTCATTTTGGCCAAGCTGCTTCGGCAGGGATTCCAGGAGATTAGCCGCGCCAAGCTGCTCGAGCCTATCGAGGACGCTCGTGGTCGTAACGTGGTCTGGTGCCCACCAGCCTTCGCCAATCGCTGCGCCTATATGCACAACGGCAAGGAACTGATCTGCGTCTCCTTGGCCGCCAAGCCGAGTTAAGGTTCCAGCCGTTGCAGCGCGCTAGCAGGGTCCGGCTGGGGGGGGGGTTGCTATCGGCAACACGCGGCCGCTCGCCCATCCCGGACCGGTGAAGGGCTCAGATAAGGAATGCCCAGCGCCAGGCCCCGCAGGATCAATAACAAGCTCAAGGCTACCACGCAGGTTGGCATTACCTGCTGAATCCTAAATCGGGCCACCCTCTGCAGCCAGGATCCCCCGAGCCCGATCGTAAGCATCATCGGCACTGTTCCTAGTCCGAACACCAGCATGTAGCTTGCCCCGCCGATCAAGCCCCCGGTGGCCGCCGCTCCCGCACAGGCTACGTACACCAGGCCGCAGGGCAGGAGACCGTTTAGTCCACCGAGCATAAGTTGGGAAGTCCACCCGGGCCGGTGCAACAGTCGCCCCAGCGCCGACTTCAGGTAGCTGACGGCCCGAATCGGCGCGGCGCTCAATGGCAACCAGCGTCCCAGGGCCCAAACCGCCAGCACCGCCACGCCCAATCCGAGCGACACCCAGCGCTGGAAGCCTGCAAAAATCAACGCCTTGCCGGCCATTCCAAATGCGAGGCCGAGCAACATGTAAACAGCCAAGCGTCCCAACTGATGAACCACTTGGCTACGCACCAAACGACGTTGCTGGCGACGAGCCCCGGACAAAGCGACCATCAACGGGCCGCACATGCCCGCACAATGCAGGCTGCCAGCCAGCCCTAGAATCAAGGCGCTCCACGCTTCCATTGTTTACGAGCTCGACCTCTTCACCACTATGTCCTGATCGTGGAAGTAATCCTGATCGGCGACCGACCAAAACACACGAATTCTCCATAGACCTTCAAGCAACGGTTTCGCATCCAGCACTTGGGTGCCCCCTTGGTCCGGCTCCAGGACAAACTCCCGGTCCAATGTCGCTGCCGATGGCCGGTAGAGTTGAACCTTCCCCGAGGAATGGTGCTGCGCTTGTTCGGCCGGCATTGAAATGCGGATTTGTTGTTTGGCTGTGTCAAAGGTTACGCGCATGTCGGCGTGGCTCTCCTGGGTACGAGCCACTCGATCGATTTGCTTCTGGAATCGCAGTTCCTCCCCGTAGTAATCCGCGCTTACCAGGTCCACCTTTTGCGATGCGCTGAATACAACCAGGCCCACTGTGGCCGACCCAAAGATCAGGAAGACCAGAATGATGGCGATCGGCCAGGGGTTGATTCTCCGAGTTATTACTTTCATCTGTCCTTTCCAGTTCCGTTAGTGTCATCCCTTGGCCCAACAAACACCGTACGCAACGTCTGCACACGTTTGGTACCCTGATATGCTCCAAGCACAAGGCCTGTATTTGCGGAATGAACCGATCCTTGTGGAAGCGTTATGAGCACTGACGTGTTGGCCAGCCCCTGGGCGGGAACTACCAACTCGTTTCCGATCACATTGACCTCGCCTTCCATGTTCTCCAGCTTGAGGGTGATGCGGATTTCATGGTTGGTTTTGTTGATCACCTTGAGCAAATACAGGTTGTTAATGCGGTTGTCCGCTGTCTGGTTGTAGAGGGCACCTGGGGCGCGGAGCAACGTTGTGCCCACGTCCGCCCGCGTGAGCAACATGGCGGCCAGCACGCAGCCTAACCCGATCAGGACGGCGGTGTAGCCAATCAGCCTGGGAGCCACCTTTAGGCCCTCCCCTCGTTCAATCCCATTGAGCGAGGTGTAGCCGATAAGCCCGGTGGGAAGCTGGACTTTGCGCATGACCGCGTCGCATGCGTCGATACACGCGGTGCAGTGGACGCATTCCATCTGGGTGCCATCACGAATATCGATGCCCGTGGGGCACACGGACACACATTGCCGGCAGTCGATGCAGTCGCCCATGCCACGCTGCTGCCGCTCGAGCCGGCTTTCGGCCCGGTGCAGCCGCCCCCTCTGTTCTCCTCGTCGGTGGTTATAGGCCACGATGATGGTGTTTTCATCCAAAAGCGACGCCTGGAGACGGCCGTAAGGACAAATGAAGGTGCACGCCTGCTCCCGGAAGCGGGCAAAGATACCATAGAATATTAGCGTGAATGCCACCATGAATCCAAGACCCTCCAAGTGGCGCCGTGGGTCATCGGTGATGATCTGGAAAAGCTGCTCGGTTCCAATGATGTAGCTCAGCAGGGTGTTGCCGATGATAAACGAGAGTGCCAGGAAGACAGCTTGTTTGCCGGTTTTCTTTGCGATCTTTCTCGCAGTCCACGGCGCTCGGGCCAGGGCCCGCTGCTCGGTCGCGTCGCCTTCAATCAGATACTCGATCTTGCGAAACACCATTTCCATCAGCAGCGTCTGCGGACAGGTCCAGCCGCACCATAAACGCCCAAACGCCGCCGTGAACACGGCGATGCCGGTCAGGAACAGCAGCATCCCAATCGCGAAGATGGCCACGTCCTGGGGCCAAAACACCTGGCCCAGGATCACAAACCTCCGCTCTACGATGTTGAGCAGCAGCAGGGGATTGCCCCCGATCCGCACGAAGGGCCCAGCGAACATGACCAACAACAACAAATAGCTGACCCAGGTCCGCGCCCGATAGTATCGGCCTTTTGGCTTCCGCGGGTAGAGCCATTTTCGATGCCCCTCCTTATCGGCGGTGGTGAGGTGATCTCGAAAATCGCCCCAATTAATCTCCCGGGTGGGAGATGTGCTTGGAGCTTCAGTATCCAGCGGGCTGGGCATGAGGGCTTTCACTACAAATTTGAAACCTCACATTTGAGATCTCGAGCCTACCGGCTCACTCATAGGGGTTCGGGGCCTCTACGGCCGGAGCCTGGTTTTCGGGCGGCTTTGGTTTCTTAGGCTTCGTGCCGCGCAGGGTGTAGATGTAGCTTCCCACCGCGTGGACCTCTTGCGGTTTGAGGAACGTCTTCCAAGTGACCATCCCTTTCTCGGGCACCCCATTCCAGATGATCTTGAGGTTGTCGGAGAATTTCGGCCCGTGAATCCAATAGTCGTCGCAGAGATTGGGCCCTACCAATCCGCCGCCGTCGGGAGCGTGGCAGGGAGCGCACATCCGCGAGAAAATGTTCTGCCCGAGCGCCACGACCGCCGGATCCTTCGACGGTTCCATGGAGGCCATCGACTCTTCGAACTTCGCCAGCGAGGCTCCCTTGATCTGGTCGCCCACCAGCATTTCCTTCTTGTACTCGGCCTCCATCAAGTTGCCCGCATGCAGCACGTGGTAATAGAACATGTACACCACTGCGAACGCGATGGTGATGTAGAACAGCCACACCCACCACGTGGGCAGTTTATTATCCAGCTCGCGGATGCCGTCCACCTCGTGGTCCAGCAGAAGGGGATCGTGGGGATCATTCATGGGATTCGGGTCCTTTCGGAGAGATTTGAGAATTCGACTCCAGAGGCAGCTCGCTCATGGTGCTCAAATACGGCTTCTTTAGCCGCCAGGCCCATACCAGCATTCCTCCGAAGAAAACGAAGAAGATGAGAATCGAGATCACCCCAAAGACCCCGATGCCACCGATTGCGCTTAGAACGTTTTGAATCATAACCTTTGTCAATTGCGGGCCGCGGTCGGCGCAGTGGTCCCGTCTTGAGAAGTGACGGTAGGCGTCACTGCGGGTTTGGCAGACTTGATATCAGTGCCCAGTCGTTGCAGATAAGCGATCAGGGCGATGATCTCCCGGTCCGGCGCCGCGTTGACCATGCCTGTCTTGAGGTTCAGCGCCACCTTAGCGGCCTGCGTTTCCAGTTGTTTCTGGGCGATTTGCTCGAACCCTGACGGATAGGGCACGCCCACTTTGCGCAACGCGCCAATCCGCGCCGGTAGAGAGGTGGTGTCGAGCTTCTGCGACAAGAGCCACGAGTACCGAGGCATGATCGATCCAGGGGAGGTCAGCCGCGGGTTGTCCATGTGGTTGTAGTGCCACGCGTCAGGGTATTTACCCCCCACGCGGTGAAGATCGGGCCCCGTCCGTTTCGAGCCCCAGAGGAAAGGGTGGTCATACACGAATTCACCCGCCTTGGAGTATTCCCCGTAACGTTCCGTTTCCGAGCGGAACGGCCGAACCATTTGCGAATGGCATCCGACACAACCCTCGCGGATGTAAATGTCGCGGCCCAGGACCTCCAGCGCAGTGTACGGCTTTACGCTCGAGATCGTCGGTACGTTCTGCTTCACCATGAACATCGGAACGATTTCCACCAGCCCGCCGATGAGGACCGCAACGACCGCCAGCACGGTGAACGTAAGCGGCTTGGCTTCCAACCAGCGGTGTTTCCCGCCATGCACCGCATGGCCGCTCTCGGGTTCCAACCGTGGGGCTTGGGTCTCGGTGTCGGGCACAAACTGGCCGCTTTTGGCCGTCCTATAGAGGTTAAACGCCATCAGGATCACGCCGACGATATACAGGCTGCCCCCGAGCGCCCTGAGTTTATACATCGGGATGATTTGAATCACCGTCTCCAGGAAATTGGGGTACTGCATGAAACCATCGGTCGTGAATTGTTTCCACATCAGTCCCTGTGTGATCCCGCTCCAGTACATCGGCACTACGTAGAACATCATCCCGAACACCGCGATCCAGAAATGATAGTTGGCCAGCTTGGTGGACCAAAGCTTGGTATTGTAGAGCCGCGGAAAGATCCAATACAGCACGCTGAAGGTGAGAAACCCATTCCAACCCAGCGCCCCGGTATGCACGTGGGCAATGGTCCAATCCGTATAATGCGAGAGGGCATTGACGCTCTTAATCGCCAAGGTCGGGCCTTCCAACGTCGCCATCCCGTAGGCGGTGACGGCCACCACCATGAACTTGAGCATGGGATCTTCCCGGACCTTGTCCCAAGCTCCCCGCAGGGTCAGCAATCCGTTCAGCATGCCACCCCAGGAGGGTGCTATGAGCATCAGCGAGAACACCATGCCCAGCGACTGCGCCCAATCCGGCAGGGCCGTGTAAAGCAGGTGGTGCGGTCCCGCCCATATATAGACGAAGATCAACGCCCAAAAATGAATAATAGAAAGCCGGTAGGAAAACACCGGCCGATTCGCCGCCTTCGGCAGAAAGTAATACATCATCCCCAGGTACGGCGTGGTCAGAAAGAAGGCGACCGCGTTGTGTCCGTACCACCACTGGACCAACGCGTCTTGCACTCCGGCGTAGATGGAATAGCTCTTGAACCAGCCGGCTGGGACCTCCATCGAATTGACAATGTGGAGGACCGCCACGGTCAGCGCCGTGGCGATGTAAAACCAGATCGCTACATACATGTGCCGCTCTCGCCGCACCATGATCGTCCCCAGCAGATTGATCGTGAAAACCACCCATATCACCGCAATCGCGATGTCGATCGGCCATTCCAGTTCCGCGTATTCTTTGCTGCTGGTCAGACCCAGCGGCAGCGTGATCGCCGCTGCCACGATGATCGCGTTCCAGCCCCAGAAATTCACCCAGCTCAGCATGTCGCTGAACATCCGTGCTTTGCATAGCCTCTGAAGGGAATAGTAAATGCCCATGAACATCCCGTTGCCTACGAACGCGAAAATCACTGCGTTGGTATGCAGAGGGCGGAGTCTGCCAAAGGTGACAAACTGAATGTCAAAATTGGCCGTGGGGAAAAAAAGCTGGGTAGCAATAAGCAGGCCTACGCTCATGCCTACCAAACCCCAGACCACAGTGGCGATGGCGAACGCCCTAACGATCCGGTTATCGTATTTGAAGGTTTCGATGTTCATTCTTTTCTGTCGCTTTGTCGGGTTGTAGAGGGACTGGACTGGAAGCTGATATGCGAGTCTGGCAGTTGCTTGGCCGGAATGCCCGTAGGGCTCGGCGTTCTGTGGGGGCTCGGTTTCAAGATAGGGTCCTCCGCCAGGACACGCATGGATGGTGTGCACGTGTCGTCGTACTGTCCGGATTTGACCGCCCAGATGAAGCCTGCCAGGAACGCCAGCGCAACCACCAAACTGATGGGGATGAGGACGTAGATCGCGCTCATATGGCGGAGGCGGCGTGTTCGGCTTCCATTTGCGGTGAGAGGTGGTGGTGCGTGTTTGAGCCCCCGTCCGCACCGCTGACGGAGCCCCCGGTGGGAGCGGCAGCTTGCGCGCTTATCGTTGCACTCGATGCCGTTTTGCGATCGTCAACGTTGGCTGTTGAGAGTGCCCCAAATCCGCGCGCGCGCCAGGTCGTGGCGCAGCAGGCGAACACCACCACCGACACCGAGCTCAGGGGCATCAGAATCGCGCAGATTATGGGTGAAAGAAGACCCCGCGCAGCGATGCTAATTCCAAGGACATTGTACAGACTCGAAATCAGGAAGCTCGCACGGACGATCCGCACCGCGGCTCGGGAGAACTTGAGAATGGCTCCCAGTCTCTTGACCATCCCCGCGTCCAGGATCACGTCGCTGGCAGGTGAGAAAATGCCCACTTGTTCCACGACTGCCACTCCCACATCGCTTTGCCGCAACGCGCCGGCATCGTTGAGCCCGTCTCCCACCATCATGACCGTCCGGCCCTGCTGTTGGAGGCTACGGATGAACTCCAGTTTATCCCCTGGGCCTTGATTGAAATGCAGGGAAACGCGTTCCCCGAACAATTCTCGAAAACGATCCCTTTCCCGCTCGTTATCCCCGCTAAGCAGCGCCACTTCATATCCCGCGTTTAATTCCTGTGCGAGCTGGGCAATTTCCGGTCGCAGGCTCCCCTCGAGGACAAATTGCCCCCGCAAACGCCCATCAATCGCCAGGCAAACGGACGTGCCTTCGCGCGCGCTTACCTCCGGCGAGTCGATGTTCAACTCCCGCAGCCAGGCCGGCGAGCCCAGGCATATCCAATGTCCTTCGACCTCTCCCCGGATCCCGCTTCCAGGCAGTTCGATGAATGATCCGATCTCAAGCGGTTCTCCGAAGCACTCCAAAGTCTCCCGGATTCTTCTTGATAGAGGATGGGTCGACACCCGTGCCAGCGCGTGGACCAGACGCGCTTCCTGTGCGCTAAGCCGTTCTCCCTGGAAGCTCACCCCTTGTGCCCCGGGGATCGTCAAAGTCCCGGTCTTGTCGAGCACCACGGTATTCACTTTGGCCAGCCGCTCGATGACGTGGGTGTCTTTCAGGAAAACCCCCCTCCTGGCCAACCAGCGTTGGGCGCTGCCCAACGCAAACGGGGCCGCGAGCGCCAGCGCGCAAGGACAGGCAACAATTAGGACTGCGGTGAACGAGCGAAGGCCCTTGGCTGGATCGCTGAGCGACCAGAACAATGCTGAACCAAACGCCACCATGATAACGATCCAAGTGAAGCGCCTGCTAAACCGGTTGGTGACGGTTTCCAGTCCGTTCGGCGTTGGCTTCTGGAAGGCTTCCTGACTCCAGACCGACGTCAGATAGCTCTGCGATACGGCCTTCACCACTTCGATCTCAATCATCCCTCCGACTTGTTGGCCACCAGCGTAGAGGTGATCATTTTCCTTGCGTGCGACTGGTTCCGATTCCCCAGTCACAAAGCTGTAGTCCAGAAGCGCCGCCCCATGCACTAGGCGCGCATCTGCCGGAATCAACTCGCCGTGGCGTACTCGCAACCGGTCGCCTATTCGCAAGACTGCCAGGGGCACAACCTCCTCCACGCCATCGGCCACCCGCATCACCGAGAGCGGAAAGAAACAGCGGAAATCACGGTCGAAAGCTAATCGATCGAAGGTCTTGCTCTGAAAAAGTTTGCCGCAAAGCAGGAAGAACACCAAGCCGGCGAGCGAATCCAGGTAGCCGGCTCCTCGGTCCGAAAGGATCTCGAATGCGCTCTGGCCGAATAAGGCCACCAACCCGACGGCGATCGGGACTTCAATCGTCACAACTCGTTGCTTTAGGGCGACGAGCGCAGAGCGGAAGTAATCCGCTGCGCTATAAACCAGCACCGGCACCGCCAGCGCCAGCGCTGCCCAGGCGAGCATCCCTTTGAGCTCCCTTTCGCTCCCTGCCTCGATGCCGAAGTAGGATGGGAAGCTCAGCAGCATGATGTTCCCAAAGGCGAATCCGGCGACGCCGATTTGGAGATACCGCCTCTTGGCACTGGGATCGGTGGCGTGGCGTTCCGTGTCAGCCAGGGTTAGCTCGGGCTCGTAGCCTAGGGACGCCAGCAACCGCGCCAATTCGCTCAGGGGGATTCGACCGTGGGTGAAGGTAATGGAAACCTCCTTGCGCAGGAAGTTCACTCGAGAACGCCCAATGCCCGGATGGAGGCGGTAGAGATTCTCCAGCAGCCAAACACAGCCAAGGCAGTGGATCGCCGGAACCCGGAGGGTCACGCGGCTCACGTCTTGATCCGAGAAATCCAACAGTTTCCTGCTGATCACCGGGTCGTCCAGGTAGCGCCATTTGAGGACCGCTGGGGTTTGAGCGACTCGAACTCCAGGCCGCGCATCCAACTCGTAGAATTGGGTGAGACCATTCTCGACCAGCAGTTCATAGACGGTCTGGCAGCCGTGGCAGCAGAAGAGCTTGTCCAGCTTACGGAGGCCGTGGCTCCCACACCATTCTCCGCAGTGGTAGCACACGTTCGCGCTCTGCGTGTCCACCCTTGGGCGAGGGGTGGCCGAATCCTGTTGGGTGGCAGGCGCGATCGCTGGATCGAGGCCGCCCGATGTGGGTGCCAGCGCGTCAGCGAAGCTTTGCATGTTTCACGGCGGGGAGGGCCATCACCAAGGGGTCTGGACCCGATGAGCCAACCGGGTAGTCCAGGCACCTGAATGAGGGCGCGTTTTTCACTGGGCGAGAGTCAAGCAGTGCCGGAATTGTCCCGACTACCCCTTTATTGCCATTCTCTTCTCTTGTTTTGAGCCACCCTTTTTTGCCGTGCCTCTACGCGGCACGCGGTACAGTGCTCCGGTGCGCTAAAACGAATTCCGGAAGCTCGCGATGCGATGGGTCCTAGGCTCGCACTCTAAGCTTGATTCCCCGATTCGGGTCTCCGCCCCCAGTTGAAGCTACCTTAGGGCGCGTGGCCCTGGAGTGACCAGTGTCCGAATCGATCCGTTGGAGGGGAAACGCTCTCGGGGTAGATGAGGTAAACCGTATTTCGGGAGTTGTCCCAACCGCGAATCAGGTCCTTTCTGGGGAAAGTTCTCCGGACCTCATGCCTCGTGCCAGGGTCGTTGACTACGACGTCGCCTTGAGGGGTAAAACCGACGCATACCACCAAATGTCCATCGCCGGCTTTTGGCTTGGCCTCTCCTCGCAAGAGGTCATAGGACACCGAAATCACCACCGGTACGCCGGCGACGATCCAGTCCTCCAGTTCCGAGACGTCCGATAATCGCGTGACGAACGCTCGCATTCCGGGCAGCGAGCCGGCAAAAGCCGTGTTAAACGGCCAATTCCCGGTGCCCTGCCACTCCGGATCGAAGACTCCTTTGGCAACCTGCGGCACGTCAACGTCCAGCTCGCGCCGATGGGTCAGAGCGGCCCAGTAGCTCAAGTCCATGGAAACGCTGGTGGGGCTGCACCAGGCATTTTCTCCCCCTGGATAAGACAGTTGCGAGCGGCGAGGCACGTCGATGACCTTGCCCCACGCGGCTTGATTAGGCGCGAGTTCACCCGGATGCGTCTTTGAATCCAGTACCGCCATCGCCACGAGTTTAAGTTGGGCGGCTGGGCTCGCCTTGGCGGTCTTTAGGAGAACCTCGACCTGCAGGCGTGCGCTCGGTTCCTTGAGGATCAAGGTGTCTGTTTGGACCTCGCCGTCATTGTCGCGTTGATTGCGGATGCTCGCGCGTGGGAATTGCCCCGGTTCACTGGTCCATCGACCTAACTGGTAAAACTGGCTCGAACGCCCGGGATAGATGGCGCGCACTCGAACCTCCATCTCGTTGTCGGCCGAAGTTACGGCATTCCAGGACGGGATCACCTCGTCACCTGCGAATGGCAGCGCCACCTCGGGCGAAATCAAAACTCGGTCCGCACTCTGGGCGTTGGTAATTGATGACCACTCGGTGAAATTGGTCCAGCCGACGAAGGCGCACCCCCTGTGTTCAGCCCGGGCAGTGTGCATGAGAGCGGTTGGGCCGGTTAAACTCAAACCCGCAATCACGGCCAGACCGATTGAGGTTCTAGTGCGAATCATGCGAGTAAGCCCATTCAGGGGACACGAGGGTGTAGTTCTACCTCAGGGCGAGGATCCAACAAAGGGTCATTATGGCCAGGGCTGCCAGCATGGTTACACGCCCCACCCACGGGTTCAGGCTTAGCCGGGTGGGTAGGAGCGCCAATGCGGCGCCCAGCACCAAACCGCAGAGGAACCCGCCGACGTGCGCTACCACGTCGCTGCTTGGCTCTAAGCCCACCAGGATAAAAAGAAGCAAGCCTGCCAACAGTCCGGTCGAGGCTTCTTTCCAGGCCCAGCGCGCTCGGCGCAGTACGGAGAAGGACTGCACGGCCAGCAGGCCCAATCCGCCGGTGATGGCTCCAGAGGCTCCCAGGCCCTGAGAATCCGCCTCATGGAAGATTAGGCCCCCTATATTGCCTGCCGCTCCGCACAGCAGTGTGGCTAGCAAGGCCAGTCCCGCCCCATAACGGCCCATGGCCAAACCCATCACCAGGAAGCCAACCGAAACGTTCGCGGCCAAGTGCGCCAAGTCGGCATGCAAACAGATCGCCGTGACCAAGCGCCACCATTGGCCCTGCTTGACCGAGAGCCCGTGCATGATGCCGTCAAGCTCAACGCGTCCGGCGGTGGCCCCCTGCAACCAGTAGAAAAAGACCAGGGCCGCACACCAAACCAGCGCGCCCCAATGAAAGGTCACCCCTGACCATTCAAGATTTTGTCTCCAGCGCCAACGACGGTTCTCGACTCGGTAAAGTCGAATCGCCTCAAGGGCACGAGGGTAATCGTTTGGTTCCACCAACAGTACCCAGCCGTGCTCCTCCGTTGGCTCTTCGATAATGACTTCGACCCCTTGGCTGGCGAGCACCAGGCTCCAATCCATTGCATGGCGTTTGGAACGGGCGCCTATGCTGGCCATGCCGGCCTGCATGACTCAGCGGGCCGCCGTGCTGGCCTTGAGCTGGGTGACTCGCTGAGCCACCTGATTGTATTCTTCAGTGCCGGGCACGCCGTATTTGAGGTATTGCTCGTAGTTGGCCAGAGCGCCTGACATGTCCTTGCGGCGGTAGCAAATCTCTGCCAAGCCGTAATACACCGCGTGGTATTTGGGCAGCAGCCGCCGCAGGGATTCGTAGTCCTTTTGAGCGGCGGGCAATTGCCCGGTTTGCAGATTGGCGATGGCTCGGTTCATCAGTGCCGCGGTGCTGTCCGGTTGAGCAATCAAGACCTTGTCCAGCGGCGGGATCGCTTGCTCGAACCGTCCAAGCTGGATGCAAATGGCGGCCTTGTTAAGAAGAGCGCGTGGATTAATGGGATCGGTGGCGAGGAGTGCGTCCACCGTTTCCAGGGCGTTGGTGAGCCGGCCGCTCATGAGATAGACCTGTACAAGCGTGTCGAGGACGTTCTCGTCCTTGGGGTGCTCTTGCCTAAGCTTCAGAGCGAGCTTCTCCGCGCCCGCGACGTCACCAACCCCAAGGTGCTCCAGGGTGATCATGTTCTGTTGCCAGAGCGCCACCTCGGGGTGGTCGGGTGCCAATTCGAGGACACGCTCAAACTGGGCCCGAGCTTGATGGTACACGCCATTACGCGCATCCAAACGCCCAATCGTAAAGCACCACTGCGGATCATCTGCCGGACCGCAAGTGGACACTAATTCATCCCACGAGCGCGTTTCTCCTTTGGGGTTTACGACTACCTGTGGGTCGATCCCTTTGGCGGCTCCCCGGCGCCATCGCTGGTTGAAATCAAGGTTAACTTGAGCGATGAGGTTGGACGGATTGATCTCGTGCGCGACGGCCAAGAGCTTGGCCGCTTCGTCCCACTGCCCGGCGCGTTGCAGATTGACTGCCCATGCGTTTAAGGCCCGTGAATAGGCCACGCCCATCCACCGCGTTTCCGGATTAGATTGCCGGCCTCCGGGCTCGACCGTTCGCAGGTCGCCTTCCACCTTCGCCCAGAAAGCTCGGTTGAGCTTTAGCTCCTCCGGGGTCAATTTTGTGAGCGCAGGCCCATCCTGGCTGACGAGCTGCAACTGCTGCATAATGCCCCGAGGCCGGGCTTCAGCCACTTCGAAATAATATCCAAAACTGGGACGCAGGTAGTAGACTGCGTTGCTTAGAGCCGTTTCTCGAAGCCAGCTGGTCAGGATAACCGCATCCAGGGGCTCCGGCCGCTGCTCGATTCGAGTCACCTTCAACCAGCGATTGGCGTAAAGACGAGCCATTTGCTGGTGGTAGTAACGCGTCTCCATGAGCCGCGTGTTAACTGGAATGTAGCCATCGGGGTCACCCCGAAGCCGTAATGCCGCCGTTGCCAGTTCGACCTCGATGGCGTCGTCTCCAAAAACATAGCCTTTGCCCCCCACCGGTAGGCCGGAGATCAAGTTCTCCGCGAATCTCCAGAGCGTCTGGCCATCCTCCCGCTTGATTTGGGGGAAATTCCTCGAAACCAGGACGCCAGCCGCAACCGCCGTCAATCCCACCACGCAAAATGTCCCGGCGCTCGACACGAGCTTTTGCCCAGGTGTCTCCCGGACCCAAACCCGGCGGTCCAATTGCCGCCCCATCAGGATGAAGTAACCTGCGAAATAGGCCGCGCTCAAGGCCGCCAAGTAATAAAAGGGCAAGAGCGCCAATCCCAATCCGACCGCGCGCGCGCTCCATTTGGGATCGAATGCCACGGACACGCAGGCCGCGAAAAGCACGGCATTGAGACTCTGCGTCATCAGTCCGGTGAGGTTGCTCCCCCCCGCGGATTCTCCGGCACCTCCAGGCCACCGGATCCCCCTCACGATGAGCGGAAACACGGAGGTGAAAGCCAACACGATCAGGACGTAGCGTGGAAAGGCGAGCAGGAACGTCTTTTGATAGTAGAACTCGGTCTTGAGATAAGGCCAAAACCCGACTCCCTCCAAGCCCTTGATGACGCCGATCAGAGGCAAGATCAAGTAGGCGCTTAGCCCGGCTAGCCCGAATCCCAGTAGCTGCAGGAGAAAGCGCCATTGGAAGAAACGAGGGCCCTGGATCCAAACCAATCCCAGGAAGAAAACTGGGAAGAACGCAATCATCGCGTAATTGTTTGCCACTCCCAGCCCATAGACAAAGGCCAGCCGCCAAAGCCAGCTCCGCCGCTGATCAAACCGGTATTCCGCCAAACACCGGAGGACGTAAGCAAAAATGAGCAGATCCAACGCTTCTCCTGTCGCCGCGGTCGAGTGTTCCCAGAAGCTCAGTTCTAGCCCGCAGAGAACTACGGCCAGAACCGGGGGGACCCAGGCCCAAGGGCAGGTTAAAATCGAGCCTGGACTTCGTTCTCGCATGCGTTCCTCACGAGTCCGATCAAACGGCAGCAAGGAGACGGTTCGTGCCAGCAACCCCAGAGCGAGCGCGGCAAACACGGCCGAGAGGAGATTGAAGGAGACCGGCTGCCAGGCAGCGGGCAGGAGCTTCAAACCCGATTCGAAGACGGACCCTAAGGGCGCGATGATGCTCGGCAGCCAATCCCGGCCAGTGACACGTGCCAGGTTCTGCAGAGTCTCCAGCCGGGCCCACCTGTTGAGGGTTAGGCCATAGAGCAGCAGAGCGGCGGCAACAACCAAGAACGGCAAGCGTCGTTGCACCCAGCCTGCCGCGCTTTTAGGTGCGGCTTCCATAGATTGAGTTGATGATGTTGAAGCCATGATCCGGTGCTTGGCAAGGTTAGTTTATCTCACGGGGCAGCGGGGCAGCGGTGGCCCTGAGCTCAGCCACACATTCGACGTGCTGTGTTTGAGGAAACATGTCCAGCGGCGTCAAGCTCGCTAGTTCATAGACCCCGTCCGCACAAAGGACGTTCAAGTCCCGGGCCAGAGTGGCCGGATTACAGGACACGTAGAGAAGCAGCGTCGGCCGGGTCGCGCGGATGGCCTCTGCCAACTCCGGCGCGCACCCAATCCGTGGAGGATCCAGCACAAGGGCCGTGTGCCCGGCCGGAAACTGCTCTAGTAACTTCGGTAACGCATCCTCAGCCCTCGCTGCGATGAACTCGCCGTTCGTGCGTGAACGGCTCTTGGCGTTTTGCCTGGCGGCCTGGATCGCCCTTTGGTCCAACTCCACCCCTGCGTAGCTGGTGACCAAGTCAGCTAACTCCAGCGCGAAGAAACCGACCCCGCAGTAAACGTCGATTAGATGCCGGATCTGCCCTGTTCCCAGGCTTTCCCGCAGGATACGCGTTAACTCCGGGAGCAGGAACATGTTGTTCTGAAAAAAAGAATCCGGAGGTACCACCCATCCTTCCGGCATCAATCTCAACACGACTTTGATGCCGCCTTTGGGCGGGGGCTGCGCGTGCACCTGCCGAATCTGGTCGCTCAACTCAGGTTCAGCTATCGGGCATTCCTTCACATCCACCACCAGCCGGCTGTTATGCTCCAGGAATCCGATGTTCAGCCTTTGGGCGGGCTTGTCCCATTGGCTCCGTATCATCAGGCGGTTTCGATAGCCGTAAGGGCGAGGGCAGGGGATAATGGGGCGGACCGCGGAGGGAGACATCCCACCAATTCGCCGGATCAGATCGCCAACCTGCTTTTGCTTCAACTCCAGTTGTGTGGCGTACGCGACGTGCTGGTACTGGCAACCGCCACAGCGCCCGAAGTAAGGGCACCGGGGGGCGTTTCTTTGCGCCGAAGGTTTCAGAATCTCGATCAGCTTCGCCCGCGCGAAACGACGCTTTACCTCGATGATCTCGACCAAAACGTCTTCCCCGGGGATCACGAAGGGCACGAACACCACGAATTCCCCCATTCGCGCCACCCCCTCTCCTCCGAAGGCGACGTCGGTAATCGTTACCGTCCCGCGCTGACCGACCTGGGCAACGGCGGGATCGCTTGAACTCGAATTGGCTGGTGTCATTGGGAATTCTGAACGGCTTCCGCTAGGAAAGCCAAAGAGGAAACGCTGAGCGATGCCTCTGAACACTCTCTTTCCAGCGGCAGATCGGCGTTGCCGCTCGAGAGAGGATCAGTGGTTGTGTGGTTCCTGCTGATAGTGCCGGGCGAGGATGTCGTCGCCGAAATCGCGGTTGAAGTCGCGCCATACCGTGTGGATATGGTTGGCTTTGTTCTGCGTATCATCGTACTCCATGATGAACGTTGGACCCTGCAACCGATAATAATGGGCTTGGCCGGGCTCAAGCGAGCCAGCCCAAGCGAAGTGGATCTTGTTCCACCCGGCTTGATCGATCCTTTTCATATCCATTTCAGCGATCTCCGGGCGGTGGCAAAGCACGAACTCCCGCACCAGTGCTTTCACGCTATCTTTTTGTTTGGCGTTCATTTGGCCAACCGCCAACCCTGCCGGACTTAGCGGGCTGAGATGACGATTCGTGCTGGTCACGATATCGTTCGGGGCCGTTTCGCTTATCAGGGCCACTGTGAGTTGTGGCGCACTTAGCGATCTTGCGAGCTCACGCCCCATGTCCTCTTCGCTCGAGAGCACACGCAGCCCTCTCCTCGGCCCTTCTCTCACCTCCCCCGGGTTGCTGCCGAAAAACGAAGGTGTGGACGCAATGTGCCCCTCATCCACGATGGTGAAGTTCACCGAGAGATGGTGCCCTTCCACCCTCCAGCCCCAGGCCTTGGTGGGGGACGGCTCGCCAAAGATACTTACGAAGTAGCGCTCCGGATCGCGCACAGGCCCGCTGCCTTTCTCTATGTCCTTGAGGATTTCCTCCAGGCTCATAATCGTAGTCGCCTTGACGTAGCCTCTTTGACTCATCCCTGACGCCAGGAGTGCGTGAGCTAGATGCTGTTGGGCGGGAGTCATTTCTTTAAGCGGCAGCCCCTTGCGGTCCCTTGGGATGAAATGCCAGTTCTCTCTTTCGGTGGCGCCAAACTCAAACGTGGCTTTCGAACGTTGCTCAGCGGTCAAAGAGGAGAGCCAGTGATCAGCCGCCGCCCTCATTTCCTCGCTCGCCGTGTGGGCCCATGCGGAAGGGACCCAGCCGGCTGAGATTCCGACTAAAGCCACGATGATTCCACGCTGAAGGCAAAAATGCATGCGCGACAGTCCCCAAAATCCTTGCTTCAACGCAAACAGAAAATCGCTGCCAGCCAAGGGCCAGGACGCTCAAAACGGCGCCATCGGCAGAACCAAGCGCACCAGGCCGGCTCTGGCTTCAGTCCGCGGCGCGATCTCTAGGTGGCCTCCGTGGGATTCTATGATCTTTCGGGCCACGGTCAGTCCCAAGCCCAGTCCGACGATTTTGGTGGAGAAGAACGGCTCGGTCGCACGTTCAGCCACTTCAGCCTCGAACCCCGGCCCGCTGTCCTGCACCTCAATCACTACCCAGTGGCTTCCATCCGGATGGCTGGAGGGATTGATCCGCACCTCCGCCTCCGGGCGCTGTGGTGCTGCCTGAAAGGCGTTGAGCAGGACCTCCTGGAGCGCAACGCGAAGGGTGAGGCGGCTGCCCATGACCTCCCCTTGAGCGGCGCTCGCGCCAAGTTTCATTCGAGGAATCGGTTCCTTGTATTGGCGGCCTACTTCCTCGAACGCTTCGTTGAGGAGGTCGGCCACGCGAATCCGGTCTTCCATCGAAGCTCCATTGCCCGCCAAGTGCTGCATCTGGCGCGAGAGCCTGGCAATCCGCTCCACGCCCACTGCCAGGGCCTCCGACAGCGAGGTTTGGAATTCCGGATCCGCCTGCCTGTCCTTCATCAGTTGCTGATGCGCCGAGAGCGGGGCCAACGAATTGCCAATTTCATGCGCCAAATGCTCGGCCATGTTCCTCACCAACCTCAGACTCGCGGCTTCGATTGCCAGATTATGGGCACGCTCATTCTGGGTGATGTCTTCGATCACCAGCAGCGCTGCGTTGGGCTGGGCGGATTGGTTGCGTCGAAAAGGCGTAACGTTGACCCGGTAGATTGAATCGGAATTCTGGGCGAAGCGGTATTTCGAGGTGTTGCGGTCGGCCCCTGGGGCCAGAGCTTGATAGACCAGAGTGCCCAGCGGCTGGGGCAGATCGCTGAACTGAACTCGGGCCTTGGCGGTCCCGCGGCCAAAAAGGCTCCTGGCTGCCAGATTGGCGTGCAACACCTCCAGGTCGCGGCAGACCACCAGGCAGGCGCTGCCCATCTGGTCGAGGATCTCGCTCATCATGCTGTGGTTGGCCGATAGCAGGTCGTGCAGCCAGCTATTTCTCAGCGCCAATCCCAGTTCCTCGAGCAAATGGAACACCAAGGTCAGTTCCCCGTTCGCAAACGGTTCACCCGTCAATGGCCCGTCGAATATCGCCACTCCGATGAACGTTTCCCGGTCCAGGATCGGGATCGCCACTTGCGCTCCCAACAGATCGAATTCCTGCTGGATCTCCCCGTCCGCGCTCGCCTCCTCGCTCTGTCGCCGCAGGATGCGTCCGCGCCGGTGGGCAAACTGGCCGATCCCCGAGTCCAGGGAGAGGGTGAAGTGTTCGAGCAGGCTGGCGCTCAGGCCCAAGGCGCAGGCAGTGCGGAGCCGGCGCTCGGATAGCTGGGAGAACTCCGCGTTCAGCGCGGCCGGAGGCGGGCGCAAGAAAATGGCGGCCCGGTTGACCCCCAGCACGCCGCGCAGCAACAACAGGAATTCTCGCAAGAAAGCATCGCTGTGCAGGCTGTGGCTGAGAATGCTCGAAAAACTCCGCAAAACCTCAAGCGTCTGCAGGTGTTCGCCTGACTGGGCAAGAGTCTTAGTTGGGGTCGCTGCTGGGCTTTGCGATGGCGGGGTGCTGGGCGACTCGGTCAACCAGAGCCGGTCCAACAGATGATTGAGCAGACGCCCTCGCACGGGCTTGGTGAGAATCTGGGAGACGCCGAGCAGCCAGGCCTCCTCCTCCCATTCCCACTGCGAGGCGCCCGCAAACACCAGGATCGGTGTGCGAGGCAGCCGTCGTTTGAGCTGCTCTAGCAGCCGTATCGGGCGAACGCTGGTGAGTTCGGCGTCGAGCACTATCGCGCTGACCATTCCTTCCTCCAGCAACGGTTCAATCTCGTGTGCCCCTGTCGCCCCTACCACGCGGTAGCGCTCCGCCGAAACGACCGCCCTGATTGCGGCTGCCAGCCCCGATTCCTCGCCGATGACCAATAGGGTCTTCATCGGGCGTTGCCCTCATGCGGCACCGCGCCTTCATGGCGAGCCGGCAGATCAACCTGCACCGTGGTGCCGCGGCCCTCCATGCTGTCGATCCTCAAGTGGCCACCATGTAGATGGGTAATCTTTCGGCAAATGGCCAGCCCAAGGCCGAATCCCCGATGCTCATCCCCGTTGACTTTGGTGGTAAAGTAGGGAGTGTCAATCTGCCGTAGAACGTCGGGCGCCATTCCCACGCCCTCATCGATGACCTTTAACCTCAACCACTCATCCGCGCGGTCGCTGGCGGACAGCCGGGAGATCTCAACTCGGATTCCAGAACCTCCCTTGGAAGCATCAATCGCATTGACCACCAGGTTGCCCACCAACCGCTGCAAGAGCACAGGATCTACTTCCCCGAAAACCTCCTGATTCCAGTCCAACCCGATGGCGGCTCCGTGCGCCCGGGCCGCAGGTTCATGGATCGTGCACACCTCTTTTACCAGTTTTCCGAGTTCGGTTTGCTGGAATTGCGGTGTCCGGTGCTCCGAAACGAACAAGGACTCCCGAACATAAGTCCGAATCACTTCCATGCTCCGGAGGGCAACTGGCAGCAGTTCCGCTTCGACATCCGGGCCCACCGGCCCAAGCTGGGCCAGTTGGAGAAACGTCGATATGGGCGTGATCAAGTTGTTTAGATCGTGCGCTAGCCCGCGCGACATGCGCCCTAGTAACTCCAGCTCTTTCGCCTCTAGGACTTCGTTCGTGAGTCGAATCTGGTTGATCACCAAACCCAGGCTGCGCACCAGTTCGATAAAGAGCTGCTGGTCGTCCATGGTGTAGAAAGCGCCATTCGCCTTCTCGCCAATCAGCAAGAGGCCCGCTGGCTCTCCTCCGTAGGAAAACGGGAAGCAGAACTCCGGACTGAATTGGCGCAATTGCTCCCGAGCGGCGTGCTCTAGCTTCGTCTCGCCCGGTGCAGCATAAGCGAGGTTGAATGCCAGCACCTTGGCCTCAGTCTGCGCGAACAGTTGCAGGAGCGGTGAATTGAGCTTTAGATCCGGCAACTGCTTCTGAGCCTCTTCGGGGTGCGCCCGGTATAGCGAGAATACTTGCGTGGCCTGGTCCATCAAGATGATTTGATGTCGTCGAACCGACATCGTGTTGACTAGAAGATCCTGCAAATCCTTCATCAGAGAGTCCGTGTCCGAATAGGACGGGATCGAGATGATGAACCTTCGGACCCGGTCACGGTATTCAAACTGATCGCCCAGAATCCAACGCTCGAGGGCCTCGTCGCTTCGCCCGAAGAGGCGTGGGAAATAAACCGCGGCGATCACCGCACTAGCCAGGACTCCCACCATTCCGCTGATCAAGGCGTAGGGGGGGAAGGAGTCGGGTTTCCATAGCTTGAACGCCACCAGTAGCAATGCCCCCACGCAGAAAACGAATAAGATCCGAGCCAGGTGCGCGGCGAAGCGGCTGAGCGTCACACGTGCGCCCAGGAGTTCGTGCTGCACGGCGCTGTACGCCACCAACAGACCGTAAAGCACAGCGGCGCCCGAGCCTAACGGGTAGATCGTCAGGTGAGTGAACGGATACTGGGTCACGCCCAGAATCGGTAGAATGTCGTTGGTCCCGAAGACGATGAGCAAAACGTTGGCCCCTAACAAGGCCCGAAGCCGGGAGCGGTGCTTTGGCGGAAGCTCCCGTTGGCGGCGGTACATGAGAAAGGTCGTCCGCACCGCCACGAAGGTGTAGGACACGATGAAGAGCCAAAACGCCGGGCCGCCAACCGTGTAATAAGCATAGCCCACCCATCTGACATCAGCCACGAACAAGCGTGTGAAGTTGCTCACGGCCAGAAGCCCGTGAAAGCAGTAGAGGTAACGCAGCAGCTTGGGTGGAGGCACTTGCGCAACCAGGAGACACAAGTGAAAAAGGCTGATCGGCAGGAAAACCACACCGAACTGAACAACTTGTGCCCAAATGATCGCCTCCGCCGTGGGCTGCTCCTTTTTGAACAGGAATGCGACCCCGAGGTTCCAGACCGTGATCGACAAGCCCCACAAAAGATACACCCAGTTGACTCTGGCCCGCAAATTCCGGGTCAGGACAAAGAATGTCACCGCGAGGTTAACGATCGCCGCGGTGATGGGGATGATGGCGGCGAACTTCATGGGCCGGAAGGATAGCGGCCCAGGAGCAGGCAGGAGTTCTTCCCTCCGAACCCGCTGTTGACATTCATCACTGCTCGCAGAGGAAAAGGCCGGGCGCGCTGAGGGACGTAATCCAAGTCGCAGCCCTCAGCCGGGGACGAGAGATTAATTGTGGGCGGGATCACCGATTGTTCCAACGCCAGAACGCAGATCACTGATTCCAGGGCGCCAGCCGCCCCTAACAGGTGGCCAGTAACTGGTTTGGTCGAACTCACCGCCAGTCGCTGGGCGTGAGCTCCGAATAGCCGTTTGATCGCACGCGTCTCCGCCAGATCGTTGGTCTCGGTCGCGGTGCCATGCGCGTTAATGTAGTCCACTTCGCTGGGGTGCAGCCGGCCCGCCCGCAGGGCCTTTTCCATGGCCCGCGAGAGTCCTACCCCGTCCGGATGAGGCAGCACCGAGTGGTAGGCCTCGCAACTGCGCCCGTGGCCGAGCACTTCAGCCCTGATACGGGCGCCCCGTCCCAGCGCATGCGCCAATTCCTCGAGGACCATGAACGCCGCACCTTCACCCATCAGGAAGCCATCACGCGTCGTGTCGAACGGGCGCATCGCGTGCATCGGATCGTCGTTCCTCGTGGTCATCACCCGGGTGACGCAAAATCCACCCCAGAACCCCTCCACCAAGGGCGCTTCGCAACCGCCGGCAATCATGACATCCGCTTCGTCCCCCCGGATCATGCTCAAAGCATAGCCCATGGCATCGTTGCCTGAGGCGCTCCCCGAGCAATAGGTAACCGCGTGCCCCTTTATTCCCAGCTCCAGCGCTACTTCTCCGCTCCCGCCACCGCAGTACGCGTTGAGGAACGTAAACGGGCTCATCGAGCGATACCCCCGGTTTAGGTAGGCAATATGCGCTTTGAGCGTGCTCTCCATCCCGCTGGCCGACGTCGCGTCCACCATCCCAACCCGGTCCTGATCCATCTGGGTGATGTGGATTCCCGAGTCGGTTACCGCCATCTTTGCCGCGGCTATCTCGTACTGCAGGCATTTCTCGAACCGCTTTGCCTTCTTCGCGTCCATGAAGCGAGTCGGCTCAAAACCCTTGATTTCGGCGGCGATCCGATGCGGCAAACCCTCGGTCGGAAACCGTGTGATCGGTCCTCCCGCGCTGACTCCATCCCGCACCGCACGCCAGAAAGAGTCCAGATCGCAGCCGTTGGGCGACACAACTCCCATTCCGGTGACCACTACGCGCCGCCCCGGAACGGAATCGTCTAAAGATGAGAGGGCCATTTGTAGGGAAACAGGGCAGGGGTGCTCCGCTGGTATTGCGCGTAGGCGCTCCCGAATTTTTCAACCAGCGCTCGCTCCTCCAGCTTGAGCCTTTGCCGTAAGGCGGGAACGAAAAACACCAAGCACACCGCCGCCGTGATCGGAGCGTTGAGCAACAGCGCTGCCGACGCCAGTTCCAGAACCATGGAAAAATAGGTCGGATGCCGCATCCACCGGAATGGCCCCGATCGCACGAACCGGTGCTCTTCTCGGATCTCAACGTGCAAGCTCCAGAACTTCCCCAGCGCCGAGATCGCCGCCCGGCGCACCCCAAACGAAGCGAGCGCGCATGCCCAGCCTGCTGCGAACAGCGGCCAGTGCACCGTTGGACCGCGCCAGAAAAACTCCGCTAGCGCCCCAACCACCATGAAGCTCCCGATCCCGACGAACCATCGTAACGTGCCTCTTTCAACCACTTTGCCTGGGATCGTGCCGCGGTTGGCCCCTACCTCGCTCATGCGGGCCGCATAGACGATCACTGCCGAAACGATGGGGAGCACCGTGATCAGGTTTAGGCTATTATCTATGGGCATCACATCAGCAAAAAGAATAAGAACGAGACACTGCCTTGGCAAGGGTGAAACGGCACTTCAGCCGGCCCCCAACCGATCCCGGGAAAGCGGGGGGTGAGGCTCCGGATCATGGAGCTGAGAGGAGTCGCCAGGATCGGCTACCGAGAAGTCGTGGGCAGACGCCATCCATGCCGAAGGCCTTCAAGCTGAAGGCCAGCCTCGCATCCGCAACGCCCGCCAACCACTCGTTGCCTTCGCTACCGCTGGTTAATCGCGCGCCTGAGTCCCGTCTGAGGTCCGGCATTCCCACGTAAGCTTTGTCGGCCCTGTTAATAGATGCCTGGCCACGCCGGTTCAAGCCTCATTTGTGTTACTTCTCTGTTGAAATGCCGCCAACAGCGCGCCCACAATCAACCCATGACTTCTTCGCAAGCAGACCATAAGCACCTGACCATGGTCGATTGGCTGATCATTGTGGTCGCCATCATTGGCTTCGCCTTCGACACCTATTCCCTTTTGACCATGCCGGTCATCGCCGGGCCTGCCCTCGCCGACTTGCTCAAAGTGCCACCCTCCGACCCCCAGGTCCGACGCTGGATCGGCCTCATCTTCTGGGCCAGTGCCCTCTCCGGCGGTGCCTTTGGGCTGATCGGCGGCTGGTTGACCGACCGCCTCGGCCGCCGGCGCGTGTTGGTCTGGAGCATCTGGATCTATTCCATATCCGCCGTCGCAGCCGGCTACAGCACCTCCCCGGAAATGCTGCTGTTTTTTCGGTGCACTACCTTCATCGGTGTCTGCGTCGAATTCGTGGCTGCGGTCGCGTGGCTGGCCGAGCTATTCCCTAATCCACGACAGCGCGAAAAAGTGTTGGGCTGGACCCAGGCGTTCTCTTCGGTGGGCGGGATCCTGGTCACCTGGGCCAATACGCTCGCGGTCAAACACGCCGCGGCCCTCCCCGCCATCGGGGGAAGCCACGCTTCTTGGCGCTACACCTTGATTTCGGGTCTGATCCCGGCTATCCCCCTCATGATCATCCGCCCTTTCCTCCCCGAATCTCCGGCTTGGCAGGAGAAACGAACGGCCGGGACGCTCAAACGGCCTAGCTTCATTGAGTTGTTCCAAGGAGATCTGCGCCGCACCACGATCGTCACCACAATTCTCTTTGCGTGCGCCTACGGGGCGGCCTTCGGAGCGATCCAGTTGACGCCCTCCTCGATTGTGCCCGGCCTGCCCCAGTTGGCCGCCGATCAAGCCCCCCTGAAGGGTCTCAAGGCCAAGGAAGTTGACCTTCAAAAACAACTTAAGGCGCTGCCTCCCGATGACCCAGCGCGCAAGCCAGTGCAGGGTGAGTTGAAGGATGTCATTGGCCAGCAGAAAGCGATTACCGACAAGGTCAAACAGGCGGCTAACCGGGTGCAAATCTACCAGGAGATTGGCGGTCTGGTTGGACGGGTCGTCCTGGCAATTCTGGCGGTCGCCATTGCCGGCCGGGGCACGCTCCTGCGCTTGTTTCAGCTCCCGGGGCTTATCCTGGTCCCGCTGGTCTTCTTGTTCCCGGCCCGCCAGGATCTCGAGTTGCTCAAATGGGGAATGTTCTTCGCCGGCCTGCTCACCGTGGGTCAATTCAGTTTTTGGGGAAACTACCTGCCGCGAGTTTACCCGGTGCACCTGCGTGGCACGGGCGAGAGTTTTGCCGCTAATTTCGGCGGGCGCATGCTCGGAACCTCCGCGGCCTTTGTCACCACCTCCATTCTGGCCCCCAACATGCCCGGTGCTTCCACGTTCACTCAAGTCGCTTACGCGGCTGCCTTGATGGCTTTTGTTGTTTTTGGCGTTGGCTTCGCGGTTTCGTTCTTCCTCCCAGAGCCTAAAACCGAGCAACTGCCAGAGTAGGCATTCTACCCTCCCTCAGCCAACGGCTCCAGCGGGCGCCCCTTCATCGCCCTGAGCTGACTTTGGGAGTCGAACAAGGCACGGCGCTCGGCATCCGAGGTGAGAGGATCGTTGAGCTTGCGCACCGATTCTGCGATCTGCCGATCAATCCACTGGTCCCGAAGGCGGCGGGTCGTTTCCTGGAGTTGGGCAAGTCGATTCGGAATCTCCTTCGCCACGGACGCTGCCTCGGTGATGAGTTGCTGCGCGTTCGGTTGAGGGAATTCCTCCAGCAGAGCCGCTACTCCGTGCCACCGTCCGTCCGCGTGCGCCAGGAGACATTTTTCAATCACTTGTCTCACCAGTGGGTTCTGGAGCCAGCTCAGGTCGAGATAGTGGAGCGCCCATTCTCCCAGCGTGTCATCCAACAGCAGGTAACGCAGTAGCCAGAATTCCGGCTGCGATGGACGGGGTATCTCCTCTGAAGGCATCTGTTCGGTTGCTGCGGCGGCTTCCGGAGTGCGATTGGGCACCGCGCGGGCAGATGCTTTTTTGAACTCCACGCGGACGGCCTCCACGCTGACCCCCAGGCGTTGCGCCGTCTTTTGCGCATAGGTGTCAGCCAGCACCGCATCCTTCGTTTTGTGCACCGCGTCCGCCATCCCACGCACCACTGCCGTGCGGCCCCGATCAGACCCGACGTCATTGCTACGGCAAAGCGCATCGAGCAGAAAATCAAAAAAGCTCTGGGCTTTGCCGATCAAGGCCCTAAAGGCATCGCCGCCGTTCTCTTTGATGAAGCTGTCTGGGTCATGTGGTGCCGGGATCGTGGCCACCCGGATGGCTAGCCCGGAAACTAACAAGTCATCCAGGGCACGGAGCATGGCATTCTGACCGGCGCTGTCCGAGTCAAAGCAAAGGATGACCTCATCCACATATCGTTTGAGGATCCGAGCATGGTCGGCCGTCAACGCGGTTCCCTGCGGAGCTACGATGTTCTGAACCCCCGCCATGTAACAGGCGATCATGTCCAGTTGTCCTTCGCAGATGATACCGAAGCCTGCGTCCAACAACGCACGCCGGGCCTTGTCCAACCCGAAGATGACTTTTCCCTTCGTGAATAACGGGGTCTCCGGAGAATTGACGTATTTCGCCGTCTTTTCGTCGCCGGTTAGCACTCGCCCGCTGAACGCGATCACCCGCCCTTGCTCGTCGCAAATCGGAAACATCAGCCTTCCGCGGAACCGGTCATAGTAGCGCGATTCGCCTTCCTTGCGGATGATCAGCCCTGCCTGCTCAACTGTTGCCAGTTCGAATCCCCGCCCGCGCGACCAATTGACCGTGTCGTCCCACGCATCGGGTGCGTAGCCAAGGCGAAAGAGCTTCACCGCTTCCGCCGACACGTGGCGCCGCGCAAGATAGTCCCGGGCGATCTGGCCGGCGGCATCGTTAGTGAGCGCGGCCTGCCAGCGTTGGGTAATCTGCTCGTGGATTTGCAGCAGAGTCTCCTTCAGGAAATGGGCTTTCTCCTGACCCGACGAGGATTCCATCTGCAGCGGGATCTTCGCGCGTTCGGCCAACCGGCGGAGCGCCTCGATAAAGGTGATGTGCTCGTACTCCTGCACGAAGGTAAACACGTCACCCCCCTTGTGGCAGCCAAAACAATGGAAGATCTGCCGATCCGGGCTGACATTAAAACTCGGCGATTTTTCTTTGTGGAACGGGCAAAGGGCGACGAAATTCGTGCCCGCCCGTTTGAGGGGCAAATAGGTCCCAACGACCTCGACAATGTCGTTCGCGGCCCGGATTTGCTCCTTGAGCGCCGGAGAGATCAGGCCGGACATGAGCCTCGGGGCCGCCCGCCGGCTACTTGGGGTTGATGGCGTCGTCGAGTGCCCCTTGGCGCTTCTTCTTGAGCGTGTCTAACGCCGGGCCCTGCTGGTTCACTACCGGGTCCATGAGTACCTGGGGGAGATACTTCTTCACCTGCCGGCCCGCGAACGAATCCTTAAAGATGTTATCCTGGATTCCGCCCAGGGAAGGGAAGTAAGTCTTCCCATAGACGTCGTTCTGCATCTTCGTATAGGCGGCCTTCTCGGCCGGGCTCACATAGATTGAGTTGATCAGCGAGAGGAAGAACAGGATAATGCAGAAATAGCGGATAATCCCGGCAACCATCCCCAGCGGATACTCGGCGCTCCCGAACGCATCGGAAGTCAACAGCTTATCCCCGCAAAGCCGTCTGAGCCAACCGAACAAAAGCTTAAGCACCGCCGCCGTCGCGAGATAGACCACGATATGCGAGGATGCCAGGCCAAGGCCGGTGAGATCATGAAGGAACGATCCCCCCTCTTTGTAGGTGTAAGCCCCCAGGGCGAGGATCGCCAGCCATTGGATTACCGTGAGCAACTCCTCCGAAATCCCGTGTTTGCGTCCGCGTATGACCCCGAGGACAGCCATTGCCAAGACCACGAGGTCGAACCACGAGACTCCTGCATTCTGCATGTGCATAATTATCGGCTCTTAGCGGCGCATTGGAGCTACCCTACGCCTAGCCAGCGGCTTTGTCAGTCCGATTCCTCTGGGCCTCGCCGGTAGCACCACTCACTTCGTGACGCGGCCCTCCGTGTCGACCGAGATTTCGCGACTGCCTGGAGGCACATCTGCCGTCACGTACCTCCCTCCGGGCCAGCGGACGCCGATGCGAGTAGGGGTCTCCGGGCAGGCTAGCACCTGGACCGGACTGTCTTGGGACCAGTAACCGGAGCCCGCGTGGATTTCTCGCGCTGGTCCTTGGCGGTTCCCAAACTCCAGCCTCAGGGTTGCGCCAAAACCTAGAGGGTTGCCGGGCGGCCCTTTGAGCCGCACTCGCAGGCCCGGGCTTCCCCCCCGGTTGTGGAAAAGCCGGGTGCGCGCCGCGTTCTGCGTTACCACCACGTCCAACCGCCCATCTTCATCAAAATCGGCCAGCGCAACCCCTCGACCCTCACCGTACACGGTGATCCCGGACTCCTGCCCACTTACGGCCAGAAAACCCCCCGCGCCGTCTCCTCTGAGCCATACCCCGCGGCCTGCATCCAATCGCGGTGTCGGACGCAGGTTTTCGAAAAAATTCTGGCTAAGCAAGATGTCCTCGTGCCCGTCTCCGTCGAAATCACCCACCGCAACTCCGAATGCCGGCGCTAACTGCGCCTCTAGCGGCAGCTCGCGCGCCTCGAAACGGTCGCCCCGATTTAGAAAGACCATCGAGCTCAGGGTTCGCGCGCTCACCCGCTGAGTTCGGTTCGTCGCCTCGCCGAGCAATTGATCTAGTGAAGATTCGCTGAACGCCTTGTGGGTCGGTGCTCGCTCCAGAAGCGCCGGGATCGAGGCCGCCAGCACATCCCGCTGCCGATGGGCTCCAAGCCCTTGGATCGATGGATCATATTCGCCTTCAAAGATATCCACGTTCCCTTGCCCGCTCAGATCGCCATAAACCACCTCAACGGGATGTTCCACCGTGGGGTGATAATCGCTGTTCAGCCCCCAGTTCCCAACTACGAGATCTTGCCGGCCATCCCCGTCAAAATCCCCCGTCGCCACCCCGGTCCACCACCCTGTGAATTGATCCAACCCCAGTTCCTTGGTCTGCTCGCGCAGGTGGCCGTGGTCGTTGTGGAAGACCCTCACCGGCCCCCACTCGCACGCTAGCACCAGGTCCGGCCATCCCTGGCCAGCAAGGTCGGTAAAAACCGCGCCGGTCACCAGGCCCACCCGCTCAAGCACTTTCGAGTTCTCGACGTCCAGCGCCCAGGTGCCGTTTGTCAGACGGAAGAGCCTCGATGACGCTGCCTCGGGCCAGCGTCCGCCAATCGCCCGCCCACCGACGAACAAACCAGGCGCGCCTTCACCATAAACGCTGCCCAGGGCAAGGGGACCAGTGCTCGCGTCCCATGCCGGCACTAGATCGGTGGGTTGGGCCGCTCCGACCTGATACCGCTGCACGGCGCTGCCGATATTCGGGTCGTGCTCATAATTCGCCGAGCCCGTAATGACCCCGCGCGTTCCCTCGCCGGTCATCCAGCAAAGAATGGAGGTCTGGTCTCTCGCTACCGTGGCGCCGAACGGCGGGCTGATCTCACGCACGAACCCGCCATGCCCGTCGCCGTAGAAGACACCGAGTTGGCCGCCTCTCCCCGAACCCACGATCAGGTCCTCGTGCCCGTCCCCGTTGACATCAAACCAGGCTACCCCGGGTCCGAGTTGGCTCAGCCGCCGTGGCAATAGCGGTTGGCGGAGGAAATCGTCGAAGAGCGGATCAACGTGGGTGTGATTGAGGTGATCGGTGAAATCTTCAAACCAAGTTGCCTTGGCGATAGTGGGGGCGGCCGCTACCGATGTTTGGGCGCCCTCCTCCGAGATCTCGTAAATGCAGTTTGCGTTCACCTCGGAAACCCGGCTGCTCTTGCCGCTGCGCCAGCTAACCTCGATGCTCATTCCCTTGACCGCCGCACCGGCGGCGAACACCAGCAGCGTATCCGCGCCCGAGAGGTACCGACCGCCGCTGACTACCTCCGAACTTTGCATCGGGATGGCGCCGTTGAGCAGGCGCACCTTGGCGCCAATGCCTTGTGTGTTGGGAGCCAGTCCTTTCAGGCGAACGGCCACGCGAGGCGCAATGCTGTCGTTTCGATAGATTCCAGCCGGCTTGCCCAGGTTATTGACCACCAGGTCCAGGTCGCCGTCGTTATCCAGGTCGGCCATGGCGATGCCGTGGTGCACCCCGAGATCCCCCGTTCCCCACTGTGAGGTCACCTCCTCAAATCTCAAGTTGTGCAGGTTGCGGAAAGCGATCACCGGCATTTCCAGGGGAGGGTAGAGCCGGTTGTTGAGCAGCTTGTCGTGAACAAACGCTTTGTGCCGGGCGATCGGATCCGCGATGCCATCGTAGGATCGTTGGCGTGTTTGGATCGTCGCCGACGCGTCGAGGTCCTGCACGTCCTTCACGTGACCTGCGGGGATGACCAAATCCTCGAATCCGTCCAGGTCCACATCCAGGAACAGCGGGTACCACGACCATTCAGAAGCCGGCAAACCGGCGAAATCGGCGATCTCCGTGAAAGTCCCGTCGCCCCGATTCAGAAAACAGGTGTTGCGCATCACCTGCGGATGATCCTCGATCATGCCGGGGGGCGAATCCATGGAGTTCTGCGCCAGCATCTGGCGGCGTCGAAGCCTGGGATCACGGCTGAGCATGTCCAAAACCACAAAGTCCACAAAACCGTCCCGATTGATGTCCGCGAAGTCCACTCCCATCGAACTGGCGCTCGTATGGCGCAGCGTCAACCGTGGAGCCGCCCGAAAACGACCGTGCCCGTCATTGAGCCAGAATCGGTCCGGCGTCCAAAAATCGCTGCAACAATAGAGATCAGGGGCCCCGTCGTTGTTCACGTCCCGAAAGGTCACCGTGAGCGTCCAGTCACGAGGGGGGCCGCGCAAAGGTCTGCCGGCGTCGTCCAGGAACGTGCCATCAGTCCAATCCACCGCCTTGAAGTGACCCTGGCCGTCGTTGAGCAAAAGCTGATCGGGTTCGCCAAATTCGAGCACCTGCCCTCCCAGGACGATCAATCGATCCCGAAGCTGTGGCGGTATGACCAATTGCCTCTTGGCGTCCATCAGTATGTCAACTTTCCCTCGGTCTCGAATGTCGTCGGTCCGATTGTTGCCGATGTAGAGATCCAAGGTCCCATTGCCGTCCACGTCAGCGAGTGCCAGGGTGAGGCTGCCGTGCGTGCTGGCGGTCCCCGCCGCCGCCGTGAAATCCTGGAAATGCCCGTGCCCATCGTTCAGGAAACACGAAACCCCGCGGCCAGTCGCGGAAACCAGCAGATCCAGCCAGCCGTCGCCGTTGATGTCCGCGAACACCGCGCCACGGGACAAACGCCCGTCAAACGCCAAACCGGTCTCCTTGGTCACATCTCTGAACTTCATCCCTCCAAGGTTCTTGTACAGGACGCATGGCCTATCCAAGCCGCACAGAAAAATGTCCACCAACCCGTCGTTGTCAAAGTCCCCGAGAGCGACCCCGCTGCCGTTCTCCAGCACGCGGTTGGCAGCCCGCTCCTCCTCCTCCAAATCGTTGGTAAAGGTGATCCCCGTCTGGTCCGCTGGAAGCAGGGTGAAGCCGGTCTTACCTTCGCTGCCTACCCGCAGTGCACTCCATCGGCAGCCTTGCTCGGTGTGCCACTGTACCTCAGCCGCTGTCTTGAGGGCATAGCTCCACAGGACCACTAGCAAAATGACGGCGCGCGTTGGGTGCAAGGTTGTGAAAGCAGACTAGTCCGAAACCTCGGGGGGGACAACCCAATACCGCCGCTTGCCTCCAAAACGACGCGGGCGAAGGGAGAAATCCTTGCCGCAGCCGAAAGGGGTCACGGATAACTCAGCCGGGCTAACGCGGACCTCGCCTTTTAGGGCGTCAACTCGTTTCGCTCCCGCGTTGCAGAATCTTCCTCATGGCCAGCACGTCAAGTTGATCCTTTTCGCGCCAGGAGCTTTCTTTAAGCTCAATCAAGTCCTCGGCAGACAGGTAAGGGATGCGCACTGAGCCGGTATCGAGATAGCGCAGCCGCGGCCTGAAATCCTCGATCGATCTGCCCTGCAGGCGTGTGAAAATGTCCAGGTCGAAGTCCTCCATAACCCTGATGGCGCCTTCCTGGGGAAGGAAATCCTCGACCTTCAGCTCGCGCGCCCAGCCTTCTCCCCAGTTGGCCAGGCACTCCAGCAGTCGGCGTATGTTCGGGGGTGACTCCTTGACGACGATGTCGAGGTCCTCGGTCAAACGGACGTAACCGTTGGCGATGACCGCGACGCCACCCACCACGGCATAGTCAACGCCGTAGGCGGTCAGGTCGACCAACAGCTTTTCGAACGGGGAAATAATCTCCTTCGCGGGTGAGTTCACGACCTCGGGTGATGTTGCGGGCAAAAACCTGCAAATGGAATAGGCGAGTCAGCACCTGGCTTGGGTCCCGCGGTCGACCGACCATCTTTCGAATGGGTTGCTGCATCGGCTCGACCTGCATTTTCACAGCACCAGCCTAATCCCCTCGCTCGCACCGGTCAATCCCAACCACCGCCAGATGATTGACGAAACCCCCACTCCACAGAGGATAACCACCGCCCCCATGAGTTGTGTTCCTGTGCATTTTTCCGAAATTGCTCCCGGACCCGCCGCTTCAACTTTCGTGCTGTGATTGCCCCTTGTCTTGCCCTAGCCTCCTCCCATTGCAGCCCACATGAACGCTGGCCTCATTAAGGTGCCTGTCGGGCGCCGACTCCAGATATGCGACGCCCCTCTGCCGGCGCTCTGCTTATTCTCTTTTGGTTGGGCCTAACCCACGGCCTCGCGGCTGAGGGCCCATGGCATCCAGAATCCGGCTACCGATGGTTGGACCTACCCGTGTCTCAGGCCGGTAAAACCGGTTTCACCGCGTTAACACCTGATCAGACTGGCCTCTTCTTCACCAATACTCTCGACGAGCTATCCAGCGCCGCCAATCGCGTGCTCGAGGACGGCAGCGGCGTGGCCGTGGGGGATTTCGATCACGACGGCCGCCCGGACATTTTCTTGTGCAGCCTGCAGGGCCGCAGCGTCCTCTATCGCAACCTGGGGGGGTGCAAGTTCGCTGACGCGACCTTGGATGCAGGCATCGCCCTGACCAACATGGTCTGCCGCGGGGCAGTTTTCGCCGACCTCAATGGCGATGGTTGGCTGGACCTCTTGGTTTCCACTCTCGGGCACGGCGTGGTTTGTTTCATGAACGACGGCGCTGGAAAGTTCACCAACGCCACCTCCTACGCGGGGACTGAAACCACCTACGGCAGCATGACCATGGCCCTGGCCGATGTGGATGGCAACGGCACCTTGGATCTCTACGTCGTTAACTATCGCACCGATGATATCCGGGACCACTCGCGCATCCCGGTCCAGTTCGTGAACGGCAAGATGATGGTGCCGCCCCAATACCAAGGCCGCCTCTTCTTCGAGAACGGCAAACTCCAGGAATATGGCGAGCCGGACATCCTTTACCTCAATGACGGTCACGGTCATTTCTCCCCGATGGCTTGGACCAATGGCGTCTTCCTGGACGACCAGGGGCGTGCACTTGCCCAGGCGCCCGCGGACTGGGGCCTCACCGCAACCTTTCGCGACCTTAATGGCGACGGCGCGCCCGATCTTTACGTCTGCAACGATTACTGGACCCCGGACCGCCTCTGGATTAACGACCGCCGGGGCCACTTCAAAGCCATTGCGCCCTTGGCCATCCGCCATACCAGCGAGAATTCCATGGGAGTCGATGTCGCCGACATCGATCGCGATGGCCACCCCGATATCCTGGTGTTGGATATGCTCGGTCGCGACCCGTCTATGCGACGCCGCCAGGCCTTGGCTCAAACCCCGGTCGTGGCCGGCGTCGGCGAGATCGCCAATCGACCGCAGATCATGCGCAATTCGCTGTTCCACAATCGGGGGGACGGAACCTTCGAGGAGATCGCTGACTTCTGCGGATTACCGGCCTCCGATTGGTCCTGGCAGCCGATCTTCCTGGACGTGGATTTGGATGGATTCGAGGACTTGATCGTTGCCGCGGGCCACACCCACGACGTTCAGGACATGGACGCCAGCGTGCGAATTCAAGCATTGCTCCATCGCTGGCCAAAAGACATCGACCCCAAGCAACTCCAGGAGGCTTTCACTCGCGAGATGGCCGACCATGCCCGGCTTTACCCGCCTCTGTTGAGCCCGATCATCGCCTTTCGAAACCTCGGGAATCTCAAGTTCCAGGACGTCACCTCCGATTGGGGCACCGCTCCACTCGGCGTTCACCAGGGCATCGCCCTGGCCGATTTCGACGGCGACGGTGATCTCGACCTTGTGGTGAACAATCTCAACGGCGTTTGCGGCCTCTATCGAAACGACACCACAGCTCCCCGCGTGGCGGTCCGGCTCAAGGGCCGCGCGCCTAACACTCAGGGTATCGGGGCACGTATCAAACTCCTCGGCGGCGCCCTCCCTCTGCAAAGCCAAGAGGTCGTCTGCGGCGGCCGCTACCTCTCTGGTTCCGATCCCGTCCTCGTGTTTGCTGCCGGAACGACTCGGACGAATATGACCTTCGAGGTCGCTTGGCGCAGCGGGGCCTCCACTCAAATCGGCAACGTTGAGGCCAACCGTCTTTATGAGATCGACGAGCCTCCCCAAGGACAGGATCGCCCTCCCACGACCGCATCCGACTCGCCTGCAGCCACCCCGATTTACCAGGACATCAGTGCCGCCATCCATCACACACACGCTGAGAATGCATTCGATGATTTCGCCCGCCAGCCACTTTTACCCAAACGGCTCAGCCAGCTCGGGCCCGGCCTCGTCTGGTTCGATCTCGACGGCGACGGCCACGACGATTTAGTGATCGGCACCGGCGCCGGAGGCCGTTTGGCGGCCTACCGTGGCGATGGAAAGGGCGGATTCACACCCTTCACCAACAGTCTTTTTGCCGGAATGGCTGCTCGTGACCAGAGCGGCATCGTTGCCGGGCACAACGCCTCGGGCCGTACCATGCTCCTCGTCGGTTCAGCGAACTACGAGGACGCCTCCACTACCGCCCCGAGCGCCACCCAATACCTCCTCGGCCCCTCCTCACCGGAGACTCCGCTCCCCCCCAACGTGTCAAGCACCGGCCCCATGGCCTTGGCCGACATCGATGGCGATGGGGTTCTGGAGCTCTTCGTCGGAGGCCGAGTTGTCCCCGGGCGTTATCCTGAGCCGGCCTCTTCCAGAATCTACCGGCAGGACCAAAACGGTTGGCGCATCGACGAACCCAATACCCGCGCGCTCGACAAAGTCGGCTTGGTTAGCGGGGCCGTTTGGAGCGACCTTGACGGTGATGGCTACCCCGAGCTCATCCTGGCTTGCGAGTGGGGGCCGGTGCGCGTCTTCTACAACCAGTCAGGCTCGCTCCATGAACTCACCTCGGAACTGGGACTGAGCGAGTTCACGGGTTGGTGGTCGGGCGTCACCACCGGGGACATCGACGGAGATGGCAACCTCGACATCATCGCCGCGAACTGGGGCCAAAACAGCCAGTACCGCGCTGAGCCCAATCGGCCCCTTCAACTGTTCTTTGGCGACTTCAACGGGCAGGGCGGCGTGGATATCCTCGAAACGGACTACACCTCTGCGCATCCGGGACTCTCGCCTCGTTACCGCCTCGATCTGATGGCCAAGGGCCTGCCTTTTCTGCGTGGCCACTTCGACAGCTTCCGAGCCTTCAGCGAGGCCCCGATCGATGAAGTCCTCGGTGACCTGCGCCCCCGCGCGGCGAACCTCCAGGTCCGAACTCTGGCCTCAACCCTATTCCTCAACCGTGGCAAACACTTCCAAGCCGTTGAATTGCCCGCTCAAGCCCAGTTCGCCCCCGCCTTCGCCGTCAATGTCGCTGATTACGACGGCGACGGCGCTGAGGATGTCTTCCTCAGCCAGAATTTCTTCGATTTCTCCTGGGAGCAACCCCGGTTGGATGCTGGACGCGGCCTGTGGTTGCACGGCGATGGCACGGGCCGGCTAAGTGCGGTGTCTGGCCAGGAATCCGGCATCCAAGTCTATGGAGAGCAGCGGGGGGCCGCTCTCGCTGACTTCAATGAAGATGGACGCATCGATTTGGCCGTCTCACAGAACGGCGCCGCGACCAAACTCTACCTCAACCGCGGCGCCAAACCCGGCTTGCGCGTCCGCTTGTCCGGCCCTCCAGGCAACCCTGCCGGGGTGGGCGCTACCCTCCGGCTTCGTTTCCCCGACCACCTCGGGCCGGCGCGCGAGATTCACGCCGGCTCCGGTTACTGGTCCCAGGATAGCCCGATCCAGGTCATGAGCACCCCGGCCCCCCCGAGTGAGCTCCTGGTACGTTGGCCCGGCGGCAAAACCACCACGACCGCTGTCCCCCCGGGAGCGCGCGAGTTGGTGGTTGGTCTCGAGGGCCTGGCTGGTGGCCGCCAGTAGGTGGCGGGACTGGCTCGTCCAGTCCGCGCCGGCCACGGTTCCTCCGCGTTAACAATAACAACTAATCGCCATGCGTAATGATTTATATGTTTGAGTATATCTTAATATCAATGTGATCTAGTCTTAAATCATCCAGGCTGGTACCAATATTCTCGTTCGCAGAGATATTAACAAATCTAAGTGAATTAAATGTATAGCAAATAGTTGCCTCCAACTCGCCACTTTATCATTGAATCGATTTAGCATTGCTACTACAACGCTGAGCAAACAACCACCATCAACATGGCGTGCACACGGCTCCTACGTTCCTCCGCGTCGCCTCGTTTCTCCTGCGAGGTGCCTTGCCTACGCTGTCAGGGCTTCGGCCATCCGATGACGCCCTGGACCGCCGCCCGAACGCCAACGATCGGAGGTTGTGGGACCGAACGGTCCGTTCAGAACCAAAGAGTAGTTATGCAACCAAACAGACTGCTTGGCTCATTATCCCTGGCACTCGCCCTCCTCGGCTGTTCGCCGTGTCTGGGCGCTACCTCCATCGGTGTCAACTTCCAAGGCCGCGGAAGCGACACGAGCAACCCCGCGACCACTCCGCTCGACCCCACGATGTCGGCCGGCGTTGTTCCCCAAGCTAACTGGAACAACGTCGATGACGCCTACGGTTACACGCCCGCCAACGTGGGCGACACTGGCCCGCTGACCGACCAGACTGGCGCGGCTACCACCGTTTCGCTCCACTTCCAGGCTAACGATAGCTGGTACAACGACGTGGCCTTCGACGCGGTCACCAACGGCAACGCGATATTGATGAACGGGATCATCAAGATCAGCGCCGGAGGAGGCGTTCCGGGCTATTTCACCTTCTCCGGTGTGCCGGACGGGCAATACGACCTGTACGTCTACATGAACGAAAACGGAGACAACGCCCAGTTGAACATCTCCGACGCGACCAGGCTCCACACATTCTACGTGACCGAAACGCACCAGTTCTATAACACCAACAGCTTCATCCAAGCGTCGAACACGGATCCCAACGGCACCCGGGACGTGGGCAACTATGTGAAATTCTCCAACCTATCCCCTTACGTTACCGGCCAGTTGGGAGTTATTGTGAGCCACTTCGCCAATTCGGACGGCGTGGGCATCGCCGGGCTGCAGTTGGTCAACGTGGGACCAGCGGTGGTCAACACCAACCCGGTGTCGATTATCGCTCAACCCTACAGCCGCCGCGTCCTCGTGGGCGACACCAACGTGGTGATGTCGGTGACCACCATGGGGCCCACTTTCAGCTACCAGTGGTATAAGAATTCGCTCGCCAACCCGATCAGCGGCGCAACCAGTTCGTCCTATTCCGTTCCAGCAATCACCGCTGGCGATGATGGCGCCGTCTTTTTCGCGGTCGTGACCAACAACGTCAATTCGGCCCAAAGCGCCAACGCCAAAATCACCCTCGGCCATTCGATCAAACTGCCTGGGCTGGCTTTGGAACAGCGCTACGCCGGCGAGACGCGCGCCAGCATCGAGGATCCTGCCTTTGCGGGCACTCCTGACGTGGTGAGGCAGCTAGCCTCGTTTGAGGTCCCGGTGAACCAGGCCGACAGCTTCGGCGAAACCCTCGAAGGCCTCTTCCTGCCGCCGGTCACCGGAGATTACGTGTTCTTCGTCTGCTCAGACGATGATAGTGACTTGTTTTTAAGCTCCGACGCCACCCCCGCCAACAAGGTCCTCATCGCCCAGGAGACCACCTGGAGCAATAACCAAAACTGGACCGGCAGCGACGGCGGTTCGACCCTCACCCAGAAGCGATCGGACAAATTCCAAGTCGATCCTGCGAACCCGACGACCCCTCCACCGTTTGCCAGCGGCATCCACCTGGTGGCGGGCACTCCCTACTACATCGAGGGCGTGCACCATGAAGGCACTGGTGGCGACGACTTCTCGGCGAATTATAAATTGATCGGTGACCCTGACCCGGTGAACTCCACCCCTACCCGCATCGCTGGTTTCGCGCTCGGTGCCTTCACGGAAGGCTTGGATGGCGCCCAGATCACGGTCACCAACCCGCCCGCGAACACTCTTGCCACGCAAAGCTTGACCGCCACTCTCACCATTGGTGCCACCACTTCCTTCATCGGGGACACCTCACCCGCCAAACCTGGGTTGTCTTATCAGTGGCAAATGGCGCCCAAAGGTTCAACCGCGTTCACTGACATCGCGTTCGCCACGGCGAGTTCCTACACCACTCCGGTACTGAAGCTGTCCGATGACGGCAATCAGTATCGGGTGCATTTGCTGGCCGGCGATGCGAACATGATCAGTGACGTCGGCACCCTTAGCGTGGCACACGATACGACACCGCCCATGCCGGTCACGGTGAACTCAGTTAGCGGCGACCGCAAAACCGTTACTGTGACCTTCAACGAACTGATGGACAAAGCCTCCAGCGAGGCGGGAGCGAATTATACGTTTACTCCCGGGAACATCGCTGGCGCGACCGCCTCGCTGGACAGCTCGACCAAGGTAGTGGCCATCACCGCCGCTGCTCCGTTGACTCCCGAGGTCGAGAACACCCTGACGATCTCGGGCGTGAAGGACTTGGCGGGCAACCCAGTCGTAGCCGGAACGTTCATCAAGTTTACCTTCAAATTGGTGAGCTATCAGGCCGATATCCTGTTTGACGGCCCAATCGCCTACTATCGGTTCGAAGAAACCAGCGGCACCGTCGCCCACAACGACGGCAGCAAGGGCGGCAATGGCGTCTACAGCAGGGGAGATGAACCGGCAGCGATGGCCGGCGGCATACCGAGCCCGGTAGTTAGCGGAGCGGGGCCTCGTCCCCCGGCTTTCGCAGGGTTTGAGGCCACTAACAACGCGCCTATATTCGATGGAGCATTATCAACCGACCCGAATGGAGCGTTTTGGGTCGATACCACCAACCAGTTCCTTCAGGGACTGGGTGCCTTCTCGCTCGAGTATTGGGTCAAGCCCCACCGTACCAACGACGATGGCTCAACTTGGGGTAATCGCGTCGGTCTGGTCGGCCAAAACGACGCCATTGAGTACGGGTTCGTTGATCCGGCCACGATCCAAATCTGGACGCCCAATGGTGGCAGCCTCAATACCACCTACCCATTCCCGGATGACGAGTGGCACCACGTTGCCACCATCGCCTCAGGAACGGACATCAGGAACTACTTCGATGGAGTTCTCCAGAACAGCACCACGGCAAACGCCAACGGGAACTACGGCACCTCGGGCTACAATGTTCATATCGGCGGTGGTGGCGTGTTCGACGCCGTTGGCAACTACTTCCAAGGTCAATTCGACGAGGTGGCGATCTTCGACAAAGCCATCCCTGCCGATCGCATCGCCGCACATTTCGCGGCTGGCAAATCCGGCGGCGTGATCACCACTAGCGGAGCCGTTGGCCCTCAACCGACCAGCCTAACCCTCACCATCACCGTCTCGGGTGGGAACGCAACCATCTCATGGACGGGCACAGGCACGCTCCAATCCACGCCCACACTAAACGGCGCGGCCACGGTCTGGACCGACGGGAGCACGACCAGCCCCGCCACCGTGCCCATTGGAGCTGGAAACAGCTTCTATCGGGTTAAACAATAATCCGTCCTTGAATCACGAAAAGACCGGGCGCAAGCCCGGTCTTTTTCTTTGAACCAAGCTTCATTTTGTCGATTCCACCGTAGCGACACCGATCACAGCAGTACCGGCTCCCCCAAAGCAGAACCGCGAGTTCAGGGGCTCTTCGGTGCGCGGCGTTTACGCCGCCTCAGCGTGGCCCCGCCAACGATGTTGAGAACCACCAGAACCATTGCCTTCATTCCGGTCAAGCGACGTCAATGTCGCGTCAGGCAAGGGTGCGCGGCGTTTACGCCGCCTCAGCCTCGCCGAGTCGAGCGGCGCTGTGGAACATTCTCCGGCACCCCGATCCTCCCGGGGTGCCGAGCGCTTGGCCAGGCGGGTCGTATCACAATCGCCAACCCCCCTAGCCAGCCCCCTGCCGACATCGCTGCCGAGGGCACGTATCGCCAGCTCGGTTCAAAGAAAAACACCCCTTTGTGCATTGAACCGCTGACCGCCCCCCGGAAAACCGTTTCTCCAGGATTGAATGCTGCCGGGCACCCGTGGTGCGCGAACCCGGAGGAAATCGGACTTTCCCGCTAGCTAGCTGCGCCTTTATGCTTCCTGGCATGCGTCAGAACCACGCCAAGCCGAAGCGGGCCCAAGTCCCTCACGCACGCTCCAGGCCAGGCAAACCTCTACCCCCAACCGCCTCCGACCCGCGCAAGGTGTGGTCGGGCCGCCTTGCCTGGACGGCGGCGATCGTGTTCCTGGCTCTTCTGGCTGGGTCGACCGCATGGCTTTGGCGCGCAGGAAAACGTTCGTCGTACGTGCCATCACTCCCTGTGACGTCGGCGGGAGCCAGCACCGCGAGCAATACCAATGCCTCGGCGCGTCCGGCCAAGCCGCCAGGCGGGGAACACGCTGCGGCACTCATCGCACAGGGAAACCAGTTGCTGAGCCAGGGCAAGGACACCGAAGCCCTTGCTCTTTACCGCCAAGCAGAACAGCTCATGCCTCAGGACGAGGATGTGCATTACAACCTCGGCATTGCCCTGGCGCGCTTGGGTCAGACAAACGAGGCTGTTGCCGAGTATGAGACGGCCCTCCGGATTTTCCCGGACTATGTCGAGGTCCACAACAACCTGGGCAATCTGCTCCTGCGCAGCGGGAAAGTGGACGAAGCCCTCAAGCACTTCCGAGCGGCCATCAAGGCGTTGCCTGACTACGCCCCGGGCCACAATAACCTCGGCAACGCCCTCCGTAAGGCCGGAAAGTCCCAGGAAGCCGTGATTGAATTCGTCAAAGCCTCCGAACTGGACACCAACTACTGGGAAGCCCACTTCAACCTGGCCGATGCCTACCGGAGCCAGAACCGCCTCCCGGAGGCGGCGGCCGAGTATCGTGAGGTTCTCAGGCTCAAGGCCGGCTTCGAGCCGGCTCAGCAAGGCCTCGTCCGAGTAGAGCGGCTGTTGGCCAGCCCGGTGCCGTAACCCGCTGGGCTCCCCTTAGCCCGATCTCAGTTCCCCGCTGCCTTACCCGACGATGCTCCCGGGGGCTCTGTCGGTGGCAAGACCGAGCTTTGTTCCTCTCGATGTTGCTGCCCGGCCTGTCCTGTCGGCACAAGCACGGTCCGCGGCTTGGTGACTGCTCGCGCGAGGTCGGCCGGGCCTACCTGGATCGGGCTATCCACGAGTTCGGGCAGGTTGAAAGTCTGAATGCAGGCATCATAGAAGGCCGGGTCATATTGCGGCAACACGAAGGGCTTGTGGAATTGCCCCATTTCGTCGAAATACGTGCACTGCGGCCGGGCGAAAACTCCGTTGCCACGTTTGCTGCTGAACACCACCCAGCGCCCGTTGCCCGACCAGCAGTGCTTGAGTTACCAGCCCCAACTCCAGCGGCCTTATGGCTTCGGCACGCCCCATCTCCTCGCCCGATCCAACTGCCGAACCCGGCCCCAAACCTGGTCCCCCCGTCGATTCTCACACGCCGTCGCCGGCGCCGGGCGCCGGGCGCGAGCCTTGCCTGCAGCGCCGCGGCCTCCGAACGCGTCGGGTCCAGCGAAAGCGCCAACCGCACGTGACGTAGCGCGTCGTTCGTCTGCCCCAGACCGGCGTAAACTAGGGCCATCGCTTCTTCGCTCTTGGCGTGATCTGGATTGACCTCTAGCGCGCGCCGGAACTGCGCGAGCGCTTCATCGGTTTTGCCCTCCAGCGTGGCAAGTTTGCCCAGTTCGTAGTAGCTTGTGGCATCCTGCGGCACCCATTGGGCAACCTGGCGCCACTCCTCTGCAGCCTTGGTGAGATCGTTCACCGCTGCGAGTGAACGGGCCAACATCACGTGCAGCCTCCAATCCTCCGGCGCCGCGCTAACTGCTTGCCGACAGAGTTTGACCGCGCGTTGGAGTGTGGCCGGCTTGTTCTGTGCCCGCAACTCGGCAACCCGCAACTCGAGCCGGCCCATCCGCTCCGCGGCATCAATCTGCCCCTGGTACACCGGTTCGGCGCAGCGGCGCCGGATGATGTCCGCGATCTCGTACTCCAGGTTCACAGTGTATGCCAATCGCTCCGCGCATTGTGCCTCCGACAGCCAGGGGGCCGGTGCAGTGCTGCCGTTCCTCGCCGACGCCGGAAGCACTTTGCTGATTTCCTCCGCGAAAATCCTCGCGAGGAGATAATTGCCGGCAAACGTGAAATGGACGTGTTCATAAAACCACTCCGCGCCGGGGATGCCGTCAGGGCTTTTGGCGGAAAACTCCTGCTCCGCGTCCACTAGGCGCACCCCCCGCGCGCTCCAATCGCCGGCCGTTTCGCGGATTAAACTGTTCAGCCGCGCATCGGCGCGGAACCGGAGCGCATCGCAATCGCGCGCCCTGGAGAAATGCTTTCGCGCCGCGTCCTTCTGCCCCGCAGCGAGGCAGCAGCGTGCCCAGCGGAACTGCAGGTCGGCGAAGGCCTCATCGATCTGGGATGCCCCCTCGAATTCGCGGATCGCCCGGGTGTAATCGCCCGCCTTCTCCGCTGCCACGCCCGCCTCGTAAGCCGCCTTCCATGACTCGCTCTGCGCCCCCGTCAAATCGGGCCGGTGCAACGAGGCAAACGGCGGCCAGTCCCGCAGGTTCCCCGCCATCGTGCTGACCATGACCTCCGCCCCCGACCTTTTCCCCACTCGGATAATGTCGTTGAGGTTGCGCTGGAAATTCGCGTACACGCCTCGGAGGCGCGGATCCTCCGGTCGAAACCGCCGGCCTGCGAACATGGTCATTCCGCCCCACCCCTTGGCCGCGTCTTCCGATGGCCGGAGGCGGTCGACCGCTACCTCAACCAGTTGTCCCAGCCTCAGGCGCTTGAGCGCCAGGGCTGCGCGAATCACCGGCAGGGGCAGAGCCTGCTCACTGAACACGGTTCCCACGCCGTAAGGTCCGATAACCTCATTATTGCCCATGTAGACGAGCCACAAGTCGCTTTCAATTGCCGCGCAATCACGGGCGATCGGCAGGATGACGTGCGAGCTAATAGCCGTGAACGCGACATTCACCACCTCGAAACGCACGGCTGGATACTCCGACTCCAGGAGTATTCGCAAAATACGGGCGAATCCGAAGGCCGGCGCCGGGTCCCCTTCGGCCGCCGATTCGCCGAAGACGATGATGCGATAAACGCCAGCTGGCTTCTGTGGTGTCACAACCAGCGGTCCGGGATGGCGCGCAAGGGTGTGGGGAAAGAACCGCCAGGAAAACCGTTGGTTCTCAACCACCGCCCCGGCGGGCGCCGCCGCGTGATGTACCCAAAAACCCGAATCGTAACCGAACCCGGTTAGGCGAAGTCCAGCCTCGACAACTGCTAGCAACAACAAAGGTACTAAGCAAGCGGCCCCCAGGCGAAAACTCAAACGCCGCAGCCGTGTACCGTCTTGGCTGGGGACAAGAGAATCCCCCCCCTTCGCCTCGGCTTTCGCGGCGTTCTTCCCGTCGGAGCGATCGTGAGTCTTCTTCAAAGATTCTGCTGCATTGCCGGACGGATAAACGTTACCAAGGCTCTCTCGCATTCGGTAGCGAAAACCAAGTTCATTCCGAGTTCCTACCCATTTTCAAGCGCCTCCATAAACGAAAAAGACCGGGCTTGCGCCCGGTCTTTTCGTGTTCTAGGGAGGAAGGTTATTGTTTAACCCGATAGAAGCTGTTTCCAGCCCCGATGGGGACGGTCGCGGGACTGGTCGTGCTCCCGTTCGTCCAAACGGTTGTCGCGCCGGTTAAGGCCGGCGTGGATTGCAACGTGCCCGTGCCCGTCCACGAGATGGTCGCGTTGCCGCCCGACACCGTGATCGTCAGCGATATGCTGTTTGGCTGCGGTCCAACCGCTCCGCTGGTGGTGATCACACCACCCGATTTGCCGGCCGCGAAATGTGCCGCGATGCGATCGGCAGGGATGGCTTTGTCGAAGATCGCCACCTCGTCGAATTGACCTTGGAAGTAGTTGCCAACGGCGTCGAACACGCCACCACCGCCGATATGGACGTTGTAGCCCGAGGTTCCATAGCTCCCGTTGGCGTTTGCCGTGGTACTGTTCTGGAGAACTCCATCGAAGTAGTTCCTGATGTCCGTTCCTGAGGCGATGGTGGCAACGTGGTGCCATTCGTCATCCGGGAAAGGGTAGGCGGTATTGAGGCTGCCACCATTGGGTGTCCAGATTTGGATCGTAGCCGGGTCAATGAACCCATACTCAATGGCGTCGTTTTGGCCGACCAGACCGATGCGATTACCCCAAGTTGAGCCATCCTCGTTGGTCCGGTGGGGCTTGACCCAATACTCGAGCGAGAAGGCACCCAGTCCCTGAAGGAACTGGTTGGTGGTATCGACCCAAAACGCTCCATTCGGGTCGGTTGTTAATGCTCCATCGAATATAGGCGCGTTGTTAGTGGCCTCAAACCCGGCGAAAGCCGGGGGACGAGGCCCCGCTCCGCTAACCACCGGGCTGGGGATGCCGCCCGCCATCGCTGCCGGTTCATCTCCCCTGCTGTAGACGCCATCGCCGCCTTTGCTGCCATCGTTGTGGGCGACGGTGCCGCTGGTTTCTTCAAACCGATAATAGGCGATTGGGCCGTCGAACAAGATGTCCGCCTGGTAGCTCACCAGTTTGAAGGTGAACTTGATAAACGTGCCGGTCGCAACCGGGTTGCCGGCTAGGTCCTTCACGCCCGAGATCGTCAAGGTGTTCTCGACATCCGGAGTTAACGGGGCAGCGGCGGTGATGGCCACTACCTTGCCAGAACTATCCAGCGAGGCGCTCGCGCCAGCGATATTCCCAGGAGTAAACGTATAATTCGCTCCCGTCTCGCTCGAGGCTTTGTCCATCAGTTCGTTGAAGGTCACGGTGACGGTTTTGCGGTCGCCGGCAACTGAGTTCACCGTCACCGGCATCGGCGGTGTCGTGTCGTGAGCCACCGTTAGTGTCCCGGCGTCACTGAATATGTTGGCATCGCCAGCCAGCAAATGAACCCGATATTGATTGCCGTCATCAGACAGCTTCAGCACCGGAGTGGTGTAGGACCTCGCCGTGGCGAAGACAATGTCCGTGAAGGTGCTCGAACCTTTGGGCGCCATTTGCCACTGGTAAGACAGCCCGGGCTTGGCCGGTGAGGTGTCTCCAATGAATGAAGAGGTGGCACCGATGGTCAGGGTTGCAGTCAGGCTTTGCGTCGCAAGGGTGTTCGCTGGTGGATTCGTCACCGTGATCTGCGCACCATCCAAACCGTCCGTAAAGGCGCCGAGTGCGAACCCGGCGATGCGTGTCGGGGTGAAGTTCACCGGGTCAGGATCACTGATCAGCTTGTAAGTCGCCGAGAAGTCGTCGCCGCCGCCACCTTCGTTATGCACGCCCTCAATGTAGTAAGGCGTACCGGCCACCAGGTGGATGCCGCTGGCAAACGGCGGTGGAGTCGTCGGGTTCGCCGGGTCAACCTGGAATTTGTCGGACCGCTTCTGAGTGACCGACGAACCACCGTCGCTCCCGGTCCAATTCTGGTTGTTGCTCCACGAATTCTCTTGGGCGATCAAAACTTTGTTCGCTGGGGTCGAATCCGTGCTTAGGAACAAGTCGCTGTGATCGTCCGAACACACGAAGAAGACGTAGTCACCGGTCACCGGCGGCAGAAAGAGTCCTTCGAGGGTTTCGGTGAAGGTGTCTGCTTGGTTCACCGGAACTTCGAATGAAGACAATTGCCTCACCACATTCGGGTCCTGAGTCAGCCCTCCCGCTTCCACCGTTGCCATGTCTAGGCCATCATAACGCTGTTCCAGCGCCAATCCGGGAATGCTGATTTTATGGCCGATAGTGATGGTGGCATTGATGCTCTGCACCGAGTTGACGTTGTTCGTCGCTACCACAAAAAAAGCCGCCCCATCATCGCCGGCGGTGATCGCGGGGACGGCATAGGACGAACTCGTCGCTCCGCTGATCGGATTCGCAAGCGAATTCTTATACCACTGGTAACTGGAGACCGGTCCCTTGGTCGTCACCGACATCACCACGTTGGTGTCACCCACCAGCACGCGGCGGCTGTAGGGTTGAACCAGAATCGAGACCGGGTTGGTGTTGACCACCGCCGGTCCCACGTTGACCAGTTGCAGCCCGGCGATGCCCACGCCGTCCGAATTGGCGAAATGGCTCACAATCACCCCTAGCGAACCGCTGCCATAGGGCTGGAGGCTCGAAAACTTCACATAGTTGCCCACGTCCCGGGTCCCGTTGGGATCCGTGTTCGACGCTTGGATGAAGGTGTTGGTGTTGTAGAACTGGTGCGTCTCGGTCACGTAAAACGTGGTCAGCCGGTTCGCGTCGGAGATGTTCAATTGGGCGTTGTCTCCGTTTTCGTTCATATACACGTACAGGTCATATTGCCCGTCCGGCACACCCGAAAACGTGAAATAGCCCGGAACGCCCCCCCCGGCGCTGATCTTGATGATCCCGTTCATCAAAATCGCGTTGCCGTTGGTCACCGCGTCGAAGGCCACGTCATTGTACCAGCTATCGTTAGCCTGGAAGTTCAGCGAAATCGCGGTTGTCGCGCCCGTCTGATCGGTCAGCGGTCCGGTGTCGCCCACGTTGGCGGGCGTGTAGCCGTAGGCGTCGTCCACGTTGTTCCAGTTCGATTGAGGAACAACGCCCGCCGACATCGACGGGTCGAGCGGCGTGGTGGCGGGGTTGCTGGTATCGCTACCGCGGCCCTGGAAGTTGACACCTATGGAGGTGGCAGCGAGCGCAGAACCCGACAGCGCCGCCACGAGGGCGGCGAGGAGACTGCATCGTGTTAATCGGTTCATTGATGGCAGATGGTTATACGTGTTGTTAGTTTGGTTACGTGTTCAGGGAGGGTTATGCCAAATCTTTGCCAAACTTGTCAACAAGTTTGTGGCGAATTGATGTCGCTGCCGCCTCGGGTGCGCTTCAACGCGCGTGAATCACCGCGCCGGCCGGCCGAACAGGGGGGGGGTACTCGGCGCCTGGTTCGGAAAACACCGCCCCGTATAGGCTTATGGCCCGTATACGGCTCTTGAATGGCTGGCGGCGTTACTATGCCCGGATGACCCACTCATGCAAACGCCATTTTGCGCAAAAAAAACGCCAGTTTGCGCCCACCCCTTACCCCTCACTCCCGTGCCCCACCGTCGCCCGAACCCTGGCCCTCCAACCTCCCAATCCTACCCTCCCCGTTGACTCACGGGAAAAAGACACCGAAGGGTTCTGAGTAAGCAGGGTTTGGTCGACTCAGGTTTCGGTTCTGGGGACTGGTTAAAGTTTAGCGG
>Ga0265314_10000153_pt1 | contig 103485 bp, 86 predicted proteins | sample 4126metaG_FD_203106 | JGI IMG/M metagenome (GOLD analysis project Ga0265314, IMG submission 203106) | Rhizosphere microbial communities from Carex aquatilis grown in University of Washington, Seatle, WA, United States - 4-1-26 metaG | ecosystem: Host-associated > Plants > Roots > Rhizosphere >... | reverse complement strand
AGCGCGAGGCAAATGAGTCCCCGGCCGTGCGTCGCCATAAAATTGATCGCGTCGGGCGTCACGAACTGGGCGGCCATCGCGAGGTCCCCCTCGTTCTCGCGGTCTTCGTCGTCGACGAGGATCACCATCTTGCCCGCGCGGATGTCCGCGATGGCGCCCGCGATGCGCTCCGCGAGCTCGTGATCGATCGTGTGCACAGGGGCCATCGGGATCGGGGTCAGGCGGTTCTCTCGACGGCGGGAGCTACGCCGGACTCCATGAGACGCGCGACGTAGCGGGCGATCAAGTCGACCTCCAGGTTGACGGCGTCACCAGGGGCGAGCGCGGCCAAGCTGGTCTTTTGCAGGGTAATGGGGATGAGCACGACGTCGAATCGATTCGCGGGGGTCACCGCGTTCACCGTCAGGCTGACCCCGTTGACGGCGATCGAGCCCTTTTCGGCGACGAAGCGTGCGAGATGGGACGGCACGGCGAACGTCATCGCGACGGGGTCGCCCACTGGACGGCGGTCGACGAGCTCGCCCAGGCCGTCCACGTGCCCGGTCGCAAAGTGGCCCCCGAACCGATCGCCCGCGCGTAGGGCGCGCTCGAGATTGACGAGCTTGCCGGGCGAGGCCCGGCCCAACGTCGTGCGCGCCAGGGTCTCCGCCGAGGCGTCGACTTCGAAGCCGTCGGCGGCAAGAGCCGCCACCGACAGGCAGCAGCCGTCGACCGCGATCGACTCGCCGAGCGCGAGCGGTCCGCCGTCGAGCTCGGCCCGGAAGCGCAACCGCGCGCCCGGACCGCGCGCGAGGCGGCCGGAAAGAACGCCGGTTGCCTCGACCAGGCCGGTAAACATCGCCACCGATGTAACGGCGAGTGGCCCGGCCGTCCAGCGCCCTCGTCCCGAGTTGCGTCCTTAGCTGCCGCGTCCGACACTCTACTTGGTGAGAGTACGCTTCGCCGCTTTCTTCGCTTGCTCGGCCGTCGCGTGCGGGCCGAGCTTTCAGGCCGTCTACGAGTGCGACGTGCATTTCGAGCACTGCTACGCGATCGACGAGAGCCCGGTGTCGCCCGAGGCGAAGAAGGAGTGCTGGCGCGGGTGGCTCCGCGGCTACACCTACGGCCAGTCGAGCGATCGCGTGCAATACGCCGCGACGCGCTTCAGCCAGCTGTCGCTCGGGCCCACCCTGCCCAGCGAAGAGCCGCGCGAGGCCCGCCCCCCGAGGCCCACACCGACGGTCGCCGCGCCCGTGCCAACCAGCGCTTTCGCCCCGCCGCCCAGCCTCGCCGCCTCGGGTATCCCGTCCGCGCGCGCATCGCCGCCAGACCCCCCGACGCGCGCGCCGGACGCGGATTGCTCGGACGCCTGCGTCAAGCGCTGGAGCACGTGCCGGGACGGATGCGATGCCCCGCCTCTGCCCGGGCGCGAACGAGTCGCGATCGACCACATGTGCAGCGATTGCGACCGCACGTACCGAGCGTGCGTGCCGGCCTGCTTTCGGTAGAGCGGCGACGAGCCTTGCTGCGAGCGCTCGCGTATGAGGAGTGGACGGGCGCGAACGCGTCGCGTTCGATGGCGTGCGCCGAGGATGCGGGCATCTGCGTGGGTCAATCGCGTCCGTGCGCCCAGGAAGCGGGCACCTAGTTCGCCCAATCGCGGGCGCATGCCGCGGAAGCAGGCACGTAGGTCGCTCAATCGGTCGCGTACGCCGAGGAAGCGGGCATCGATGTCGCCCAGTCGCGGGCGTGTGCCGCCGAAGCGGGCATCTGCGCCGTTCAATCGCGTCCGGATCGCGAGGAAGGCCCCAGCCTGCGCGTGGCAAAGAACGATAGGCGAGAACCATGCGGAATCGCACCCGATCCAAAAATAGTTGCCTCGGACACGCGGAATCGGGACTCGGCGCGAGACTGTCCATATGAGAGGCAAGGACGACCGGGATACCCGTACCGAGCCCTCAGTACCGGAAAGGAGGTGATGATCATGGGTACGACCACAACTGGCAAAGGCACCAGGGCCACTCGCGCGGGGAAACTCGTCGCGGGCGCGCGAAAGCACTTTGCGAACGGGGGACAAATTCTCACGTTCGCGGGTGGGTTCGCCAACGTCACCGTCGACTCGGCGGTCGCGGAGCTGCAAAAGCTCATCGACCTCCGAGCGGCGACGACGGCGGCCCAGGCGACCGCCCGGGACAAGGTGCAAGCCGAACGCGAGGCCATGCCTGCTCTCGTCGCGTTCATGAACGCGTTCGAGGCACTGCTACGCCTCATGTTCGGCGCCGACACCGCGTCCCTCGCCGACTTCGGGCTCACGCCGCGCAAGCAGCCGGTGCCCCGGACGGCGACCGACAAGGCGATCGCTGCTGCCAAACGCCAGGCGACGCGCAACGCGCGCGGGACCAAGGGTCCAACGGCCAAGAAGGCGGTGCACGGCAATGTCACGGCGGAGCTCGTCGTGACGCCCGTCCCGCCTCCGGCCAAGGCTCCCGAGGCGCCCGCGCCCGCCGCCGCGCCTGGCGCTGCCGCGACCGCTCCGCCGAAAGGCTGAGCGGTCTTGCGTCCCCTGCCTCCCTCGCGCGGGCCCCGGCTCGCACGAGGGAGGCGGGGGGACGCTTTTTTTGAGTGCCGGGCGAAGACCAAAGGTACTTTCATTGGCTCGCGACGGCCGCATCGAGCTTCGTCAGTCGCCCGTCGAGCCCGGCAATCCGCCGTCGTCTTGCCCCGCGTCGACCGCGGTCGCCGCCAATCCCGTGGCAACCACGCGCAAGCCATACTCGGCGCACGAAGGATTGAAGACATTCACGCCCGCGGCCGTGAGCTCCGAGAACTGCGCCAGATTGGCCCCGCCCACGACGAAGTTGGCCTGGGCGTCGTCCGGGGCGGCTGCGATGTAGAACGTGAGCTCGGGGGGGCTCGCGAAGGGCTGAGTAAAGAGAATGCGGTACGTGCGCTGCCCCGGGAAGTCGAGCCACGGCCCATCGAACGGGCTGGACTCCCACTGGATCTGTCCGTCGTTTCCGAGCGGCGCGACGCGCGGAACGACCCCGCCATTCGACCCGCCATCGGTCGGCGGAAAGTCGTAGGGGCCGCTGGCGTCGCACTGGTGGGTGGTGCAACCGGCCGCTGCCGCTGCCGCTGCCGCCGCCGAAAGCGCGGCGACGAACCTCAGCGCGGGCATCGCTCCGGGCATCGCGGCTCGCTCCGGGGCCTACCTACCGAGAGCCTCGGCGGCCTCGACGGCGTGATAGGTGAGGATCGCGTCGGCGCCGGCGCGCCGGATCGACACGAGCACCTCCATCATCGCCCGCCCGTAGTCGATCATCCCGGCGGCGGCCGCCGCCTTGAGCATCGCGTACTCCCCCGAGACGTTGTACGCGAAGAGCGGCAGGGTCGTGTCCGCGCGCACGGCGCGGATGACGTCGAGGTACGCGAGCGCCGGCTTGACCATGAGAATGTCGGCGCCCTCCTCTTCGTCGAGGCGCGCCTCACGGAGGGCCTCGCGCGCGTTCGCCGGATCCATCTGGTAGCTCGAGCGGTCGCCGAACTGGGGCGCGCAGTCGGCCGCGTCGCGAAACGGACCGTAGAACGAGCTCGCGTACTTGACCGCGTAGCTCAGGAGGGAAATTGCCGTAAACCCGCTCTCGTCGAGCGCGCGCCGGATGCGCCCGACCCGCCCGTCCATCATGTCGCTCGGGGCGACCACGTCCGCCCCGGCACGCGCGTGCACGAGCGCCATCTCGGCGAGCACTTCGATCGTCGCGTCGTTGTCGACTTCGAAGGCGCCGTCCTTTCGATTGCGCAAGATGCCGCAGTGGCCGTGGTCGGTGTATTCGTCGACGCACACGTCGGTCATTACGACGAGCTCCGGCGCCGCGCTCTTCATTTCCGCGACGGCGCGCGGCACCGGCCCGTCGGGGTCGAGCGCGCTCGACCCGCGCGGGTCTTTGGTCTTCGGCAAGCCGAACAAGATGACCCCCCCGAGGCCGCGCCGCACGGCATCCTTCGCCACGGACGCGGCGGAGCGGACCGGAAGCTGCGAGACGCCGGGCATGCTCGCGATCGGTCGGGGTTCGCCGATCGCGGCGTGAAAGAACAGTGGCAAGACCAGATCGCGCGGCGAGAGCGTGGTCTCGCGCACCAGCGCGAGCAGGCCGGGGGTCGCTCGCAGGCGCCGGGGGCGGGAGGTCGGGAAAGGCATGGCGGAGAGAGGGCTTGCGGCAGAGGAATAGCACGAGGCTCGCTCCCGCCGGGGGCATTGCCTTGCCCCTACCCCGTCGCTCGAGTCATCGTGAGAGGGTGCAACCGCGCCAACCGTGGGCCTCGGCTTGTCTCGTGTTCGGCGTCGCCGCCTGCGGGGCCCGCACCGGTCTCGTCGTCCCCAGCGACGACGGCGGCGGTTCGCTACCACCCGTCGGCGACGCGGGCGCCCAGCCGCTGCCGCCCATCCACGCGACCCCCGTCGACCCGAGCCAGGTGAGCGGTTGCGCCGACGCGGGTTCGACGGTGATCTACATCGTCAGCGAGCAGGGGTCGCTGCTGAGCTTCGATCCGCCGACGGCGACGCTCCAGCGCATCGGCACGTTGGGCTGCCCGGTGCCTGCCGATGCGACGCCGTTCTCGATGGCGGTCGACCGGGCGGGCATCGCCTACGTTCTCTACAACGACGGCGAGCTCTTTCGCGTCAGCACCGCCACGGCGGCGTGCCGGGCAACCGGCTTTGTCGCCCCTCCGACATTCACCCAGGACTTCGGCATGGGGTACTCGACGAACGCGGCGGACGGCGGCGAGGTCCTCTACGTCGCGGACAAGGCCACGCGCGGGCATCTCGCGATCCTCGACACCACCACGCTCGCGCTTCACTTGGTCGGCTCGTTCGATCCGTCCGTCCAAAGCCCCGAGCTGACGGGCACGGGCGCGGGGGACCTCTTCGCGTTCTACGCGACGGACGCCGGCTCCGCGATCGCGCAAATCGACCGGTCGACGGCGCATTCGATAGGGAATTCGCCGCTGCTCGGCGTCAACCAGAACTTGAACTACGCGTTCGCCATCTGGGGCGGCGACTTCTACACGTTCACCGGTCTCCTGACCGCCCAGCAAGGGGCTACCGAAGTGACGCGCTTCCGGCCGCGCGACGGGTCGATCGTGCCCGTTGGGCAGATCGTCGGCGAAACGATCGTCGGCGCAGGCGTCTCGACGTGTGCCCCGCAGCCGTGATGGACCCCGGCATCGTCTCCTTTGTGGGGCTCGGGCCCGGGGACGCCGCGCTGCAAACGGCGCGGGCAGCGGACCGCATCGCGCGCGCGGACATCGTCTTTCGCGATGAAGACGGCGCCCTCCCCTCGCGGCTCGTCGATCTCGCGCGCGAGGGCAAGCGGGTCGTTCGTGTCTTCTCCGGCGACCCCTTCGAGCGGCCGAGCGGTGCCGACGAAGTGCGCGAAGTGGCGGGCGCCGGGGTCGCCTTCGAAGTCGTTCCCGGCGTCGGCGCGAGCGCCGCGGCGGCTGCGTTCGCGGGGGTCGTCGGGCGGGCAGTGCGGGTAGCGACCGCCGACGTAGGTCGCGCCGTCGAAGGGCAGCCCGCAGACGCGCCCGTGACGCTCATCGCGGGCGCGGGCGAGCCGTCGCAGCGCGTGATCGCAACCGTGGCGGGCGATGCCGCGAAGCGGGCGACGGCGCTCGGGGATGTCCGGATTGTCGTGGCGTTGGGTGCGCCCGACGACCGGCTGCGGTGGTTCGAGCGCCGACCCCTGTTCGGCAAGCGCGTGCTCGTGACGCGTGCGACGGAGCAGGCTTCGGGAACCGCGGCGTTGCTGCGCGACCAAGGAGCGGAGCCGCTGGTCGTTCCGGCGATCGCGATCGGTCCCCCGGCCGATCCGTCTCCGCTTGCGCGCGCTTTGTCGCAGCTCCGTGCCGGCGCGTACGAGTGGGTCGCCTTCACGAGCGCCAACGGCGTCGAGCGGACGTGGGGAGCGCTCCTCGACGCAGGAGCGGACGCGCGAGCCTTCGGCGCTGCGCGGCTGGCGGCCATTGGGCCGGCGACCGCGCGGGCCCTCGAGCGCTGCGGACTGCGCGCAGACGTCGTGGCGAAAGAGTTTCGCGGCGAGGGGCTGGGCGATGCGCTCTTGCGCGTCCTGGCGGGGGCGGGCGCGGTGCGGGTGCTCCTCGCGCGCGCGGCCAAAGCGCGCGACGTGCTGCCCGATGCGCTCCGCGCCGCCGGGCACGTCGTCGACGTGGTCGCGGCGTACGAGACCCGCCCGCCGCCGCGCGAAACGATCGATGCGCTGCGATCCGAGCTCGAAGCCGGCCGCGTCGACGCCGTGACGTTCACGTCGAGCAGCACCGTCGAGAACTTGTGCGACCTGCTCGGCGACCGCGCCGCGGACTTGCTCCGCCGCCCCCGGATCGCGAGCATCGGCCCGGTGACCTCGGAAACGGCGCGCGCGCGCGGGCTGCGAGTCGACGTAATGGCCGCGGAGTTCACTGTGCCAGAGCTCGTCCGCGCCCTGGCGGACAGCTGGACGTGAGAAGGCCGCGGGGCGGAGCTGGCGGCCGGGTCCGGCCCGCAAAGAACGCAGTCTGGAGCCTCCAGCCCGAAGCCTGTAGCCTGTACTTCGCCCCCCCTCATGACCCTGAGCTCCCTCATTGTTAAGCGCGAGGTCGCGACGATGCGTCAGGTGGAGGAGGCGCTCGCCCGGCAGGTCATGTACGGCGGCGATCTCGCCACCAACCTGCTCGAGATCGCGCCAGTCGACGAGGGGGCGCTCACGCGGCTCATCGCCGAGGAGATGCGCTTGCCCCCGGCCCCCGCGGGCGAGCTGGCCGTCGCGCTGGAGCCCGCGCAGTACGTCCCGCCGGACATGGCGATGGAGCGAAAGATCGTACCGCTCAAGCTCGAAGGCGAGATCCTCGTTCTCGCCGTCATCGAGCCCATGTCGGCCGATCTCGAAGACCAGCTCATGTTCGCGCTCGGCCTGGCAATCGAGCAACGCGCCGCGACGACCGTGCGCGTTTTGCAGGCGATCACCCGTCTCTACGGCCTTCCCCTCGACCGCCGCATGCGGCGCTTGGTGGCGCGCTTGTCCGGCGCGCCCGTGCCCCCGAGCTCGACGCCCGCACTGGGCACGACCGCCGCGACGGCGGATCCCGCGCAGGTTCCGCCCCCCGCGACGGCGCCGCCGGCCGGACGGGTCACACCCCCGCTGGGCTCCCCGTCGGCGCCGACGGGGCTCCCGGCGACCCGTCACCCGGCGGGAGCCTCCGCCGCTTCCCCAGCGGCCCCTGCGCAGGACTGCGACCCGCCGTCGGCGCCGGCTTCCCCGGCAGCCCCAGCACAGGACTCGGACCCACCGTCGGCGCCGGCTGGGGGGGTCCGCAAGCTTCTGCAGCGTGACATCCCGGCGGGCGCCCGGGTCGGGCGCCGCCGTCGCGGTCCCCTGACGTTCGACGCGGCCAAGCGCGAGGCCGACGAAACGTCCGACCGCAACGCGCTGCTCGACCTCTTCGTCGATTTTTCGCGCCAATTCTTCGACTATGCCGTTCTCTTTCTCGTGCACGGCGACATCGCCGAGGGGCGCGACTCGTTCGGCACCGGCGCGAGCGCGGACCGGGTCGTGGGCATCGGGGTGCCCCTCGACCTCCCGAGCCTCCTGTCGGATGCGCGCGACAGCCGGGCACCGGTCCTCGCCCGAGCGCCCGCCGACGGGCTCGACGCGGTGTTGCGAGCCGATTTGCAGCGCCCTCGGGACTCCGAAATGGCGATCGTCCCGCTGGTCGTGCGAACGCGCGTGGTCGCGATCCTGCTCGGCGACTGCGGCGACGCCGGCGTCGAGACGACGGGGTTCGAGCAAGTGACGGCATTCGCGGCCGTGGTGGGCAAAGGGCTCGAACGGATCATCGTGCGTCGCAAGCTCGAAGGATTCGTGGCGGGGGGCCGGGCCAGCGATCCCCGCGCGCTCGCCCCGCCGAAGACGGCGCCCGCGTACGTTTCTGCGCCGGCGGCCGTCGCTGCGCCGCCCGCCGAGCTGTCCGCCATTCGAGCGGCGTGGGCGCCGCCGATCGCGATGGCGTTGCCGACGTCGACCATGCCTCCACCGCCGCCGAACGTAGCGACCGTTCGCGACATCAGCCGTCCGCCCATCCCACGCGAAGACCCCGTCGATTCGGGCGGGGCGCCCGAGCTCGAGCCCGCGTTGCACGCGGCGGACGGAGCCCACGAGGGCGACGCAGAGCCGAGAGTCCAGCGCGGACCTCCCCAGGACATGGACGCGCGCGCGCTCTTCGACATGCTCGGCTGGGAGACGGGCGCCGAGGAACCGGACGTGCCCCCGCCGTCGTCGTCGCTCGCCGTGGCGCCGCACCGGCCGCCGCTCGCGTACGTCACTCCGAGCGCCGGGCTGCCGTCGATCATCGTCGACCTCGATCACGAGCTCGTGGCGATGGTCGATCGCGTGGTCCGCGGCGAGGGAGACGAGGGCTCCGAAGGCGAGCTTCTGCGGCAAGGCGAACGCGCGATGCGGATCATCATGGCGCAATTTCCAGGACCGGTGACGTTCGAACGCACGCGCCTGCTCTCCACCCACAACCCTCCCCGTGCGAGCGACTGTGGACCGCTGCTGCGGCTCGTTGCCCGGGAGCGAAAGGTCGCGCTTCCCTTCGTGGTCGAGCGGCTCTCGGATCCCGACGTCGACGCGCGCGGTTGGGCGACCTACTTGTTGGGCGAGCTGCCTTATCCGGAGGCCATCCCGCACGCGCTGGCGCGGCTGCGCGATTCCGACGCCTGCACGCGGGCGGCCGCCGTGCACGCGATCGCCGCCATCGGCAAAGTGCTCCCGGACGAAATCGGCGACGCCGCCAAGGCGCTTGCGGGCTCCACGGATCCGGCCGATCGCGCGGCGGCGATGCGCGCGATGGGAGAGCTAGGCCAGTCGGCGCTCGTGCCCGACTTGCTTGCCGCGTTCGCCGATGGCGACGAGCGGGTGGTCGCGACCGCGCACGACGCGCTGGTGCGCGTCACCCGACAAGACTTGGGCGGCGACGCTCGGCCGTGGCTGGCCTGGTGGGAAGCGAACGGGGCGCGGCACCGCATCGAATGGTTGATCGACGCGCTGATGCACGACGTGTCGGAGATCCGACGGGCCGCCGGAGAGGAGCTGCGCACGATCACGAGGGAGTATTTCGGGTACGCGAGCGACCTCCCGCCGCGCGATCGGGAGCGCGCGCGCCAGCGCTACAATGACTGGTGGGTCACCGAGGGCCGAGCGCGCTTTCGGCGCAAGTGACGCGCCCGCCGCGCCCTCGTCCATGACCGGCGTGCCTGGCATGTTCGGTGCTGGCATTCGGTGCTAAGGGGAGGAAGGGGTGCGCACGACCATGACGAGAGCTTGCTTCGCGACCTGGTGGCGGTCCTTGGCGGCGGTGGCGTGCGTCGCGGTGCCCTCGTTGGCGATGGGGGGAGAGCAAGATGCCGATGCAGCGCGCATCGTGGCCGCGGGACACGCCCTCAAGTGGAACTGGACGCCGCCCGGCCATTCCGAGCGGTTCGGCCACGCGGAGACGCTTATCCACGCCCCGTCCTCGGCCGTACGCACGCGCGTAGTCGACTACGCACACTACAAGGACTTCGAGCCCGACAAGTTCAGGACATCGCGGGTCGTGGGCCACGGAGCCGACGGCTCGGCCGACGTGTACATCCAGATCGCGGTGCTGCACGGCATGGTGATGCTGTGGGACGTGACGCGGTTCGCGCCGCCGAAGACCGTCGCGCCCGGCGTGGACGTCATCGAAGGGCGGATGGTGCCCGGCAAGGGGAACGTCGACGACCTCGACGTGGTCTGGACGGTGCGGGCGCTCGACGACGAGTGGACGGTGCTCAAGTTCGACTTGCTCCTGAAGCCGGGGCTGCCGACGCCCCAGTGGGCGATGGACCAAGAGCTGCGCGACTACGCGATGTGCGCGGTCGACGCGATTCACGATCGCGCGCAGGGGTCTCCGGGGATCGCTCGCATCCCGTAGGTAGAAACCCGGCGCTTTTCGCCGATACCGGCGCGCTGGCTCCGTCGGCCGCGCTGTAGAAACCCGGCGCTTTTCGCCGATACCGGCGCGCTGGCTCCGTCGGCCGCGCTCCAGATACGGAAGTATCCCTCGCGCGGCCGCCGGACCCATCGCTTGGTCTCGGCGAAAATCACCGGGTTTCTACTCGGCTTGAGCTGAGAGGGTGCGCGCGAGACTCGGTCCTCGGTCTCCATCGCGTGCTCTCGGAGCGGCGTCGCTTGGCGCCGTTGATGGCGCACCATTCCGTCAAGGGCGGAAGATGGTTCGTTTCGGTGAGCCGAAGGTTCACCCCAAGGGCGACCAATACGAACAGCCGTGGTAACACACGCGGCGTTTTCGCGGGGCCGCTGTCGGGTCCCCCATAGTGCTCGCCGAGGAGGCTTTCTCAATGCGCCGTGCCCGAGTCCTTGTTTGTATCCGTGCTGCCGTGGTCGTCCTGCCGATGGTGGTGGCCTGCGCAAGCAGCGATAACGGCGGTAATAACAACGGTGGCGGCGGAAGTAGCGGCAGCGGCTCGGGGGACAACAGCTCGAATGGCGGCAACGGCTCAGGCGGCAACGGCTCAGGCGGCAATGGCTCGAGCGGCGGCAACGGCTCGGGCGGCAATGGCTCGAGCGGCGGCAACGGCTCGAGTGGAGTGAGCTCGGGTGGCAACGGGTCGAGTGGAGTGAGCTCGGGCGGCAACGGGTCGAACGGTGGCAGCAGCGGCGCGTCGGGGAGCGGCGGGTCGAGCAGCGGCGGGAACAGCAGCGGCGCGGTCAGCGACGCGGGCGCGAGCATGTGCGGCACGCCGGGGCCCAATGTGATCTCGGACTTCGAGCAGGGCACTGGGTCGATGATCAAGCAGGGGGGACGTACGGGGTATTGGTATGTGTTCGCGGACAAGGCGGGTGGAAGCCAAACGCCGGCCAACGTGATGGATGGCCCGATCGCCGTCGCAAAGGCTCCGTCGGGAGACCCGACCCCCATGGGAGAGACCTGTAACAATTACGCCCTGAATTCCACGGCGACCGGACATGGGACCGCGGCATCGTTCGTGGGCGTCGGCGCCGCGTTCTCGCCGTCGGCCGGCATGATGAGGGCCGCTTACGACTTGAGCGCGTACGACGGCATTCAGTTCGATATCGAGTCGACGATGGCCTCGCAGGGCGCGATGTACTTCGAAATGATGACGAAGGAGACGCAGCCAGGTCCGGTGTACGCCGCCGCCAACCCGGGCACCGTGGTCACGGGAACCGCGGTCAACGGCGGCGTCGATGCCTACAACAACCGTGGGTACATTCTGTCCGCTGCGGGATCGACTCCGACGGGCGTCGGGACGGCCATTCCGAGCACGATGACAACGGTGTACGTGCCGTTCTCGCTTCTCGTTCCTCGGTATTTCCCGGATCCGACATCCTGCGGCACCACCAAGCCCTGCACCGCTCCCGTCTTCGTCCCGTCGAACGCGCTGGGATTCCAGTTCTCCCTCTACCCCGACTTCGCATCGACCGGCAGTTACGACCTGTGGGTCGACAACGTGTCGCTTTTCAAGGGCGATAATGGCCTAACGCCTCCCGGGATGACAATGCCGACGTTCAAGGATGGCGCGAGCGGTTGGAGTTGCACGAAGCCGACTTTTGCCGGGGGCAAGACGGCGGCCGGTAAGTACCTCTTGTGGGCATACCGAAACTGGAAATACAACTTCGTAAGGCAAGCGGGGTCGACGACTGCCGCTTGCACGTCCACCAGCACGCAGTGCATCGTGATGAGCCCTGAAGTGCAAGGGGGGTCGGTCGTCTCGGAAGGCATCGCGTACGGGATGCTGATTGCTGCCTATATGGGGGACAAGCAACTATTCGACGCGCTGTGGTCGTACTGGAGTGCCCATGGTGGCAATCTCATGACCTGGATCTATTCGCAGGATGGCAACACCTCGAAAGGCTCGGGCTCCGCCACGGACGCGGATCAGGACGCGGCGTTCGCGTTGCACGTGGCCTCCAAGGTCTTCAGCGGCGGCAGTTACGCCACGAACCGAGACGCGGTGATCAATGCGATCTGGACGTCGGACTTCGATCACACCAGCAACCTGCCGACGTACGGGAGCGCGACCCAGATCACCAGCGGTACGGGGGCCTACACGAATCCGTCATACTTCGCGCCGGCGTATTATCCGATCTTCGCCGCTACAAACCCCGGCTTTTCGGCGGCGACGGCGGCCGTTTACACCGCCCTGGGCAACATGGCCGCCCTTGGCACTCTGCCCCCCGCCTGGTGCTCGAACAACTGCACCACCGCTGGCGGGGGCGGCTATCCCAACGCGACCGACTATCAGTACGACGCACACCGCGTGCCCTGGCGCGTCGGCGTGGACTACTGCTGGGGCAACACCGCAGCCGCGAGCCATCTGACCGCGATCAACTCGTTCTTCGTCGGCCAGAGCGCCGGGGGCATCGGCAACATGTTCGACGAATACACGACGGCGGGTGCCCCTTGCACGTCCTGCACGCCGGCAGCCGGACCAAACTCGATGTCGCTCGTTGGTACCGCGGCCGTTGGCGCTCTTGCCGGAAGCAACAGTGCATTCGTCAACGCGGGCTGGCAGTTCGTACTCGACGGCATCAACCGTGGCACGCCAAACCTGGTTGCGATGAAGAATAGCTACTATACGTACTATAATGCGACCGTCGGGCTACTCACGGCGCTCACGATGAGCGGCAATTTCTACAAGCCGTAGGCTTATCGCTCGTTCATGTTTGTCGACGGCTCTCTTGCTCAACTCCGAAATATCGCAATTACCACTGAACAAGTCCTGGAATCGGCTGCGGGTTGAGGCTCGTTGAACCGGTTCCGAGTTGGTCGAACTGGTTATCGCCCCAACACTCGACTGCACCGTTCGATAGCAGCGCGCACGTGAAGCTACTGCCTGTAGCGATTTGAACGACGTTGTTCAAGCCGACGACCTTGGCGGGCGTTAGGATGTCGGTGGACGGCGCGAGGCTCACAGTTCCGTTGCCCACCTGCCCAGAATAATTGAGCCCCCAGCAACGGACTGTGCCGTCCGAGATCAGCGCGCACGTATGCGCGCCTCCTACGGAGACGGCCCTAACCGTAAGGCCTTCAAGTCCGACAACCGGCGTGGGGCTGGCAGTGGTTGTCGATGATACGCCATTACCGACCTCGCCGTCCGCGTTGGCTCCCCAACATTCAACACTACCCCCAGCGAGCAACGCGCAGGCCGTGCCGGCGCCCGCCGAGATGGCGGTTGCACCCGTCAATCCGGGAACTTGTGTGGGTGTTGCTTGCTGAGCCGCGTTGGGGCCCGGACTGACCACCGTCGGGTCGGCTGAGCCCCAGCAGGAGACCGTACCCCCTGACACGAGCGCGCACGCGCCAAGCGAATACGTGGCAATCGCTGAAACCTGAGAAATGTGAGCCTGCGTCGGCGTCGGGTTGAGAAAGGTTGCGGTGGAACTGTTGCCCAGCTGCCCTTCGCCGCCCGATCCCCAGCAGTAGACGAGTCCTCCGGAGACGAGGGCGCAGGTGAAGTGTCCAAAGAGCCCGTTGCCGTTGGCCGATATGGCCAGGGCGTTGGTCAGACCGGTCACGGCCCCTGCGGCAGAGGGACAGGGCGTCGTCGTACAAGAACCGCCGTTTCCGAGCTCGCCACTGCCGTTGTCTCCCCAGCAGGCCACCGTGCCACCAGAAACGAGGCCGCAGCCGTGAACGAAGCCCTCCGAGGCCATCGTGACGTTGCTTAAGTTGAGAACAGCCCTAGGAGTGGGAACACCTTCAGAGGGCGAACCGAGGGTCGCCAGGCCGTTTCCAACCTGTCCAAACGAATTCAGGCCCCAGCACCGCACCGTGCCGTCCGAAAGCACCGCGCACGTCGTCGCGCTCACGCCGGACGTCGCGATCGATACAGCCTTCAGACAAGATCCGCTATTGCACGAGATCGGACACGCGACGCCACACGCGCCGCAGTTCGCCGGGTCCGTCTGCTCGTTGACGCACGTACCCCCGCAGAGCGTTTGCCCACTGGGACAAATGCATTGCCCGCTGCTCGTATCGCATTTCTGCCCGCCGGTGCACGCCGCGCACGCCCGTCCCCCCGTACCGCAGCTCGCGCTGCTCTGACTCGTATAGGGCTCGCACGTCGTCGCGCTGCTGCAACACCCACTGCACCCGCTCGTCGCGTCGCACACGCAACGGCCCGCCGAGCAACTCAACCCGGGACCGCACTGGTTGCCGCACGCGCCGCAGTTCGCCGGGTCCGTCTGTTCGTTCACGCACGTGGTCCCGCAAAGGGCTTGCCCACCCGAGCATCCGCACTTCCCGCTGCTCGTATCGCACTTCTCGCCGCCCGTGCACGGCGCGCACGCACTCCCCGCCGTTCCGCAGCTAGTGCTGCTCTCGCTCGCGTACGGCTCGCAGGCCGTCGCACTGCTGCAGCATCCATTGCACCCACTCGTCGTGTCGCACACGCAGTGGCTACCGGTGCAGCGCGTGCCCGGGGCGCACGCCATCCCGCAGCCGCCGCAATTCTTGCGGTCGCTCGTTAGGTCCGCGCACGTCCCGGTGCAGTTCGTCGTCGCCGAAGGGCACACCAGCGTGCAAGCGAAGCCCCCCGCGTCTGTCGAAGCACACGCTGGCGCGGCGTTCCCGCAGCTCGATCCGCATGCCCCGCAGTGAGAAGTCGACTGCAATGACATCGCGCATCCGGTTCCGGAGTCCGCGCAGTCGGCGTAGTCCCCCGCGCACTGGTACGCGCAGTGCCCCGCCTTGCACCCCAAACCCGCGGCACTCACGTTCGGCAGCAGGGAACAATCGTTTCCGCACGCTCCGCAGTGGTGCGCGTCGCTCGAGAGCTGGACGCAGCCGCCGTTGCAGGACACATAGCCCGCCGGACACCCCGCATCGGCAGTCGTTGCAGGAGTCACAGGCGACGCCGACTCGCCGGTCGCGTCCGTCTCGGCCGCGTCCCCGCCTTTTCCACCCTCCGCCGTCGTCGTCACCGTCCCGGGCGCCCCCTTGAGCGTCGCGTCCAACGGGGCGCCTCCCTCGGCCGCATCGCCTCGGGTCCCGTCCGATGTCGCATCGCCGCGGGCACCGTCCACCGTTGCATCCCCTCCTCCGTCCTCGCCATGCGTCGTCGACCCAGGGTTCGGCAGAATGATTGGCGTGTCGTCGCGGCCGCTGCCCCCCTCCCCACCCGCTGGCGAATGCTGCACCCCACCTGCTGTGAAGTCCGGCCCCCCGCACGCGGCCAACAGGCCGAGCGACACGTACAGGCAAGCAAAAGGAACACGCGAGCAACGAGCAATCGACACCATGACCCACCTCGAAGAAGAGGGTTGCCGCGCGCGGTCCCCCCTCGCCGGTCAACCTTCTACCGCCCCTGTCGGCCGAGTAAAGACCCAGGTTGCGTGCCAAATCGCCGGCCGTCGTCGCGGGTCGCAGACACGGGCGTCGACCAGTCTGCGTCGCGGCCGCGCGAAGATGCGCGTGCCCTCATTCGCCACGTCCAGTAGACTCGCGCATCGTGAACCCCCGGAGCCTGCGCATGTCGAACAAGTTCCCCCTTGCCCTTGCCCTGCTGGCTGTCACGACGGCGTCCGCGTGGGTGGCGGCCTGTTCCTCGGACAATGCGACTACCCCCACCCCGGACGGCGGCAAGAACGGCGAAGGGAACGGCAGCGGCAAAGAAGGTGGCGGCGGCAGCAGCGGCGGCGTGCACGACACCGGCGTGTCCGACGCGCCCGCCGACGGCGGGGTTCTCGGCCTCCTGGTCGACAACATGACCGCAACCAAAGGCACGCAGATCGCACTCCAGGTACCTGCGGGCGAGACCGCGGGGTCGTATTACACGTATTCGGACATCCCCGCCTCAAACTACCTCTTTATGCGGAGTCTGGTCACTGGCCCGTCGCAGCTCGTAGACACCGCGGTCACCCCCCCCGTCACCAACGCGGATGGCTCGAAAATCACTAACGAAATATGCTTCGGCGGTGAAGTCGTGAACTACGCGGGTCTCGGGATGAGCATCGTCTACGCGCCGCAAGACTCGCCCATGGACCCAACCTGCCCCACGGGCGATCCCCCGGTGCCCTTCGACGCCAGCCACTACAGCGGCGTCAGCTTCTACATCAACGTGGACCCGTCGGACTCCGGTCCACCCCCGTCGATTCACTTCGATATGCCGGATACGCAGACCGCGGATCACTGCGTGCGCCCCATACCGGCTTGCGCGCTGGCCGACGCGGGTGGTTGCTACGACGATTTCGGCTCGGATGTCCCTTTCACGCCCGGCACGTGGACCAAAGTGAAGTTCGTGTGGAGCGATCTCACCCAGGGGGGTTGGGGCCAGCCTTTTGGAGCCTTGAAGACCAACCAGCTCATCGGCATGAAGTGGCAGGTGAACGGGCCCGGCCCCGACGCGGCGGACGAGACGTTCAACTTCTGCATCTCAAACATCTACTTCACGCCGTAGCGCGCCCGGGCCGCCCCGCCCGCCGAATCTACGAGGCGTCCAGCGTTCGCGTCTCTTTCAGCGCGCGCACGACCAGCTCGTCGGCACGCTCCGGCAGCACCTTGGCGTCGACCAGCCGCGCGATCGCCTCCTCCTGGCTGCCGCGCCCTTCGTCGAGCCGAGCCACGGCGTCTGCCGCGGCCACGAGCATCGCATGCGACCGCCCGGCCGGGTCGTGATGCCATCGACAGGCTTCCACGACCTCCTCCGGGAGATGCCACGCGGAGGCGAGCTCCGCCCCCGCGATCGTGTGCACCACGTCGACCGCAGTGGCCGCGGCCGCGAGGTCGATGGTACCGCGGTTCTTGGCGAGCAGCTTCCAGCAGCGGGCGCGGCCGATGTCGTGGAGCAGGCCGGATAGAAACGCGATATCGGCGTCGAGCCCTTGGTCCCGGGCGAGCAATCGGGCGCAGCGTGCCACGCGGACGCCGTGTTGGAACGTCGACTCCACGAGGTCCCGGAAGCGCGGCGCGTCCACGAACATCGACGCATACGCGACTTGGAAGAGAACGTCGCGCGTCGCCTGCGTTCCGAGGCGAACGGCCGCGCGCTTGACCGACGCGATCCGCGGCATCCCCGCGCGCGCGTACAAGGCGGAGTTGGCGACCGAGACGACCCGCGCCGACAGCGGGGGATCGCTCGCCGCGACCCGTTCTACTTCGGCGAAGTCGAGCCCCGGGGTACGCGCGAGGCGAAGCGCCTCGGTCACGCTCCTGGGAAGCGTGGGGAGGTCGCTCGTGCCCCGCGCGAGGTCACGCTCAAGCTGCTCCAGCAGCGTGAGCTGGGTCGGTCCCGCGGCGATCATCGCGACCCTCCCGGCCCGGCGAGCGCTCCCGCCACCGAATCCAGGAGCACGGGCGGTGCCAAAGTGCCACTCGAGCGTGCCGGCCCTTCGGGCGCGCCCGTCACGGGGCACGCATAAACGACCACGCGGTCGCGCCCGGCGAGCTTTGCTTCGTAGAGCGACGCGTCTGCCGCCGCGAGGACGGCCTTCCGACCCGCCACGCCCCCCCCCGTGGTTCCCGCGACGCCGACACTGACCGTGACCCGCCTGCGCGCGGGACCCGGCGATGCGCCCCCGGAGACGGCGCCGGGCAGAGCGGGGAGCTCGATCTGTCGAACGGCATTTCGATAGCGCTCCCCGATCCGCGCGGCGACGTCGAGCGACGCGCCGCGGACGATCACCAGGAACTCCTCGCCGCCGTAGCGAGCCGCGACGTCCCCCGATCGGGTGCACGACTTGATCGCGCGCGCGACCTGCATGAGGATTTGATCGCCCATCACGTGCCCGTACGTGTCGTTGATCAGCTTGAAGTGATCGATGTCGATGAGGACGGCGAGCAGCGCTTCACCGCCGTCGAGGGCGGGCTCGAGCACTTCGTCGGCGGCGCGCCGGTTCGCGAGCCCGGTCAGGGCGTCGCTCATCGCAGCCGTCTTGAGCGTCGCGCGCTGGGCCTTGGCCCACTGAAGCATCTCCCGGTCGCGGCGGTTTCGCAGTTGCACCCGGACACGCGCGCGCAGCTCGTCGAGACGGGAGGGAGTGACGACATAGTCGTCGGCGCCCGACAGCAAGCCCCGGACGGCGCTCTCCTCGTCTTGGTACATGGAGGTAATGAGGATGATCGGAGTCAGCCGCGTGTCGTCCATCATGCGAAGGTCGCCGCAGAGCTCGAAGCCGGAGACCTCAGGCAGCATGATGTCGAGCAGAACGAGATCGGGGGGGCGCGCGCGGACGTGGGCGATGAGCTCCGAGCCGTCGGGCAGGAGGTCGATTTCGTAGCCCTCGTGACCGAGCACCTTGGCGAAGAGCTCCCGACGGCCGGCATCGTCGTCGACGATCAGGATGCGGCGGGGTCGGTCCGCTGGCGGGGCGCTCTCGATGATCTCCACGCGGCTTACGCATGGGAACGGCCGTACGGCCGGTTTCTTCAGCACGGGAGGGCGCCGGAAAGCTCGGCCTTGTCGCCGAGGCACAGCCGCTCGACGATTGCGATCGCGCCCGGGTGACCCGAGGCGCTACCCATCCGCTCCGAGGCCGCCCGCATGAAGACCGTTCCCGCCGCTCCCCCCAAGGCGCGCACCTTCCGGAACCCGGTGATCCCCGGGTTTCATCCCGACCCGAGCATCTGCCGCGTCGGCGACGACTTCTACCTGGTCACGAGTAGCTTCGAATACTTCCCCGGCGTCCCGATCTTCCACAGCCGCGATCTGGTCCACTGGCGGCAGGTGGGCCACGTGCTCACGCGCCCCAGCCAGCTCGATCTTCGCGGCATGCGGAGCTCGGGCGGCATCTACGCGCCCACGCTGCGTCATCGGCGCGGTCGATTCTACATGGTGACGACCAACGTCGGCGGCGGGGGCCACTTCTACGTGACGGCCAAGCGACCGGAGGGCCCCTGGTCCGACCCGATCTGGCTCGATGACGACGGCATCGACCCGTCGTTTTTTTTCGACGGCGACGCGGTCTACTACACGCGCGACGGCAAGGGACCCGACTTCGATCACCCGCTCATCTATCAGGCGAAGATCGACGTCGACGCGGGAGCGTTCGTCAGCGAGCCGAAGCCCATCTGGGGCGGCACGGGGGGGATCTGGACCGAGGGCGCGCACCTCTACAAGGTAGGGACGACCTATTACTTGATGGCCGCGGAAGGCGGGACCGCATACGACCACTCCGAAGTCATCGCGCGCAGCTCCACGCCGTTCGGGCCCTTCGAGGCTTATCCGGGAAACCCGATCGTCTCGCATCGAGACCGCCGGAGGGACCCCATTCAGGCCACCGGCCACGCGGACCTGGTGGAGCTGGCGGACGGAACCTGGTGGGCGGTCCTGCTCGGCATTCGCCCACGGGCGGGGCGGTATCACCTCCTCGGGAGGGAGACGTTCTTGGCGCCCGTGACCTGGACGCGCGACGGGTGGCCGATCATCGGCAACCGGGGCCGAATCGAGCTCGAGACGATCGCTCCGGCGCTTTCTTCGAGGCCCGCCGCCGCGCCGCCCAAACGCGACGACTTCGACCGAAGCGAGCTCTCGTTCGTATGGAATTTCCTTCGCAATCCCCACGCTCGCGATTGGTCGCTCCGAGAGCGACCCGGGCACCTGCGGCTACGCGGATCGGCGATCACATTGGACGACGTCGACTCCCCCGCGCTCGTCGTCCGCAGCCAGCAACACTTCCGCGTGCGGTGTCGGGCGGCGCTGGAGTTCGCTCCGCGCCGCGCCAACGAAGAGGCCGGGCTGACCGTGCGATCCAACGAAGATTTCCGGTACGACATCGCGATTCAGCTCGGCCCATCCGGCCGCCAAGCCGTCCTGCGCCGGCGAGTCCGCGGGCAGTCGCGCGTGGTCCAGCGGTGCTCGGTGGGACAAGGCCCGCTCGAGCTCGAGGTTCGCGCGAGCGAGGACCGCTACCTCTTCTTCGCGGGGGAGCGCGGCCACCTGCAGCCCCTCGGATCGCTCCCGACCAGGGCGATCTGCGCAGAGAAAGTCGGCGCGTCCGGGCATCTTTACTTCACAGGCACGCGCATCGGTCTGTACGCGACGGGAAACGGCCGTCGCTCCACGGTTCCCGCGGATTTCGACTGGTTCGACTACGTGCCAGTCGCCGAGTGACGGCAGGGCTCTATTCGGAGGGTGCGTCGGCAGCCGGAGTCGCGTCGGCCGAGGATCCATCCGCGGAGGATCCGTCGGTGCTCGAGGCTCCGTCCGGCGAGGCATCCGACGACGTGGTGTCGGCCGAGCCGTCGGTGCTGGCCCCATCGCTGGAAGCGTCGCCGGAGGCGGACGAGTCGCGGATGAACGCTACGTGGCCGATGGTAACGTCGATCGGATAGCCGACGGAGCCGTCGGGGGACGTGTACGGCCACGCGAACGCCCAGGTCAGGCGCGTGATCTCCGCCGGGTTCACCGGAGAGGGTCGGCCGGCCAAGAGGTCTTTCCAGCGCAGCGAAACGGTGGTCAGGGTGGAGGTCACATCGATGATGACCCGCGGCTCCGCGCACGTTCCGTCGTACGGGTTCGAGACCGGGACGCACCGGGCGTAGCTCGGGTTGTTCGGATCGGCGACGTCGTCGGCAGCGGTGGTGACACTGAACGTCAGCTGGCTCGGGATGCCGGCATTGCCCTGGATCGTGAACTCGACGCCGGCATACGCCGATGCGTCGATCATGCAGTTGAAGCCGAGGCCGAAGCCCGAGTAGTCGAGGACGTTACCGGTCATATGCCAGACGCCCGTCGTCACGTCGGACTTGATGTAGGCTTGGTTGTAATAGTAGGTGTAGCCGGAAAAATCCGTGCCGAAGCTGCCCCACGAATAGCCGTCCGTCGCCGCGTTGGGTCCTCGCGGAGTGAAGTCGACGATGTTGGTCATCAGTGGCGTCTCGACGGGGCAAAGCACAGGAGGCGGCACGACCACGTCGACCCCTTGCAACCCGGCGTCCGCGGTCGCGGAGCCATCGTCGCCAGAGCCCCCGCCATCACTCGTCGTGGCGGTCTCCGCCCCAGCCCCGCCGTCGCCTGCGCCGGCTCCCGTGGTCGCGTCGGCCTTGCCGCCCTCCTTGCCGCCGCCATCGATTCCCGATGCCGACCCGTCTCCCCCGCTCCCGGCCGCATCCGGTCCCGCGTAGGGCGCGGTGTCGTCGGAGCTGCAAGACGGCATCCCAAGAGCGAGGGCCGTGGCCGTCGAGAGCATCGGCAACGAAAGCAAACCTAAGGAACGTCGAAGCGACATCGTCATGCCTCCAGAAGAATTGCGGGGAATGTAGGAGAGCCGAGACCCCCGACGCAACAGAATCGCACCGGACGGCTCGTCCAGCGTGGCCGGAATCCAGCGACTGCGGCGAGCGCTGGGGAGGCCTCGGGTCAGAAAGCATGCCAAGGCTCGCCTCGCGAAATCGCCGGTCGAAGCGGTGGTTCGCGCGTTCTTTTCAGCCCGCGGTGAGCCAGAATTCGCCGTCAAGACCACTGTACTGAGGCAAGCCAACGATGTCCGCCCTTCGACGAACCCCCCAACTGCGCATCGCCCCTCGGGGTCCGGAGGCCCACCCGGAGGATGCCGAGCTCGCCGACGCCCTGATTGCGGGCGAGCTCTGGGCGGCAACCGCGACGTACGACAAGCACGCCTCCATGGTATTCCGGTTCCTGCAGCGCGCCCTGGGCGCCTCGGGAGGGGCAGACGATCTCACGCAGGAAGTTTTTCTTCAGGTGTTCGCCAAGGTGCGGGGGCTACGCAATCGACATGCGCTTAGAAGCTTCATTTTTTCGGTCGCGATTCGCACCCTCAAGTGGGAGCTTCGACGACGCCGCGTGCGGCGCCTCTTTTCGGTCTCGACCTTCGACGGGCTCCCGGAGCCCGCGGTCGAAGCGCTCGACGCCGAGTCCCGTCAGGCCGTTCGGCGACTCTACGTGATCCTCGACCACTTGAGCGTGCAAGAGCGCACGGCATTCGTGCTCCGACACATCGAGCATCTGACGCTCGATGAGGTCGCCGAAGCGCTGGGCCTGTCGCTGGCGACCGTCAAGCGTCGCCTCGCCCATGCCACGCGCGTGGTCTCGGAAGAGATGGAGCAAGATCCGAGTCTCGCCGCCTATAGCAAGAGGTCTTATGATAAGAATAGCCGAGGGGAACATGAGGCATCCTGAGGCACTCGCCGAAGGATTGAGCCCGCGCGCCGCCGATGCCGCGGAGCTCGCTCGGCAGCATTTGGGTCATCTGTCCGACCGGCAGCGCGAGGCGATCTTGAGCGCGGTTCGGTCGAAGATGGCGGACCGCCGCCAGAGTCGAGCGCTTCGCCGATCGACGTGGGTGGTCGCGGCGGCGGGTGCGTGCGCCGCGATCGTGGCCATTGGGGTTTCGCGCCATCACGGGCGCGTCGAGCCGCTGTCGTATCGGGTCGAGGGCGCAGACTTGCGCGCCGGCGGGTACGTGGAGGCGGGGCCGTCCAACCGTCCCGTGGTGCGATTCTCGGACGGCAGCGAGGTCGCGCTCGCGGAGGCGGCGCGGGTTCACGTCCGCTCGGTCGACGAGCATGGCGCGCAGGTGACCGTCGACGAGGGCCATGCGCATGCCTACATCACCCATGCGGTCGCGACCCACTGGAGCTTCGAGGCGGGGCCTTTCGTGGTGAATGTCACCGGAACTGCGTTCGGCATTTCTTGGGTCGGCGACGAGAGCCGACTGGACGTGCGGCTCGAGAACGGCGCAGTGACGGTGAGCGGGCCTGTGTTCGACAAGCCGGTCGCCCTTCGCGCCGGCCAATGGCTGACCGTGCGGGCGCGTGACGTGCTCATTCGCGACCTCGCCTCCCCCGAGCCGGAGGGAAAGAAGGAGCCGGCGGAGCCGAGCCGCGATCTGGAGCCGGAATCGATGGCGACGGCGGAACCATCGGTCGACGTATCGGCTCCACGACGCGCCAAGCACCGGTCGGTGGCTCCCACGGTGTCCGCGCTCGATCACCACTGGTCGGCGGAGCTCGCCGACGGCAAGTTCTCGGCGATCGTCGACGAGGCGCTGCACATCGGCCTCGACGCAGCGTTCTCGTCGAGCGGCAGCGAAGATCTGGCCGCGCTCGCGGACGCGGCTCGTTACACCCGCCAGTATGAAGTGGCGCGGGGCGCCTTTCTCTCGCAGCGCCGGCGGTTTCCGGCGTCCGAGCGCGCTCACGTCGCGGCGTTCTCTCTCGGAAGGCTGGCCGATGCGCAGCAAGACGGGCGGGGCGCGCTCTCCTGGTTCGAGACCTACCTGATGGAAGCGCCCGACGGCGTCTATGCATCGGAAGCGCTGGGACGAAAGATGCTGCTGGTGCAGCAGATCGACGGGAACGATGCCGCTCGGCCCCTCGCCGAGGCATACGTGCGTCGCTTTCCGAGTGGAACGTACGCTCGGACCGCACATGCGCTAACACTCGGAAGGTGACCGCCGCGCGACGCCTGGTGTTCGCCTTCGCAGTCGTTGCGTCGGGGGCGTTTGGCCGCAGCGCTTTCGCGGATTCTCCGCGTGTGTTTCTCGTCCGGTCGAACTCCTCCACGGCGTCGGCCAAAGAGGCCATGAATCGAATCGAAGGCGAGCTGACCGCCGAAGGCTTCCACGTGGCCATCGTGGACTCTCCCGACACGGAGCTGACCAAGTCCGGTGAGCAAGATCCCAACTTCGTGAGCATCGAGCTCTTGGTCGACGCCGACGAGCAGGCCGCGGAGCTGCGGGTCATCGATCGGCTGACCAACAAGACCGTCGTGCGGCATACCAAGATCGAGGCGCAGTCGTCGCAGGTCGCGCAGGTCCTCGCCGTACGCGCGGTCGAGTTGCTCCGCGCGAGCCTCGTGGAGCTCCTGATGCGGTCGCATCGTACGCCCGAGGCTGCGCCCCCTTCCCCTGCGATCAAGTTCGCTACGGAAAAGGCGTCGACGTGGGCGGCCAGCGACCTCGAGCTTCGGCGCGAGTCCACCTGGGGGTTCGACGCGGGAACCGCAGGGCTGATCGGCTTCTCCCGAATCGATGCCGCTCTGCTGGCGCTGATTCGCATTCGGCTGCTCTTGGGCCGTACGTTCCAGCTTCGAGCGACTTTCGCAGGACTGGGCACCGAGCCGCGCGTCGATGCCCCCTCGGGCAGCGCGACGATCAGCCAACAGATTGGCCTGCTGGAATTGGCTGCGACGCCCTGGCCTGATTTCTGGCTCAGCCCCGTCGTTTCGATCGGCGCGGGACCGCTCTTTGCCTCCGTCGATGGACAGGGAAATCCAGGGTTCGCGGGGGTGTCGAGCTCCTACTGGGCCCTCGCGCTCGACGCGGGGACCGGAGTTGCGCTGCGCCTCAGCGAGCGCTTCGATCTCTCGTTCGAGGCGCACGCATTCTTTACCCGCCCGTATCTGGTGACGGGCTTCAACTATGCCGACGGGCCGTCGATCGACCAGCCGTCGCTCGCCGGGACCCTGTCGGTCGTGGGGTGGCTATGAAAGACACCCGTGTGATGCTTGTGATGCTTGCGGCGCCGGCGTTCGCCGCCTGCGATACCCACCGTCTCGACGCGACGGTGGCCTTGGCTCCCGTCGTCGATGCCACCGTCCCCATCGACGCCACCGTCCCCATCGATGCAGGCGTCACCGACGATGCCGACGGCGCCACCGAAGCCGCCGACGCCACCGACAGCGGGGTCCAGAGCTCGCTCGCAGTCGGGCTATTGGCGCATTACCGGTTCGACGAGGACGGCGGCTCTTTCATCAACGATTCGTCGGGACAGAAACGCTACGGCACGCTCAACGCCCTCGACGGCAGCACGTGGCTGTTCGACGGCGGCAAGTTCGGGGGAGCTCTGCATTTCAATTGGGGCGACTACATCATCGTCGACAACTTCCCCGATGCACCACCGAGCTTCAGCGTGTCCATGTGGCTCCGCACGGCTTCCGGGCCGCCATTCGGAATGGCGCTTGCCCCCGGCGTTTCTCTGCAGTTCGCCTACGGGTCGTTTCTCAGCACCGAAGTGCTTCGCGACGGGGGGTGGCAGGTCAACCTCGAGCCCTGGGACGGCGGAACAGCCACACACTTCGCCTACTGGCACGGCGTGGACGGAGGCTACGAGCTCGACCGATGTGCCTGCGTGATTCCCAACCAGTGGCTCCATATTGTGTCCATAGTCGATGGGAATGCGCACACGCTCTCGCTCTACGTCAACGGAGTGTTGAGAGAGACGAAAGGCGGCGTTCCACCGATTCTGCCGGGCACGAACGCGCTATACATGGGCACGTGGTCGGGTGCTTTGCAGCCGCCCGGGTACGACAAGCGCTTCATCATCGGCGACATCGACGATGTCGCCATCTACGGGAGAGCGCTCACGTTCGACGAGGTCCAGGAGCTCGAGTCGAATCCCCCGCCCGATCCCTGACGCGCCCCAGGGCCCCGTAGGAAAGTGGGCTGGATCGTAGGGGCACGTGCGACGATCCTCTAGCGCCGGGCCGAAGGGCCATGACCGTGGTGGGTCGATACCCTACTCCGTGATCGCCGGGAGCGCCGCCGATTCCTGGATGCAATACCCGAGGCGGGCCAGCTCCTCCGCGAGCTGCTGACGGATGGAGACGGCCGAGTCGCTGGATGGCGCAAGCTGCTCCAGCGCGTCGGCGAGCGATCGCACGACGGCGGTTTGCGCCCGCACCGACGGCGAGGCGTTGGGGTCGTCGGATGAACCTAACATCCAAGGCAAAGGCAGACGTGCCGTCATGGCGTTGTTCCTGTCCCCGATTCGCGACAATGCCGGGAGAGCTTGGCCGCTAGGTATAGGTTGGAAGCCCGAGTACGGCCACCCCCCATTGTGGAATAAGTGTGAATAATGCGCACCAAGACTCGTGGCTCCGGTCGACGTTCTGTTGGAGGCGGATCGGCTTTCAGGCCCTGCGCAGACTGCGGAGCGCGAGGGGCTATCGGTCGACCATCTCACGAATACGTCCGGCGTCAACCTTGTCGTCCCACGTCCACCCGGCGCACGTCGCCGACCGAAGCTCCTTCGCAAGCTTCGAAGAGAAAAGCGCGACGGCCTCATCGGCGCTGGCACCGGAGTACTCCATCGCGACCAGCGCAACCGAGCGGCCCCGAGCGATGGAGTAGAGCGACGCGGAAAGGTCGAGCGCATTCGTGTCGGGGCTTTCCCTTCGGACCGGCCCCGCCGGCGGCGCCCCGCCCATGGCCCTGCCGCCACCCATGCCCCCACGGCCTCCGCCAGCGCGCGCCGATGCCGACGACTCCTCTGCCAACGACGCGGCCGCTGCGCGCACAGGCACCTTCCCGGCGAGCGTGAGCACCAGAATGAGGTCTCCTTGCGCGGCGGGCGCGAGCTGGCCCAGCAAGTCGTCGGTCGGCCCGTTCGCCCGCGCGTAGTCGTCGATCGCCGACCAGAGGGGGCCATTCTTGGACACGAGCGGCTCCGCGTAGGCGACGTTGCACTCGTGCGCGCCGAGCGCCGCGGAGATCCGCGGACCGATGGCCCCCCAGGCCTCGCTGCTCATCCGGCCATCGCGGTAGACGCCGAGCACCGACACCACGTGCTCCCCGGGGACGAAATCCGACGCGAATCGCGTGGTGAATCGCGCGTCGCCGGAACACGCGACAGCCGCCGCGGCAAACCCGAGAACGAGCACCGTGAGGACACAGAAGCTCCGGGGACGGACCATGGGCCTATTCCCACCGCCCCTCGACCCACACGTGGCCTCGGCCGCGCACCTCCCAATGGGCAGGGGCCCAGTGTGCTCGCCTATGCGGACGGCGCTCGTAGCGTCCGCGAATCCAGACGTAGTGACGACCGTTCCAGCGGTGGTACCCGGCCACCCAGATGTACTCGGGCCCAGGCGGCGCCGGAACCACCTCGACTTCGGCGACCGGCGGCGGGGGGGGCGCCACTTCGTAGGTCGTCTCGTCCGCGGCGGGCACCGTGCGGGCCTCCAGGTAACAGCCGGCGATAGGCGTGGCGCAGAGCGCGGCGAACACCACGAGCATACGAGAAGGTCCGATCATCGGCGATTTCCTGGTCATGTCGGTTGGACGGTCACCGGGCCGCGAAGATGCAATGGCTTCATGGATCGGGCCCTTCGCGCGTCGGATAGCTCCTGGTCCGCCAGACGTTGAATCCCTCGTCGAGGACGGTGACTTTGGTGAAGCCGTTGGTCGCAAGCTTGCGGGCGAGCTGGCCGGACTCGGCGTGAGGGCACGCGCAGTAACAGACGAGCCACGCATATTTCGGGAGCGACGCAAGGTAGGGATCCGGATCGTAGAACGGTACGCTCACGGCGCCCGCGATATGCCCCGTGAGGTAGTCCGAAGGAGCGCGCGCGTCGAGCAGGCCAATGCGCGCTCCGCGGTCGAGCTCCGCTTTCACGAGGTCGACGGAGGTCATCGCCGGGTAGGCGTGGAACCCGAGCGGCTCCGGCCCGTGCGGATGCAGGGGGACCGGCCCGAGCGGAATCGTCGCCGGCGCGGCAGGCCGGGAGGGAGCCCCTGCGGAGCTCGACTGCCAGCTCCTCAGCTGCGTGAGGACGTCCTCCACGCCGGCTTCGCCGATCTTGGGCTCGAAGCCCGGCATGGCCGTACCGCGACGGCCCCGGCGAACGGCATAGCGGAGAAAGCCGTTGCTCGCGCTCGCCAATAGGTCGGGATTGCCGATGTGGACATCCGGTCCGCCCGTGCCGCGCGCCCCGTGGCACCGCGCACACTCACGCTCGAAGATCGCGCCACCACGCGCGACGTCGCCCGACGCCGGACGCTCATCGAGCACCGCGGGCGGGCCTTGCTGCCAGCTTCGGAGGAAGGCGACGATCGCGTCGATGTCTTCCGCCGCGAGGGGACCGCCCCGCGCCGTGGACCACGCCGACATCGTCGTGTCCCGTCGCCCGGCGGCGATCGCCGTTCGAAGGTAGTCGTCGGTGACGGACGCGAGGAAATCGGGGTGCGCGAGGGCGGGCGCTTGATCGGCCGCGTATCCTGCACCTTCCCGTCCGTGGCAGACGACGCACATGCGTGCGTACAGCGCTTGACCGCGGCGCTGCGGAGCCGTGAGCGACGAGCCGCATTCGAGGTCGCCGCTGGCCACGCACAAGAGGACCACGAGCGCGAGTTCGGGGAGCGCGGGGGCGCGCATGCTGGGGGCAGCGTGATAGCATCCGCCGCCCACAACATGGCTGCTTACGTTCGTCGGAAGGTCGCGATCGGAATTATATCTGCAATGACGGGCCCATCGGTCGGCGCCTGCGCCACGGCCGGGCAAGGGCAACCTGACGGCGACGCGGGCGGCGTGGAGGGGGCGACTTCCTCCGGGTCGTCGGGCTCGTCCAACGGGGGGAGCGGGAGCAGCAGCGGCGGAAGCGGAAGCAACGGAAATGGCAGCGGCGCCGGCAGCTCGTCGGGCTCGGGATCGGGCCTGGACGCGTCGGTCCCTGGGGCCGACTCCGGCGGGTCGAGCTCGAGCGGCGGGCGGCCGGGCACCGGGGACGGCGGTCACGATGCGGCGTCGGCCTCCGGGGAGGGAGGAACGTCCGGGTGGACTTGCCCGGCGGGGCCTTTCGGCCCTCCGATTCCTGCGGGGGCGACCGCCGTCAAGGTGGCCGGCGTACCGCCGAGCGACACGTTCAACAACACCCTCTACAACTTCACCAGCCTCGAAGGTCCGGTGTGGATTGGCGACGCGTTGTACGTGTCGGAGTACCCCGGCAATCCCAATCCGCCGCCCTCGCGCATCCTCAAAGTCACGAGCTCTGGAGCCGTCACCGTCGCCGTCGCCGACTCGGGCTCGAACGGGCTCGCTGTGGACAAGAACGGGGTTCTCTTCGGCGCCGTTCACGAGGACGGCTCGATCTCCCGCTTCGATTTGTCGACGGGCATGCGCGTCCTTCCGTCGATCGCGTCGAGCTACATGGGCAGTCGCTTCAATTCACCCAACGATCTGGCGATTCGAAGCGACGGGACCATCTACTTTTCCGATCCCAATTTCCAGGCGCCTAGCCCGGCTCCGCAGACCGCGACGCGCGTCTATCGGTATTCGCAGACCACGAGCACGCTCTCCGTGGTCGACGCCATGCTGGGCCAGCCGAACGGGGTGACCCTTTCGCTCGACGAGAGCACGCTTTTCGTGTCGTCGAACAACGGAATCCAGAAATACGCCGTGATGCCCGACGGCAGCACCGGGCCGGGGTCGGCGTTCGCGCTCGCCCCGAACGCGACGTTGAACGTCGACGGGATGGCGCTCGATTGCGCGGGAAACCTGTACGGCGCGGTCATCGGCACGGCCAACGTCCTGGTCCTCGGTCCGACGGGCGCACAAGTCGGTGCGCTTCTCAGCGTTCCCACCGCATCCGGTTGGGTCACCAACGTCGCCTTCGGCGGCGACGATCACAAGACCCTCTACATCACCACCCAGGGCAGCAGCGGCAACCAGGGGCTGTACAAAGTCCCCCTTTCCGTTCCCGGAATGCCCTACTGAGGTTCGAGCGCAAGATGGCCGATCACTTGGGAATCGTGATGATGATTTCGCAGGGGAAATCGAAGGTGACGTTCTTCCCCGTCGCGCGCCACGCCTGACAGGCGCTGCCCACGAAGTCGAGCTGCGTGGCGCTCGACATGGTCCACCCGTTGGTGGGGTCGAAGGGAACTGCGGTGCCGTCGATGCTCACTTTGCCCTTGCCGGCGTTGGGCAAGTCCACTTTGATTTTGCCCTGCAAGTCGAACGAGCAGCTCTTGACGGTCGCCAGGGCGGTCGCGATCTTGTTCGTGAGGTCGGCTACGTTCGTCACGTCCGGGCTGTAGAGCGGCGCGTTGGTCACGCCCGCGTCAGGCGCGGCGTACGTTCCGAGCGCCTGGCCCATCGTCAGACCAGCCCCCGTCGAGAGAGCCTTCCATCCGGGAACGCCGTTGCACTGGTTATAGATGTCCGTCGGCAAGAGGGGCGCTCCCCCGCCACCGTTGGGGGGCGCGAGCGGCGTGATCCCCGCGCCCGCATTGGCGAACCCTTGGAGGACGGGGCCGGAGATTCCCGTCAGGGTCGAGCCGATGCCCAGGATGATCGTCTGAATGCCCTGCGTGTAGAGCTTCTCGATCTCGGCGGTCACCGCGTCGGCCGGACACACCGCGTTGCCGTCGTCGCAGAAGTCGGTTTCCCCGTCGGTCACGAACAGAATGTACTCGCCCCCCGGCTGGCCCAGCCCGGCGCTGCCCGATCCTGCATCGGCCTGCGAGGCCACCGCCTGCGTGAGCAGCTGCGCCACCTTCTCCAAGCTGGGCTGCGCGGGCGTCTCGGCTTTAAACATCGGTTGTCCGAGCGAATTGTAAAGCGTCGAAATCGCCGGATAGTTGTTGAGCGCGATCGGGGCCGCGTCGAAGATGGGGCACATCATGGTCGCGGCCTCGCCCGTATAGGCACCGAACCCGAACGCAACCTGCGACTGAAGGCTCTGCACGACGGCGAGGGTCGCCGTCCGCAGCGGGATCCACTCGTTGGTGGTGCCTCCGTCTTTGGTCGATATCGTGTTGAACAGGCTCCCCGACCGGTCGGCCAGAACGAAAACGAGCGGAATCTTGGGGACGAACTGCACGTCGAAGTGCTGGCACGCATCGCCGCTGGAACCGGCGCTCGCGTCGGAGATGACAAAGCCCCCGCCGCCGTCGGCTGCGCCGGGCAAGGAGGTTCCGCCGCTTCCACCTCCGCCGCCCCCCCCGCTGCTCCCGCCCAGGTCGAAACCGCCCCCCGGCGACATCGTGTCGCCCGGCGATTGCGAACCGCCGCTCTTCGCGCACGCAGCGATGGCCAGCGCCGCGACAACAGCCGCGGACGAGTGACGGACAAGCGCAGACCGCATGAGCAGAAGCATACCGCACCGGCGATCGGCGTCGACCGGCGATCGGCGTCGACCGGCGATCGGCGTCGAGAGGAGGCCCCGCGCCTCTTCTCTTGCTCCTATGATGCGGCGCGTGACAGGTGGCTCTCACCCGATCCGGCGCTGACAGTCGACTGCAATGACGACTTCCTTACCCCGACACGCGGCATTCCTGGTCGCAGTCCTAGCGTCGAGCATCGTGTCCGCGCAGCAGGCGCCGCCTCCCGCCGAGCGCGGGCTCGTGTACTCCGCATACGAAGATCAGACGATTGACCAGGTGCTCGCTTCGCTGGGCAAGTCTCGAGGCCCCGCGGGCGCGCCATCGAAGCCAGTCGAGCGGGACCCCGCGCCGGACGGCAAGGCGATCGAACACATCGAAATCGTTCCGCTCGACGTCATCGAGCCGCGCGATCCGCTGCCACGCTGGGTCAACAAGCTGCACTTCACTTCGCGCCGGTCGGTGATCCAGCGCGAGCTCCTCGTGCGCGTGGGGGAGCCCTACCGGCAAGTTCTGGTGGACGAGACCCTCCGCAACCTGCGCCTCTTGCCGCAGCTGTCGGTCGTTCTCGTCGTCGCCACCAAAGGGAGCACGCCCGATCGCGTCGGCGTCGTGGTCATCACCAAAGACGTGTGGAGCCTGCGCCTCAATTGGAGCGGCGATTTGACGCCCGGCGGGGTCGAGTTCTTCGAAGCGCAGCCCTCCGAAGAAAACTTCTTCGGAACGCACCAGACCCTTGCCGCGGACTTCATCTACGAGCCCCTGGCCAACACGTTCGGTCTGGGCTACGTCGCGCCCCGCCTGGGGACGTCGCGCGTCGCCGTGCAGGCACTGGCCGACGTGATCGTCAACCACGGGAGCGGGGCGCTCGAGGGTTCGTTCGGATCGCTCGTCACCGGGCAGCCGCTCTACTCGGGACGCACCGAGTGGGCGTGGGATGCGAGCGTCGCTTGGCAGGACTACATCTCTCGCCGCTACGTCAACGCGCAGCTCAGCGAATTCGTCGACAGCGCGACCAAGCGGGCGGTTCCCTACGAATACCGCGTGCGCCAGTACGTGACGACCTACGAGCTGACGCGTTCGTTCGGGTGGGACGTGAAGCACGACGTCACCCTCGCGGCAGGGATCAACCGGCAGCTTTATCGGGTCGATTTTCCAGGGGCCGATCCGCGCACCGTCGCCGACTTCGTCGGCACCCAAGTCCCCGTGAGCGACACGCGCGTCGGCCCCGCGATCCAGTACCACACGCACACGGAGCGATACTTGCGGGTCATCAATTTCGACACCCTCGGTCTGCAGGAAGACCATCGCCTGGGGCACGACATCGTCCTGCGGGTCTATCCGAGCTTTCGCGCACTCGGCGCGACCCGCGACGTGGTCGGCTTTTACGGCGCCATCCAATACACGATGGCGGTTCGCGACGGACTCTTCCGCCTCGCTTTCGAATCGCGGACCGAACGCGAAGTGGACCGCATCTCGGACGCGGCGATCGAACCGACGGTTTTCTTCGTGTCGCCGACGATCGCGGGCCTCGGTCGCGTCGTGCTCGACGCGACGCTTCTCTACCGTTGGCGCAACTACCTCAACCAGACCACGTATCTCGGAGGCGATGACCGGCTGCGAGGCTACCCGACGAACTTCTTCGTCGGCCAAAACTTCGTTTCGTACAACGTGGAGCTTCGAAGCCGCCCGGTCGAGATCCTGACTTGCCAGCTCGCGGGAGTCGCCTTCTTCGACGCCGGCGACGCCTTCCAGCGGATCGAGACCTTCACGCCCTACCAGTCGATCGGCGTCGGATTGCGCGCCCTCTTCCCGCAGCTCGATCGCATCGTGTTTCGCGCCGACATCGCGTTCCCCATGGAGCGACCGCTGGACACCGCGGGCATCCCCATCGCTCCGCTCGGGTTTCATATTTCGTTCGGCCAGGCCCTGGGCGTGCCAAGCGTGTCGCCGGCGCCCGTGCTCCCGACGGGGCAATGAGCCTGCCGTCCCCTGTGGTATCTGTGGCCACCACAGTGGGATCGCCCATGAAACCGCAGGATCGGATCATCGTCGCCCTCGACGTCCCCACGCGCGCCGAGGCGCTCCGGCTCGTCGACGAGCTCGAGGGACTCGTATCGTTCTACAAAGTCGGGCTCGAGCTCCTTCTGGGGGGCGGCCTACAAGACTTGATCGGACATATGGGCGACAAATCGATCTTCGTCGACCTCAAGCTCCCTGACGACATCCCCGCGACGATTGGCAATGTCGTGCGTCTCGCGGCGGAGATGGGTGTGCGATTCCTGACGCTCAGCCATAGCGTGGGGGCGGCGACCATTCGCGCCGCGGTCAGGGCCCGTGGCTCGCACGCCGGCCCGGAGCTTCTGTGGGTGCCTGTTCTGTCGAGCATGGACGCAGCCGATTTCGCGAGGCAAACGGGCGGTGACGCGGCGGACTTCCACAGCGACCTGGTACGGCGCTCCCGATTGGCGAGGACCACGGGGACCGACGGGTTCATCGTCTCGGGGCAAGAGATCGCGCTCCTCCGAGCCGAGTTCCCGAAGGTCACCCTGGTGAGCCCCGGTATCCGGCCGGCATGGGCGACCGGCGACGATCACAAGCGCGCCTGCACGCCGGCAGAAGCGCTTCGACTGGGCGCCGACTACATCGTGGTCGGGAGACCGATCCGGAATGAGGGCAACCGCGAAGCGCGCCGGGCAGCCGCCCAGCGCATTGTCGACGAGCTGGAAGGGGCGATGACCGCGCCAATACCCTAGGACCGCGGTGCCTTGTCGCGCCTCTGAATCTGGGAGATGTCCCGAATTGCCCCGCGCGCGGCGCTCGTCGTCATCAGCGCGTAGGCCTGCAGCGTCGGCGAGACCCAGCGATCGCGGTTCGGGCGCCACGCATCCGGACCGCGCGCTTCCATCGCCTTGCGGCGGCGATCGAGCTCTTTGGGCTCGACCAGCAGGGCGATCGTCCGCCCGGGAATGTCGATTCGAATGCGGTCCCCTTCTTCGATCAACGCGATGGCCCCACCCTCCGCCGACTCGGGCGAGACGTGGCCAATGCTCAGGCCGGACGTTCCGCCGCTGAAGCGGCCGTCGGTCACGAGCGCGCATTCCTTGCCCAGCCCCTTCCCCTTGAGAAAGGACGTCGGATGCAGCATTTCTTGCATCCCCGGTCCGCCGCGCGGACCTTCGTACGTGATGACCACGACGTCGCCCGGCACGATGCGGTCGCCCATGATCGCCTCGCACGCACCTTCCTGCGACTGAAAGACGCGCGCCCGACCCTCGAACTGCCAGCACGACTCGTCGACGCCAGCAGTCTTCACGATGCATCCGTCCTCGGCGATGTTGCCGTGGAGAACGGATAGCCCTCCGTCTTTCGCATAGGCGTGCGCGGCGTCGCGGATGCAGCCATGCGTGGCGTCGAGATCGGGCGCGGGAAAGTAGGTGTCTTGCGAGAAGGCGACCTTCGTGCGCACGCCGCCGGGCGCCGCGAGCGTCCGCCTGGTCGCCTCTGTGCTCGCCGACCGCAAGCGGATGTCGTTGGCGTCGATCGCCTCGCCCATGGTCCGGGCGTGCACGGTCAGCGCGCCGCGGTGAATGAGGCCCGCGCGATCGAGCTCGCCCATGATCGTGAAGACTCCGCCCGCTCGATGCACGTCTTCGACGTGGTAATGCGACGACGGGGCGACTTTGCAGATATTGGGGACCTTGCGCGACATCCGATCGATGTCGGCCATCGTGAACGAAACACCCGCTTCATGAGCGATCGCCAGCAGGTGGAGAACGGTGTTGGTCGAGCCGCCCATCGCGATGTCAAGCGCGATCGCATTCTCGAACGCCTCGAAGGTCGCGATGCTCCGCGGCAAGACCGACGCGTCCCCATGGAGGTAATGCCGCTTGCTCATGTCGACCACCTTCTTCGCGGCGAGTTCGAAGAGGTCCCGGCGGAGGGCGTGCGTGGCCAGCAGCGTTCCGTTCCCCGGCAGGGCGAGACCGATCGCCTCGTTCAAGCAGTTCATGCTGTTTGCGGTGAACATCCCCGAGCAAGAGCCGCAAGTCGGGCACGCCGCCGCCTCGATTCGCGCGAGCTCGGCGTCGCCGATCGCGGCGTCGCCCGACGCGATCATCGAATCGATGAGGTCCAGCTTCACCGTGAGCGGCTTGCCGTTGCGATCGCGTGTGCCGGCGAGTTTGCCGGCCTCCATCGGCCCCCCGGACACGAAGATCGTCGGGATGTTCAGGCGCATGGCCGCGATCAGCATTCCCGGCGTGATCTTGTCGCAGTTGGAGATGCAAAAGAGCGCGTCTGCGCAGTGGGCGTTGACCATGTACTCGACGCTGTCGGCGATGAGATCGCGGCTGGGAAGCGAATACAGCATTCCGCCGTGGCCCATGGCGATCCCGTCGTCGACCGCGATCGTGTTGAACTCGACCCCCCAGCCGCCGGCGTCGTCGATCACCTTCTTCACGCTCTGACCGACGTCGTGCAGGTGGACGTGCCCGGGGACGAACTGTGTGAAGCTGTTCGCGATGGCGATGATCGGCTTCTCGAAGTCGCTATCGGTCATCCCGGTCGCGCGCCACAAGGCCCGCGCACCTGCCATGTTCCGCCCGGCGGTCGAGGTGCGGCTGCGATATCCGATCATGATGTGGCGAGTGTACATGGGGTCTCGTCCACGGTCGAGGAGCGGATGGATCGCTTCAGAACATCTGCCCCGCAGCGACGTACCCTCCCACGGGCGTCGCGTCGGGAGACCAGGCGACGTCGAGTCGAATCACGAACGCCGAGCCCGACTGCAACCGCAGCCCGCCGCCGACGCCGTACTTGAGCCCGACCCCGTGGCCGTCGAGCTCGGGCTGCGGCCGCGTATCGGCCCAGACCCGGCCTCCGTCGAGGAAGCCGACGACTCCGAACACCATTGGCTTGCGCAAGGCGTGGAACGACGCGAGCTCCGTGCGGATCTCGAGGTTCCCGAGCGCCTTGACTTTGCCGTAATAGCGCTGCCCGGGGACACCGCGGACTCCGTTGAGCCCGCCGATGGCGTACGTGTCTTCGAAGCAGGTGAGCGCGTAAAATGGCGGATCTCCAACGAGCACGTCGCCCACCACGCGCCCCGCGAGCGTGATTCGGGGCTTCCATATCGGAACGTAGAAGCGCATGTCGGCGGTCGCCTCGACGTAGCGGTACGGGAGCCACGACGTACCCCCCGGGCTCAGCTGCACGTCGAGGGAGTGGAACATTCCCGCGTGCGTCGATACATCGTTGTCGCGATTGTCGAATTGTACACCGTAGTCGACCAGCGCCACTCCGCTCGGAGCCGTCGATCCGAGGAGACCCTTCACCTCCGCGCTCCCCGTGAGCCGGTCTTGCGCGAGCTTCGAGTCGACGGGCACTTGGAACCAATTCTGAATGTACCGAACTCCTGTTCGACCGATGACGTGGTCGACGAATCCCCAGCGCAGCTCGACGTCGACCTCCGGGTGAAGACGCCCGTACTCGAAGTACTTGCTGGGCGCGCCCGCAGGCGGCAGCGACGACGACGAGTTGCCAAGTCCGTAGTAACGCAGCGTCGTCTCCCAGCTGTACGCGGGACGAATCTCGAGCGCCAAGGTAGGTAGCAGAAAGCGCGGTACCGTGATCTTGAGATAAAAATCTTGATACGGAACGACCACCCCTCCGCCAGCGCCGGGCGCGAAGGTCACGAATGCCGCAGACTCGATGTTCCATTCGTAGGGCGCGTGCCCCGGGCTCACGCGGTCGTAGCCCATGAAATAGCCGCCGCCGATCCCGATGTCCGTGGTCCCACCCCCAACGGGAAGGAGATTGAACTCGTTGTGCGCGCCACTCCCGTCGGCCGCGTCGGCGCTCGCCGGCCGGTTGCTGGAGTTCAAGGCATCCGTAGCCAGAGCGCCGCGAGCCACGCCCATGAAGGAAAGGAAGGCGGCCGTCGCGGCACCAGACCTGGCGGCCGCGCGGCGCGGCAACCCGGCCATCGAGCTTGCGGCGCGTGTGGGCATCACGGCGCTAGGGGCTGGCCCACTGGCGAGGCCGCGTCCGATGGAGGCTGCGGCGAGTCGAGCAACCGCATCGATGCGCGGGTCTCGTCGCGAAGCCAGCTCCGAAGTCCGAAAAAATGCAGGTGCGCGCCTTCATCGTCCAGCCGAAACCCGGCCGAGAGCGGCCCCTTGCCCACCACGAACGCCCCTGCTCGATGGGTTTGTCCGAGGACGTAAATGCCCTCGATCGAAAGGTCGCCGCCATGTGCATCGAGGTCTCGGAAAGCGAGATAGCGCGCCCCCACCGTGAACCGTGTGGCGGCCGATAGGTGAGGCATCCTCGTAAGTCCGACGAAAATCCCAGGAATGCCGTTTCCGAGCAGAATGGCGAGTATCGGGCTCGCGTCCGCGGCCTCGATGGCCAGCCGTCCGTCGAGCTCGGGGTGCGAACCCAGACGCAGCGTCGCCTCGTTGAAAACGGCATCTCCTTGCCATTGTAATGTGCTCGTGGAGGCGTTCGTGACTTGGACGTCGCGCATGGAGAAGCGGCTACCCGAAACGTCGAGGAGATCGTGATCCGAATCATAACCCAAGACGCGTGCGGATAGCTCGAAGTCCCCCGCAAGGTGCGTCTCGTGGAAGCGGATTCCTGTGTGTGCCAGGTCCATGTTGAGCGAGCCATGCGCCGTGCTCTCGGTCGATGAGACTTCGAGGTTCGCGGATACGCTCGCGCGGCCCGACTCGAGGGCCAGGATGGAATCGGCGGGCATGAACTGCTGAAGCACCGTCGCATCGGGGAGCTCGGCGTCGACGACGGCGAGGCCCGCGTCGAGGTTTCGACGGGAGGGCTTGACGAGATCCAGCCTGGGGGTCTTCGCCCGCATCTCGACCCGCTCGGCGCGGAAGTCCGTCTTGCTGGAGCGGCGGCCGGATCCGGGGGCTACGTCGGGACCCTCGTCGGCGCCTCCGTGGAAGCCTCCCGCGACGTTGGAGAAGAGAACACGCGCGTCTTTCACCGCGAGAGTGTTGGCCGTGAAGTCCCAGTCCGAGACTTGGGCAAGAACGTCGATATCGCCACCAAGGAAGAACGACTTTCCTCCGATCCCCATGCGTCGGGCGCGCACGGCGACGGTTCCTTCGAGAACTTGCGCGCGAATCGAGGCCTGGATGTCGCTCGAAAAGCTCCCGTCCTTCGCACGAATGGCGAAGGGCGCTCCGGTCGGTAAGAACGCGTTGACGATCGCCGAGTCGTGCACCTGGGCATCGACGAGGGACGCGGTGAGCTGCAGCTGCGCGAGCGGGTCAGCGAACGAGAAGCGGGAACTCCTGGCGCCCAACGCAATGCGACGGAACGACAGCGCGTGCTCCGGCGAGGTCGAAGGCGTTCGGTCGGGTGGCCCATGCAGCGGCGGCCGGCCGCGAGACTCATCGCCCGGCCGATCAATCAGGACGTTCGTCACGTCGACATCGGCTCGGTCGAGGGCCAGGTCACCCCGCTCCCAACGCCACGCATGCACGCGTGCCTTCCCGCGAAGATCGCCGTGGATTCGGAAATCGCGAAAGGAGAAGCCGAGCTTCGCCGAAGCGACGTCCAAAGTCCCGCTCGCGAGGTGATCGGCGAGCGTGAGATCGCTCGAGAGAGAGAAATGCGCGCTCCCTGGCAGGACATGCATTTCGGCCCCTTTGGGTAGATACGCACGGAGAAGATCGGGGTCGACAATCGCGCCTCCATGCAGGGAGATCGAGGCACGGAGCGCGCGAAGGGGGTCCTTTAGCGCGACGATGGCAGCGCTGGTGTCAACGCGGAGATCGGCCACTCGGACCAATGGGATTGCCGGCCGCTGCTCCGACGCGAGTGTGCCGCCCGCCACCTCCAGCGACAGCTTGGCGTCCTGCAATCGCGATGTCTCCCACGGAAAGGATCCGAACGAAGCGTCGACGGACCCCGCGCCCTGCACGCGCATGTTCCCCAGCCGGAGACTCAAGTCGTCCACCCGCAACTTCGCGTTGCCCGCAGCTCTCTTGTCGGCCCGCCATGTCTCGAGGTGTGCGGTGACCTTGCCTCTGCCGCCCATCAACGCCAGCGAAACCTCTCGGGGAATATAGGCGCTGAGCACCCGGAGGTCGGCCAGCTCCCCATCCGTCGCCTCCGCCACGAGGTGCGCGTCGGCCAGAGCGTTCGCGAGATCGAGATCGCGCGCGTCGCCTACGACGGTCATCCGTGGAAGGTGAAGAACGTGACTTCCGACCGCGGGCGCGCCGTTGATCCGTTCCACGTCGAGATCGGTCACTTGGGCCCGAAAGTCGAATCGGCGGTCGCCGTGGACGCGAGTGATTCCGCCGTCCACGGCAATCGCTCCAGTGAATCGATGCCCGCTTCCGGTCACCACGGCGTGGGGCAGCGCCGCGTCCACTTTCGTACCCTCCTGCAACGCGCCGCCGCGCAGGTCGATCACCATCTGGCGCACGTCGGCGTCACCGGCGATCTCCATCCCGTCCGGCAAGAGAAAGGGCAGGCGGCTCAAGTCGGGACACGCCGGGTGCATGACGACCTTCAAGAACACCTGCTGAAGGAGATCCGAACCTTGCAGCGTGCGCGGGTCGAAGGGGATGACGCTGACGTCCGCCGTGGCCCCTACCAGCCGCTCCGCGATAACCGATGCACCCGTGCGCACTTGTCCCTCCCGGACGTCGATCCGGATCGGGCCGATCTCCGCTCTGCGGATGGGCTTCAAGTAGAAGCGACCTGCGATCCGCGCGTGGCCTTCGAAGCGGCGGTTGTCGATCCAGACCTCGCGCACGTCGTCGGCGACGACATCTTCGAGATGGGCGGTCCACAGATGGTACGCCGAATCGGACCACTTCTCGGGCTCCGGCCGGGGAGGCGGGCGCAGGGCGTACGAAGCGAGCCCCTCGATCGGCGGGAGGTCGGCGACGTCCGCCGGGGAGCTCGGCGGTGCGTCGAGACGTTGCCGAAGGCGAAACGACGCGCCGCGCCCGTAGACGTGGAAGGCCTCGAAGCGCTGGTGCACCAAGGCGTTGAATGACACGTCGAACTCCACCTCGTCGAGACGCAAGATCCACTCGACATCGCCGTCCCGGCCGCGAATCGAGAGCCCCTGCACGTGAAAGTGACCTGGGACCAACGACCAACTGCGGCGGAAGTGCACGTCGATGGTGGCAGGTTGAGCGTCGATCACTTTGGCGAAAAGCGAAGTCGACAGAAATGCGTTGATCACGACGACGTAGAGAAGCGCGACGGCCGCGAGCCCCCAGGCCAACGCACGACCGAGGCGAATCGGCAGCAAATTTCGGAACTTAGGGATCGTTTCCCCCCCGACAACCCCCTTTGCGCTCCCCGTCAACACGGGGAGTCTGGGCACGCTGTGCCCACGGGAAAAGGCTCTCCCTTGTGTGGCGTGTTCACGGGACCTGACCTTCGCTGTCGCGAGGAGCAGTTAGCGTGCCAAAGGGCCGCAGCGTTTGCGAGGGGCTGCGGCCCGCACCGAGCCTTGGACATTCCCGCGAGCGAGTTACCGATCAGGACCCGAACAACGAACTATCCGGAAGTCGCGCCTGGGCCCAGCACGTGATCGATTTGCTCGAGGAGCGTTTGCAAGAGTGACGGCACGCTGCCGCTCGACTGCGTTCGCGCGTGCCCAGGGTGGTGGGTTGGTTTGAACACCGACAAATCGCCTGTTTTCGCGACTTGCTTGAGCCGATCGCCAAGCTTGCTCAGCGACTTCGCCTCCGCGCCGGTCGCCGTCCGCGCCTCGAGGTCCACGGTATCCGCGACGTGGCCGACGAGCCGCTTGAAGGCGAGGGGGTTGCTCTGCTGGGCGTGCTGAAGCTTGCTCAGCAGGGTGGCCCACGGCGAGACGGCGGCCGTGGCGGCCGTCGCTGGGAGCGCCGGTCCGTGGGACGGAGACGCTCGGGGGCCGGGAGGCGCCTCGATGAGGGTCGTTGTCAACGTCGGCGCACCGGCGTCGTGCACGGGCGATGGGCCCTGGATGCTCATGATCGAACTCCGATTCGTCGTACTCGCAATCGGGGAACGGCGGGCCATGCCGGGGCTTTAGTCGGCAACCGCGGGGGGTGGGGCGCTGGCCTGCGCCTCGCCTTGGCATTGGCGCTATAGGTATGCTGCCGAACCCCGAGCGGCCCCACTCCCTTACCTCTTGCTGGACGCCAAAACGATGCGCACCGTCTTGCTTGTCTCGCCCGTCCTGTCTCTTGTCCTCGCGTGCACGAACAGCGGATCGACTGCGGCCAGCGGCGGAGGCGATGATGCGGCCGCTGGAAGCTCGAGCAGCGGGTCGGGTAGCGGCGGGGGCAACGGCGGCGGCAGCACCGGTGGAACAGGGAGCAACAGCGGCGCAAGCAGCAGCGGTGGCGGCACGAGGAGCAGTGGCGGTTCGGAAGGCGGCGGATCGAGCAGCTCCGGCCCAGCCGGCTCGAGCAGCGGTACGAGCTCGGGCAGCACCGACGGCGGTCCTTCCGAGGGTGGAGGCGGCGATGGCGCGGTGGGCGGCGAGGGAGGGGCCACGTGCGGCTCTCTTCCCCTGTGCGACGGCTTCGAGAGCGACACACCGGGTATGCAACCGAACGCCAGCCGCTGGACGGTCAACATGGGCTGCAACCCGAATATGCAGGACACCGCCACCGATGGCGGCCTGCTCGTCGGCGTGGACAATACGCAATCGCACACCGGCAAGAACTCCCTGCGCGTAGTCGGGGGAGACTCGTGCGGGTTCTACGTCGTCCATACGGCCGCCCTTTCACGACTGGCAGGCGGGCCTCTTTATGCGCGCTTCTACGCCCGCTTCTCCGGCCCGCCGACGCAAAACCACAACGGATTCTTGTCGATGAGCACGGCGGGGACCGGCGACGCCGGGGGCGATCACGTCCGCTTGGGCTTCCAGGATCAGGTCATTGCGTGGAACGCGCAGAACTCGGACTCGACACTCCCGGACATGGATCCCCAGGGCACCACGCTCAGCACCACCACGACTCCGAACAACTGGGACTGCCTCGAGTTCTCCGTGGATAACAAAGCGGGAGACATTCAGTTTTGGCTCAATGGAAATCCGATTCAGGGGCTCAGTTTTGCAGCAAGCCAGGCTCCCACCCAGGGCGTGAACGACCAGTGGGCCCGAGGCGGACCCAAGGTCCCAATCATGGTCACGAGCTTCGGCCTGGGCTGGCTGGGCCTGAACAACCAGTACACCGCGTGGTTCGACGACGTTGCGCTGGCGAGCAGCCGCATCGGCTGTCAGTAGCCCCGCGAAACCTAGGGACGATACGGGCTGCCCGTGTCGATGGGCTTCGGCTGAGCGCTCACGGCCCTGATCATCGCGTGGGCTGCCTGGTCGGATGGCGCGCCGCGTGACGCGTCGGAATCGAGGCACTCGACCTTCCAGTGCCTCTTGCCCGCCGAATCGACCACATACGGGGGATCGCAAGTCGGCGAAGGCGGCTGCGGCGCGGTCGGCGATGGGGCACGGACGGACTGGTGCCCCACGGGCGGTGGGATCGCGACCGGCGCGGGCGACGAGTCGGGGCTAAGGCTTATTTCGAGCTCGATGTCTTCGGCGAACGTGAGCGCCCGCGTCTTGGTCTCGCACCCGGGAGCTTGGACGCGAAGGCGATGCGCCGTCGTGTCACGAATGGTGTCCGCGACATACGGATTGGAGACGGCGACGTCGTCGAGATAGACCTGCGCCGATGCCGGGGAAGCGATCACGGTGACGTGGGCCTGGCTCGGGGGCGTATCCTCCGCTTCGACTTCAGCGGGGGTCCCGACGCTGACGGGCTGCATGACATGCGCATCGCTGGTCCGAAGGCGCGCCGCCAGCACCGCCGTCAGCGCCAGCACGGCTCCGAGGCCGGCCGCTGCCGCGATGGGCATGGCGCTCTGGAGACTGGCGCGCCCCAGCCAAAACGCGACCTGCCGGTCCGGGGCCTCCCCCGGCACCGTGGTGGGAGGCGGCGGGAGCGACAGCGACGACCCGGGACTCGACGAGGGAGCCCCTGCCGTTGGAGACGCAAGGGTCGCCTCGGCGAGCGACGCCGGCGACCCGGCCCTGCCGGGCGGCAGGCTCGGGCGCTCCGACGGGGCACCTCGGGGCAGGGCTCGAACGTGCTCGTCGATGAGCGCCCGGCGGCTCGCGCGATCCTGCGCGAAGAGGCGCGAAACCGTCGCACCCAGCGATCGGGCGCTGGCGGGCACGTTGCGCGCAACGATGTAGCGCTCCAGGTCGGACCGCATCGCGGCGGCGGTCGCGTAACGCGCGTCTCGCTCGACGCTCATCGCACGCTCGACGATGCATGCCAGGTCCGGATCGACGTCGGGCCACGCCTCACGCACGCGCGGCACCTTTCCCGAGATCAGGCTCTGCAGGATGGCGGCATCGGATTGGTCCTCCCAAGGCCGGCGGCCGACGACCGCCTCCCAAAGCATGGCGCCCGCCGCGAACAGGTCAGCGCGGCAATCCACTGGTCCGCCGGCCGCCTGCTCCGGGGCCATGTACCTCATCTTGCCTTGAAGCACGCCGACGCGCGTTTCGTGCACGGCGCCTTTCGTCTTTGAGATTCCGAAGTCGACCAGTTTGGTCTGGCCCTCATAGGTGACGATCACATTGTGGGGGCTCACGTCGCGATGAACCACCGCCAGCGGAGTTCCGTCGTAGTCGGTCGACTCGTGCGCGTATTCGAGCGCCGTCAGGACGTCGACCAAGATGCCGAGGTGCATCCTCAGGGAAAGCCGGTTCGACTGCGCGAGAGCGCGCTGCACGAGCAGCTGGAGCGGCTGCCCGTCGAGGTATTCCATGGCGATGAAGCGCCGAGCGCCATCAGCCCCCACCTCAATCGTTTGCACGATGTTCGGGTGGTTGAGGCGCGCGGTCACGCGGGCCTCGTCCATGAACATCGCGACGCAGGCCGCGGTGCCAAGAAACTCGGGGCGCAGCTCTTTGACCACGACGAGCTTGCGGAACCCCTCGAGGCCACGCGACACCGCGAGGTACACGACCCCCATCCCGCCGCGTCCGATCTCGGCGATCAGTCGGTATTTGCCGAGGTCGCGGCGAATTTCGGGCGGCACCGCACCGAGCGCGGTCGCCGGAGTTCGCGCAGTCTCATCCGCTCGCACGGCGGGACTATCGCCCAAGGCGGCGGCCTGCCGCAGGCAAATTCTCGGTTACGGACGTTGCAGGAGCGTTGCTTGCGTTGGCCCGGCCGGCCAAGCGGGGTACGTGATGGGGCCGACCGACGACGTTCTTGCTCCCGACGGGGCGTTTGCGCGCGTCGATGCACGCGCGCACCGCGCTTCAATCGGTGAATGCACCGGGGGAAAGGGACGCGAACCATCGGTGGCCCATGGATCCACGCGCGGCGGATGGCTGCGTCGGACACCGCACAGGTCGGCATGCGCCTCGCTAACGAGGGCGGCAGGAGAAGGGGTCCACTCATGACACTCCATCGATCATGTACTTTCGCAGCGCTGGCGCTTTCTGCATGCGCCAGCGGCTCGTACGTTCCCGCTTCACACGTGCTCGGCGCGCAGAACGCCATCGCGGCCGCCGAAGGGGGGGGCGCCGCGCAGAATCCGCAGGCGGATCTGCACTTGCGGTTGGCGCGCGAGCAGCTCTCGAGCGCCCAGCGCCTCATGAGACAAGGCGCAACGGCTCGGGCAGACGCGATGCTGCTGCGCGCGCAGGCCGACGCGCAGCTCGCGCTCTCGCTGGCCCGCGAGGCTTCGGCACAAGCCGAAGCCCGCCATATGAGCGAGCGGATCCGGGCTCTCTCGACGACATCGATGACGCAGCCCCAACCCACCGAGGATCAGCCATGATTCCGTCGCGAACACCCCGTCGAGGGTACGGCTTTGCCGTTGGCTCGCTCGCCCTGCTCGCCGGCTGCGCGACGACGACCGTCGTCACACCGCCTCCCGAGCTGGCACAAGCCCGTGCCGCGTACAGCACCGCGGCGACCGGACCGGCGGCTCAGTATGCTCCGGGCGATCTGAATGAGGCCAAGCGGACGCTCGACCGCGCCGAGGCGCTCTACCGCGCGCAGCCTGCGTCGCCCGCGGCCCGCGGCCAGGCCTACGTCGCGCTGCGGCGCGTCGAAATTGCCGAGGCCAACGCCGGCATCCTCGTCGCCCAGGCACAACGCGAAGAGGCATTGCGGGCCGCGCTCGACGCGCAGGCGCGACGCATCGCGGCCGCCGACGCCGAGCTTGCGCGCACGCATGAAGAGCTTGCGCAAGAACGGTGTGGACAGGAGGAGCGCCAGGGGGGAAGCGGCGACTGCTCGCGGCACCGCCGGGCCGACGTCATCGTGATCCCGGGAGCGGCCCTCTTCGCGACCGGAAGCGCAGAGATCTCCCCCGCTGCGCGGGCCAATCTCAACGAGATCGGCCAGAGGCTCAAGCACGAGCGCACTCGAGAGGTGCGTGTGGAGGGCTTTACCGACTCGACGGGGACCAACGAGGTGAACGAGCCGCTTTCGCAGCAGCGAGCGGAGGCGGTACGCACCTATCTCGTTTCGTGCGGCGTCGACGCATCGCGCATCCGGACCGTCGGCCTCGGGTCGAGCCAGCGGATTGGCGACGAGGCGACCCAGGACGGGCGCGCGGCGAACCGCCGTGTCCGGATCACGATCGAACCCAGCACCGGCGTGGCAGAGCCGATGAAGTAATACGCCGCGAGTCCGCGCTCCCAAGGGTTTACCAGCGGCGTCAAATTGGAGCCCGAGTAGACTCTGCGCTCGTCGCTGCGCGCACAGCGAGCCGTCGGTCGCTCCCCAAGGCACTCTACCTTGGCAAGGAGCGGCCATGATGTTGTCAGAAGAGCGCGCATTTCCGACTGCGGTGACGGGCGACTCGAGCGACGTCGCCGTGACTCTGGAAGTTGCGGGTGCACTCTGGGAAAAGGGGGACAAGAAAGAGGCCGTCCGCTGGCTGAAGCGCGCAATCGAGGCGGCGACGCAGGCCGGCGATGCCGCCCGCGCCGCCGCTCTCGCCAGCGCGGCCACCGATCTGGAGGCAGCGCTGGAAAGCCACGGTGGCCGGTCTCCCGGGCGCGATGGGCGGCTGCGCGTCTCGGTCAAGACGTCGGTGCGCGATCCCAGCTTGCTCTTGCTCCGACCGCTGCCGGAAGGGCAACAGGCGCCCACCGGAACGCGTGAGGGGGTTCTCGTGCTCGCCGAGACGGAGACGAACCCTGGGAGCCACGCGAACGGCGGCGCGAAATGATGTCCGGCCACTCGCTGTCCGTGGGCGACGAAGACGACCTCGCCGCGGCGCTCGAGTCGCAGCTCTCGCAATCTCGCACCGAGAGCGAAAGCGACGAGATCCGACTGCGACTTGCCCGCCTTTACCTCGATGCGCTGGGAGACCCGGACCGCGCAGCCGTACACGCCGAGGAGCTGTTGCACCGCGACGAGATTGGAGCAGAAGCGTTCGAACTGACGACCGCTCTGCTCGATCACGCCCCAGTTGCGCCGCGCATGGCCGAGCTCTTGTCGACGGCATACGCGCGTTTGGGCCGAGCCGACAGCGAAGCGGCGGCGCTCGCCGTCGAGATGAACGTCGCGCGGCCTCCGCGCAGCGATCGGGTGCGCCGCCGCCTGGCGGAGCTCCGCTATCGAGAGCTGGGCGACCCCGCGAGCGCGCACGAGATCATCGAGCCGCTCGTGACGAAGGGTGCCGCCGACGACGACCTGCGCCAGCTCTACATCGAGATCGCGGGAGCTCTCGGCACGCAAATGGCGGCTGCGGAGACGCTGGAACGTGCGCTCAATGACACGATGCCGAACGATGTCCGCGAGCGCATCGCGTTCGACATCGCGACGCTTTATCTGCAGGAAGGCGAGTTGAAGCAGGCGCGCTCCGCGTTCCTCGAGGTGCTGTCGGTCGACTCGCGAGGGCCCCGTGCGCTGGCCGCCGCGCGGCGTTTGCTCGATCTCGAGGGCGAGCCCGGCGACCCTCGTGTCATGGGCGCAGCTCTCGAGACGATCGCCAAGGCCGCGCCTGACGCCGCGGATCGACACGGCGCCGCTGCCCGGCTTCTGTCGCTACACGAGTCCGATTCCCTCGAAGAGTCGCGGCTTGCAATCGCCTCTCAGGCGCTCGTCGATTCGCCCCGCGCCGACGAGGCCCTCGAATGGCTTCGCGGCTACCATGAAAAGAGGGGCGACACGAGCGCCCTTTCCGGCGTCTACCGTCTGCAGGCGCTTCGCGCGGGACATTCGGCCGAGGCGCGTGCGCTGGCCGTCCTCAGCATCGAGCTATGCCCCGATCTCGACGATTCGGAGCGAATCGAAAGGTGGCTATGGTTCATTGAGACGTTCGGGCCCGATCGCCGCGCCAACAGCGAGATTGAGGCACTGTTCGAGCGAGCGAAGCGGTGGGGCGATCTCTGTCGCGTGATTGAGGCGCGCGTCGACCACGCGATGCCGGAGGAGCAGCCAGCCCTTTGGGCGCAGCTCGGCCGAGTCCGTCTCGAGGCGATCGGCGACGTCGAGGGAGCGCTCGCGGCGTTCGAGCATTGCCTTTCGCTGGATCCGTCGAACGAGCTCGCCCTCGCCGAGGTCGGCCGATTGATGGCCTCGGGCGACCGGCGGCTCGCCGCGGCCGATGTCCTCGAGTCGGTCTATCGCAAGACCGGTTCCTACGCGGGACAGTTGCGCGTCCTCGAAACGCGCGCGGAGTTGCTGACGAACCCCACGTCGCGCCTCGCCGCGTTTGCAGCCGCCGTCGACGTCGCAGCGGGGCGGCTGGGCGATACGCAGCGCGCCCTCCAGCTTTGCCGCCAGGCGCTCAGCCAAGACCCAGCCTCGCCGGAGCTGCTTCGCCGTCTCGACGACCTGCTCGCCGCCACAGAGAGCCCCGACGAGCGCCTCGCGCGCTACGAGGCGGCCATCGAGCTGACCACCGCGCCCGGTCGGTGGTCTTCGCTGATGCACGCGGCTGCGGCGGTTCGGCGCGATTCACTGGACGATCTGCCCGGCGCCATCGACGTCTGGCGCGCCATACTCGCGCGGGATCCGTCGGATTTCGGGGCGTACGATGCCCTCGTCGACGCATCCGCCAAGATCGGCGACGTCGACGGTGCGCTCGACTGGATGGAGGTCGCCCGCGAGTCGCTGCAGGGCCGCGCGCGGCAGCAGATGACGCTGCGGCAAGTGCAGGCGATGGCGCAGGGCGGAGCGACCGATCGCGCCCTCGAGCTTTGCCGCCAACTCCTGGAGCAGCCCGATCTCCATCCGAGCGTCCTTCAGTCGATCGCAGAGATCGCGCACGACGAAGGGGCGCGGGCCCTGTACCGCCGCGCCCTCGAGCTGCTCGTCGCGGCCGATGACGCCCAGGCCAGGAAGGACGCGCTCGAGCGACTGGGAGACTTTCTGTTCCAGGCGCTCGAGGATTCGCCTGCTGCAGCCGAGGCGTGGAGAGCGGCGGCGCGCTTGTGCGACGACAGCCCCGCGGAACGGGAGCGCGCGCTCCTGCTTTACGAGCGGGCGATCGCGGCATGGCCCGGAGACGGCCAGGCCGCGGAAGAGTTGGTCGAGGCCTACGCCCGCGCAGGCGACTGGACGAAGCTGCCCAAGCTGTTGCGAGTCTCGATCCAGACGGATGAGAGCATCGGCCGGAGCGTCTTGCTCTTGCTCCGCCTCGAAGAGAGCGCTGTGGAAGCGAGAGCGCTGGACGAGTTCGTGTCGCTCGTCGACGACCTGATCGTTCGCGTGGGCCGCGAGTCGCCGGAGCAGAGCCGCGCGCTCGCGAGGGCGCGAGCCCGGGCGCTGGGGACCGATCCCGCGCGCCAGGCGGAGGCGTCCGAGGCCTACCGAAGCCTCGTCGAGGCGTTCGGAAGCGACGAGGACATGCGCGACTTCGAAGCGTTCAGCGAGTCGAGGTCGAACGCCGAAGATCGGCACTGCGATCGGCGATGGCTGTACCGGTGGCGCGCGGCGCAGAGCGCACGCTACGTCGAAGTCCTGGCCGAGTGGGCCAAGGCCGAAGAAGAGTACGGCGCACCGGAAGAGGCAATCGCTGTCTATCAGCGCCTCGCGGACACGGAGGCGGGGCGGATGGCGGCGCTCGAGGCACTGTGCCGCCTGAAGCTACAGGCGGGCGATCTCGCGGGTGGCCTCTCGGCTTTCAAAGCGCTCCGGAGCGGCTGCGACGAAGAGCGGCGACTCGCCCTCGACCTGTCGATCACTCGCCGCCTCTACGAAGATCTCGGACAGCCTGCCGAGGCGGCTTCGGTGCTCGGTCCGGCCCTCGCGGCTGAGCCTCCGGTTTACGAGGCGCACGAGCTCGCGCGCCAGATGCTTGCCGATCCGGGCTGTGGTGACGACATCGCGGACCGGTTCGAGCAGGTCGCGAACGCCCTCGACGATCGGTCTGCGCTCCGCATTCTCGCCTTGGTGGCGGCCGGCGAGACCGCGTCGGCCAACCCCGGTCGACGGCTGGCGCGGTTGCAGCGAATCGTCGATCTTTCTGCGCTGGATCCGGCGACCGCTCTGCGCGCCGTCCTACGAGGCGCGACGGAGATGCCCGGTTCGGTTCTCTTGTGGGATGGCGCGGAGCGAATTGCGCGCGGCCTCGGTTCGGCAGAGTTGGTCGCGGCCGCGTACCAGCGCGCGCTCGGCGGGGATCTCGACCCGACGCTCGCCGAAGAGCTCGGGCGCCGGATGGTGCGCATCGAAGAGGAGTGCGCCATCGAATACGCAGGGACGCCGGACGCGCTGCTCCGGGTGCTGCAGCTCGCCCCGGAAGCCCGATGGGCGCTCGATCGGGTCAAGGTGGCGCTCGGCTCGCGAGCTCGGTGGGACGAGCTGTTTGGACTCTTCGATCGAGCGATCGATGCGTCCGCCGATGAGAATCGGCGACGCGACCTGCTTCGAGAGGCGGCGTTCGTTGCCGACGATCTCGCCCACCTGCCCGAACGAGCGATCGCCTACTTCGAGTCCGCGTACGCCCTGCAAGCCGACGACGCCGCCGTGGAGAGTGCGCTCGAGCGCCTTTACGAGCGGCGAGGACGACGAGTCGAGCTGGTCGCGCTTCTCACGACCCAAGTGGGCCGAGCGTCCGGCGTCAAGCGGCGCGGTCTTCGCCGCCGGATCGCCTCTCTCCGGCTGGACCTCTGCGATGCCGAGCAGGCCGGCCGGATCATCGATGAGATGCTGGAGGAGGGCGCCGTCGTGGCAGACGTCGCCGACTTGCTCGAGCGGCTCGTCGAGCGGCCAGAGGCCGTGACCCAAGGTGAGCGAGCAGCCCGACTGCTCCTCGCCCACTACGAAGCGATCGGCCGATTCGACGACGCCCTTCGAATTGCCGAACGAGCGCTCGCCCTCGCGACCCGGATCTTCGGCGAGGGCCCAACCAAGGATCGCGCGTCGTACCACCACCGGCTCGCCCGTCAGCTCGTCCGGGCAGCTCGGTTGGACGACGCGCTCGCCCAGCTTCGGGCGGCCATCGAGATGCACCCGGCCCACCCCGGGATTATGCACGACCTCGCGCGCGTCGCCCTCGACCTCGGGCAGCTCGACCTCTCGGAGGGGACGTACCGCGGACTTCTCCTTGGCAGTCAAAGCCCGACGGACGATGCGACGGGATCTCCGCCGACGCGCGCGGACGTCTTCGTCGACCTCGGCGAAATCTCGCTGCGAAAGGGCGACCCGGCCCGGGCCGCCGACCTGGTCGATTCTGCGCTCGACGATGCCATCGCGCGGGGTGACGACGTGGGGCGCATCGAACGCCGCCTCCGGTCCCGCCGACGCTACGATCTGCTCGCGCGCGCGCTCGAACGTCGCGTCGAACGGGGGACGGGCGCGGACGATCGAGCCGTCGCCCTCCGCGACCTCCACGAGCTGTGGACCGGACGCCTGGGCCGACCCTCCGAGCTCGGCGCGCGCATCCGGGGGTACGCCGAGCGGATCGCCGGCGACCTCGATCACGAAGGCGTGACGGACGGATCCGCGTGGACGGCGCTTGCCGCGGTCTATTCGACGTTCGGCGACGGCGGCGGCGCGCTCGATACGACCCGGCTCGCGCGGCTCGTGGACGCGGCCGCGCCGAAGGCGCAACCGGGTCCGGAGCGCAGCGGGCTCCGCGTCATCCTGGCCACCATTATGCTCGACCAGGCCAAGCGGCTCGATGAAGTCATCCGCGTTCTCTCGAGCGCCGTCGAGGGGGATCCGGGCGGAGTCGACATGACGGGCGCCGCCGCGGCCACGTGGGAGGCAGCCGCAGGCGCCTATCGCAACCTGCTCCTCGCATCGGAGAGAGAGAGCAGCCGGGAGGATCTCGTGCGAATCGCCGTGGCGACCGCCGACGCCTGCGCACGCGCAGGAGGTCCGGGCGAAGCGCGTGAAGCGCTGGGCCGCGTCGCGGACTTGCTGTCGCAGAGCCCCGAGTGGGCACCGGACCTCGAGAGGCTTTGCCGAGCCCAGAAAGACTGGAGGCCGCTCGCGAGGTTGCTCGTGACGCAGGCCGATCAAGAAGGGAACATCGAGCGCAAGACCGAGCTCCTTCTGCGGGCGGGGCGGCTGTTTCTGGAGGCGCCCGGCGATGCCGCGAGCGCGCTCCGGGCGATCGAGCTTGCGCGCGCGACGAGCCCGGGGAGCGTCGGCGCGAGCCTCTACCTCGAAATCGGCAGAGCACACCTCGCGCTCGATGAGATCATCGAAGCGTTCGGCGCGCTAACGCTCGGGTTCGGGCTCGATGCGAGCGACGGCGAAATCGCGATGCTCCTCGGTCTGGTCGCTGTCGATCTCGACGAGACCGACGCCGCGCAGCGCGCGTTCGCAGCGGTGATCGCCCTTCCGCCGCCCACGGACGCGTCGGACCCAGGGGCGTCGGGCGCCGCGAAGTCGATCGCGTTTCATCAGCTTGCGTCGCTCGCGCTGGCGAACGGCGACCTCGCAGAGGCCAGGGGCCTGGCATCGCAGGCGTTGGGCGCCGACCCGGGCCATCGGGCCGCGCGCGCGTTGATCGCGACGATCGATTCGCGAGCGGCCGCCGCAGGCGCGACCGGAGCGTAGGCCGGCCGAAGGGGCGGCCCGCCGGCCGTTCAGTCGCCGCCGAAGACGAAGCCAACGTCGTCCGTCGAGCCGTCGGCGGCGCAGCTGGTCGGCACTCGGCTCGGCCCCATCACGAAATAGGAGCCGTTGACGCATCCATATGTTCGCGCCGTGCACACGTCGGCGTCCTCCATGCACGACAGGTTTGGATTCTGCGCGCAGTCGATGCCCGCGGCGGGCCCGTCGCAGCACGGGTCGGCGCACTTGTTTGCGGGCTCGACGACCGGCGGGCCGCTGCACGCCGCGAGCACCACGACGGCTGTCCCACCTAGCCAGGCGGCGATGTAGGCGCGCATCGACCTTCCCATGACCCCGAGCGTACTGCCCGGGCCCCGCCCGGCAAGGTCACCCGCCCGCGACAGGCGGGATCAGTGCGACGACGTCGCCATCGGCAAGGGGCTCGTCGTCGGCCACGAAGGCCTCGTTCCGAGCGATGCGCACATGACTTCGTCGCTCGGCAAAGGCCCGGTGGCGCGTCGCGAGATGCTCGGCGAGCGCCGCCACCGTTCGAATGTCTGGCGGCAGGTCGACCACCTCTTCGGCGATACCGACCGCATCGCGCAATCCCGCGAAGTAAAGGACGCGCACGCACGGCGGCCTCTGTTCTTGCGGCTGTTGTTGTGGTGGGCGCGTGGCCACGATTGGATCTCCCGCCATCCGCTCTTGCCGCAAGAGGCGCAATGACCTTCCTGCGTTTGGCCGGTTCCCCCGCTACACCGATTGCGGCAGCGACGTCGCCGCGACCACGACCGCTTTTTCGCCCTGCCAGGGCGGCAGGCGGCGGCGGATCAGCCGCTCGACGTCGCGCAGCAGCGCCTGCTCGTCGCGGTCGCAGAACGAGATCGCCCTGCCGCTCGCGCCGGCGCGACCCGTGCGCCCGACTCGATGCACGTAGCTCTCCGCGACGTTGGGCAGATCGAAGTTCACGACAAGGGCGATGTCGTCGACGTCGATGCCGCGAGCCGCGACGTCGGTCGCGACGAGCACGCGAGTCGTTCCACGCCGGAACGAGTCGAGGGCACGTTCGCGGGCCCCCTGGGTCTTGTTGCCGTGGATGGCTGCCGAGCGAAAGCCAGCGCGGTCAAGCCGCTCGGAGAGGCGGTTCGCGCCGTGCTTGGTGCGCGTGAAGACGAGCGTCCGGCCGGAGGCGCCGTCGCGCAGGACGCGCTCAAGCAGCGCGGGCTTGTCGGCGCGGGCGACGAAGACCACCGACTGCTCCACCGTCTCGGCGGTCGTCACAGCCGGGGTGATCGAGACGCGGGCCGCGTTGACCAGCATGCTGTGCGCGAGGCTCTCGATGCCGCCGGCGATCGTGGCCGAGAAGAGGAGCGTCTGTCGCCGTGACTGGAGCGCGGCGCCGATCCGCCGGACGTCGTGCACGAAGCCCATGTCGAGCATGCGGTCCGCTTCGTCGAGCACGAAGTGCGTGACCGCGTCGAGGCCGACCAGCCGCTGCTGCATCAAATCGAGCAAGCGGCCCGGCGTGGCGACGAGAACATCGGGCGCGGCGCGCAGGGCAATCTCCTGCCCACGCTGGCTCACGCCGCCGTAAACGAGCGCATGGCGCAAGGACAGGTATCGACCGTAGACGGAAACCCGCTCGGCGATCTGCGCGGCGAGCTCTCGCGTCGGTGTGAGGATGAGCGCTCGAATGCGACGCGAGGACGGCCCCTCCGCCGCGAGGCGCTGCAGGATGGGCAGCACGAACGCCGCGGTCTTGCCGGTGCCGGTCTGCGCGCACGCGAGCACGTCCCGACCGGCGAGAACGAGTGGCACAACCTCGGCCTGGACGGGCGACGGCTTGGTGTAGCGCTCGTCGAGAACGGCGCGCACCAGGGGGGCGGACAGGCCGAGCCCCGTGAATGGAGAGGCCGCAACGAGGGCCGGGTCGAAAGGCGTATCGCTGGCCCTCGGAGCCGACACCACGGCAGGCGGATGCGCCGCTCCGGTCTCTGCGGTGCGGTGTCGGTGGTTGATCTCCGGGTGGGTCCGATTGGCGGAGAATGGCGATTGGGTGCGCTTTGCGGCGAACGGCCGACGGCGCCGGGTACTGGGCGGGGTCACGATGAAAATGGTTCTCTCTCTCGCGGCTGCGCTCGATGGTTCGAGCGCGTCATAGGGCCATCTTCGATACCGCGGGGTCGAAACGGCGTGACGGGGCATCTTCGGGCCGCGCCATCACGCTCCATGACCAGCCGCGCTGGCGTGAACTCGTGACACGACGCTCGTAGCTCGGACGGCCGCTTCGCGCAAGCAGGGCTCGAGCAGCAAGCGGCCTGTGGTAGTGCTGGAAACGCGTTTCGCGTACGCTCGCGAGCGGCCAAGGAGGTCCTATGCGCGTTGTTCTCGTCTCGTCGCTTCTCGTGATCGCGGCCTGTGGTGGATCGAAGAAACCCGCGGAACCACCGGAGTCGCCCTCGCCGGAGACGAGCAGCTCGGCATCCAGCGACAACGCGGCCGAATCCGATGCCGGGCCCGCGGAGGCGCCGGCCGCTTCCGGGTCGGCCGCCGCCGCGGAGGCCCCCGCCGAAGCGGCGCCCTCGCCGGCCAGTCCCTCGCCGACGGTCACCGGGATGATCGACGGCAAGCCCTTCGTCCCGAAGATGGCGCGAATCACCCACCCGATGCAGAAGGACGGCAGGGTCGTCGTCACCCTCGACGAACGCACGGATTGCGGGGGCGGCGACGCGAAGCCGGGCGAAGGCATCCTGAATATGACCGTGACCTTGGAAGACGGCTACAAGGTCGACTTGGGGTCCCTCAAGCGGGGCGGCAAGAAGGGCGGCGGCGAGATCTCGTTCGTCCGGATCGGCGCTGGCGGGAAGAAAGAATTCTCCGCCACGTTCAAGCCAACCGGCCGGGTGACCATCGTGAAGGCGCCGATGGAGCAAAACGCGGTCGGCAAGTTGAACCTCGACTTGACGAGCGGCGACTACATGCTCTCGGGCGATCTGGATCTGCAGGCGTGCGTCGCGCCGAAGGCCGCCGCGGGCGCTCCCAAGGGTGGGCCCAAGAAGAAGAAGTAGGGGGACGGCTCACAGCCTCTCCGTCTCCCCCCGCTGCTCGAGCTCCGCGACCACGGCACGCACATCCTGCACGCGAGAGCGGGGCATCACGAGGACGGCGTCGTCGGTCTCCACGATGACCAGATCGTGCACGCCGATCAGCGCCCAGCGCTTCGTCGACGCGCCTCGCGTCAAGTCCCTCACGAGGTTGCCGCTGGAGTCGATGGCCACCGCTGCGTCTGGGAGAGCGTTGCCGTGCGCATCGTGCGTCGACATCTCCCAGGTGACCTCCCAGCTTCCGACGTCGTTCCAGCCGAAGCTCCCGGGCACGACGGCGATGCGGTCGGCCTTCTCCATCACGGCGTGATCGATCGAGATCGACGGCAGCGAGGGGAAGATCTCGGCCAAGGCGCGATCTTCCTCACCGCGGGCGTCGGCCGCGTCGATCCGATCCAGACCCGCCGCCAGGACGGGCAGGTGCGTCGCGATGGCGTCTCGCATGACGCTCGCCCGAAAGAAGAACATCCCGGCGTTCCAGAGATGGCGCCCTCCTGCGACGAACGCTTCGGCAACCTCGGCGCTCGGCTTCTCGACGAACCGCAACACGGCGCTCACCCCGTCCGCGATTCGCTCGCCCACTTCGATGTAGCCGTACCCCGTGTCCGGCCGCGTCGGCACGATGCCGATGGTCGTGAGCCAGCCGTCTTTCGCGACCTCGAGCGCACGCGCGACCACTTCGCAGAACGCGGGCTCGTCGCCGATGAAATGATCGGCGGGGAGAACGGCGACGACGGCCCCGGGATCGATTCGCGCGATGGTCGCGCTCGCCCACCCGATGCACGGTGCGGTGTTCCGGGCCACCGGCTCGGCGAGGAAGTGAGACCGGGGAACGTTCGGGAGCGCCGCCGCGGTTGCTGCGACCAGGTCGCCGCGGGTGGCGACCCAGACGTTATCGGGCGTCACCAAGGGTGCGATGCGACGAACGGTCGCCGCGATGAGCGGCTCGTTCGTTCGGCCCGCCAGAGGCAAGAGCTGTTTGGGCATCCGCCGGCGGGAAGCGGGCCAGAAGCGTGTGCCGGAGCCGCCGGCGAGAACGACGACGTGGACGTGCGGATGCATCGCAGGAAGTCTTCGTACCATGCAGCGAACCGCCGTGGCACGATGCCACGGGTTGCTCCCGGACATCGCGTTCGACCTTTGCCTCACGCACGGGCGGTGCGTGGGAGTGCACTTGCCGGAGACGGAAGACGTGCGGTCCGACGCCCTCCCCTCCGAGGAGCGCGCCTTTGCGGCGGGCCTGACGGCCGTGCGACGCCGCACGTGGGTGGGCGGGCGCGTGGCGCTGCGCCGGGCCCTCGGGCTCGCCGGCCTCGATGCCCCAGCGGTGCTCGCCGACGCACGAGGCGCTCCGGTGTTTCCGCCGGGGATCGCGGGATCCATCAGCCACAAGGAAACTCTGGCGGTCGCGCTCGTGACGGGCGCGGCATCGCACAACGCATGGCGGGTGGGCGTGGACGTCGAGGTCGACGCACCGCGCGCCGTCGACATCGCCTCGCGGGTTCTGACCGACGACGAAGTGAGCGAAGTGGCGAGGGTCGAAGGGCCGTCTCGCGCTCGAGAAGTGCTCGTACGCTTCTCCGCCAAAGAGGCTATCTACAAGGCCATCGACCCTTTCGTACGCCGCTACGTCGCGTTCAAGGAGGTCGCCGTGACACCGCTGCCCGGTGGAGCGGCGGACGTTCGCCTGCACCTGCCGGCGAGCGAAGGGACGTTTGAGGTCGAAGTGCGGTGGCTGCGCTGGGAGAGGTTCGTCCTCACGACCGCGCGCGTGGCGCGGTCGCGCTAGCCGCGAGAGACGTTCACGGGCGTTGGCCCTCGGCGATGCGCGCCTGGAGCAGCTTCCGAACCAACGCAGCGGGCAACGGCTTGTCGGGACCGAAATGAAGAGCGCTCTTGGTCTTGCTGTACCCATCGATGTCGGCTGCGAGCGTCTTCAGCGTCGTTCCGCTGAAGGGGTAGTACGAGCAGCCCGTCGAGGTCGCCGAGAAGCCCGCGATGATGCTCCCTCGGTAGCGGAACGCGGGCAGGCGGTAGCTGATGCACTCCTCGACCTCGGGGACGATGGAACGAATGGTCTTCCGAAGTTTCTGGAGGAGGGCGCGGCTACTCGGGCTCACGCCTGCCAAGTACTCGTCGATTGCCGGCTCACGTCGCGTCTGGTCGAGGAGCTTTGGCGGGATGGGACGACATGCGCAGCGCCTCTGGTGCTCACGATGCCACGCGATCCGCTCTTCCAGCGACGCGCGCTTCGGCAGGACGTGTTTCTTGTGCCATTCGGCGTTCATCGCGCTTTACCGTCGGTTCTCATCTTTGGTCCACTGGTCAGCGTGGGATCACCACGCGCCCGGCTGCCTCGCGCTTCCAGTGCGGAGCGTACGCCACCTCCAGGGGAGGCGCCCGCTGACAATGGTCAGGTCGTGGCCTGGCTTTTCTTTCTGAGAAACAGCGGAGAGTTCGATGCCGGATAGTGCTCACCAACCAAGGCGGCCGCCGGCTCACGTTCGGATCGGCGGTGCGGCGGACACGGACGTCGTGGCCCGGATGTTCTTCGAGTTGTGGCCAGAGGGACCGCTTGCCGAGCATCAGCAGGAGGCGGCGCTGATTCTCGCCGGGACACCGCCGAGCACGATGCCGCTGGTGGTGCTCGTCGCAGAAACGGACCAAAAGGTGATCGGGTTCATCGAGGTCGGGCTTCGCTCGCACGCCGACGGCTGCGATACTCGCCGCCCGGTCGGCTTCATCGAAGGGTGGTACGTGGAGCCGAAGCAACGGGGTATGGGCGTGGGACGGGCGCTGATGCAGGCGGCGGAAGACTGGGCGCGCGCGCAGGGCTGCGACGAGCTGGCGTCCGATACCTGGATCGACCACGAGCCCTCGCAGCGAGCCCACGAGGCGCTCGGCTTCGAGGTAGTGGACCGCTGCGTGAACTTCAAGAAATCCCTACGATGACCCAGCCGATCGGGCGCTGGATCCGAGCTGCGCCAACCGTCGAGGACACTCTTCGTGCTATCGGTTTGCGCGCATGAAGGTCATCATCTTCGGCGCGACGGGCATGGTCGGGCAGGCCGCGCTGCGCGAATCTCTGCTGGACCCGGGCGTGGAACGAGTCCTCACCGTTGGGCGGAGCGCCACCGGACTGACGCACGAAAAGCTCCATGAGCTGATCCACGCTGACCTGACGGACTACTCCGGAGTCTCCGACGAACTCGCGGGATACGACGCCTGCTTTTTCTGCCTCGGAGTCTCGTCGGCCGGGATGTCGGAGGCTGCCTATCGCCGCGTGACGTTCGAAATCGCCGTGGCAGCCGGACGCGCCCTGGTCGAGGCAAACCCCGGCATGACGTTCATCTTCGTCTCAGGCAGGGGCACGGACAGCACGGGAAAGAGCCGGACGATGTGGGCGCGCGTGAAGGGGGAGGCCGAGAACGCCATTCTCGCGATGCCCTTCAAAGCGGCGTATGCGTTCCGCCCGGCCTTCATTCGCTCGATGCACGGGATCAAGTCGCGCACCCGTTCCTACCGGGTTCTCTACGCGATCCTGACGCCGCTCATTCCGCTGGTGACGGTCCTCTTCCCCCGCCACGTGACGACCACAGAAGCGATCGGACGCGCCATGCTGAACGTCGCGCGCCACGGGGCACCGAAACGCGTCCTCGAGAGCGACGACATCAACGCGGCTGCAGGTGTTCGCACTCCCCCGAGTCCGAACTCCTGAGTGCTGGCGCCGCCGCTTCTTGCGTTGGCCGTCTGCGGGGATCGAATACGGCCCGGACGATGAGGACTGGTGATAGGAAGGCGATCCCCGTCTTAGGACGGCAAGGCACGTCGATCACCGTGATCGCATGTCCTTAGATGACAAGGACAGTGCCTTATCACGGTAAGGACGTGTCCTTGTTGTGGTCATCCATCGTCCTTATCGTGGTCATCGCCGTGGATCACCGTGGCGATCCCCTGTCCTTATCGTAGTCATCGTCGTGGATCACCGTGGCTCCCTGTCGTCGTGATCGGCGCCGAGTGCAGTGAAGAGCCCTGAGGACGTCGGGAGCGCTCGAAGGCTTCTCTCGCGACGGCGATGTATGCTGCAAGAGCGGGCGGCGCCAAGATGGCAGAAGACCCAGACCGAGGAACGATGAAGGGCGGTGGGCGTGCGTGAGATCGTCGAAGCGCTGCGGCAGGTGTTGGCCGGCGGTCGACGCGGAGCGCTCGCGACGGTGGTGCGCGCGGCGGGCTCCACTCCGCAGCAGCCAGGGGCGCGCCTGCTCCTCCGGCCCGACGGAACGACCATCGGCACGGTGGGCGGCGGGGCCATCGAGCTCGTGGTGCTCCAGGCGCTGCGCGAGACGCAGCGGACCGGCAGCGTGCAGACGATCGCGCGTGACCTCGGCCATGACCTGGCCATGTGCTGCGGAGGTCGAATGGAGGTCTTCGTAGAGCCGATCGAGCCCGCGGCCCGCCTCATGCTGTTCGGGGCAGGGCACGTCGCCCAACCGACCGCTGCCCTCGCCAAAACGGTGGGCTTTGCCGTCACGGTCGTCGACGATCGAGAGGAGCTCAATACCGAAGACCGGTTCCCCGGCTGCGAGCGCACGCTCGCCCAAGGGCCCGAATTTCTGCGCGGCACGGATTTGACCGAGGCCGATTGGCTGCTCATCGTCACCCACGATCATTCTCTCGACGAAAAGACGCTCGACCTCTCGGTCCAGCGGGGCGCCCGATACGTCGGCCTGGTCGGGAGCCAGCGCAAAGTCGTTCGGCTGATCCAGCGCATCGTCGCCCGGCGAGGCCCCATCTCGCTCGACCGGGTATATGCCCCGGTGGGGGTCGATCTGGGCGCGATCACGCCCGAAGAGATCGCGGTCAGCATCGTGGGCGAGCTCATCGCGCTGCGTCGCGGTAAGGCGGTCGCGCACATGCGACTCGCGGACGACGCGCGGTTTGCCCAGCTGCTCTCGGGCAACGACGACTCTGCGGAGTAGCATGGCGATCGTGCCACTCGACAGCGGCTCAGCCGGGCTCGACCGACTCGCGGATCGGGTGCGCCGCGAGCTCGACCATCTCGCGTATCCCAGACGCGATTGGATCCTGTCGCGGCGCACCGCGGGCGGCGAACCCATCCACGACGTGATCGTCGTCGGCGCGGGGCAAGGCGGGCTGGCGACCGCCTTCGGCCTGATGCGCGAACGGGTTGGCAACTTGCTCGTGGTCGACGAAAACCCGCTCGATCGGGCGGGCCCGTGGCTGAGCTTCGCGCGCATGCAAACCCTTCGCACGCCCAAGCACGTGACCGGTCCGGATCTGGGCCTCCCGAGCTTGACGCCGCAAGCGTGGTACGAGGCGCAGCACGGCGAAGGAAGCTGGGACGCCCTGGGCCTGATTCCCAAGGAGAGCTGGGCGGCGTACTTGAGTTTCTACCGGAAGACCCTCGGCATTCCCGTGCGACCCGAGACCCGGGTGGGAGCCCTGGAGTGGGACCGGCGCGAGCGCGCGTGGCGGGTACCGCTCTCCAGCAAGGGCCGGCATGAGCTCACCTACGCTCGCCGGGTTGTGCTGGCCACGGGAATCGAAGGGTCCGGGCAGTGGCACATCCCCGCCCTCATCCGCGACGCGCTCCCCGAGCGGCTCTATGCGCACACGCGATCGGACATCGACTTTGGCGCCCTGGCCGGCAAGTGCGTCGGCGTCCTCGGCGCGGGGGCCTCTTCGTTCGACAACGCATCGACCGCCCTCGAGCAGGGGGCGCGCGAGGTGCACCTCTTTTTTCGCCGATCCGATCGGGTCCGCGTCAATCCCTATCGCTGGGCCGAGTTCGTCGGTTTCTTGCGCCACTTCGGCGACCTGGCCGACGAGGACAAATGGCGGTTCGCGCGCCAGATTCTCCGGATGGGGCAGCTGCCGCCGGCCGACACGTACCGACGCGCCACCCGCCACGCCGCATTTCATCTGCACCCGGGCGCAGGCTGGAAGCACGTGGAGTCGCGCGGCGACACGGTCCAGGTGACCACAGAGCGCGGCCCATTCGAATGCGACTTCGTGATCGTCGGAACCGGCTTCCGTACGGATCTGCGGTTGCGGCCCGAGCTGTCGCTGTTGGAAAAGGACATCGCCCGCTGGGCCGATCGCTTCGTGCCTCCCGAGGGCGAAGGCCACGACGACCTGCTTCGTCATCCGTACCTCGGGCCGAGCTTCGAGTTCACCGAGCGCGAGCCGGGAGCCGCCCCGCACCTGCAATATCTGTACAACTACACGTTCGGCTGCCTCTTGAGCCTCGGCTTCGGCGGCGCCAGCATCTCCGGAATGAAGTACTCGATCCCTCGCCTCGTCTCCGGCATCACACGCTCCTTTTTCATCGAGGATCGCGACGCGTACTTCGAGGGCCTGTGCGCCTTCGACGAAGCGGAGCTTTGAGTGGCCGTCGTCGGATACAAGAGCAGGCGCGTGGTCCGGCCCGACGGCGTCGGTCCGGGGGTGGTCGTGGTCCGCGACGGGGTGATCGACGGGGTCGTCGGCGAGGCCCCTCCGGGTATCACGATCGTCGACGCGGGAACCCGAGCCATCTCGCCCGGCGTGGTCGACTGCCACGTTCACGTCAACGAGCCCGGGCGAACCGAATGGGAGGGCTTCGAGAGCGCCACTCGCGCCGCGGCCGCCGGCGGTGTCACCACGCTGGTCGACATGCCGCTCAATAGCATCCCGGTGACGACGACCCGGGCGGCGTTCGAGACCAAGCTGGCCGCCTCCGAGGGGAAATGCTTCGTCGATGTGGGCTTCTGGGGCGGCGTCGTGCCGGGCAACAGCGGAGAGCTGCCGGAGCTCGCCGCGGCCGGGGTGCTGGGCTGCAAAGCCTTTCTGGTCCACTCGGGGATTGACGAGTTTCCGAACGCCACCGAGCGCGATCTGCTCGAAGCCATGCCCGTTCTGAGCGACCACGGCCTTCCGCTCCTCGCTCACGCCGAGATCGACCTGGGCGCGCCGGCCGCCGACCCCGATCCCCGGACGTACCGAAGTTATCTCCGGTCGCGGCCCCCGGTCTGGGAAGACGCGGCGATTCGCCTGCTGGTCTCGCTTTGCCGGCGAACGCGCTGCCCGGTCCATATCGTTCATCTGTCGTCGGCGTCGTCGATCGACACTTTGCGCGCAGCGAAGGCAGAGGGTCTCCCGATCACCGTGGAGACGTGCCCGCACTATCTGTGCTTCGAGGCGGAATCGATCCCCGACGGCGCGACGCATTTCAAATGCGCGCCGCCGATCCGCGATCACGAAAACCGAGAGGCTCTCTGGCGGGCCCTCTTCGAGGGGGTGATCGACTTCGTCATCACCGACCACAGCCCCTGCGCCCCGGAACTCAAGCTCCCCGAACGCGGCGATTTCCAGCAGGCGTGGGGGGGCATCGCGTCGCTTCAATTGGGACTGGTCGCCCTGTGGACCGAAGCGCACCGGCGCGGCGCCGACATCGGCCGACTCGCCGCGTGGATGAGCGATCGGCCGGCCGAGTTCATTGGCTGGGGCGGCAAGAAGGGACGCATCGCGCCGGGGTACGATGCCGACCTGGTCATCTGGGATCCGGAGGAAGACCATTCGCCGGAGCGGAGTGAGCTCTTTTTTCGGCACCCGATATCGCCTTACCTCGGCGCGTCGCTCCGCGGTCGGGTGCACCAGACGGTGCTGCGCGGCGTCTGCGTCTACGACGGCAAAGGCCACCCCGCCGCCCGCGCGGGGCGCCACCTGCTGCACCGCCGGCCCTCTTCGTCGGGAGTCGCGGCGTGATCGACGGGTCCGTCGCCACGTTCACGGGATTGATCGACCTCGCCGCCGAGGGACTGGGCGGCCGTGCCCTGTCGGCGAGCGACGAATTTTTCGCTGCCGCGGAGAACCTCGTAAAGCCCGGGCGCGGGGTCTTCATCGAAGGAAAGTTCACAGATCGGGGCAAGTGGATGGATGGATGGGAGAGTCGGCGCAAACGTTCCCCCGGTCACGACTGGTGCATCGTCGAGCTCGGGGCCACGGGTCGCATCTTCGGCTTCGACATCGACACCAACCATTTCATCGGCAATAGCCCATCGTTCGCCTCGGTCGACGCGCTCTCGGCGGATAGGCGGACGCCCCGCGGCGAGCTCGCGCGCCTGCCCTGGGTGGAGCTCCTCGCTCCGTCGCCATTGCGCCCGGGCTCGCAAAACCTGTTCGCCGCGCTTCCCGGCGACCCGGTCACCCATGTTCGGCTGAACATCTTCCCCGACGGTGGCGTGGCCCGGTTCCGGGCATTCGGCCGAGCTCACCCCACGTGGGACCCGCCCGATATCGACGCCGAGACCCAAAATCACGTTTCGACCGGGTGGTTCGACCTGGTCTCGCTCAAGAGCGGCGGACTTGCGCTCGCCTGCTCGGACGCCTTCTTCGGCCCCATGAACAACTTGCTCCTTCCGGGGCGCGCCGAGAACATGGGCGGCGGCTGGGAGACGCGACGCAGGCGTGGGCCGGGCCACGACTGGATCCTTGTCCGCCTCGGCGCGAGGGGGACCGTCGGGTGCGTCGAGGTCGACACCCGGCACTTCCTCGGCAATAGCCCCGATCGCTGCTCCATCGAGTGGATCGACGCGCCCGAAGCAAGGGTCCCCGATCTGCTCGCAAGGAGCGATTGGGCGACGTTGCTCGATGAGACCCGCCTGAGGCCCGGCGCCCGACACTTCTTCACCGATGCCCTGACCGCGCGCTCATCGAGCGTGAGTCACCTTCGTCTGAACGTATTTCCGGACGGCGGCGTCAGTCGTCTGCGGGGTTGGGGCGTTCCCCGATGAGCGACGCGCACCTGGTGCTGAACGCGGCGACGGACGACGAAGCGGCACGGCTGCTCGCGCGATGTTGCGGTGCCCGCCGCTGGGTCCAAGGCCTGGTCGAGCAGCGGCCGTTTGCCTCGCGGGCCGCACTCGACGCCGCCGCCGACGAGCTTTGGGCGCAGCTCGCCCGAGAAGACTACGTGGAGGCGTTCGCTCATCACCCACGCATCGGCGACGCGTCGGCGAACGAGCGACACCGGCCCACCGCCGACTGGTCGCGCCAGGAGCAGTCGGCCTCTTCGACCGCCAACGCTGCCACCGCGGAGGCGCTCGCCAGGGCCAACGCAGCGTACGAGGCGCGCTTCGGGTTCGTATTTCTCCTCTGCGCGACGGGGCGGAGCGCCGCGGAGATCCTCCGCTCGCTCGAGAGTCGGCTGGACAACGATCCGGAGACCGAGCTCCGCGTGGCCGCCGGCGAGCTCGCCCAGATCACCCGGCTGCGGCTGGACAAGCTCACACCATGAGCCGCATCACCTCCCACGTGCTCGACACGGCGCTCGGCCATCCGGCCAGGCACCTGGCGGTCCGCATCGACCGCCTGGATGCCGGCGGCGCGTGGACGACCCTGGGACAAGCGTTCACCGACGACGACGGCCGGGTGCGCCATTTTCACGGCGCAGCGGACCTGCCGGGCGGCACCTACCGGGTGACCTTCGACACGGCCGCCTATTTCGAGCCCGCCCGGCGCCCGGTCTTCTTTCCGCAAGTGGACGTCGTCTTCCGCGTCGACGACGTGGAGGACCATGTTCACATCCCGCTTCTCTTGAGTCCGTTCGGGTATTCGACGTACCGGGGCACCTAATCCAAGGAGTGCATGAGCATCCTCGACCAGGCATCGGCCCAGCTCGAACGGCTACGGCGCGCCAACCAGGACTTCGGGAGGCTCTACCCCGGCGACCGCCCGTCGCGCCAGCCGCTGCACACGCTCTACGGCGGAGCGCACCTCTACCACGCGCAGACGACGCAGCGGCTCGGTGCGCTGGCGCTCCGGAGCATGAACGAGTGGGGCCGAGACGCGGTCGAATTCGCCGAAGCCGTCGGGTTCGTATCTTCGGGGGAGCTGCGCGGCGTGGACGCGCCGGAGCTCCGGGCGGAGTTCGATCGCGATGAAGCGGCCTTGCGCCGCAAACACCCCGCAGGCTGGCTGGCGGTCGCGGTTCACGACCGGGTGCGGGCGAAGCTCGAACGCGAGCCGGTCGAGGACTTTCGCATCGACTTCGAAGACGGGTTTGGCGCGCGGCCGGACGTCGAGGAAGATGAGGCCGCCCGGCATGCCGCGCGCGAGCTCGCGCGGGGCGTGGCGCAAAATACGGTGCCGCCGTTCGTGGGCATTCGCATCAAATCGCTCGGGGAAGAGTGGACCCATCGTGCGGCGAGAACGCTCGAGCTCTTCGTGGAGGCGCTGCTCGAAGACGGCGGCAGTATCCCGCCGAATTTCGTCGTGACCCTGCCCAAAGTGACTCTTGCCGAGCAGCCGCGGACGCTCGCCGTGCTGCTGGAGCTCATCGAACGGCAGCACCGACTACCCACGGGGTCGCTGCGCTGCGAGATCATGATCGAGACCACGCAGGCACTCTTCGGCACGGACGGCCGCTCCCCTCTGCGCGAATTCGTCGACGCTTGCCAGGGTCGGTGCGTGGGGGCCCACCTCGGAACGTACGACTTCACCGCGTCGTGCAACATCACCGCTGCCTACCAAACGATGGATCATCCGATGTGCGATTTGGCCAAGGGCCTGATGGTCCTGGCCTTTGCAGGAACGGGTCTCTTCCTGTCCGACGGGGCGACCAACGTGATGCCGGTCGGACCGCACAGAGGCGACTCGCTCGGCGCCACGCAGGTGCAAGAAAACCGCGAAGCCGTTCATCACGCCTGGCAGATCGCCCATCGTCACATTCGGCACTCTCTCGAGTCGGGCATTTACCAGGGTTGGGACCTTCATCCGGCGCAGCTTCCGGTGCGGTACGCCGCGAGCTTTGCGTTCTTTCTCGAAGGGTTCGCGCAGGCGGCCGAGCGGTTGCGAAACTTCGTCGACAAGGCCGCGCAGGCCACGCTCCTCGGCGATGTCTTCGACGACGCCGCCACCGGCCAGGGTTTGCTCAACTACTTCTTGCGTGCGCTCAACTGCGGGGCCATCGGCGTGGACGAGCTCGAGGCCATCGGCCTGACTCGCGACGAGATCGCCCTCCGATCGTTCACGAAGATCCTGCAAAGCCGCCGCCAGCGGTCGACGGCGGCGGGCGTGTAGTGGACGCCGAGAGGGCCATCGCAAGGATTGTGCAGAAGCTCGTGCCGGATGGAGGGTCCCGCCGTATGGTGGGCAGATGAACGCGCCGCCCGATACGTCGCTGGTCATCACGGTGCCCGGCTGGGTGGACGGCCTGATCGCCTCCTCGGGTCCGCTCGAAACGGACGAAGAGCGGATGGGCCTGGCCGTCACGCTCGCGAGACGCAATATCGAGCGCGGAGGAGGACCCTTTGGCGCCTTGGTGTTCCTCGGAGGACGCGTGGTCGGCGCCGGGGTCAACCGCGTCGTCGACACCGGATTTTCCATTGCCCATGCCGAGATCGTCGCACTGATGCGCGCTCAGCGCCTCCTCGCAGGATCGCCGATTGGCGATGACCGATACTCGCTCGTCACGACGACCGAACCATGTTGCCAGTGCTTCGGCGCGCTCGTGTGGTCGGGCATCGAGCATCTGGTCTGCGGAGCGACGACCGACGATGCGGAGGCGATCGGCTTCGACGAGGGACCCAAGCCCGACGCCTGGGTCGCTGCGCTTCAGAGTCGTCGTATTCAGGTCACCCGACGCGTGCTGCGCGACGAGGCGCGGGCCGTGCTCGCCGACTACATCGCTGGGGGCGGCCCCATTTACGGCGGAAAGCGCCCCTGGGGGCGCTAGCGGCAGGTCGAGAATCGCGGCATCGCGCCACGGGCAACCGTTTCGAGCGTTCCGTCGTGCTAGTTTCGCGGCCGGTGTCTTCCATCGGTTCAAGCCACGCGCTCTGGCGGGCGCTCACAGTGGTCGCAACGGTCTGCGGGTTGGCTCTTGCGGGTTGCCGAGGAGGCCCCACCGGTGTCTTGGTCGAGCTTGCCGAGGCCCGCCGGCTGGCGGCGGATTTGCGCGTTCAATTCAACAAGGCCTCGGACGCTTCCAACCGCGCCGTCATGGCCGATACCGACGAGGCATCGGTGGCCTTCGCGCAAGAAGCGGAGCAAGCCAAACAGGTCGTCCAGACGGATGCAGCGACGCTGGCGCCACACCTTCGCAACCTCGGATACGCGAACGAAGCTCGTTTGCTCGAGGAGTTCACGAAGCACTTTGCGGACTACTTGAACCTCGACCGAACGGTCCTCGAGCTGGCCGTGGAAAATACCAATCTCAAAGCTCAGCGTCTGTCATTCGGTCCGGCGCAGCTGGCCGCAGACGCTTTCCGCGATGCCCTCGCGGCGCTCGTCCCGGTCGCTGGAGCGAAGGATCGCTGTCACATCGAGTCCGCGGTCGCCAGGGCAGTCCTGGCCGTGCGCGAAGTTCAGGTGCTCCAAGCGCCACACATCGCGGAGGCCGACGACGCTGCGATGGCGCGCATGGAGGTGGAGATGGGCCGCCTGCAGGCGGTTGCGAGCGACTGCATGAACGAGCTCTCCGGACTCGTAGAGCCGGAGGCGCGGCTCGCACCCGCCAGGTCGTCGCTCGAGCGATTCAGGGACGTCTCGCTTCAGATCGTGGCGCTCTCGCGACGCAATAGCAACGTCCGCTCGCTGGCGCTGTCGCTGCGCGAGAAGCCCGCTCTTGTCGCAGCGTGTGACGATAGCCTGCGCGCGCTGGACGACGCCCTGGCGAAGGAGGGGTTTCGAGCCACACGGTAGGCCCCCGCGGCCGCCGCCAACCGTAATGTCGTCGTTGGGCGTTCGGACGGATGGCTACGCGACGTCTTCGATCAGGCGGTCCGACTTGAGCTTGGTCAGGATCATCGCGACGTCGTCCCAATCGAGCCGCGATCCGTCTTCGGTGAACCTCACGCAGTCGCCCGCGACGAACTCGTTCTCCGCCAAGAGACGCTGAACGAAATGGATGGCTTCACCGACGATTTCGACCCCGTGGCTCGTTCCCACCGTGATGCACAGACGCGAACCCCCCTCGGCCAACATCGCGTGAAAGTCGCGGTCGGCCCGAACCCGGAGGCGGTCGTGGGGCGTGACGGGCGATGCCGAGATGGGCGGTGGCGGCGGTGTCGGGAAGGCCGGGTTCGGGCTCTGCACGAACGACCCCCAGAGTCGGACTACGGGGGCGCTGTCCGCGGCGAGAGAGCGGAGCGCGTCGGCCGCCGCGGCGAGCTGGGCTTTGATTTCGGCGAGCCCGTTCGGGTCGACCTCCCCTGGGGCGCCACCCGGCAGCGGAAGGAGCGGTGCTGGCGCCCTCCAGCCTGGGTCGGGAGTGAGCAGCGCATCGAGCAGATTGCGGACGAGCAGCGTGTACGGAACGGGTGAAAAGCACAGGTTGAGGGCGAGCGATCCCGCGTCACCCGCCCGGGCGTCGTGCCAGACGCCGGCCGGGAGAATGAGCAGATCGCCGGGCTCGAGAAGGACTTCGCTCGTGTCGTTTTCGTCGAACGGGATCCCGCGCGGCTCTTCGCCCCTCTGCCAAAACCCGATCGCTTCGAGCTGTTGAACGAGCGGGTCGGAGTACACACCGGTGCCGTCCGCCCGGAGCGCGCCGTTCGAGCGAGGCCACACGACGGCCGGGCGATTGGAGAAACGCCAATGCTTGGTCCCTTCGATCTGGAGCGTGCTCGCGATCCGCGCATCGAAATGCCAGTTGAAGCCGGCCGCTGGGGGCGACAGATACGCGTTGAAGTAGACCTTCCCCGGGTAGCCGAGCTGGCGCTTGATGGCTGCCAGGAACGGCACCAGGGCTGGCACCCGGTTTTCGATCTGCGACGCGCACAGCGTGGCGCCCGCGTCGAAGAGCGGCATGGCCTCGTCGGCGGTGACTTTGAACTCGTTGGACATCCACTCGTCCGGAGCGCTTGAAGGCGCCCGAGCGCCACGCCCCTTGTCGAAGCTCGCCTGGAGGAACGCGTCGGGCGCAGGTCCGGGGGCTGAAAGCGCTCCGAGGAACGACTCGCGGTTGAAGAGGCCCTCGTACTTGTCCGGAAAGCCCTTCACGAGAAGCGGCCTCTTCGCCCAATACTCGCGGACGAAGGTTTCGGGAGTGGTCGGCGAGAGCAGGGCCTCGAGCTCGGCCCCGACCGCCTTCACGAGCGGCACGCCGGAGGTTTTCGTGGTCACGGGATTGCCTGAAGGACGGCGATGAATATAGCCATGGTCAGCATCAGTAACCACGGTCGGGCCTCCTGCATCAGACGAGGACGACCGGCGACGCGCCGCTGCTCGCGCGCGCCCCGGCGGAGGAGGTCGTTATGAGTGAAGAGGTCGTGCGGATCGGGGTCATCGTTGCGAGCACCCGAAACGGCCGCCGCGGCGAGCGGTTCGCGAGCTGGGTTCACAGGCTGCTGAAAGAGAGAGCCGGAGTAGAAGTGGAGTTGCTCGACTTACGCGATTACTGCATCGGCGCGTACGCGCACGAGGAGATGCCACCAAAGGTCGAGAGGACGTACGCCGACGAGACGGCTCGAACATGGTCCGACAAGATTCATGGCCTCGATGGCTATGTGATCGTGACTCCTGAGTACAACCACGGGTACCCGGGCAACCTGAAGAACGCGATCGACCACGTTCATACCGGCTGGTGGTACAAGCCCGTCGCGTTCGTGAGCTACGGTGGAAACGCCAGTGGGGCGCGTGCCGTCGAGCAACTGCGCAACGTCGCTGTCGAGGTGCGCATGGTGCCCGTACGGGGGGAGGTGAACCTACGGCTCATCGGCCTCGAGCTCGACGAGGCTGGGACGCCGAAGGATTCGTACTACGGGAGGACGTCGAAGGGAATGATCGACCAGCTCGTTTGGTGGGCGCGGGCGACCAAACGCGCCCGGGCGGTCGAGCCACCGCCAGGCTTCTGATCGAAGCGGCGCAGGCCGTGAGAAGGTCGCCGAATCGCCGCGGCGGGGTGCTCGGAAGTTGACCCTCCAGTCTTCGACCCCCGCGGGCGGCTCGCCCCCCGTGCTTCGCAGGTGCCGCGCATCGGACCGTTCGCAGAGTATGATGCGCACCTTGACGGTCGAAGCTGGACGCCCACCACGACCAGGGTGAACCCATGAAAGAGGACGAATCCAGCATCGAGAACCATGCAGTGGTTTCCCACGAGGAGTGGCTCGCCGCGCGAACGGCGCTTCTCGCGAAGGAGAAGGAATTCACCCGGCTCCGTGACGAGCTGACCGAGCAGCGCCGGGCGTTGCCGTGGGAGGCGGTCACGAAGGAGTACGTGTTCGACGGCGCAAGCGGGAAGCAAACGTTGTCGGAGCTCTTCGAAGGACGTAGTCAGCTCATCGTCTATCATTTCATGTTCCACCCGGACGACGAAGCGGCCTGTCCGCACTGCTCTATCCGCGCCGACGGCTTCGACGGGATCCCGGTGCACTTGAACCAGCGCGACGTCACGTTCGTTGTCGTCTCTCGCGCGCCCTACGCAAAGTTGGCGGCCTATCAGAAGCGCATGGGTTGGCGCTTCAAGTGGGTTTCGTCGGCCGGGACCGGCTTCAATTTCGACTATGGCGTTTCTTTCACGCCAGAGGAGATGGCCGACAAGAAGGCCTTCTTCAATTATCGCATGCAGTTTCCGAAAAGGTCGGAGCGGGAGGGCCACAGTGTCTTCTACAAAGCCGCGAGTGGCGCGCTCTTTCACAGTTACTCCTGCTACGATCGCGGAAACGAAATGCTGGCCAATCACTACCACTACCTCGACATCGTCCCGAAGGGACGGGACGAAGGGGGTCGCGGACCGTTCTGGGTACGACGGCACGACGACTACGGGAAATCGAAGTGAAGGCGGTCGCGCTCGGCAAGTTGCCGCGCAGCGCCCATCGGGGCCACGGGTTTCGTGGACGGTCGCCCCCCGTGGAACCGTTGCCAGCACGGGGTGGCCGCCCGCGCGGAGGCTCGCTCCGGCGTCAGGGCGTGGGTGCCAAGAACGCGATCGTCATCGCGTCGGGCTGCACTACAACCGCAGTGGCCCCGATGCGCTCGCCCGTCTCGTGTCGTCGCGCGGTGAGGATCACCTGCCCAGGCGGGAGGTTCGTGAAAAAGCCGATTCCCGAGCCGTTCGTGGACGTGGCGTTCGGGTCAGCGCGATAGCCCGGTGTCACGTACGTCGGCGGGGCAGACAAACCCGCGGCAGACGACGCTTGCACCTCGACGCCACCCGCGGGGTGAAAGGGCACCGGGATGCAATCGTTGGTGAAAAAAAGAACTCCGCCGAGCGTCGGGTCGTCCAGCGGAATGCTGTCGGCCGAGTTTCGCGCGTACATGGCAAATGGTTGGCTCAGCGAGTGGAGGAGGGTCCATGGGGGCAAAAAGAAAATGTGGGGCGGGTAATCGAGCCCCGCCGGCGCAGTCACTTCGAAGAAGGCGCTGGTGCCGAAGGGGTTCTTGCTGAGGTCCAAGACGACCTGGCCCGCATCGTCGGACACCACGTCCTCGAACGGCTCCTGGCAAAGCGCGTCGCGGGGAAAGCAGCCTTTCACGTGAAAGCCGGCGAGCGCCGCGTCGGCTCCCTCCAGGCTGAGCAGGTAGTCGAACACGCTCCCATAGAGTTTCCACGAGCCCGAGACGGAGGGGTCCGGCCAGCGAACCTTTCCGAGGCAACTCCAGTCGTCGCTGAAACAAGCGCTCTGGCAGCGCGTGCTCTCGACGCACGCACCAATGTGGGTGTTGGGTCCCAGCGGATCCGGGCTCCGCCCGGTGCACGCCTCGATGCACGATTGGCCGAATGCACCGTCCACCAGGTTGCAGGCCCGACCGCACGCGATCTGTCGGACGCAGTCCGGATCGGTGTCACACGCGGAGAACTCCGCACAGCAACAGGAAGTACACTCGGTCGAGCTCAACAGCGGGCCACACGTTTGCCCGTTCGGCAACGAGACGACCGACGATGGGCACGCCACGCCGCATTCCGTGGCCTCACAGTGGTTCAGGGCCCGCGTCTCCGTCGAGACGATCGCGGAGGGGACGCTCCCCAAGCAATGGGCGGCGCATGGCGCGTCTCCCGACCCGCAAGCGGCACGGCATTCTTCGTACGCCCAGCACGTCGGATCCGCCGCACACGCCTTCGCCACGCCCTCGCAGCTCCCGTCGATGCACGCGCCGCAGACCCGGTCCGAGAAATGCCAGAACCCGCTCGTGCTCACGTACACGCCTGCCTCTCGGGCCAGCCCGGCGTCCTGGCTTCGGGGCGTCTCTTGGTCGAACCCGACGATCTGACGGCACGCGGTGGACGCCAGGGCCATCGCCAGGCCAAGAGGAACGGCCCGAAGAGCGGCGCTCAAAACGGCACCCGTTCGAAGATCCCGCCCCCGTCGCGTTGGGTCGGTGAAGGAGCCGGGGCCAGCGTGCTCGCGGAGACCAGGGGCGGGGCAATTTTCGCGGCCGTCGGCCGGGCGTCGGCGATCCCGGGCAGTAGCCGTTCGTTCGAGGCGTCGTTCATCGACGCGCCGGCCGCCGGTCCGGGGCGGCGCGGCTCGGGCGATGCGCCGAGGCTCGAGCGCTCGGCGAAACGGGGGGCGAGCGCGCCCTGCGTGGGCAACGGCGCGAGAGCCGCCGTGAAATCGGGCGCAGGATCGCGAGTACTTGGTGCGTCGGAAAGGCTCGGGGCGATCAGACCGGCCGGAACGACCCCCGAGGGCCCTCCTCCCGTTTCAGTGCCGCCCCGTGTGCTGGGACGTCCTCGGCTCCACGCGAAGAACCCCAGCCCGACGACAGCGACGAGGGCCATCGGAGCACGCGCCCAGCGCGCCACGCCGGAGGAGCGCGAACGATGCGGCCACCCGGGCATCGCCGGACCGCCGATGTCCGAGTCGCCGCCTGCGGCGAGGCGAGCCAGCACGTGCCGAACTTCGTGCAGGTCGCGCGGTCGAGTCTCCCGCTCGCGCGCAAGCATCCGCCCGACGACCCGCGCGAGTCCCGGATCCAGGTCCGAGACGCGCCGTTCGATCGGTACAATCCCGTCGCGAAGCATGCGGGTCACGATCTGAGCAACGTTCGACCCGTCGAGCGGCCGTGCCCCCGAAAGGCACTCGTACAAGATGACGCCGAGCGCCCACACGTCGGCGCGTGCGTCGATGCCTGGGTCGCCCGAGAGCTGCTCCGGCGCCATGTACCAGGGGGTCCCCAAGACTGCCCCTGTTCCCGTGAGGGCGCCGGTCTCGGCCGCGTCGCCTTCGGTCGCCGTGAGTTTGGCTATCCCGAAATCGAGGACTTTAACGACGGTCTGCCCGCCTTCGCCGGTCTCGAGGAAGATGTTCTCCGGCTTGAGGTCACGGTGGACGATCCCTCGCGCGTGCGCCGCCTGGACGGCCTCCACGGCGGGTAGGACGAGGGCGGCCACCTGGTCTGCGGGCAGCGCCCCGTCCCGTGCCAGCTTGGCTCCAAGCGTCTGGCCGACCAAGAGATCCATCACGATCACCGGAGAGCCCGCGTCGAGCTGGAACGCGTCGAGCACCTCGACGACGCCGGGATGCCGAACGAGGCTCACGGCCCGCGCCTCACGGAGGAAGCGCTGGTGCATCTCGGGGCGACGTGCTGCGGACCCCTTGAGGAACTTCAGGGCCACGTGCCGCCGCGTGATCGCATGGGTCGCCGCCCACACCTCACCCATGCCCCCTTCCCCGAGCCGCCGATCGAGCCGGTAACGCCCAGCGATCAGCGTCCCAGCCGCTAGGCGGGGCGCGCCCGATTCGGACGGCATCGTCGCCGGATCGTTTCGTCGGACCGGGGGCTCGACGCGAGACGGATCGAGCGCCTCGGCCGCTTCTCGAAGCAACGAATCGACCGATTCCTCGCCGCTACATTCGGGTTGTTCCGGTTCGTCGGGCTCGTCGTCCGCCAGCACCTTCGGACTACGGTCGGCCCAAGCACACCAAAAGTCAACGCGCGGCCCTGACAGGGGAAACGGCGAACGCCGCGCCTCTCAAAAAGTACCTTCGAGACCAAAAGTATCCCCGCCAAAGGTCGGGTGAACACGAAACTCGGTCTCGGCGGTCGTTGCCGGCGCGTTGCCCTTGTTGCTCGTACGCGCGGGCGCGACGAAGAACAGCACCGCCCCGACGGCCACGGCGACACCCCCTCCGATGAAAAACCCGGTCGACAAGTCGGCCGCGCGGTTTCCGTTCTGGCGTTCGGTCGCGCAGCGTGAAGGGTCGGACCCCTCGCATGCTTGACTGACGTCGGACTTTTTTTCGAAAGCGAACAGCCCGCTCACGGTCCCGGCAGCGAGGCTCGCCGCTCCGACGCCGAACGCGACGAGCGCGGGCAGTCGGCTCCGCTTTTCGGCGGGTGCCGCGGCGACATCGACCGGTCCAGCGCGCCCCCTCGCGGCCTCTGCGGGATCGGGGGGGCGCACCGCGGCGACGGGCGCGCGGAGGTCCAGGTACGTCAGTGACCCAGGCCCTGGCGTCTCGTTCGCGATGACGTCTGGCCGACCGCTCGACGACCACACGAACACGTGCGGACCGGGATCGGTCTCGACATCGAAGGTCAGCGCCGGTGGGACCTCCGGCGGCCCCGGGGCGCGCGTTCCCGCGACAAGGACCTGATGGGGGCCCCCACCGCTGGCGATCTCGAGGGGACGCCCGTCGACCGCCACGGCGCCGGGTGCGATCGTCACGACGACCCTCGCCACGCGCCGGTCGGCCTCCGCCAAATAGGTTTTCGCGGCCGACACGAGATCGCCGGGGAGCTCGACTTCGCCGTGCGCACGATGTTCGGCGAGCGCCTTGGCCAGCAGCGCGCGCGCGCGCGTCCAATGTCCGAGCTGCCGCTCGCAATAACCGATGTTGTACGTCGTGATGGCGTGGGGATGAAGCGAGTGCGAGCGCTCGAATGCGTCGCGCGCCAAGGCCCAGCGCTCCGCCTTGGCCGACGCGATTCCCTCTTGAAACGCGGCCCTTGCTTCGAACACCTCGGGGCTCGAGCCCGCGCCTTCCGGCGGCGTCGAATCCTGGGCCGCGGGGGGACGATCGCCGGACGCCGGCTGCGCGAACGTCCCGGAAGAGCAGAGCGCGGCCGCCGCAGCCACCAAGAGGGCGTGCTGGCGTGAAAGCGATCGCGTCCGCAGCCTTCGCGCGCCTTGCCCCGAGAGGCACCCGCTCACGACGACCCTTCGCGTTCTCTTGCAGTGGATCCCCCGTCCAGGCCTTCCGCCGAAGCCATGCGCCGAAGCTTCTCTTTGACTGCCTGGAAGCGCTTTCGCAGCCGTGCCGCGTCTCGGACTAGGGTGGCGTCACCGACATCTCCTTCGTCGCTCATGACCCTGGCGATCTCCTTCCAGTCGAGCCGGCGATTCACGCGAAGGATGAGCAGCGTCTGATCGTCCAGGGAGAGCCGTTCGCGCAGCTCGGCGACCCGACTCTTGACCTCGGTCCGCATCGCGGCCAGGGTCTGCGTGCGGACCTTCTGCGCTACGTCGTAGAGCTCCGACGACAGGTGCACCTCGCGCTCGCGCCGGCGGCGGGCGTCGGCGACGTACCGACTCGCCGCGTGGCGAGCGATCGTGTACGACCAGGCCCGGGCGGAGCACTCCCAACGAAATCGCGGGAGGCCTCGCCACATGTCTTCCGTGAACTGAGCGAAGACCTCACCGCTGGCGTCTGGGTCGCGCAGCCGCGAGAGGAGGAAACGCAGGATCTCGCGGCCGTAACGTTCCACCAAGAGACTCGCGGCCTTGTCGTGCTCGCGTGCCTCGGTGAGCAGGCGAATCCGCGACTCGATGTCGGGTTCGTCGGGTTCCATCGCTTGGCGTCACTCGGCGTGCGTCACGCCGCCAGCGTACTTGCTCAGCGCCAGCACCGCACGCCAACCTTGCCCGTGTCGTAGCCCTTGCGCACGGGCACGCGCACCACGGCCTGTCCATCGACCGGAAATCCCCAGGCCGCCAACGGGCTCGTCAAATCGCCGCACGTATACCCGGGGGGAGCCGTGAAGCTCACACGGTAGTCCCCGGGTGGAACGTTGAAGAAACGGCCGCTCGTCACCGTGCCACCACCGGCGCCGTCGAACAGGCCTCCGAACGAGAGAGTCGCGTGGAGAGTGGGGTCCGCGATGCCGGGCTGCGCGAAATAGACCGCGTCCTGTTCAGCCTTGGGGGACAGGGTCACTATGACGCCGGGGAGCGGGCCGTAATTGAGTCCGTCGTCCTCCTTCAGGACGATCGCGAAAAAGTCGATGATCCCCGACTCCGTCGTGTCGATGTCGAAGCCGAGGTTCGTCGGGAGGCCGGTCGCTTTGAGCATGACGATGGGCTGCGTGACCACGGCGTCGGTCGTCGGGGTATGGATGGGCTGAAGGGAGGGGATGAAGCCGTCTTCGTCGGTCACCAGGACGAGCTCCGCGTTGGCCGGAAGGTCCTTCAGCGTGAAGGCTCCGTCCGCGTCCGTCGTCGCGCAAGCGACCTCGGGGTGCGCATCGACGCAGACCTTTGCCCCCGCGATCGCCGGAAAGGTGGTGTTCGGGGGGCCCTCAGCCACGACCTTCCACTTCAATTGAACGAATGGATCGCTGCTGGGATCGGAGCAAGCCGCGCCGACGAGCGCAGCGACGCAGAGGCTCGCGTTTCTGAACGTGCTCATGATGACTCTCCTTGGCCCTCCACGGGCCTTCGCCGGCGAGCCGGGTATCGGCCTGCCTGCTGAGGAGAGAAGCGAGTGGGCGAGTTGTGAGCGCCCGGAACCAGAAAATGGCGCCTTTTCCTAGCGGGGTCACTCTGCTACGTCCTCCGCGGTGGCCCTATACAGCGGCGCGGGTCGAACCCGGTCGTGCTGCCGGTCGGGGCCAACGTGAGCCCCGATGGCACGTTCTCGACAAAGTATCGCTTGCTCTGGCAGGTCCCGTACGAGGCCGGGGCGCTGCGCGCAGTGGCATTCGCCGGAGGCAAGGAGGTCGCGGTCGCCGAGGTGCGGACGGCGGGGCCGCCCGCGAGGCTACGCGTGTCCGCGGACCACACACGTCTGCGCGCAGACGGCGAAGACCTCGCGTTTCTGACCGTCCGGGTCGAAGACCGCGACGGCAACCTTGCCCGCTCGCCGACGACCTGGTCCGATTTGAAATCGAAGGGCCGGGGCGCGTCGGGGTGGACAATGGGAACGCGGCGACCGTCGAGCCCTTTCAGGCAAGCGAGCGACACGCGTTCGGCGGGCTGTGCCTGCTCATCGTTCGGCCGAGCCGCGGGGAAGCCGGGCGCATCCGCGTCCCTTCGCGGGCGGCCGGCCTGCAAGAAGCGGAGACGCTCCTCGTCACCGAGTGAGCCCGATCGAACTGAGGGTTTGGGCGGGAAGGGTTCACGGCGGTGCTAAGCATCGGACCATGCTTGGGCCACTCCCCCCGCTCGGCGACGGCGCGCGCTCGCGACCGGCCACGGCCCGAACGACCGCGTCACTGACTCTCTGCGCAACCCTGCTGGTCGGCCTCGGATCGCCGGGACTTTCATGCATGGGGCACGCGGCGAGGCCCCTCCTCCCGCCGGCGCCGCCCTCACCTGCGCCCATGGCGTGGCTGGACCGCTCGCTCGCCCCTGACGAGCGCGCCGATCGCCTGGTTGCGGTCATGACCCAAGACGAGAAGCTCACCGTCGTCACCGGATACTTTGGGGTCCAAAAGAACTGGAATCAGTACCGCTTTCCAGAGGCGAGGCCCCAGTCGGCGGGCGTGGTGCGTGGAGTGCCTCGCCTCGGCCTCACGCCGCAATGGCAGTCGGACGCGGGCAGCGGGGTCGCGACCCAGGGCGAGGCGCCGCCCGCGCTCGAGCGCACGGTCCTTCCCTCCGGGATTCTCGCCGCCTCGACGTGGAACGCGCCCCTCGTCGAGCAAAGCGGGGCCATGATCGGCGGCGAGGCGCGGGCGACGGGGTACAACGTTATGCTCGCGGGCGGCGTGGATCTCGTGCGCGAGCCCGGCAACGGCCGCAACTTCGAGTACGGCGGCGAGGATCCGCTGCTCGCCGGCACAATGGTCGGTGCGCTCGTGCGCGGCATTCAGTCCAACCATATCGTCACGACCGTCAAACACTACGCGTTCAACGATCAGGAAACGGGCCGGAGCTCGGTCAACGTGCGGATCGACGAGGCCGGCGCGCGGGTTTCCGACCTGCTCGCCTTTCAGATCGCGATCGAGCGTGGCGACCCGGGTTCGGTCATGTGCAGCTACAATCTGGTCAACGGAATCTACGCTTGCCAAAGCGATTGGCTGCTCAACCAGGTCCTGAAGCGCGATTGGGGATTCAAAGGTTACGTGATGACCGATTGGGGTGCGCAGCACGACACGGTGCTGAACGCGAACCATGGCCTGGACCAAGAGACGGGAGTTTCCCGCCTCGGACAATACGTGTGGCTCGACAAGCTCGCGGCCGCGATCGCCCGGGGCAATGTCCCGCGGGCGCGGCTCGACGACATGGTGCACCGCATCGCACGCACGTTGATCGCGAAGGGCGCCATCGATGACCCGGTAGAGCCAGGCTCGATCGATTTCGCGGCGCATGCCCGGATCGCCCAGGCCGCGGCAGAGGACGGCATCATCCTTCTCAAGAACGATGGCATGCTGCCCCTCGGGCCTACCTCCAAGACCATCGCGGTGATCGGCGGTCATGCCGACGCGGGCGTACTGACGGGCGGCGGATCGGCGCAGGTCTACGCCCCGGGCGGCAATGCCGTGCCTGGCCTCGGCCCGCCGCACTGGCCAGGCCCACAGGTGTATGCGCGCTCCTCGCCGCTCGAAGCGCTCCGCGCGGAGCTTCCCCGGGCGGCCATTCGCTGGTCCGATGGGGCCGACCCGCGCGCGGCCGCGCAGACGGCAGCCGCGGCCGACGCGGCGCTCGTGTTCGTCACCCAGTGGACCGCCGAATCGATGGACGTCCCGCTCACTCTGCCGGACGCCCAGGACGCCTTGGTCGAAGCGGTCGCCGGCGCCAACCGACACACCGTCGTGGTGCTGGAGACGGGCGGCCCGGTCCTCATGCCCTGGCTCGACCGCGTGGGGGGCGTGCTCGAAGCGTGGTATCCGGGAAGCGCCGGGGGCCCCGCGATCGCTCGCGTGCTGAGCGGCGCAGTCAACCCGTCGGGACACTTGCCGGTCAGCTTCCCGCGCTCGGTCGATCAACTGCCGCGTCCGACACCCGCCGGCGAAGGGCTGCCCAAAGGCCAACCGTTCGACGTTTCCTACGACGAAGGCGCCGCCGTCGGATACCGCTGGTACGACAAGAAAGGGGTCGACCCGCTGCTGCCATTCGGTTGGGGTCTGACCTACACGAGCTTCGCGCACGACCGTCTCGTCGCGCGCCTCGAAGGCGGGGAGCTCGAAGTCACCTTCCGCGTGCGCAACATCGGCCCCAGAGCCGGCAAAGACGTGGCGCAAGTCTACGTTTCGCCGGTCGCCGGGGGGTGGGAGGCGCCCAAGCGGCTCGGCGCATTCGCCAAAATCGACCTTGCGCCCGGTGCGACGCACGAGGTGACGGTCACCGTCGATCCACGGCTCCTCGCGGTTTGGGAGACGGCGCGAGGCGGTTTTCGGATCGCGCCGGGCTCGTATCGGGTAACGCTCGCTTCGTCCGCACGAGACCCAGGGCAACCTGTGACGGTGGCGTTGCCGGAGCGGGTGCTGCCGCCGGGAGCGGGCGGCGCGCATTGATGGGCACGAAAGGCGCGGCGGGTCACGGGCACGAGGCCGGCGCTCGGGGCATTTCTTCGGCCGGCATCACGCACGACGACAGGTTGAACACGAGGAACTCGAGCACCTTCTCCTGGGGCGACAGGTCGCCGGCGGCACACTCGTCCGGCACAGGCAGCCCTTGGGTATCGTTCGACCCGGCGCCCACGTGCATCGCCGTGTACACGACCTGCCCGCACTGGCTCGGCGACGGCGCGGAGAGCGGCGTGTTGAACGAGAAGCTCTGCGACGCGCCAGGCGCGCTCGCGTCCGCGTCGGCGTCGAGCCAGGACTGGGACGCCGTATTGGCCGCGGACAGGTCGGCGTTGTGACGCGCGGCCTGCACGTGAAGCTCGCCGTCGGGAAGCAGCGCCCCGAGGTTTCCGAGCCACTGCGCGAGCGCCTTGCCCTTCGCGAAAGGAGCCCCGCTCGGGAGGGTCGTCGTCACGACGGCATCGATGTCACCGATGTCGCCTCGGCCAGTGGACCACGTCGCCAGATTCCAGTCGCCGAAGGGCCCGTCTTGAAACCATGAATAGTGGAAGTGGGACGCGAACACGCGACCGCCCGCTGCCGCGTAATCGAAGAGCGCCTGCTGGTTCATGTTCCCCGTCTCTTGCCCTTCGCAGGAAAGAACGACCATGTCGTAGCGCTCGAGGTCCGCGGCCGTGTCCCAGAGCGCGCTCGCGCTGCTCGGCGCCGGGCTCGACGTGGTCGGCGCCCCGGTTCCACCCCCATTCCCGGAGCCCTGGAAGATGTGGATTCGCCCCGCCCCCAGCGGGTCGCCCGTGTATTCGCTTGCGTCGACGCCGATGCGCCGAAACAGGCACTCGAGCGTGTCCGACCCACCGGTGGAGATCGCGATGGCAGGGATGTCTCCCTCCGTCTGGTTCTTCGGCAGCGTGAGCGACCCGTCCGGGATCGAGGTTTCTTGGCAAGCCGCCACGTTCGGAACGCGCACCTGGCGGCGCCATTTGCCAATCTGGAATACCAGCGGAACGTCCCTGCCAGGTGGCACTTTGCTCAGCAAGAATCGGCCGTTGGCGTCGGTCAGCGCGGTCGTCACGGGGCTGCCGGTGTACAGGTCCGAGCACGAGTCGCACGTGGCGCCCGACGGCAGCGGAGCGGGGGTGCTTCCAGGCACATAGACGACCACGTTGTAGAGAGGGTTCTTCCCGGCGGGGTCGTAAACCGTACCGGCGAGTGTGGTCGACTGCGCATCGCAGTCGGGTGCGCTTGCGTTTCGCGGAGGCGTCGTGCAATCCGGTGCCGCCTTGTCGAATACCGAAAGTCCCGTTCGGGCTCCACACCCGCTCGTCGCGATCAGGGCGACGGACAGGCCGATCACGAGCGCGCCGTTCGATTGACGAGACCCCATCGGGCGGCAGTATGCGCGTCGGTGCAGGATTGCGCGATGGGCCTGTGCGCCTTCCGTAGGCGCGAGAAATCGACCGCCCCAGAAGACCCGCGCGTGCTCCCGCTCGGTTCCCCGCAGATCTCGCTTTCCTGCGGTACTCGCCAAAGCGCCTCGGTCGTCGCAGGGCACGCCGGCCCACTGTCGCGCGCCGGACAGGATCGTGTCAGTGCAGGCGTCAAACGGCGTATCATCCGCCGTCATGGCCGTGCGATTCGAGCTGAACGGGGAGCCGGTTCGGGTCGACGACGTCGCCCCGCACGTCACCCTCCTGCAATGGCTGAGGAGTGCGGGCCTCACGGGGACCAAAGAGGGATGTGCCGAGGGGGAGTGCGGTGCTTGCGCCGTGGCGGTCGTTGCGAGCGACGCCCGGGGACGATCGGTATTCGAACCAGTCAACAGCTGTCTTTTGCCACTGGCGAGCCTGGCCGGCCGCAGGGTGATTACCAGCGAGGGCATCGCTCCGGCGGGCGGCGGGCTGCACCCGGTGCAGAGAGCCCTGGTCGACCAGGGCGGTTCGCAATGCGGCTATTGCACACCGGGGTTCGTGGTCTCTCTCTTTTGTGAATACTATCGCCCCGGCCGATCCGCATACGATCCCGAGGCGATCAGCGGAAACCTCTGCCGCTGCACAGGGTATCGACCCATCGTCGCGGCTGCGCGAACGCTGACGCCCCCGTCGCCCGATGATCCCTGGCTGCACGTAGAGAGGACATCGGCTGTCCGCGACACCGACGACGACCTCGCGGGCGGCACCGAGGCCAACGGGCGCTTTCTCCGGCCTACATCGTTGCGCGGAGCGCTCGAGGCCCTCTCGGTCTTCCCCGACGCCACGCCCATCGCCGGAGGCACCGACATGATGGTGGCCGCCAACCAGCGCTTCCAGCGGTGGACGACCCTGGTCGCGCTCGATTCGGTGGCCGAATTGACGCGGGTGGAATCGACTTCGGAGGAGCTGACGTTGGGAGCAGCAGTCTCGCTCTCTCGACTCGAGGAGCACCTGAAGGAAGGTCGTAGAGATGGCGCGGGATTGGACCATATACCGCTTTTGTCGCAGCTCTTGCCGCTCTTCTCGTCCAGACTGATTCGAAATCGTGCCACCCTCGGGGGCAATCTGGCGACCGGATCGCCGATCGGTGATGCAGCGCCCGTGCTGTTGGCGCTCGACGCCGAGCTCACGCTCGCGAGCGCCTCGGGCACGCGCCGGGTTGCGCTTCGCGACTTCTTCGTCGGGTACCGCCAGACTGCGCTCGAGACGGGTGAGCTCATCGCGCAGATTCATCTGCCGCTCCCGCTTCCCCGGAGGCAGTCTTTCTACAAAGTCAGCAAGCGCGTGCTCGACGACATATCCACGGTCTCTGGCGCATTCGCGCTGACCCTCGACGGCGATGGGCGCGTCGAACGAATGCGCGCCGCCTATGGTGGAGTGGCTGCGACGCCGCTGTACGCGCCGTCGCTCGGGGACCTGGCGTTCGGCCGGCCGTGGACGGATGACACGCTCGCGGTCCTTCTCGCGGCGGTGAAGTCGTTGGGAGCGCCGCTCTCGGACCATCGCGGGAGTGCGAGCTATCGCCGCGCGATGACCGGCCAGCTTCTCGAGCGGTTCTTTGCCGAGACCCGCGAGACACCGGACACGGCGGCGGCCGCTTCGGGGCGAGGCGTGCGATGACTCCGCTTCGAGGGCGTGCCGTGCCCGCGCGACAAAGACGAGGCCCCGGCCCGTCCTCTCCAGGGCCCCGTGTGGTCGGCGAGCCAGTGAGCCACGAGTCGTCGCAGGAGCACGTGACGGGGCGGGCCAATTACGTCGACGACCTGTGGCCCTCGGTTCACCGCGTCGCGCATGCCTGGCCGGTCATGGCGCCCCATGCTCGGGCGCGGGTCACCGCGATCGATGCTGAGCGAGCGGTCGCGCGGCCCGGCGTCTTGACGGTGCTCACGGCGGCTGATGTCCGCGGGGTGAACGACATTGGTCCCGTGCGCCACGACGAACCGCTCTTTCCATCGGAAGTGAGTTTTCACGGGCAGGCAGTGGCCTGGGTAGTTGCCGAGACTGAAGAGCAAGCGCAGCAGGCGGCAGTGGCGGTTCGGGTGGCCTACGAGCCGCTGCCGGCGGTTCTCTCGATCAAACAGGCCCTCCGCGACGAGAGCTTCTTGACCGAGCCCGAACGAATGCGTCGGGGTGACCCCGAGCAGGCAATCCGGGCGGCGCCGCAACGCCTCGCTGGAGAGCTTTTTCTCAACGGGCAAGAGCACTTTTATCTCGAGACCCAAGCGGCCCTGGCGTGCGTCGACGAAGGCGGAAGCATCTTCGTGCAATCGTCGACGCAGCATCCCTCCGAGACCCAGGACATCGTGGCCCGCGTGCTGGGGGTGGCCCACGGCGACGTCGTCGTGCAGTGCCTGCGAATGGGCGGAGCCTTCGGCGGCAAGGAGGTCCAGGCCAATGCGTGGGCGGCGGTGGCCGCACTGGCGAGCTGCAAGCTGAAGCGACCCGTGCGGGTCCGGCTGACCCGCTACCAAGACATGGTGATGACCGGCAAACGCCACCCGTTTCTCGCGCGCTTCTGCGTCGGCTTCGGGGTGGACGGCTGCCTGCAAGGTCTCAAGCTCGACCTGTGGAGCGATGGCGGCTGGAGTCTGGATCTCAGCGGCCCGGTGCTGTCGCGGGCGATGTTTCACGTCGACAATTGCTATCGGCTGCCGAACGTCGAAGTCGTGGGCCGGGTGTGTCGCACGAACCACGTGTCCCACACCGCGTTCCGAGGTTTCGGCGGGCCTCAGGGCATGGTGGTCATCGAGGACATCCTCGACCGCATCGCGCGTCACCTGGAACTCCTCCCGCACGAGGTTCGCCGCCGAAACTTCTACCGCCCGGGAGACGACACGCACTATGGGCAACCGGTGCGCGACGCCGAGCGCATCACCCGCATTTGGGATGCCCTCGAAGAGACCAGCGCATTCGCCGAGCGCTGGCGGGCCGTGGCGAGCTTCAACGGCGGAAGCGTCCACCACAAGCGCGGTCTGGCGATCACTCCGGTCAAGTTTGGCATCTCGTTCACCAACGCTTCCTTCAATCAGGCTGGAGCTCTGGTGCTGATTTATCGGGACGGCAGCGTGCAGGTGAACCACGGCGGCACGGAAATGGGGCAGGGGCTCCATACGAAAATTCAGCAGATCGCCGCCGACGCGCTGGGCGTGCCGCTCGATGCGGTTCGAATCATGCCCACGCGCACGGACAAAGTGCCCAACACATCGGCGACAGCTGCATCGAGCGGCTCCGACTTGAACGGCGCCGCAGTGCGCGCCGCTTGCGAGACGCTGCGCGGCCGGCTGACCGAGGTCGTTGCGCGGCAACTGCACGTCGCAGCGGAAGAGGTGACGTTCGCCGACGGAAGGGTCGTGGCTCGAAGGTACGGCGGGCCCGACGTCACGTTTTGCGACGTGGTGAAGCAGGCGTACATCGAGCGCGTATCGCTCTTTGCCGCCGGCCACTACGCGACGCCGGACTTGCACTTCGACAAGCGCACGGGAACGGGAAAGCCATTCCACTATTTCGCCTATGGGGCCGCCGTGGCCGAAGTCCAAGTGGACGGGTGGACCGGCCAGTACCAGCTCCGTCGCGTGGACATCTTGCACGACGTGGGCGATTCGCTGTCGCCACTCGTCGATCGCGGGCAGATCGAGGGCGGTTTCATGCAAGGCGTCGGATGGCTCACGACCGAAGAGCTGGTGTGGTCCGACAGCGGATCGCTCGCTTCGAACGGCGCCTCCACGTACAAGCTGCCGACCTTAGGCGAATGTCCTGACGACTTTCGGGTCGATTTTCTCCCGCGCGCCGCTGAACCGGGCGTCGTGCACGGCAGCAAGGCGGTCGGCGAGCCGCCTTTGATGCTTGCCATCAGCGTGCGCGAGGCGCTGCGGTCGGCCATCGCAGCTTTTGGAGAGGCCCGCGTCGTCGAGCTTCCGTGTCCGTCGACGCCTGAGGCGGTGTTTTGGGCAATCGAGCGCGCGCGGACGTCGAGCGCGAAACACGCGCTCTCGGCCCTTCACGTTCCAGACACCGCTTCTCGAACGCGACCTTCGCAGACGTGATCCGTCGCCGAATTCGCGTGCCCTCGGCCGGCGTCGGCGTTGAGATTTCCGTGCCGGCTCAGCGAGCTCCGCGGCAGAGCGCACCGCGGCGCTTCGGTTCCCACTTGCGCGTTCCACCGTTCGGGCCATCTTGGCGGCATGGCGAACATCACCTTTCTTGGAGCCGGACTGATGGGCGCGGCCCTCGCCGAGGCGGCGGCCAAGCGCGGCGATCGAGTGAGCGCCTGGAATCGCACCGCGACGAAGGCCAAAGCGCTCGAGGCGTTCGGCGTTCGCGCCGCCGACACGGTGCCGCAGGCGGTCGCCGGGGCGGAGCGCGTGCACATCATGCTGGCCGAAGACGCGGCCGTGGACTCGGTCCTCGCCGCCGCGGGCGACGCCCTGCGGTCCGCCGTGGTCATCGACCATTCTACGACGTCGCCGGCCGGCACCGCCGAGCGCGCCAAGCGGCTCGAAGCGCGGGGCATCGCGTTTTTGCACGCGCCCGTTTTCATGACGCCGAAGATGTGTCGCGAGGCGGGGGGGGTCATGCTCGTCGCTGGCGTGCAAGCCACCTTCGCCCGCGGCGAGGCGTTCCTTCGGGCGATGACGGGCCGGTTGGAGTATCTCGGAGAGCGACGCGACCTCGCCGCTGCGAACAAACTCTTCGGCAACGCGATGGTCATCGCCCTTTGCGGCGGCCTCGCCGACGTCTACGCGATGGCGGCCTCGCTCGGCATCGACCCGCGCGACGCGCACTCGCTCTTCGGCAAGTTCAACCCCACGGGTGTCCTCACGTACCGCGGCGCGGCCATGGCCCAGGGCGACTACACGCCGACCTTCGAGCTCACCATGGCACGCAAGGACGCGCGTCTGATGATCGAGTCGGCCCAGGGCAGGCCGCTCACGGTTCTGCCCGCGATCGCCGAACGCATGGACGCGCTCATCGAGCGCGGTTTCGGCGCGGACGACATGGGCGTTCTCGCCGTCGATGCCGTCCCTAAGAAACCACCTCGCTAGACGCCTGGAGCTTTTGGCCGATACCAGGGCGCTGGCCTCGTCGGCCGCACTCAATTGCCGGTTTTCGTCACGCGGCCGCCGAACCCGCTGGTCTCGACGAAAATCACCAGGCTCTTACGACCCTTTGCGCGAGTTCAAGAGGTCGCCCAACGTGCCGAACCCCTGCGGGGCGGCCGCGGCATTCTCCGCCTTGCGAAACCCCTCGAACTCAGCGCGTTCCTCGTCGTCTTTCAGCGCGCGCAGCGAAAGACGCATCTTGCCCTCGCCCACTTCGATCACCTTCGCCCGCACCTTGCTGCCGAGTGGGAAGGCTTTCCGGAGGTCGGCGCCACGCGGAACGCCGAGCTCGGCGGTCGGCAAGAGACCGCGGCCGGCGCGGCCCCTCGTTCCGTCGATCTGCACGAACAAGCCGTAGGACTCGACGCGATGAACCTCACCTCCCACAACCTGTCCGACCGCGACCTTCACCGCGTCCGATTCGTTGCTGCCGCCGACGCTGACGCTCGCGCCCGCGGCTGCGGCGGCCTCGATCGTCGGGGTGAGCCGGACCCCGTGCTCCGCATCGACGGCCACGACCCGGGCCCGGAGGACGTCGCCGGCCGCCGCCTTGAGGCTTCCGTCGGGCGCGCGCAGGTCGACCGATTCGATGAATCCTTGCTGATGTTCTTCGAGCTCGACGAAGACCGCCTCCTTGCTGACCTGCACGACGACGACCGTGAAGGTGTCGCCGACGCGCGGCCTTCGCCTACGCGGGGCGGCTCGGCCGCCCTCCTCGAACAGCGTGGCAAACGACTTCTCGGGAGGATCGGAGCTCATGGGCCGATTTGTACCATGCCCGGAGCCGTCTTCTCACGCCCCCGCCGCCTTGAGCCTGCCCTCGGCGGCTTCCCGCGGCCCGGTCGCGTCGACCAGCTGGCCGACGCGGCCGAGGCCGAACGGCACCATGTTGACGTAGACGCTCTCGTAATCTCCCGGCCGAACACGATACGTCTCGTGCCAGATGCCGACGTCGCCGCTCGTGCCGACCGATCGGTTGAAATCGCGCCACGCCGGCAGATGCTGCGCCGTGCGACTCTTCGCGTAGCCCATCAGCTGGTCCATCGATCTCCAATAGGAGACCATGATCGTCGTCTGCCCGAACCACTGCTCGGCGCCGAGGAAACCGAGCTCCGGGTGCTGGTAGAGCTCGCGTAGCATCCGGGTCATCGCCAGCACAACGCGCAGCCACTTGTGGACCAGCCACCATCGGTTGACGCGCATCCCGATGAGGAACACCACAAACTCGCCGTGCATCGCTCCGGTGACCCGCCTCTGAATCGTCGCTGCCATGGGATGCTCCTTTGTTAACAGTGTTCACACAACGGAGAAAAAAAAGGTCATGGGGCGAGCCCCTCGACCAGACGATCGGTCGCGCGCTCGTAGAAGCTCGCGAACTCCGCGTCGCCGCCGATCCGTCCGAGGTGCCCCGAGAGGCGCAGCGAGACCAAACCGTGCACATGCGCCCAGATCACTGTGGCCACCGCATCGGCGTTCTCTTCGCGCAGCACGCCAGCGGCCATGCATTCACGCACGCGGTCGACGAGGATCTGAAACGTCGGAGCCCGCTCATCGACTTCAGACGACGGAGCCAGCGCCGCGAACTCCTCCGCGGCGCCCATGAAGATGACGCGATAATCACGCGTGTTTTCGATACCAAACCGCCGGTAGAGCGTCGCGCAGCTCGCCAGCCGGGCGCGGGGGGTCGGCTCGGAGAGACAGCGGACGAGGTACGAGTAGAAGATTTGGAGCCCCGCCGCGCACACTTGTCGGAGGAGGTCTTCCTTGCTTTCATAATGCCGGTAGACCGCCGCGGCAGAGACCCCGGCGCGGCGGGCGACCTCTCGCAACGAAAAGCGCGCGAACCCCTCCTCGAGGTAGAGGTCGCGCGCTTCGGTGAGCAAGCGGCCCTTGGTCAGTTCACCGTCGGCCGTCATGTGAACACTGTTTACAATCGAAGAGGAGCAAGGTCAAGGGCAGGCCCGGAACTCCGCGGCCTCTCGGTTGTCTCAAGCTGGTCCACTCCGCTCCGTCCTCGAGGTAACCCCGCCATGTTGCCGACCTTCGAGCTGCCCCGACAACGCCGACATGCCATGATGAATCCGGGAGGCGACATCGTGCTTCGGGTGTATGGCTCTTCGGTCGTTCTGGCAGCAGGAATGCTCTGGCTGGCGAGCGGCACTGCGCGGGAGCGGCCCATGCTCGGCGGGGCCGCCCCGGCGGTGCGCGCGCTTGAAGCCAGCGTGGCCGATCGGCCCGACGACCCGCAGCGAACTCGACTTCTCGGGCAGGGGTACCTCGATGCGAGGCAGCCTGGGCTCGCCGTCGCCCTCTTCGAAGGGGCGCCGACGGCCGTTCGCGATGACGTGCGCGTCGCGCATGTCTACGCGCGGGCTCTCATCGACGAGGGGCGCAACGACGAGGCGCTCGACGTCGAGCTTCGCGTCATTGGAGCCTGCCGCCCGCTTGCGGAAGGTCGGGAGTCCCCCGTCGCATGCGACGCGGTCCTGCTCGCATCGGCCATGCGCCGGAGCGACATCTTGCGCGAGCTCCTGGCTCTCGGCGTCGAAGACGCGAGAGCGGAGCCCGAGGCCAGCCTCGTCGCGTACCAGAACGCCACGCGTGAGGCGCGGGTGGCTCTCGAATGACCGCGCGTCGGCGTCGACGTCGGCGCCGGCGTCGAGAGGGCGCGCGGCCGGTGCGCCGAGCCCAGAAGATGCACATGCGTTCTGCGTGAGCATCTGCCCGTCGTTGCCGCCCGAGGCGGCCTCCAGCGGCGCGCGCGTCCTCGTCGTCGACTCCGACGAGACGGTGCGCGCCCAGCTCGTGCAGCTCGGCCGCGAGAAGCTGCTGTCCATCATGGCGGCAGCGACGCCAGCGTCCGCGCTCGCCGAGGCCGCTCGCGGGCCCCTCGATGCCGCGGTCATCGACGCATCCCTCGGACCCCAAGCGCTCGCGCTGGCGCACGACCTGCGCGCCGCGCCCGGGCAAGAGCGCCTCCCGCTCGCATTTCTCTCTTCGGAAGACAACGTCGACCAGCGCGTTGCGGCCGCCCACGCCGGAGCGTCGCTCTTCCTGCCGAAACCAGTCGACCCCTACGCGTTCGGTGCGGCCATTGAGCAGATGCTCGCTCTCGGCCGCAAAGAGCGGCCGCGGGTGCTCATCGTCGACGACGACCCGGCGTTCGTCACGTGCGTCATCGAAGTGCTCGAGCGCGAAGGGATCGTCGTGCACTCCGCCGCAGACGCGACCCAGCTGGTCGAGCTGCTCGACGCTGTGCACCCGGACCTCATTCTGCTCGACGCGGTTCTGCCGCACGTGAGCGGCTGGGACGCGATCCGCATCGTCCGCACGGCCCCCGAGCACCGTGATGTACCCATCCTGTTTCTCACCGGCCGCACGGACCTCGCGAGCCGCATCGCCGCCTTCGAAGCAGGAGCCGACGACTACCTGGGCAAGCCGCTGGTCAACGAAGAGCTCCTCGCCCGCGTCCGCGTCCGGCTTGACCGGCGCCGTCTGATACGCGAGCTGACCGAACGCGATCCGCTGACGCGATGCCTTTCGCGGCGCGCGCTGCTGGACGCGCTCACCAGCCGTCTTTCCGAGGCGCGCCGTCACGGGCGTCCGTTTTCGATCGCGATGATCGACCTCGACAGGTTCAAGCGGGTGAACGACGCGTACGGCCACCTGGTCGGCGACCAGGTCCTCATGGCGCTCGGGCGGCTCCTCAACGCGCGCTTTCGCCTCGAGGACCTGCGCGGTCGCTGGGGAGGCGAGGAGTTCGTCCTCGCGTTTCCGAGCGAGTTGGCGTGCACCGCGGCTGCGGTCCTTTCGCGGGTGCTCGAGGAGTTTCGCGCCCTTCCGTTCCGGAGCGACCGCGGAGAGCGCTTCTACGTGACCTTCAGCGCGGGCGTGGCGAGCTTCCCGAACGACGGTGCGACCTCCGATGGGCTGATACGCGCCGCCGATGCCAGGCTGTACGACGCGAAGCGCGCCGGGCGAGGGCACGTCGTCGTCGCGCGCGACGATGCGCGGAGCTCCGATCGACTGGACGAGTCGCGCGTGTAATTCGTACGCCCGCCCCTGATTCATCAAGAAAACCCAGCTACACTTCCAACCGGCCAACACCCGTTCTCTTGGAGCAAAAGACATGTGCGGCATCGTCGGCTACGTTGGCACGAAGGATTGCGCTCCCATTCTCGTCGAGGGCCTGCGCCGCCTCGAATACCGCGGATACGACTCGGCGGGGCTCGCGTTGCACACCGGGGCCGCCCGCGGCATCGAGATCGTTCGCGCGGTCGGCAAGCTCACCAATCTCGAGGCTGCACTCCGAAAGAGCCCGCTCGCCGGTACGACTGGCATCGGCCACACGCGATGGGCGACTCACGGGCGGCCGAGCGAGGCCAACGCCCACCCCCACGTCGCGGGAAAGGTCGCTGTGGTGCACAACGGAATCATCGAGAACCATGTCGCGCTTCGCCGCGAGATCGAATCGATGGGGGTGCGCTTCACGAGCGACACGGATACCGAGATCGTCGCCCACCTGATCGATCATGCGCTGCAGGCGGGGGCTCCCAGCTTGACAGAGGCTGTTCGCGCGGCCCTCGGGCGCGTACGTGGCGCCTATGCGATCGCCGTTCTCGCGACGGACTCGCCGGGCGAGATCGTCGTGGCAAAGGCGAGCTGTCCGCTCGTCTTGGGGTTGGGCCATGGCGAAATGCTTTGCGCGAGCGACGTCCCTGCCTTGCTCGCCCACACGCGCAACGTCGTGTTTCTGCACGACGGCGAGATCGCGACGCTGACCCGGACGCACGTCGAGATCACCACGCTGGACGGTGCCCCCGTACACCGAGCTGCCAAGACGATCGATTGGTCGCCCACACAAGCGGAAAAGGGCGGGTACAAGCACTTCATGCTCAAAGAGATCCACGAGCAGCCGCGGGCCGTGGAGGACACGTTGCGCGGGCGGGTGGATCTCGCCGAGGGAGACGTCGTCGGCGAAGAAATGGGGATTTCCGCCGATCTCGCTCGCGCGATCCAGCGTGTTTACTTCGTCGCCTGCGGCACGAGCGCGCATGCGGCGATGGCCGGCCGCTACTGGGTCGAACAGCTCGCGTGTGTTCCGGCGGTGGTCGAGGTCGGCAGCGAGGTGCGCTATCGCGATCCGGTTTTCGGCCCCGGCGACCTCGTCGTCGCCGTGAGCCAGAGCGGCGAAACTGCGGACACGCTCGCGGCGCTCCACACCGCCAAGTCCCGAGGAGCGCACGTGCTCGCGATCGCCAATGCGATCGACAGCGCGATTCCGCGGGCGAGCGACGCGGCACTGTACACCCACGCCGGCCCCGAGATCGGAGTCGCGTCGACCAAGTGCTTCACGACGCAGCTCGTCGCCATGCTGCTGCTCACGGTCTACCTCGGCCGGCGGCGCGGCACCTTGGCCCAGGACCAGGCGCGGCGAATTCTGGATGCCCTCGCCCGCGTACCGCAGCAGATGCGTGAAGTGCTAGGGACGGGCGACGACCTGCGCTACCTGGCAAAGAAGCACATGCGCGCCCAGCACATGCTCTTTCTCGGCCGTGGGACGAGCTTCCCCGTCGCGCTCGAGGGAGCGCTGAAGATGAAGGAGATCTCGTACATCCACGCGGAGGGATACGCCGCCGGCGAAATGAAGCACGGGCCCATCGCGCTCATCGACGAGGAGATGCCGGTGGTGGCCCTCTGCCCCAAGGACGCGCACTACGAGAAGACGTTCTCCAACATGCAGGAAGTCAAAGCGCGCGAGGGGCAGCTCATCGTCGTGTGCACGCGCGGAGACGGCGACGTGAGGACGCTTCTCTCAAGTGACGTCGGAGCGCGAGGCTCTCGTCGCGCCAGCGCCCCTCCGCCCGAGCCGGACATCATCGAGATACCCAGCGTCGCTCAGGAGGTGTTGCCACTTCTGACGGTTCTTCCGCTGCAGCTCCTCGCGTATTACATGGCCGACTTGAAGGGGACCGACGTCGACCAGCCGCGCAATCTCGCAAAGACGGTGACGGTCGAATAGTCTCCACGTCGCCGCCCGTCGCCGGCGAGTATGCTGGACCGGCGATGCCCTCCGTCATCCTGGGCGAATGGACGCACCGACGCGGCGATCCGGGTGGAGCTCGAGCGGTGGCCGCGGAGATCGACCGTCCACGGCCCGCGGTCGCATGGTCGTGGCGCCCCGAGCACGGCGGTCGGATCGACCAGGTGCGGGTGGTTGGGCAAAACGTGGTCGTCGCGACGATGATGCCGCGCGATCCGAATGCTGGCGGGTGGGAGCACGCGGTGATTTATGCGATCGACTCCCGAACGGGGGTCGAGGTTGCTCGCCGGGTGCTGCCCGATCCGGTCCCCGTAGCGGCCATCGTAGTCGATGCCGGTCTCGTGCACGTGGTCGCCACACGCAAAGGAGAGCCGATCTTCTGGTATGCGCTCTCTTCGATCGACCTCATCCCTCGCCACCGCCGCATCATCGCCGTCCCCCCGACGACCCACCATGACGACGTTCTCGACGCATGGGCCGCGCCCGACGGCGGCGTTTGGCTCGAGCTCGATGCCGCGCTTGGAGGCGACACGAAGCATGCGCTCGCGTACGTGTTCGCGGACGCGAGCGGCGCAACGCACGAAGTGGCCACCCACGAGAACGTCACGCGCGATGGCCCCACTTCTGCGCGCGACGCCTGCGCGGGAGGCCATCAGTTGTTCACTCCGGTCGACGGCGAGTGGTCGGGCGGAGAGGCTCCGATCGCGCCCGCCCTTTCGCGCCTCGACCCGGGGCCGCGCGAGGAAGGTACCGAAGCCGGGTGGGTGCGGGCAATGGTCGTCGGGCCGCGCGCGCAGATTCACGCGGTGGGCGGCGAAGGGGTGGTGTGCGGTGTGGCGATCGCCGAGGACCCCGACAAGCCGGAACGCGCACGCGTCGACGTGTTTGCGGTCGATCGGGCGTCGGGTGTCGTTCGGTGGCGCGCGCAGTCCGATCGGATCGTGATTCGGTCGCCGCTCGGTGACGCGGCCCGTGTGGCGCGACGGCCCAACGGCGAGCTGCTCTTTCAAGGCCTCGATCCGGAGGGCGCCCCGCACACACCGCTCTTGTGCGCGCGTCCCGACGGGCGAGTCGACGAGATTCTGCTTGGTGCCCGGGGCCGGTGGGTTCTGGACGCGGCCCTGGGGGATCTCGTCCTCTCGCACCGCGAGGAGACGGACGGCAAGGTGGAGGTGGGCGGCTTTGCGATCGACCAGGAGGGGCGGCTGCTCGGGCGTAGAGCGGTCGCGCGATGGTCGATCGACGCGGGGGATCTAGGTGGCGGGACGACGGTCTATGCCGGCGGCGGCGCGGTCGTCGTTCGAGGCGCGCGGGCGGTCTGCGCAGTCTGGCTCTAGCGCGTGGAATGGTCGGCGCGCCCAAAGCGGGAGGATTCGCGGCGTGCCAGGACAACCGTGCCTGCGAATGGCGTAACCTCGGGCCCCCATGGATCAGAACCTTCTGCGCAGCTACCTGGCCACGGTCTACGAATTCGCGACCCCGTCGGGCCTCATCCGTGTTTCGCTCGACGGCGACTCCGTCGCCGAGCCATCTGCGCTGCCTGACCTTTTGCACAAGCCGTTCGCTGTTCTCACGGCATACAACCCCCGGTCGATGCTCCTCCCACGGAAGGTCAACGAGCAGCGCCACCAGGTCATGCGCGATCTGCTCGTCCTCGGCGTGTACCGCGTCGAGGCGTGCGTGGGCTACGAGGATGACCCGGAGGGCACTTGGCGGGAGCCGTCGTGGATCGTCCACGGCATGGACCGCGACGAGGCCACGTCCTTCGGGCGCGTCTTCCGCCAGAACACGATCGTCGTCTGCGCGAACGCGCGCCCCGAGCTCATCGTGACCGACCCGACATGCGAAGACCTGGGCAAGACGTACGTGGGAAGCTGGCGATTGCGGGCTTAGGTGCTGTGGACAACCATGCCGCGCTGGATGGTTTCGAGCGACGTGAGAAGGTCGTGGGCGCCGGAGCGAGACGCGAGCTCCATGGCCTCGCGCAAGTAATCGCGGGCCTCTTGGCGGCGATCACGCCCGTGCACCACGTGGGCCAGCGCGCCCAGCACCGCTGCCCGATCCTTGCCGCTGGGCCCCGCGACGTCGAGCGCTTCCCGAAGGACCCCCTCTGCGTCGTTCAGCTGCCCGCGCTTGCCCAGCGCCTCTCCGAGCTTTCGGCTGAAGATCAGGACCGCACGCATCGGATCGTCCAGCTCGCCCCGGAAGAGCTCGCGCCTCGCCAGATCGAGCCCGCGCCGAAGCGCCATGATTTCGCCGTCGTGGTCGCCGCGCGCGCTCGCCAGCGCGCTCACTTGCTCGAGCAGCAGCAGCGCTTGGAACGCCGTTCCACCCCACGTCTCGTGCAGCGCCTGTACTTCGACGGGGAGCTTGCGCTCGTCACACACGATCGCGGCCGCCGCATGTAGCTCGCGCTTGACGGCCGCAGGAATCGTCGTGAGCGTCACTTCACGCACGAGCGGGTGGGAGGTGCGCACGCTGTTTTGGGCGACGACGATCATCCCGGCGCGCCGCAGGAAGCCGAGCGCTTCGACGATGTCGATTTCGTCGCTGAGCATTCGAGTGATGGTCTCGTCGTCGGCGTCGTCCCCCCACACCGCTGCCGCTTGCAGGACGCGCCGCGCATGCGGCGGCAGCCTTTCGACGCGCACCGCGATGATGTCGGCCAGTCCCGTCGGCGCGCGCCCCGCCTCCTCCCGCAAGAATCGCAGCAGTTGCTCAACGTAGAGCGGAACGACCGTTCGCGCGCCGGCAAGCTCGGGCGGGGTTGGCCTCAGCGTCCGTTCGAGGGGCGCGAGCATTTCGCTGGCCGCCAGCCCCGCGATCACACGCTCCGCCGCCACGTCGCCCGCCCAGCCCGGATTGAACCAGGGCGCATAGACCCCGACCATCAGCGCGGGAACGAGCGGCGGATCGTAGAGCGCGTCCGCGAACGCGTTACGGCTCGCGCCGTCGATGCAGTGCAGGTCGTCGATCGCGAGGACGACGCATCGGTCCCGCCTTCGCTCGCTGGCTCGGCCCAGCGCCCAGCGGAGCGCTTCTGCCGCCGCGAAGCGCCGTTCGTCGGGCGACAGCTGCCGGCCGCGCTCCGGGCTCCCGTGATCGAACACGTCGGCGAGCCCTCGCCGCGCTTCGGGCGTGGCCGCAACCCAGTCGCGCTGGACGCCACCGTCGTTCGGCAACGACGCCAGCTGCACGATCGCCCGCCTGAGCGCGTAGTACCCGACCTCGGCCCAAGCGGGGTCCGGGCCGGTCTGCACGACCAGGTCGCCCCCTGCCGACGCAATCTCGAGAAACCGGCCCACTAGCCGTGACTTGCCGATTCCGATCTCGCCGACGACGCACGCTCCGACGAGCGAGCGTGCCGCCGAGCGGCGCGCTTCGAGCCACGCCAAGTCGTCTTGCCGTCCAACAAACGGCAGCGGCCAAACGGTCTTCTCGCCATTCGCATTCGGCCGCAGGCTTCCGCGCCCTGAGACCTCCAGCTGGGGGGCAAAGGAGGGCGGTCGGACCGACGAGCGGCCGAGGGTCGTCAGATTCGTGGATGGAACTGCGGCCCCGCACTCGCCGCAGAACTTCTGGGCGGCCGGGTTGAGTGCGCCGCAAGACGGACACGGTACGGCCGCCCCCGATGCCGCCCGAAGGCTGACGCGGTCTTCGACCTCGGCCAGAGCCTCCGCGAGAGCCAAGGCGAATGCGTCGGAGTCCTGGTGGCGGTCCCGGGCATCCTTCGCGAGCGCCTTGAGTGTGACCTCGACGAGCTGGGCCGGTATCTGCCGGTCGGGCGAGACGGCCCGCGGGTCTTGGGGGGGCTGCGTCAGATGGGCAAGCACGACCTGGGTCGGCGAATCGGCCTCGAATGGCAACCGCCCGGTCAAGAGCTGATAAAGGATGACGCCGACCGCGTAAAGGTCGCTCCGCGCGTCGAGATCATCGCCGCGCGCTTGCTCGGGGCTCATGTACTCCGGGGTGCCGCACACGATTCCGGGACTGGTGATTCCGCGCTGGTGCGTCTCGGCACGCATCTTTGCGAGGCCGAAGTCGACGACCTTGACGAAGTCCCCCCCGGACCGCACCGGCTCGAGAATGATGTTCTCTGGCTTGAGGTCGCGGTGGATGATGTTCTGGCTGTGCGCCTCGGCGAGGGCCGCGAGCGTCTGCCGCAGCACGTCGACGATGCGCCGAAACGCCAGCAAGCCATCTTCGTACGTGACCCGCGCCAGGTCGCGACCGCGCAGGTACTCCATGACAAGGTAGAGCTGTCCGTCGGGAGACTTGCCGAAGTCGATGATGCCGACCGAGTTCGGGTGGTTGAGGCGGCTCGCCGCACGCGCCTCGGTGATGAACCGCGCTGCGGCGTTCTCTTCCCCTACCAGGTGCGGGTGGATGATCTTGACCGCCACGGTGCGGCCCAGGTTGGTCTGCTCCGCACGATACACGCGGCCCATGCCGCCGATTCCGACGAGCTCGAGGATCAGATAGCCGCCGGGCAGCGAGCGGCCGACGAACGGGTCATCCGCGTTCGGGGCAGCCTTGCTCAGCGGAAAACCGCAGGAGGGACAGAACCTGTGTGCGTCATCGCAAGGATTGGCGCACTGAGGACACGACCGCATCAGACTTTCCCCAGGCTCCGTCGACGGGAGACCCCCCGGAGGCTACCACGCCCGACCGGCTAGGGAACTCCGCAACGGGGCGCGCCGCCGGTTGGACCGAGATTTGGCGCCTTCGCCCCAGGGTGGCGTACCATGCGGGCGTGGCCAAGCGGATCGGCGAGCTGCTCGTCGAGGCAGGTGTGCTGTCGCAGCAGCAGCTCGAAGCGGCGCTCGTCGCCCAGCTCAAAGATCGGCGCAGGCTGGGCCAGCTCCTCATCGAGCTCGGTCTGGTCGGTGAGACGAAGCTCACCCAAACGCTCTCGCGCCAGCTCAGCGTTCCCTGGGTGTCGCTGTATCACGTCGATTTTTCCCGGTCCCTTCTCAACCTCGTTCCGCGCGCCCTCGCCGAGAAGTACAGCCTCGTTCCGATCTTCCTCCGGCGCGTGCGAAATCAGGGGGAAACCCTGTATGTCGCCATGGACGACCCGACGAGAGAGGAGGCCATCGACGAAGTGATGCGGGCGTCGTCCCTGCCGGTCAAGCCGATGATCGCCTGCCCCAGCGACATCCATGCGGCGATTCGCGTCTACTATCTCGGCGAGTCGCTCCCCGAGCCGCCCCCCTCGACCTCGCAGATCGTTCCGCCCGCCCCGCCATTGAACCCGCCTGGAGCGAAGAACGCGGGTCTAGGGGTAGCCGATCCACCGGCGACGCCGCGCGAGGAAGGCAACGGCTCGGCGCCGCCGCTTGCGGCGCAACAAGCTACCCAAGAAGCGGACGTCGCGCTTCCATCGTCCGAGCGAACCCAGCAGCCGAAAGAGGTCGCCGCTCCGCGGCGGATGCGGCCGAAAATGATCTCGCTCACGCTCCTTGACGGCACGACGATCGCCGTGCCGGCGCCGAAGAAGGGCGGCTCCAAGCCCGACATCGAGCTGCCGGCCGGCGAGGAGCCGAGCGATCAGCTGACCGCGCGCGACCTTGTGAGCGCGCTTCGCGCCGTGGCGCACGGGGCGGACGCGAGCGAAATCCTGGGCACCGAGCCACGCTGGGAGGCGATGTTCTCGGCGCTCCTGTCCATTCTCCTCCGCAGGGGGCTCATCGCCGACTGGGAGTTCATCGAGGAGTTCCGGAAGATCTGAGTCGATCGCGCCCCTGGCGGTTGCCTCCGTCGCTCGGTCACTTGAAGGAGAAGAGCTTCTGGAGCTTCGTCGCGAGCATCGGGTTGCCGGTCAGCTTTAGCTTGCCCGCGAAGAAGAGCGTCATCCCGTTCGCTCCCGGGTTCTCGACGAGCTTCTGGAAATCGTCGTCGCTCACCACGATCGTGCAATCGGCTGGTCCGGTGCCTGGCTTGCACGACGGACCGGTGGAGCTGACGTCGACGTTCCAGTCTCCGCCGGTCGGTCCGGTGATGCTTATTTGGTACCGGGCGCCGACGGTCTTTGCGTCGTCGGCGTTCCTGGCGAGCGCAGCGGGAAGTTCATCGTTGAAGAATTTCTTGATGTCGACTGCCATCGGGCTTTTGCCTCCTCGGAGCGCGGCGCGGCAGTAGAGTACCTAACGCGCACCGTCGTCAAGCGAGCCGAAGCTATCGCCCGCAAACGCGATTTCGCCCGTCCGTCTTCGCGCGGTACAGGCGCTCGTCGGCGACGCGCATCATCGTGTCAGGGCTGCGGTCCGCGTCGGCAAACTCGTCGATCGACGAATAGCCGGCGCTGATGGTCACCTTCAGAGCGGTCTCGACATGGACGATTTCGAGGCGCTCGACGGCCCCGCGCAGCCGTTCAGCGAAACGCCCGACGTTCGTGTGCGAAATCCCCCGCACGAGGACAACGAATTCCTCGCCGCCAAATCGTGCAAAGACGTCTTCGGCGCGGATCATGCGGGACACGAGCGCAGCCACGTCACGAAGCACTTCGTCACCTGCGAGATGGCCGCTTGTATCGTTGACGCGCTTGAAGTGGTCGAGATCGAACAAGATCAGCGCGAGACGGCTCCCGTGGCGCCGCGCGTAGGCGATTTCGCTCGCCAAACGTTCGACGAGGTAGCGGCGGTTGTGCGCGCGCGTCAAGGGGTCGCGCACAGATGATTCGTAGTGTTGGTGGGCGAGGCGCTCGGCCTGCGCGTCCAGAATGGCGAAGGAAACGACGATGTTCGGGCCGATGTGGATGCGATCGCCGCTCGATAGCTCGGTTCGATCGATGCGCCGCCCAGACACGAAGGTCCCGTTGGTCGACTTCAGGTCTTCGAGGATGTAGCGGCCGCTCTCGCCCAGGATGATCCGCGCGTGGGCTCGGCTGGCCCCCGCATCTTCCATCCGCACGTGCACCTCTTTGCCGCGCCCGAGCACCGTCTCGCCGTCGCGCACCGAGTAGACCCGCCCGATGTTCGGACCGCTGACGACCGTGAGAAGGGCGCGCGTGCTCTGCCTGCGAGAGGTCGGCGGCGGCATCGCGATGGTCGCCTCGGTCGTCCTGGTGCTCGACTCCTCGTCGGCCCAGTCGATGGCCGTTCGCGGAGACGAAGGGCGCTCGTCCAGCCCCAACGAGTCAACAGGCGGGAGCTTCTGCGTCTGCTTCGGGTCGTCGGGCATCGGTCAGTGAGCGGGAGAGCGGAATGAGGCGACCCCCGATGAGGATGAACGGACTCTTTCCGGTTTCCTTCGATGCGGGCGGTAGGGAGGCCTCACGCCCCGCCGAATGGAGAAGCCACGCCACCCGTACCGTACCACCCACGCTGGACGATGTGGTTCTCGACCGCTAGAAAGCCGCCCGGCGCGCACATGGGTGTTCTGGATGGCAAGGTGGTGATCGTCACGGGGGCGGGCGGCGGCATCGGCCGGGCCTATGCGCTGCTTTTCGCCCGGGAGGGGGCCAAGGTCGTCGTCAACGACTTCGGCGGCGCGCGCGATGGCGCCGGCAGCGACACGAGCCCCGCAAGCCGGGTCGTCGATGAAGTTCGGTTGGCGGGCGGTGCCGCGGTGGCGAACCATGCCAGCGTGGCCACGGCCGACGGGGCCTCGTCGATCGTGAAGACTGCCGTGGAAGCGTTCGGCCGCGCCGACGTGCTGGTCAACAACGCCGGGATTCTCCGCGACAAGACCTTCCTGAAGATGGATGAGGCGATGTGGGACACGGTCGTCGCCGTCCACCTGAAGGGCACGTTCTTGTGCTCGCATGCGTTCGCCAAGCAGGTGGTCGCGCAGGGGGGTGGCGGGCGCATCGTCAACACGACGAGCGTGAGCGGAATGCTGGGCAACTTCGGGCAGGCGAACTACGCCGCCGCCAAGGCGGGCGTGTATGGCCTGACGCGCACGATGTCGATCGAGCTGCAGAAGCACCGCGTCACCGTCAACGCGATTGCTCCGCTCGCAAAGACGCGGTTGACCGAGGATTTGCCCATGTTCCAAGGGGTGGACACCCTCACCCCCGAGCACATCGCGCCGGCCGCCCTATTTCTGGCGAGCGACCTTTGCGGCGACCGAACTGGGCACGTGCTCGCAATCGCCGGCGCGCGCGTCTACGCGTTCAAAGTCGTCGAGACGCCGGGGCGGTTCAAAGAGACCGACGGCGGCGTGTGGACGGCTCAGGAGATCGCCGAGAGCTGGGAGGCGATCGTCAAAGGGTGACGCGCTCACCGGAATAGCGCCGGGGATGCTAGGCTGCGCCCTCCAATGCTCGATGCTCGCGCGCTCCTCTACGCCGCCGTCGACTACGTGCGAAAGAACCCAGACGAGATCGTAAAGGCAGCCGTCAACGCCAGGGCCCTGCGCTTCGGGTTGCCCATCTCCGGGCTGCGGTGGTTGATGTCGCAGGCGAAGCTCCCGAGAAAGGCGCCGCGCGACATCGACATCGGGAGCGCGCCGCCGGCCATTCGCGTCAGCCTTTCGGTCGACGCGATGGGCACGCCGGTGCGGGCGAGCGCCGCGATTCGCGTCGACGAAATCGAGCTGTCTTCCGACGCCCTGCGCGTCGGCCTGAAGCTCAGCGAGATGAAGCTCGCCCTCTTGGCCGAGAGCGAGACGCCGGTTGCGACGCTGATCAAGTCCGGCGCGCTCGACTTGTCCAAGCCGGGCAACCTCGTAAAATTCCTTCCGAAGCGCCCGCCGGCGATCGTCGAGGCGGACGGGGACCGGATCGTCATCGACCTCATGAAAGTGCCCGCTGTCGCCGACAATGCGATCCTCCGGCGAGCGCTGGCGATCGTGACCCCCGTCTTGAACGTCAGGGCGGTAGAGGCGGACCGCGATCACGTGTACGTCGCGCTTCGGACGAGCCCGCGCGGCCTGCCGAGGGCGTTGTCCGCACTGCGCAGCAGCCTGCGGAGTGTGTAGCCGGCGCCCGAGCTCGACCCGGTAGGCTGGGGCTCGCTCCGATGCTAGATCTCGGGTGCTCCGCGGGGAGTCGCACAGTCTGGTAGTGCACGAGCTTTGGGTGTTCGTCGTCGCGGGTTCAAATCCCGCCTCCCCGACCAAATTCGCTTGTAATTTCTGGTGTGTGTTATTTTCCAACCCCAACTTGGGCCAATCCTGGGCCAAACGACCGGGTACCCGCAGCGGCGTTCCCCCTCGTCCACTCGTTTCGTCTGGGCCGCCTTTGCCGGTCACAAGCGGCGCGGGAAGCGGAGGAAACGGTTGGCCGATTGAACCCGTGAGGTCCTCCGCGATCTTCACGTAGCCGAGCGGCCTTCCGAGGTCGTGACGTCGCCCGACGCCTTCGACCGCGGCGGTCGACGCACCGATGGCGAGCCCCCTGCTAATTCCCGCGCGCGCCCTCTCAGCCGCCTCCCGGGCCCCTCGGCGGCGAAGGGGGATACTGCTCGTAGACGTAACCGAGCTTGATGGTGCTCCGCGTCGACTCCTCGTCGTAAGGCGGCGCCCAAGGGTCCATCTCGCGGGCTGGAAACCCTCCGCCGTCCAACTGTCCGGGCGGGCCTAGTTGAGGATACTGATACGGATTGGCCATCTGCCAGATCTGCCAGATGCGGTCCAGATTGGCATGGTGCATCCAGAAGATCGGGTCAGCCGGCGCTTTCGGAAGATCATTCATCGATGACACGGGGGGGAACCACATATGGATACCGTTGTGAAGCCCCTCCAGGCCTCCACCGTTTGGGAAGTCGGGCTGCACGGACGTGAAATTCGTGAAGTCACGGTTCGACAAGACAGCCGCGATATTCTCGCGAATCGGCAGCTGCTTATCGTCACCGGCGTTTCGCACGACCTGCACCGTGCCGACGCTGCCCGGGCCCGGGGGGGTAACGACGACGGTCGGTTTGAGACCCTCCAGCCAAGACGGGATCGCGCGATCTTCGACCCAGTCCCAGTAGGGAAGGCTGACCGTCGGATCGACCTCCTTCAACGCATTGTCGAACATCAGGAGATAGACGCGGTGCCACGCGAGAAAACGCTGGATGCCGTATGGACTCTTCGTATCGTCCGCGTTCATGCCGTGCATGTCGTGTTTACTGTTCGCGACGTTGCCTCCGTGGTTCACCACCAGTTCAGCGTAGCGCCCGTTAGAATTGAGGGTGTTGATGGCAGCCGTGAACTTCTGTTGCTGCGCTGAAGTCAACGTCTTCTGATTCGGGCGTACGACCGGCCCGAAGCTCCCCTGCGGAGCCGCGCGCGCGATGACCTGTTGCGCCCCCGGATCGACGTCGACGTCGATCACCGAGGGAATCCGGCCATACCAGAAGTACTCCGGGTAGCTGGTTTCACCCGTCTGCGGGTCCGATTGTTGGACGTTGCTCGCGTAGAAATAGTAGTCCGTTTCGAGGGTCGTTACATCCACGAGCCTCTTTTCGCCAGGAGACAGCGACCAGTGGGTGCTGGCGGCCTGCGGAGGAAAGCTCCACGTCCTGTAGGGGCCGGTCGGGTCGATGACACCGTTCCATGCGTAGAGGATGTTCGTGCGCGAGGTGTTCTGGATTGTGGTCAAGGTCCGTCCTTGTCTTTCGCCATACCAAGCACGCGACGCTACACGGCAGACCTCCGGCGAACCAGGCGAAAGCAGTCCGGGTTGCCGATGACGCGACCCTGTCCTGGCTACTTCCCTCCTCCGCCGCACGATCGCTCGGGATTCTCGTCGAAACAAGCCTTGATGATCGGCGTCGGATCGGCTCGGAACGCGCGCGTCGTGCAGGTGTCGGTGACGCGCGCTCCCACGCAGGCATGGACCGCGCAGCAGATTCGCGACGCGACGCCCTTCGGGTGCGGTCCGCAGTTCATCGTCCGAGATCGCGATGACAAGTTCGGCGCGGCCTTCGACCGCGGCGCCGCAGGTGCCGGTGCCCGTGTCGTGCGGACCGCGGTGCGGGCGCCGTTAATGAACGCGGTCTGCGAGCGATTTTTGCGGAGCGTCCGCCGCGAGTGCCTCGATCACGTGATCATCCTGTCGGAGCGGCATCTGCGCCATGTCCTCGGGGAGTACGCACTGAGCTACTTCAACGGCGCTCGGCCCCACCAAGGGATCGGCCAGCGGATTCCGACCCTCACCGAACGGCCTCAAGCCCGGCTCGCCTGTTCCGTCGGTGCCATCCCCGTGCTCGGCGGCCTTCATCATGACTACCGCGCCGCGGCCGGAACCGGCGGACGGCCCGAGGAGCCAGGACATGCGCTCGCGACCCGCGCGTCG